>Ga0182008_10002799_pt1 | contig 10797 bp, 8 predicted proteins | sample Sormic07211129_1_FD_120482 | JGI IMG/M metagenome (GOLD analysis project Ga0182008, IMG submission 120482) | Rhizosphere microbial communities from Sorghum bicolor, Mead, Nebraska, USA - 072115-129_1 metaG | ecosystem: Host-associated > Plants > Roots > Rhizosphere | place: USA: Nebraska...
ACCGGAATCCCCGCGGCGCGCAGAGGTCGCGCGATGTCCAGCGCGCGCGGAAATTGGTTTGACTGCACCCCGACCAGGCCAACAACGCCGCTCAACCCGGGCCTTCGAAAATCGTCGATGATCCGGTCGATCCAGCATCGCGGCCCCGACGACTCGGGCGTCCACGTCGGCCACGCGATCGGGCTCGCCAACGCGCGGCTCGCGATCATCGACCTCTCGGACGCGGGGCATCAGCCGATGCAGAGCGACGACGAGTCCCTCGTCCTCGTCTACAACGGCGAGCTCTACAACTTCCGCGAGATCGCGGCCGAGCTCGAGCATCGCGGCCACCGCTTCCGTTCGCGGAGCGACACCGAGGTCGTGCTCCGCGCCTTCGAGGAGTGGGGGCCGGCCTGCGTCGAGCGGTTCGACGGGATGTTCGCCTTCGCGATCTGGAACACGGCGACGAGGACGCTGTTCATCGCGCGCGACCGGTTCGGCGTCAAGCCGCTCTACTACGCGGTCGTCGACGACCGTCTGCTGTTCGCGTCGGAGGTCAAGGCCCTGCTCGAGGCGGGGCTTCGGCCGGCCGTGTGCGAGGAGGCGCTCGTCGAGTACTTCACGTTCCAGAACGTCTACTCCGACCTGACGCTGTTCGACGGGGTCCGGCTCCTCCCGTCGGGGCACACGCTGACGGCGACGGTGGGTGGACGCGTCTCGACCGAGCGCTACTGGGATCTCGAGCTCGACCCCGACGAGTCGCGCTCGGCCGACGACTGGGTCGAGGAGATCCGCGCCGCGTTCGAGCGCGCGGTGACCCGCCAGCTCGTCAGCGACGTGCCGCTCGGCAGCTACCTCTCGGGCGGGATGGACTCGGCGTCGATCGCCGCCGTCGCGTCGCGGACGATCCCCCGTCTGATGACGTTCACCGGCGGCTTCGACCTCTCGTCGGTGACGGGGATCGAGCTCGTGTTCGACGAGCGTTCCGACGCGGAGCGCGCGGCGAGCCAGTTCCGGACGGAGCACTACGAGATGGTCATGCACGCCGGCGACATGGCGTGGGTGCTGCCGGAGCTCATCTGGCATCTCGAGGACCCGCGGATCGGGATGTGCTACCAGAACCACTACATTGCGCGGCTCGCGTCGAAGTTCGTGAAGGTCGTGCTTGCGGGCACGGGCGGAGACGAGCTGTTCGCCGGCTATCCGTGGCGGTACGACCTCGTCGCCGACGCGACGACGCACGAGGAGTTCGAGCGGCGCTACTACACGTACTGGACCCGCTTGGTGTCGGACGAGGACAAGCCCGACTTCTTCGAGCCGTCGGTGTGGAAGCGCGTGTCGTCGTACGCGCCGCGCGACATCTTCCGGTCGATCGTCGCTCCCGTTGTCGAGGCCGACTCCATCAGCAAGGCGCTGTACTTCGAGATGCGGACGTTCCTGCACGGCTTGCTCGTCGTCGAGGACAAGGTGTCGATGGCGCACAGCCTCGAAGCGCGCGTCCCGTTCCTCGACAACGAGCTCGTCGACGTCGCCCGGCGGATCCCGGGTCGGCTGAAGTACGGCGACGGTGCGGGCAAGCCGCTGCTGCGCCGCGCCATGGCCGGAGTGCTCCCGCCGAACCTGCTCGACAAGAAGAAGCAGGGCTTCAGCCCGCCCGACCAGTCCTGGTACGCCGGCCCGACGATGCAGTACATCCAGCAGACGCTGCTCGACCCGCGGACGCTCGGACGCGGGTGGTTCCAGGAGCGGTACGTCCGGCGCGTGCTCGCGGAGCACGTCGAGGGGCGCGTGAACCACCGCCTGCTGATCTGGTCGCTCCTCTGCTTCGAGTGGTGGAACCGGCTGTTCATCGACGGCGAGCCGGCGGGCCGGCACGGGGCGTGGCATTCCGACGCAGGCGCGACGCCTCCTCGTGACCTGCCGGAACCGGCCGCCTCGGCAGGTGCGTAACCGGGCGCGGCTCCTCGGCGACGCCGTCGCCGGCGCCGTCGTCGTCACGCTCTGGCTCGTGCTCGTCGTGCCGCTGTCGCGGCTGCGGCGCCGGCGTGCACGCGCGAGCGGCCGGCGGCCGGCGATCGTGTGGGGGCCGGTGCCGATCGTGAACATCGTCTACTCGACGCTCGCAGACCGACGCTTCGGCTACCGCAGCGAGAGCGTCGTGCTCGACGCGTACTCGATCAACGACCGCGGCCGCTTCGACCACGCGCTCGACCGGCTCCGCCGGATCCCGCTCGCCGGCCGGCTCGTGCCGTACGCGGCCTTCGTGTGGGCGGGCCTCCGCTACGACGTCTACGGCTTGTTCTTCGACGGAGGCTTCCTCGCCACGACGCCGTACTGGCAGCTCGAGCTGTCGCTCCTCCGGCTCGCCGGAAAGGGGATCGTCGTCTACCCGTACGGCGGCGACGCGCGTCTGCCCTCGAAGACGCGTGCGCTCGGGCGGTGGCATGCGTACACCGACATCCCGCCCGGGCAGGAGGACCGGGACGAGGACGACGTGCGCGCTCACCTCGATGCGTTCGGCCGCCGGGCCGACGTCGTCCTCGGCTGTGCCGACCTCGTCCTCGACCTGCCGAGGCTCGACGGTGTCTTTCGCTATCCGTTCGAGAGCGAGGCGTGGAGCCCGCAGCCGGAGCGGGAGGACGACGTCGTGACCGTCGTCCATGCGCCGAACCATCGCCACTACAAGGGCACGCACTATCTGATCGAGGCGGTCGAGCAGCTGCGGAGCGAAGGGCTGCCGGTGGAGTTGACGCTCGTCGAAGGGATGCGGACGGACGTGGCGCGGCGGACGTACGAGGCGGCGGACGTCATCGCCGACCAGTTCCTCGTGGGCGCGTACGCGCTGTTCGCGATCGAAGGCATGTCGCTCGGGAAACCGGTCGTCTGCTTCCTCAACGACGTGTTCAGGCCGCTGCACCCCGAGTGGGACGAGTGCCCGATCGTCTCGGCGAATCCCGACCAGCTCGTCGACGCGCTCCGCCGGCTCGTGCTCGACCCCGCGCTGCGGCGTGAGCTCGGCGCGCGCGGCCCCGAGTACGTCCGCCGCTGGCACTCGCTCGACAGCGTCGGCGCCGAGATGGACGCGATCTACCGGCGCATCTGGCCGTGAAGCCCTTGCGCGTCCTCCACGTCCCGTACTCGGTGGGCGGCAACCCGCAGGGACTCGCCCGCGCGGAGCGCGAGCTCGGGCTCGAGAGCGTCTCGGTCGTCTTCGCGCCCGGGCCCTACGCGTACGAGGCGGACGAGGTGCTCGCCGAGCCCGGCGTCGGGCGGCTTCGCTATTCGCTGCGGCGGGCGCGCCTGCTGGCACGCGCGCTCGGCCAGTTCGACGTCATCCACTTCAACTTCGGGCGGACGTTGATGCCCGCCCGTCTCGCCTACTCCGATCTTCCACTGCTGCGACGACTCGGCAAGACGATTGCGGTGACGTTCCAGGGCGACGACGTGCGCAGGGGAGACGTCGCGCGGCGGCTGGGCGGGCGGTCGCTACCCGTCGTCGTCCCCGAGAACTATCCGGCGTCCGTCGACACTGAGCGGCGGCGGCGCGTCGAGGCCTTCGACCGGCACGCCGACCTCATCTTCTATCTGAACCCCGATCTCGCACACGTGCTTCCCGAGCGCGCCAGGTTCATGGCGTATGCCCATGCCGCGGCGCCGTCGGAGCCGCCGGCCGAGCGGGGCGACGGCACGTTCGTCGTCGTGCATGCGCCGTCCGACCGGACGATCAAGGGGACGGCGCACGTCGTTGCGGCGGTCGACGCGTTGCGAGCCGAGGGAGTCGACGTTCGCCTCGAGCTCGTCGAAGGGCTGCCGAACGTCGAGGCGCGTGCGGCCTACGCGCGCGCCGATGTGGCGGTCGACCAGTTGAACGCGGGGTGGTACGGCGGGTTCGCGGTCGAGGCCATGGCCGCCGGCACTCCCGTCGTCGCGTGGATCCGCGACGACGATCTCGGCGTATTGGACCAGGGGATGAGAGAGGCCCTTCCGGTCGTTCGAGCGGATCCGGACTCACTGACGTCGGTGCTTCGCGACCTGCTCGCATCCGGGCGTCCGGCCCTGCACGAGCTCGGGCGCAGGTCGTGGAGCTACGTCTCCGAGTGGCACGACCCGCTGCGGGTCGCGGCTGCGGTCACAGCGGCGTACGAGGAAGCAGTCGAACGGAAGAGAGGGGACGCACGATGAGACGAGCGAGGCATACCGTCCTCGTCCTGGCGGTTGCGGCGACCGGTGTGTCGGCGTCGGTCGCGGTCGCGCAGCGGCATGCGGCACCGCTCTGGGGCCCGGCGATCACCGCGTGGCACCTGCCGACCGGCGGCCCGAACCGGATCCAGCTCGTCGACAAGCAGGTCGGCGTCGGCAACTACGTCGACGACACGAAGGTGATCACGTACACGGACATCAACGGCAAGACCGAGACGACGAACTCGTCGCCCTGGACGGTGGTCGACGTCACGAAGGCCGGCGTTCCCGCGAAGGCGAAGGCGATCCGCCTGACGCTCAAGGGCATCATCACGAAAGGCCAGAGCGACGGCCTCGCGACCGTGTACGTGATGACGCGGCCGTTCGGGTCGAACTGCTGTCAGGGGCCGCCGGGCTTTCGCCACTACCCGGTCGACATCCAGCTCGCCGAGGGGCGGCAGGTCGAGTCGGTCCTCCAGTCGCTGGCGCAGCGCGCGACGGACGGCCGGCGCGACTGGGTCACGGTCGACGTGCCGCTGAACCACGGGAAGTTCGAGTTCGCGTGGGGCTATCGCCGCGTCGGCGGCGCCTGGCCGGTCGGCGACGGTGTCGCGTTCGAGATGTTCGCGAACGGCTACGGCACGTGAACCAGCCGGTCGTACACCTGCGTCTGGAGCGCGACGATCCGCTCGGACGAGTGGTACGTCCGCACCCAGTCCTGCGCACGCCGACCGCGGCCGGCGTTGTCCGTCGGATCCCCGAGCACCGTCTGCATCGCGGCGGCGATCTCCTCGGGCGACTGCGCGCCGAACAGCGGCGGCTCCTCGCCGAAGAAGCGCCGGTTGACGTCGACGTCGAGCGCGGTGATCACGCGGCGGCCGAGCGCCATCGCCTCGAACGTCACCCCGCCGATCACGTCCATCACGAACTGGTCGAGGACTGCGCAGCTGTCGAGGTATGCCTGCCAGAGCGCCCGCTTCGTCAGCGGCTGGATCCAGCGGACGTTCTGCTCGACGCCGAGCTCGGCGATCAGCTCCTTCGTCTGCGGCGCGTGCCGGCCCCAGTCGACGAAGACGACGGTCGGACCGAGGCCGCGGTCGACGAGCAAGCGCACGGCGCGGACGATGCGGTCGTTGCCCTTGAGCTGCGTCTTGAAGCCCTCGACCCAGTCGTGGCGCGCCGGCGCGAAGAACGCCCTGCCCGCGTCCGTGTCCCGGTGCTCGGCGGCGAACGCGAAGAGCTTGTCCGTATCGACCGCATGCGGAAGCGCGACGACCTTCGTGGGATCGACGCCGAGCCGCGCGGCCGCGTCGAGATCGTCCGCATTCGTGACGAAGACCGCCGGCGCCTCGCGGTAGCCGAGCGCCGTGATGCGGCCGACGCCGTCCTGCGCGAAGGGGATGTCGCGCAACGTGCCGTGCTCGTATGCGGTCCACACCGGCACGTCCGCGGCCAGCGCGATCGCCGGGTACGTCGCGTAGACCTGTACGACGTCGTACCAGCTCATGGCGCCGCGCCATAGCGAACCGAGGTAGCGCCACCCCCGCGCGTCGTCGGTCGTGAGCTGATCCTCCCGTTCGGGAAAGAGATCGGCGAATCGCGCGACCCAAGGGTCTTCGTCCTCCTCGAGGGCCACGGCCTCGGGGCCGGCCCGACGACCGGTCGCGTTCGGATCGACGAAGCGCGCCATGCGCGTCGGGAAGACGTACAGGCCGAGCGCACGCAGCGGCGGCGTCCCGGTCGCGGCGGCTCGTGCAGCCCGCGCGAGACCGCGCGTCTTCCGGTAGAGGAGCCGCGTCCAGAAGTCGAACCACCGCACGGCGTTCACCACCGGCTGGGACGACGGCAGCTTGCCGGCCGCGAAGAACGTCAGCGCCGTCGACCGCGCCCGGCGCGGCGCGTACGCGACGCGAAAGCCGAGGAAGAGCACGCGCGCGGCCGTCGCGGCGACGGTCGAGCGGGTCAGGAGCCACCGTCCCCACCGCAGTCGTTTCCACATTGCCTCGGCGCGCTCCGTGTCACCCGCGTGCAGCGCCTCGAGATACGCGATGCACGACCGCTGCGGTCCCTGCACGAACCATCTCGGGCGCTCCCAGTCGCCGAGGCCGACCGCCCACCAGTCCGGAAAGAACTCGTCGACGTGGCCCTCGAACGCGCACTCCTCCCATTCTGGGTTCCCCATGATGTGGTAGTAGTCGAACGCCACCGCGTCGGCGTCGATCCCGGCGCGGCGCTGGATCTTCGCGTTCAGGTACGCGTTGTTGGCGATGTTGCCGAGATGGAGGATGCGCGGCGGGCGACCGTGCGCAGCGCGGAACCGGTCCACCCACTCGTCCGCAGGCACGCGCGGCAGGATAGCGCCCACCCTCGCGGGCTAGGCTAGGCGCCGTGCCAAGGGGCGACGAACAGGCGATCGGCGCGCGCCCGCTCGCTCCGAGTGCAGCCTCGGGGTTCACACGCGACGACTACCGCGCGATGCTCGAGACGGCGCTCGACCGCGGCTACGCGTTCAAGGCGTTCGACGACCCGGAACGCGACGCGGCGGAGCCCGTCTGCCTCCTCCGCCACGACATCGACGCGGATCTCGGCGCCGCCGCGACGCTCGCGCAGATCGAGCACGGGCTCGGCGTCCGCGCGACGTATTTCCTGATGCTCCGCTCGCCCATGTACAACCTGTTCGGTCGCGCGAATCACCGCCTCGTGCAGGAGATTCTCGAGCAGGGCCACTGGCTCGGCCTGCACTACGACGAAGGCTTCTATCCGGACGGGCGGCTGACGCTGCACGACTGGGTCGAGCTCGAGGCCGACGTCCTCCGCCGCGTGTTCGGCGTGGACGTCGGCGCGGTGTCGTTCCACCAGCCGGGCCCCGAGGTGCTCGAGAACACGTTCAAGCTCGAGGACCTCGTCAACACGTACGACCGCGACGACGTCGGCGGCTTCGAATACGTCTCCGACTCGAACATGGTGTGGCGCGCGCAGTCGGCGGCGGAGATCTTCTCCGGCGTCGTCCATCCGCGGCTCCACCTTCTCATCCACCCGCTCTGGTGGGTGGCGGAGGAGCGGGGCGTCACAACCCGGGAGGCTTTCGACCGCGCGCTGCGGGCGAACTGGGAGCGGTCGCAGGAGCAGATGCTCGAGACGGAGCGCGCGTACGGCCCGCGCCGCAGCTTCACGATCGGCGCGGAATGAGCGACCGGAAGCTCGTCATGTGCGGCAACCACGTCGGCGGCGAGACCGTCGTCCGCGGCCTGCTCGAGGCCGGCGTGCGCTTCGACTGGTTCGTCTGCCAGTCGCCGGAGCAGGCGGCCGAGGCCGGGGTCGCCGGCTACTTCGACTACCGCCCGCTCGCGGCGGAGCACGACATCCCGGTCTACGTCCCCGAGTCGTTCTCCCTGAAGGCCGAGCCCGACGTCGCGTTCTTCGGCGAGCACCGGTTCGACCTGCTCGTGCAGGGCGGCTGGCAGCGCCTGTTCCCCGAGGAGGTCCTCGCGACGTTGCGAATCGGCGCGATCGGCGTGCACGGGAGCTCCGACTTCCTGCCGAAGGGGCGCGGCCGCTCGCCGCTCAACTGGTCGTTGCTCGAGGGCAGGCGGCGGTTCGTGATGCATCTCTTCCTCATCCGTGCCGGAGCGGACGACGGCGACGTCTTCGACACCGAGATGTTCGACATCACCGAGTTCGACGACATCGAGACGCTCTACTGGAAGTACGGGATCGTGCTGCGCCGCATGCACATCCGGTCGCTTCCCCGTCTGCTCGCCGGTGAGGTCGAGCCGATCCCGCAGCACGGCGCGCCGTCGTGGTACCCGAAGCGGACGCCCGCAGACGGACGCCTCGACTGGGAGGAGATGGACGTCTGGCAGGTCTACAACGCGGTGCGCGCCCAGACCCGTCCGTACCCGGGCGCATTCGGCACGATCGACGGGACGACGTACCGAATCTGGCGCTGCCGCCCCTTCGACACGCGGATCGCGTATCCGGATGCCGAGTACGGCTCGTGCGTCGAGCGCTTCGGCGACACCTTGATCGTCAACTGCCGCGGCGGCCTGCTCGCCGTCGAGGACTACGAGGAGCTGCCGGCCCCGCCGTCGTAGTCGGCGTCTCCGAGCAGCCGTGTCAGCTCGACGGTCGCCGCCTGGAGATAGGCGAGGAACTCCGCGTCCGAATGGCCGCCGACCTCCTCCCGTGCGAGGTCGATCACGCGAAGCATCTCGCCCGTGCCCACGTAGTTCTTCTCGGCGGCGTAGTAGATCATCGAGCCGGCGCGCTCGCCGACGAGGTCGTCGAGACGTCGCGCCACCGACGCGACTCGGCCGTCGCGCACGCGCGCGACGAACGCGGAGAAGGGGAACCGCCGTTCGGTCGCCGTGACCGTGAACCGGTCCGCGAGAGCGAGCGCGAGCGCGCTCTCCTCGAAGACGTGATGGTGGTCGCCGAGCGCCGGCTCCGGAAACTCACGGCTGCGCGTGAGCCGGTACGCGAGGTGGCGGAAATTCATCAGGGCGCCTGAGAACCAGCCCGGCGTCCCGCCGAAGGTGTTCGGAATCGGGTCGCGGCCGACGAGCCGCCCGTGCTCGTCGAGCACGCGGTCGATCTCGGCGAGCGCGCCGTCGAGATGGTCGTCCGGAATGTGGTGCAGCACGGACGACGCGACGACGAGGTCGAAGCTGCCGGTCTCGAACGGCAGCTCGTGGGCGCGCGCGACGGCGAACTCGCCCTCCGGGAACTTCTGCCGCGCGCGCGAGACCATCTCGTCCGAGATGTCGACGCCGACGAGACGCGACGGGGAGGGCAGGCGGCGCCAGTACTCCCACAACGACGCGGTCGCGCAGCCGAGGTCGAGGACGCGGTCGCCTTCAGCCCAGCGCCGGGCGACGAACGTCGCGAAGTCGTCGTCCCAGTAGTCGAGGACGGGAAAGCCGTGGTAGAGGTGGTCGTAGTTCGCAGCGGCGGCGTCCTCGTCGGCACGCTCGCGCGTCTCGAACTCGAACATCACCGGTCCCCGGCGGCGAACGCCGACTGCTCCGCCTCGTCGAGGACCTCGACGTCGACGGGGAAGCGGTGGTTCACCGGACCGAACATCAAGAGGCGCCACTCGCGGCCGACCGTGAACTTGAGCGCGTTGATGCGTCGGTCGAAGACCTGCGTGTGCGGCCAGTTCCGTTCGATGTCGAACCCGTTGGCGACGACGGCCTCGACCTCGTAGTCGCCGGCTCCGAAGATGTTGGGATCGAAGCGGAACGTCACGGCGCGGTCGCCGGCGAGGTTCTCGATGTTCTGGCCGACCTGCCCTGACGACTGCCAGAAGACGTAGAAGCCGTCGGCACGGACGAACTTCACCCAGACGTCCGCGACGGGCACCACCTGGTCGGCACGGATGTGAACGGTGATCGAGAACGGCTCCTGTTCCTGCACCGCGAGGGTCTCCCGGCCGTCGACGCGCATGGTGACGTCGACGATCTCGACCTCCGGCCGCGTGTCCTCGACGATCCGGTCGAGGAGCGCCGCGTGCTCCTCCTCGCTCAGCGACGACAGGCGGCCTTCGAAGGCGGTGCGTGTCCACCCGCGGTCGACGTCCGCGTGCTCGGCTCGCCGGAGGTCTATCCACTCGCCCGACCGTGCGTCGGCGAACTGCAGCTTCAGCTCCTCGGTATGCGCGATGCTCGTGCTCTCGATCGTCACGCGAACCGTCTCGGAGGGCTGCGCGCCGGGCGGCGTCCGCAAGAGGATGTGACCGCCGCGCAGGAGGCTCGAGCCCGTCGCGAGGACGCGCGACGCGTTGCCGAGCCGGTCGTGCTGCCGCCCCCATTCGGAGGCGGCGATGTCGAGTGCGGCGATCACTCCCTCGTCGTCGATGTCGATCAGCTCGAGCGGCACGACGGTCTTCGTCCCGGCGAACTCGACGACGATCTCGCGCACGTAGTGCGTGTCGATCACGCGGCCGGTCGGGCCGGTGAGCCGGAGCCGCCAGACATCGGGCCGGCCGAGCTCGTACGGCAGCACGGTGTTCGCGAACGACGCGCTCCGCAGCGCGTTCCCCTCGCGCAGATGCTCGTCTTCCTCGCGGCGGAAGTCGGCCTCGTACTTGCGGGCGATCTCGTCGACGGGCCCGATCTCGCGGATCTGCCCCTTGTCCATCCAGATCCCGACGTCGCACAGCATCTGCACCGCGTTCATCGCGTGGCTGACGAAGAGGAGCGCGCGGCCCTGCTCGCAGAGCTCGATCATCCGCACCGTCGCCTTGGCGGAGAAATAGGCGTCGCCGGCGCCGAGCACCTCGTCGACGACGAGGATGTCCGGCGTGATCGCCGTCGAGATCCCGAACGCGAGCCTCGCGTTCATCCCCGAGCTGTACGTCCGCACCGGCGCCTTGATGAACGCGCCGAGCTCCGTGAAGTCGATGATCTCCTCGGCGAGCTCGGGGATCTGGTCGGGGTCGGCGCCGTTGACGATCAGGTTGAAGCGGATGTTCTCGAGGCCGGTCTGCTCGGGGTCGAGAAACGAGGTGGGCGACAGCATCGCGGAGATGCGGCCGTCGACACGGACGGAGCCGGCGGTCGGCGTCAGGTTGCCGGTGAGGATCTTGAGGAGCGTGCTCTTGCCGGCGCCGTTCGGCCCGATGATGCCGACGCGCTGCCC
>Ga0182008_10002800_pt1 | contig 10792 bp, 8 predicted proteins | sample Sormic07211129_1_FD_120482 | JGI IMG/M metagenome (GOLD analysis project Ga0182008, IMG submission 120482) | Rhizosphere microbial communities from Sorghum bicolor, Mead, Nebraska, USA - 072115-129_1 metaG | ecosystem: Host-associated > Plants > Roots > Rhizosphere | place: USA: Nebraska...
CTGCACCAGGAACGGCGTGTTGCGGATCACCTCGATGTAGGCATTGACGATGAAGCGCAGCCAGGCGGGCCCCGAGGTCTTGCCCCAGGCGCAGAAGATGGCGACGACAAGGCCGAGCACGGTCGCCACCAGCGAGAGCTGGATGGTGATCCACGTGCCCTTGAGGAGCAGTGGCCAGGCGGCGAAGACGGCGTCGAACTGGAATTGGTAATTCACTGGGCAAATCCTGCGGACAGGCAAGCGGTGCGTGGGCTGGCCAGTGTATGAAACCGGTTTCAGACGAAACATCGGGGTTTACCCTTGTATGCAAGTTTCGCGGGTCAGGCTGGGAGCCAACGCCAATGCAAGGGCATCCGACGGCAACGGGCGGCTTCTTGGGCAAACTGCTTGCGTGATCTCGCCCTCACCCGCGCCCCCTGCCCTGGTCCACCGCTGGCTGCGTCGGGCCGTGGACGTGCAGGCGGACGAGGTGCGGGCCACCTTGCTAGGCTTCGGCTGGTTCTTCTGCCTGCTGGGTGGCTACTACCTGCTGCGGCCGCTGCGCGATGCGCTCGGCCTGGCCGGCGGCACGGACGAACTGCAGTGGCTGTTCAGCGCCACCTTCGTCGCGATGCTCGCGCTGGTGCCGCTGTTCGGCTGGCTGGTCACCCGGCTGCCGCCGCGGCGCTTCGTCCCGCTGGCCTACCGCTTCTTCACCGCGAGCATCCTGGTGTTCTGCGTGCTGATCGCGAGCGGCGTGCACAGCGTGTGGGTGGGCCGGGTTTTCTTCGTCTGGATCAGCGTCTTCAACCTGTTCGTGATCAGCATCTTCTGGAGCGTGCTGGCCGACTGCTTCAGCAACGCGCAGGGCCGGCGGCTGTTCGGCTTCATCGCGGCCGGCGGCACCGCGGGCACCTTCGTCGGGCCCGCGCTCGCCGCCTCGCTGGTCACGACGCTCGGGCCGGTCGCGCTGACGCTGGGCGCGGCATTGCTGCTCGAGGCCGCGCTGCAGTGCTTCCACCGGCTGTATCCGCGCGAAGGCCAAAGACTTGCGCATGAAGGCGCCGCTGGCGCCGCCACGGCCACCGGCGACGCCCGCCCCATCGGCGGCAGCGTGCTGGCCGGGCTGGCGCTGATCGCGCGCTCGCCCTACCTGCTGGGCCTGTGCGGCTATTTGCTGCTGCACACCGCGGCCTCGACCTTCCTCTACTTCGAGCAGGGCCGCATCGTGGCCGGGGCCTTTTCAGATACGGCATCGCGCACCCGCTTCTTCGCCTTGGTCGACCTGGGCGTATCGACGCTCACGCTGCTGCTGCAGCTCTTCGTCACCGGCCGGCTCATGAAGCGCTTCGGCGTGGGGACGGCATTGGTGCTGCTGCCGATCGCCTCGGCGCTGGCCTTCGCGGCGGTGGCGCTCTCGCCCACGGTGCTCGTGCTGGCCGCCGCGCAGGCCCTGCGCCGCGCCTTCGACTACGCGATCGCGCGGCCGGCGCGCGAGGTGCTGTTCACCGTGGTCGGGCGCGAGGCCAAGTACAAGGCCAAGAACGCGATCGAGACCGTGGTCTACCGCGGTGGCGATGCCGTCAGCGGCTGGATCTCGGCCGGCCTGGGCGCCCTGGGCGTGGGCTTCGCGGGCCTGGCGGCGCTGGCGATTCCGCTGGCCACCGCATGGGCCGTCCTCTCGCTATGGCTCGCGCGCCAGCAGGAGCGACGATTGCACGCCCCTGCGGGGAACTCGACCGCGCCCCGTGCATCCACCGCAGGACACGCTGCCGATTGACCCCCACCTTCCCAGGAGTCGCCATGCCACCGTTGCCCCACGCCCACCCCGCCGGACTCACGCGCGCCCAGGTGCTGCGCATGGCCGTCGGCCTGTCGACCGGCGTCGCCACCGCCGGCCTGCCCTTCGGCGCCGCGGCGCAGAAGAAAGCCCCCATGAACACCCGCCCCATCCCTTCGACCAAGGAAGCCCTGCCGGTGATCGGCTGCGGCACCTGGGTCGGCTTCGGCCATGCGCCGGGCAGCGACGAATACCGGCGCCTGCCGGGCGTGCTGCAGGCGCTGTTCGACGCGGGCGGCACGGTGCTCGACAGCTCGCCGATGTACGGCCGCGCCGAGCAGACCACGGGCGAACTGCTGGCCGCATCGAAGGACCGCCCCAAGGCCTTCCTCGCGACCAAGGTCTGGACCCGCGGCCGCGAGGCCGGCATCGCGCAGATGGAACAGTCCTTCGCGCATTTGAAGGCCGAGCGCATCGACCTGATGCAGGTGCACAACCTGGTCGACTGGCGCACCCAGCTCGCGACGCTGCGCGAATGGAAAGCCAGCGGCCGCATCCGCTACATCGGCATCACGCACTACACCTCCTCGGCCTTCGGCGAGGTCGAGGCCGTGCTGCGCGCCGAGACGCTCGATTTCCTGCAGATCAACTATTCGATCGACGACCGCGCGGTCGAACAGCGCCTGCTGCCGCTCGCGGCCGAGCGCGGCGTGGCCGTGATCGTGAACCAGCCCTTCGGCGGCGGCGGCCTGCTGCGCGGTCTGCGCGACAAGCCGCTGCCCGGCTGGGCGGCCGAGATCGGTGCGACCAGCTGGGCCCAGGTGCTGCTCAAGTTCACGCTGAGCCATCCCGCCGTGACCTGCGTGATCCCCGGCACCAGCCGGCCCGAGCACATGGCGGACAACGCGAAGGCGGGCTTCGGCGTGGTGCCGGATGCGGGCTTCTGGCGGCGGCATGCGGCGTCGGTGACCGGTTAGGCGCCCTTCTTCAACACCGTCTTCGTGATCGCCCGCCCCACCCGCTCGAACACCTTGCCGGCCTCGCGCTGCTCGTCGAGGCCGGACGCGCAGGTCGCGACCACGATCGCATCGGCACTGCCGTTCTGCGGCTGGATCACACCCGCGTGGCAGGCCGTGTGGTGCTGGGTGCCGGTCTTGTGGATGAACTTCACGCTGCGCGGCAGGCCCGCCTGCAGGCGGTAGTTGGTGAAGATGTCGATCTTCATGGCGGTGAAGAGCTTCTGCGTGCTCGCGGGCTGGAGCAGCTTGCCCTGCACCAGCTTCTCGAGCATTGCGCCGTAGGCCACCAGCGTGGCCGCGTTGAGGCCGCGCCGGTAGTAGCGGTCATAGGCTTCGTCGATGGTCTTCACCTGGAGCGCGGACGCCGGCACGTCGAGCGCCTTGCGCAGCGCCTCCACCCGCTGCGGGCCCATGGGGGCCGAGGCGACGGTCACCAGCTGGTCGTTCGAGAGCTTGCGCGCAGCGGGATGCAACTCGGCATACACGTCGTAGCGCACCTCGGCCAGCGTGCTCAGCGGGCCGAGGCCGTCGGCGCCCATCGCCGCCTGCGCGCTGCGGTTGACCTGTGCGAGCCCGACCTTGCGGATCAGCATGTTCGCGGCCGTGTTGTCGCTGTCGCCCAGCATGCGCTGCAGCAGTTCGTCGATGCTGATCACCGCGCCGGGCTTGCGCCACACCAGCTGGCCGGCCTCGATCCGGTCGCCGGGCTCCAGTGTCAGGGTGTCGGACAGCTTGAGCTGGCCTGCATCGACCTGCTGCAACACCGCGATCGCGATCGGCACCTTCACCGTCGAGCCCAGGTACCAGCGCTGGTCGGCGCCGTAGTTGAAGCTGTCGCCCTGCTTCAGGCGCTTGACGTACACGCCCAGCTTGCCGGGCGACTCGCGGTCGATGCGTTCGATCTCCTGCTTGAGCCCTGCGTCCCAGTCCGCCGCCCGCGCGGACTCAAGGCCGAGCAGGCACAGGCTGACGGTCAACGCGCAGAGCAGGCGCGGCATGGCAGATCGCTTCATCGTCATGGACTCCCTTGGTCAACAGGCCGGACCGGCAGACGGCGGCGCCGACCTGCATCAGCGCGAATTCGGATTGGTCGAGCGACGGCTCGTCGCGGGTGCAGGCCACCACCAGCACGCGGCGCTGCTGGCCGGCCTCGGCCAGCCGCACCAGGCCGCCGTCGCAGGTGCGGCGGCGCTGGGTGCCGGTCTTGTGGGCGAAGCGCACGCCGGCCGGCAGCCCCGCCTTGATGCGGTTCGTGCCCGTGGCCACGCGTTCCATCAGCTGGAGCAGATAGGCCGTCGATTCGGGTGCGAGCGCCTGGCCGCCGACCAGCTGCGAGAGCAGCGCGCCATAGGCATCGAGCCGCGCCGAGTTGAGGCCGCTCGCGTAGTAGGCGTTGTAGGCCGCGTCGAGGCTGGGCAGCTTGAAGCGCGCCACCGGCACGTCCACCAGGCTGGAGAGCAGCTGCAGCCGCGCGGCATCGGAGCGTTCGCGGTGCAGCAGCAGCAGGTCCTTGCCGCCCAGCTGCTCGGCCCCCGGCGCGAGCGCGCCGTAGAGCGTGCGGCGGATCGCGCCCAGGCTGGTGATGCGGCGAAAGCCCGCCGGCACCAGCGACTCGACCAGCGCATTGACCTCGGCGATGCCCACCAGGTCGATCAGCATGTCGGTGGCGGTGTTGTCGCTGTAGATGATCATCTGCTCGAGCAGCACGCGGATCGGGATCGGCTGGCCCACCGGCTGGCGGTTGGTGGTGCCGGCGCCGTCCACATAGTCCGACGCGCGCAGCGTGACGGCCGTGTCGAGCGTGTAGTCGCCACGCTCGATGCCGCGCATCACGGTCATCGCGACCGGCACCTTGACCATCGAGGCCAGGTACCAGCGCTGGTCGGCCTTGTACGAAAGCGCCTCGCCGGTGTCGAGGTCCTGCACGTAGACGCCGATGCGGGCCTTGCCCGCGGCGTCGATGCGCGCCAGGTCGGCGCGCAGGTGATCGGCCCAGGGGCTGTGCGCGGCCACCGCCGGGGGCGGCGTCTGGGCCCGCGTCGGCAGGGTGGCCCCGCCCGCCAGTCCGGCGGCCAGGGCCATCGCGGTCAGGCGCCGGGTGGCGGCGGAGAGAAGAACGAGGAAGGAAGCGCGAAACGGTGCGCGGTGTCGAAGCGCAAGGATCATGCAGGCCATGGTGACCGCAGGGCGGCGCGGAGGCCGTCGGCATCGTCCTGCACGCATGCAGGCCAATGCCGCGCGTTGCGGACCGCGCTGGCTAGGGCGTTCGCACGCGCGCCGGATTGCCCACCACCGTGGCACCGGCCGGCACGTCGCGCGTGACCACGCTGCCCGCGCCGATCAGCGCATCGTCGCCCACGGTCACGCCCGGCAGGATGATCGCGCCGCCGCCGATCCAGACGTTGCGTCCGATGTGGATCGGCCGGCCGAACTCCAGCCCCGAGGCGCGCTCCTGCGGCGAGCGCGGATGGTCGGCCGCGAGGATCTGCACGCCGGGGCCGATCTGCGTCTTGTCGCCGATCGTGACCTCGACCACGTCCAGGATCACGCAGTTGAAGTTGAGGAACACGCCCTCGCCGACCGAGATGTTGAAGCCGTAGTCGCAATGGAAAGGCGGACGGATGCCCGCGCCCTTCCCCACCGAGGCGAAGCGCTCGACCAGCAGCCGGCGCCGCTCGGCGCTGGTGCCGCCCAGCGAGGCGTTGTAGCGCACCAGCCATTCGCGCGTGGCCGCGAGGTCGGCCTGGATCTCGGGGTCGCCGGCGTCGTAGAGATCGCCGGCGAGCATCTTCTGTTTCTGGGTGCGGGTGTCGGAAGTCATGACCTCATTGTGGCCAGCCTCCGTCCTCGTCGCTGTCGGACAAGGGGGCCACATGCGGCGTGGATCGCCGCCATGACCTCACGCGTTCTCAGAACTTGTAGTTGAGCGTGGCCAGCACGCCGCGTGGCGCGCCCCAGGCGCCGTGGCTGTAGTAGCCGATCTGGCTGTAGTAGGCCTTGTCGAAGACGTTGTTCACGTTGAGCTGCAGCGACAGGCGCGGATCGAACTGGTAGCGCGCCATCAGGTTGACCAGCGCATAGGCATCCTGCTGTACGCGCTCCTGGCCGTTGGGACCGCTGGCGATGGTGTAGTTGCTGCTCTGCCAGTTGACGCCGCCGCCCAGTGTCAGCTTGTTCCAGCTGCCGCCCAGGCGGTAGGTCGTGAACAGCCGCAGCAGGGTGCGCGGCTGGTTGGTGCTGACCGTCGCGTCGACGGCGTCCTTGGCCGTGTAGTGCGTGAAGCCGCCCGACACGTTCCAGCCCGGCAGCAGTTCGCCCGAGACGTCGATGTCCACGCCCGTGCTGCGCACGCCCTTGGCGCCGTAGTAGGCCTGGTCGAGGCCGCCGGGCGTCAAGAAGTCGCCGTCGGCCTGCGCGAGGTTCTCCTGCTGGATCCTGAACAGCGCGACCGAGGTGTTGAGCCGGCCGTCGTGGAAGCTGTTCTTCAGGCCCAGCTCGAAGTTCTTGCCCATGATCGGGTCGAGGTAGCGGCCGTTGCGGTCGCGCGCATCCTGCGGGTTGAAGATGCCGGTGTAGCTCGCGTACGCGGTGGCGCTCTTCGTGAGGTCGAAGGTCAGGCCGGCGTAGGGAATGAACTTCTTGTCGTCGCGCAGGTAGTCCACGTTGCGGTCGCGCCAGCTGCTGTAGCGGCCGCCCACGATCAGGTTGGCGCGGTCGTTGAGCGAGAAGCGCGCCGCGCCGTAGACGCCGCGCTGCGTGACCTTGCCTTCGTCCAGCGTCCGGTTGGCGCTCCAGTCGGGCTCGGGGTAGCTGCCGTTCCAGTGGCCGTCGAACACCACGGGCGCGAGGTTCTGCGCCTGGCGGTAGTCGTAGCGGTACTTCTGCTCGCTGTTGATGAGCCCGAAGGTCAGCTCGTGCTTGCGGCCCAGCAGTTCGACCGGGCCGCTGAACTGCGCATTGAGCGTGTCCTGCTCGCGGTAGCCGTTGTAGATGCTGCCGATCGCGCGCATGCCCAGGCCGTCGGTGCGATCGGGCCAGCCGATCAGGAACAGCAGCTTGGTGTCGAGCGACTGCTTGCTGTGCGTGAGACCCACATGGGCCTTCCAGTCGTTGTCGAAGCGGTGCTCGAGCGTGGCGAAGGCCGTCTCGGTCTGCGTGGCCCAGTACGACCAGTTCGCCGCCGGGGTCGCGGAGCGGTCCCAGTTCGTGCGGCTGCCGTCGGCGTACCACAGCGGGAAGCCGCCCCAGGGCGTGCCCTTGGGGTCGTTGTCCTGGTAGTCGGCGCCGATGCTCAGCTTGGTCGAGGGTGTGAGGTCGGCATCCACCACGCCGTAGAAGACCTTCTTCTTCACGTTGCTGAGCTTCACGTAGGAATCGCTGTCCTGGTAGGCCGCCACGATGCGGCCGCGCACCCTACCGTCGGCCGTGATGGGCGTGCTCAGGTCGACCGAGCCGCGGTAGTTGCTCCACGAGCCCGCGCCCAGCGAGACCTCGCCCGCGAGCACCTTGCTGTCGGCATGCTTGCGCACCAGGTTGATCGAAGCGGCCGGGTTGCCCGCGCCCGTCAGCAGGCCGGTGGCGCCGCGCACCACTTCCACGCGGTCGTAGAGCGCGGCATCGAGTTCGGACTCGCCCGCATACCAGTTCGAGGTGCCGGCCGTGGGGATGCCGTCGTACTGGAAGTTGGTGATCGAGAAGCCGCGCGCGTAGTAGGTCATGCGGTTGCCGTCGTTGATGCTGGCCGAGATGCCGGTGGTGTTGGCCAACACCTCGGTCAGGCTCTGCAGGTGCTGGTCCTCGATGCGCTGCTGCGTCACGATGCTGACCGACTGCGGCGTGTCCTTGAGCGACAGCGCAAGGCCGGTCGCGGCCGCGGTCGCGCGGGTGGTGTACGAACCCGTGCCCTCGGTGGTGCCGCTGCGATCGGCCTGCGCGCTCACCGTGACCGAGGGCAGCGTCGCGTCGGTCGCACCCGTGGGCACGGGCTGAACCGTCAGCGTCGTGCCTTCCACCCGCCCCTGCAGGCCCGAGCCCTGCAGCAGTTCGTTCAACGCGCTGCGCGGATCGCGCGTGCCCTGGAGGCGGCGCGCCTGCTTGCCCTGCACCTGCGCGGGCGAGAACGCCAGCTGCAGGCCGGCCTGGTCGGCCAGCGCCTTGAGCGCGCTCGCCAGCGGCTGGGCGGGAATGTCGAAGGCGACGTTCTGGGCCAGGGCGGCCTGGAGGGACAGCGCGAAGCCGAGGGCGGCAACGGCGCGTGCCAAGCCGGTGCGGCGGGCCTGGAGTTTCTTCTGCATGACGGGGACCTTGGTTGGTTGTTTCGGGTTCACAACCTGTAAGACCCACGAGGCGAAAAAACGGGGCAGACTTTTTTGTGTGTGAGACGCGTGCGTTGTGCGGCTAGCGGTGCGCGATGTCGATGCTGCCGTCGGGCTGCCGCTCCACGCGCACCGGCAGCACGCTGGGCAGCGAGGCCAGCCAGCCGTGGGCTTCGGCCACGCGCACCTTGCCGCTGATCGGCAGGCGTGCGGCCGCGGGCGTGACGCGCAGCGCCGCGGGCGAGTATCGCGCCACGCGGGCCAGCGCGTCGGCCAGCGGCACGGCGTCGAATTCGAGCTCGCCCTGGCGCCAGGCCGCCGGGCGGGCGACGCGGGTCAGCACCTGCCCGGCCTCGGAGATCCGCAGGCTCTGGCCGGCACCGAGTTCGGCGCTGTGCCCGCCGGCATCGACCCGCACCCGGCCCGACTCGACCTGCACGATCACGCCGCGGCCGCCGTCGATCTCGACGCCGAAACGCGTGCCCAGCACCGTGACTTCCACACCCAGCGCCTGCACGACGAAGGGCCGCGCCTCGTCGCGCCGGACCGCGAAGAAGGCCGCGCCCTCGTGCAGCCGCGTGAGTCGGCGCGCGGCCGTGTAGTCGACGTCGAGGCGGCTCTGCGCATCGAGCGTGAGTTCCGAGCCGTCGGGCAGGCTGCGCTGCAGCATGCGGCCCCGCAGCGTCGCCAGCGTGGCCTGGAAGCGCATCGATTCGCGCTGCAGGTGCTGCCACACGGCCGTGCCCGTCACGCCCACGGCGAACACGCCCAGCAGCGCGGCCAGCGACCTGCGGCGGCCGGTGCGCGCGGCGGCAGTCTTGTCCTGGTCCGAGGTGTGACGCCACTGATGCAGCGCCTGCTCGATGGCGCGCGTGGCCTGCGCGATGTCGCGCTTGACGGTGTCGATCGACAGGCCGAGGCGCGACGCGATGTCGACCTGCTTCTCGCCGTGCAGGCCGTGCGCGAGGTAGGTGTCGCGCACCCGCGCCGGCAGGCCGGCCAGCGCGGCCTCGACGCTGGCCACGGCCTGGCGGTACATCGCGCTCTCGGCCACGTCGGGCGCCTGGGCCGGCGCGGCGCCTTCGACCTGTTCGCACTCGGCCAGGTAGCCCTGCAGCCAGTTGCCGCGGCGCAGGTGGTTCATCGCCACGTTGTGCGAGATGGTGAACAGGTAGGCCCGCGGATCGGCCAGCTCGGCCTCCGTGCCGGGCGCGCGCTCGGCGATGCGCAGCCAGGTGTCGTGCGCCAGGCCGCGCGCGTCCTCCATGCTGCCGGTGCGGCGCGCGATGTAGCGCACCAACTCGGCGTAGTGCTGCTCGAAGACGGAAAGAAGAGCGCCGCTCGACGGCGTGGTCGGGTTCATGAGGCCGGGATCATATCTCGTCATGAGAATGATTCTCAATAGAAAGCAAGATCCGACAAGACCCGCGGCCGAAGCAAGGGCCTCAGCGTCCGCCCCGCAGGGGCCGCCGGTCGAGCCGCGCATCGCGCGCGCTGAACACCTCGACCACCCGGTCGCGGAAGTCCTTCATCACGGCCGAGAAGTAGGCGTTGCGGCGCCAGAACAGGCCGATCTGCAGCGCCCACACCGGCGCCGGCGCCGGCAGCGCCGCGAGGCCCACGCCGGTGTTCGCGCCCAGCGAATCGGCGGTCATCACGGTCAGCAGGTTGCTGGCGCGCACCAGCGGCGCGAACACCGCGGGCGAGGCGTCGGTCTGCAGGAAGGCGGCCGGCATCTCGATGCCGGCGTCGGCGAACATCGATTCGACCCAGGCGCGCAGCGCGATGTTCGAGGGCGGCAGCGCCCAGGCCTGGGCCGCCATGTCCTGCAGCGTGAAGGGGCGCCGCAGCAGCGGGTGGCCCTTGCGCGCGACCACGAAGGACTGCTGCTCGCCCAGCGGCACGCAGGACAGCGCGGCCGGCGTCTGTGGCTGCACCGCGGCGATCGCGAAGTCGAGCGCGCCGGTCTCGAGCTGGTGCATCAGCACGCCGCTGAGCTGCACATGGGCCTGGAAGCGCACGGCGCGCGGCGCGCCCAGGAAGGAGGCCAGCACCGGCGTCACCACCGACTCGACCACGGCCGGCACGGTGCCGATGCGCAGCTCGCCCGACTGGCCTGTCTTGAGGTCCTGCACCTCCTGGCGCATGTCGTCGACCATCTGGCCCAGCCGCAGGTTGCGCGCGTACAGCGCCTGGCCGATGGCGGTCAGCGCCACGCCGCGCGGCGTGCGCTCGAACAGCCGCACCCCCAGCGAGGTCTCGAGCCGCTGGATGGCCTTGGACAGGGCCGGCTGCGTCACGCCCAGCACGTCGGCCGCGCTGTGCAGGTTGCCCAGTTCGGCCACGATCCTGAACGATTGGAGGTCCTTGAGCTGCATGGCGGAGGGTCGGCGGTCGATTCCAGATCGTTATCGCAAAACCCCATGATAGGTCTGGCCGCGCGGCCGGTCGATTTCCATAATGGGCCGCACAGCGCGACGCGGCCGGCCTCTTCCCGGCGCCCCAGACGCTGGCAACGGAGACAACAGACATGCACAAGACATCCGCCCACCGGGCGCGCGGCGCGCTGCGCCTTGCCGCCCTCGCCGTCCTGGCCACCGTCGGCATCGGCCTGGCCGGCGCGCAGGAGGCCTACCCGAACCGGCCGATCCGCGTCGTCGTGCCCTACCCGGCCGGCGGCAACACCGACATCATCGCGC
>Ga0182008_10002801_pt1 | contig 10786 bp, 7 predicted proteins | sample Sormic07211129_1_FD_120482 | JGI IMG/M metagenome (GOLD analysis project Ga0182008, IMG submission 120482) | Rhizosphere microbial communities from Sorghum bicolor, Mead, Nebraska, USA - 072115-129_1 metaG | ecosystem: Host-associated > Plants > Roots > Rhizosphere | place: USA: Nebraska...
AGTCCCAGATAGGGGTGTTCGTAGCGCTCGGCGAAATCAGCGTGGTGCGCACGCCCGTGCCTCGCGTCTCGACGCGCAGCACCTCGTGCAGCGCACGGGTGCCGAACTTGGAGCTCGAGTATGCGCCGTTGTCAGGGAAGATCGTGCGGTCTGCAATCGAGCCGATCATGATCGCGTGACCCCGGTGCTGCTCGCGCCAGGCGGGGAGCATTGCTCGCAGAACGAAGAACGGCGCGATGAGATTGACCTGCATCGTGTGCGCGAACTCCTCGCCGGTGAGCACGTGCAAAGGCTTGGGATCGAATATTCCCGCATTGTTGACGAGCAGATCCGGCACGCCGCCGAAGGCGTCGCGAACATCGTGAACCATGCGTTCCACATCGCTCGCGATCGAGACATCGGCTGCGAGTGCCACAGTCTCTCCTCCGAGCTCCTTCACGCGTGTCTCCAGCTCGGCGGCCCCGCGGGCGACGAGCGCGACGCGTATGCCCGCGCCGACGAGAGCCCGCGCGGTCGCGAGCCCGATCCCGCGCGAGCCTCCGGTGACGAGCGCGGTTCGCGGTGCGAAGGTGCTCGTCAACGGGCGAGGGAGTTCCGTCCGTAGGCCAGCGCGAGAAACTCCTCGCGCGTGCGCGCGTCGTTGCGAAATATTCCGCGCACGGCGGACGTTACCGTCTGCGAGTTCTGCTTCTGCACGCCCCGCATCATCATGCACAGGTGCATTGCCTCGATCACCACGCCCACGCCCTTGGGCGCGAGAACCTCCTGCACCGCCTGCGCGATCTGCTCGGTGAGCCGCTCCTGCACCTGCAGCCGCCGCGCGAACATGTCGACGATGCGCGGAAGCTTCGAGAGCCCGACGATCTTCCCGTCCGGGATGTAGGCGATGTGCGCGCGGCCGAAGAACGGCAGCATGTGGTGCTCGCACAATGAATAGAGCTCGATGTCGCGCACCATGACCATGCTGCTGTGGGTCTCGCTGAACACGGCATCGCCCACGACCTCGCGCACGTCCATGTCGTAGCCCATGGTGAGCCACGTGAGCGAATTGGCGACGCGCTGCGGAGTCTTCTTGAGCCCTTCGCGCTCGGGATCTTCGCCAAGCACCTCGAGGGTGCGACGAACGAGCTGCTCGAACTCCGCGTTGTGCTCCGGTGCTTCGTCGAGGTCCAGTCCCCAGTCCTCGGCGGGCAGCTCGAGAGTGGCGGGATCGACGCGCTTGCGCACGGCGAGCGCGCGTGCCGGCGGATCGGCTTCGCGTGCGACTTTGGCGCGAGCGGCGGAACGAGCACGGGATTTCTTGTCAGCCATGTGTCGCGACGATCCTCCGAATGATGAGGCGCGCGTGATGCGTCGGGCGCGCGCCAACGTAACTTGAGTCCTGATCAGCGCTCGCCTAGCTTCTCGCAACCGGCGAGCCGGGTCTCGATACTCTTCTTCCCTGTGGCCGCCAGCGAGTGAAAGCTAAGCTGCTCTCGATCGTCAGCGGAACGCCAGCGGCGTGGTCCGCACTCTGGACCTTCCCCAGCATGCTCGCGAGCGCGTTTCTCGTGGCATGGGCCGCGGAGGCGGCGCAGTTCATCGTCTCGCAGGGGCTCGCACTCGCGATTCTCGCATGGGTGCAAACGCTGCCGGAGTTCGCGGTTGAGGCCGTGATCGCCTGGCAAGCAGGCGGCGATGCCCCGCATTGCTTCGTCTCGAATCCGCCGGTGGGCTGCCACTCGCATCTCGCGATCGCGAACTTCACGGGTGCAATCAGGCTCCTGGTTGGACTCGCGTGGCCGATGATCTTCTTCGTCGCCGCATTCTTCGGGCGAAAGAGCCGCCCGTTTCTCGCGCCGATCCAACTCGAGAACGAGCACGCGGTCGAGGTGCTCACGACCATTCCGCCGCTCGCATATTTCGTCTGGATCTGGCACAAGGGATCGATCGACATCATCGACGCGATCGTGCTGATCGCGATGTACGGAGTATATCTCGCAATCCTCTGGCGCATGCCGCCGCGCGAGGAAGAGGAGATCGCGGAGGCGCCGCGCATCGCGCGTTGGGCGGCGACTCGCCCCGGCAAGCTGCGGGTGCTCGCGGTGGGCGGGCTCTTTGCGCTGGGCGCGGCGCTGATCTACTTCACCGCGCACCCGTTTCTCGAATCGATGCTCGCGATCGCCGGCACGTTGGGCGTGAGTCAGTTCGTGCTGGTCCAGTGGGTGGCGCCCTTTCTCAGCGAGTTCCCGGAAAAGGTATCCGCCTTCCAGTGGGCGAGCCGAGTGCGCACGGCACCGATGGCGCTGGTCAACATGGTCTCGAGCAATATCAATCAATGGACCGTGCTCGCGGCCATGATCCCGATCGTGTTCTCGTTGTCGCGCGGGTCGGCGACACCACTCCCCTTCGATGGTGCGCAACGAGAGGAGATACTGCTCACGATCGCGCAGAGCATCGTGGCCGTGCTCGTGCTGCTGGACATGCGCTTTCACTGGTGGGACGCGGCGATTCTGTTCGTGCTCTGGCTCGCGCAATTCCTGCGCGCCGGATGGCGCGACGAGATCACGTATCTCTATCTGGGGTGGGCGGTGCTCCTCGTGATCGCGTGGTTCTGGAGACGGCCCACTGCGCCGGGAATCTTCTGGCGCCTGTTGCGCGGTAAGCCGGTCGCGACCGAGGCGAGCGGCTGAGATGCGCGCGGTGACAAAAAAACGAGCCTCGCCGCATGGGCGAGGCTCGAAGAATTAGGAACGAAGAGGATTTTTGAAGCCCCGTCGAATGTATGAGGTCCTCACCACACTATCCGCCTTCCCCGCACTGGGGCATGACGTGAGTATAGATTATCGAACCCACCCGAGAGACTTGTTGGCTCAAAAATTAAGTCTCTCCGTCCCCGAACTGCTTCAAATTTATTCGCGCGCATACTTCGAGTCAATCAGATGAACACACCGACCTGGCTGCGAGTGCTGTACGTGATCGCGTATCCGCTGTCCGCGCTCATGCTCATCGTCTGGGCCATCGTAACATTTGCATATGACGGACCAGGCTGGATCCACTTCCTCCTGTCATTGGGCATGTTCCTGCTCATCTGGCGCATAGTGGCCGGAGGAACGCAGGACTCGTGGCGCAAGTATCTCTCCGGACGTTAACAACCTTCGCGAGGCAACAGGGAGCGGGAAAGTTCGCCGGTCGAGTGCACCGGATCAGGCTACGCGGGATCTGCTCATGAGTGCCCCCGCAGCGGCGACGAGGAACGAGGCGCCGAGGACAACGCCACCCGACGCGATCACGCGCCACAGGGCTTCGGCCGTCGTGGGTGGATTCACGATCAGCATCGTGCCGACACCGATCGACAGCAGCCCGATGATCGGAATCGGATCGAACAGCACTTCGGCTCCGCGAACGTGCGCGCGACGATGGCGATGATGCTCGACGAGCCAAACGACGAGAGCAGCCATCCCCAGTGCGCCGGCCGTCACGCCGATCGAGCCAAGCAATGGCACGATCATCATCGGCACCTGTGCCAGCGCCGGGTACCATAGCACGGAGACGCCGAAGAGAATGCGGCAAAGCGCGTCGCCCAATGTCAACGAGATCAGAACCGGCGAGGTGCGACTTCGCAATGGTCCGGCGAGCCACACGAGCGTGGCGAGGCCGATCAGACCATCGAGCAAGGCATACCACGCGCCCGCGCGAAACAACTCGGTCCAGCTCAGCTGATGCGTGAACAGGTACGCCGAGAGCACGATGCTCGCAATGCCACGCGCACCGAATCCCAGCGCGAGGCCGCCCATTCCATCGGCGTTAGGCCGAAGCTCAGTGGCGGTCAATGCTCATCGACGGAAAGCCGAGGCCGCTGCAGTTCACGTGAATCGATCACGGTGGGAACCTCATTCGGCACACTGTTCGGTGAGATGATGCGGAACGGACGACTCGAGCGGCAGGTCGCGCAGCGATTCGCTCTACTGGCGCAACGCGTGCCCGAAGCATGTGGCAGCTTCATTGCGCACGGCGTAAGGAGTTCCACTACACGAATGAAAGTCCCGCTCGGATAGCGATCGCTATGCCATACCCCAACTTCGCAGTTCGATGATCGCGACTGTAACTGTGTTGAATCCAGGGTGACGAGTGGAATGAGTCATCGCAATCGGCGGATCGACCCATCGAGGCGAGCGCAGACGAGCATGGATCGGGAACAGCTGCAGGAACCCGCCGATCTCGGCATCCGACGCGTGGCCTTGTCGCTCCTGCGCAACGCGAGCGTCGCCGGCCGCAAGCTGCGCAAGACCGCTACGAAGCGCGGCGCGAAGAGTGCGCGAGCCGAGGATGCTCTTCATGATTTCCGTGTGGCAGTTCGACGACTGCGCAGCTGGGTTCGAGCGTTTCGCCGAACGCTCAAAGGCAGCATCTCCCGCAAGCAGCGACGACAACTCGGAGAAATCTTCCACGCGACCGCATCTGCCCGCGACGCGGCCGTGCACCTCGAGTGGATGCGCGAGCAGCGCCAGTCGTTGGATGCACCCCACCAGTCGGCGCACGCCTGGATAAGGCGGCGTCTCAAGGCGAGTCGAAAAGCCGGGTGGACTGCGGCGCTCTCGGCAGCCAAGCGATTCCAACGGCTGAGGCCGAGGCTGGTTTCGGGTTTGAACGGCCATCATCACGCGAAGGAACGCGAGCCGATCCCTTCGACGGGTGTTCTCATCGGTCGACAGCTCATGAAGAGCTCCGACGAGCTCGAGAGGTCGCTGGCCGCGATCGAGAACGATTCGGATGACCGGCGAGTCCATCGCGCGCGGATCAAGGCCAAGCGCCTGCGCTACGTGGCCGAACAAGTCGCGCCGATGGTTCCTGAGAGCGACGCACTGCTGAAGTCGCTGGTGCAATTGCAGGACATGCTGGGCGAGCTGCACGACGTGCACGTGCTCGCGGCAGATCTGCACCCGCGCTCAACGAAGAATGGCCAGAAGAGCATGCGTCCGCTGCGGTCCGGACTTCGCGCATTACAGCAGCAATTGCGAGATCGACGTACACGCGCGTTTGCGCTGTTCGAGGGCACGTGGCTGCACGGGCGCGCCGATCCATTCTTCGCGCGCGCTCGCGAGATGGCCCGCCATATCTCGCGGCTCGCGGAGACCGGATCGCCGGAGCGGCGCAGCGCACCTCTTCATCCCCGGCGATCAGCTGCTGAGCGGCGCCGACATACTCGGCGGGCACTCTGAGTGCAACGAGCCGGTGCCGGCGCGCGTCGTGGAATGGCGAACGGTCGAGAAGGATTGTAATGGATCGATACAGCCGCGCGTCAATTACAAGAGTCCGGTGCCTCGGGGTGCCTGTCTCGTTCTGACGCTCTTGCTGGCTTCGTGCTCTCTCGTATTATGGAGGCCTTCGCGCAGGCATTATACCCGCTCGATGGGGGCCAATTGCCGTCGCGACCGCTGTGCAACGCTGCTCGCGTTGGTACGGAATCGATCATTGGTCGACGCTCGGCCGTGACTCGGACCCGTTCCGTCGTCGGCAGCGCCTGCATGTTGTACTCACCCACTGGAGACATCCATGCGCCGTGCCGTTCGATTTGCTGCGTTAGCTTCTGCGACGCTCTCTTTGGCGTGCTCGGGCGATGGGCTCACCAGTCCGCACTGCGGTCTTGGACTTCCCTGTGAAAACGGTCCAATCACGTCCCTCGAATTCATTCCGGGGAAGGACACCTTGCTCGTTGGTGATCGAGCGCGAATTGTCGTTCGTGCGCTCGATTCCGCGGGTGCACAGGTTACGAACGCCACGTTTCAGTACGCGTCCTCGAACACGCGTGTCGCGGTTGTCGACGACTCAGGGATAGTCACCGCGCTCGACACCGGAGTGACCATCCTGACGTTGAGCTCAGATAACAAGACGGCGCACGACAGTCTGTTCGTTCTGTCAGCCGAGCCGTTCGCGTTGGAAAGCGGCGCCGAAACGAGTTGCGCAATGCAGCATCTCGGGCGCGTCCTCTGCTGGGGCTTGAACGACCGCGGGCAGCTTGGCTTCTCGTCGGATTCCGTCTGTTTCGGCGAGATTACATCGACGGATCCACAGCCGCAGTTCCTGAAGTGCTCGATATTCCCCGGCCTCGTGTTTCCTGCGCCTCGGTTCGACTCCGTCAGTGCGGGTGATTCACTGTCGTGCGGAATCATGGACGACACCCGCGTGGCCTGTTGGGGCGACAACTTCTTTGGAGAGCTCGGCGACGGCACCGTCACGCAAAGCACGGTGCCCAGCGTGGTGTTGGGGCCGGGCGGCTCCACCGCAATTTCCCCGGGCGCCCATCACGCAGGGGGACCCACGGTCTCGGAGATCGCGTTCTGTTGGGGCAATGACGACGCGGGCCAACTCGGCGATGCCCGTCGCGTCAACAGCACGACGCCCATTCCCGTCGTGACAAGCCAGCAGACACCGCTGCTTCTCGTTGCCATCAGTGCTGGGTACGAGCACACGTGCGGACTCGTTCCCTCTGGAGCCGCCTTCTGCTGGGGCGACAATTCCCGTGGACAGCTGGGTACGGGAAACACTACTCCGAGCGACACTCCAGTGGCGGTGACTGGAGGACACGTATTCACCTCGGTCAGCGCCGGCATCGACACATCACGATCGATTCTCTCACAAGCGGGCGGTGCCCTTCGGTCCTCCTTCACATGCGGACTGTCAGGCGGGGCAGCCTACTGCTGGGGCGCTGGAATCGGCCAGCCATCGACGCCCACTCTCGTGAGCGGCGCGCTTTCCTTCGTGCAGATCACTGCGGGCGGAGCCCACGCGTGCGGGCTCACGCAGGCCGGCGCTGCGTACTGTTGGGGCTCCGACGCCGACGATCAGCTGGGGAACGGACCGGGCCCGAGCAGCAGCGCATCGCCAGTCGCGGTGGAAGGCGGCCTGACGTTCACGAGCATCTCCGCCGGCCGTCGTCACACCTGCGGAACGGCAACCGACGGTACGTCCTACTGCTGGGGCTCGGACGTATACGGCGGGCTGGGGAACACGTACCAGGCCGCATTCCGCGGGCTGCCGCAGCCGCTTGGCCGGCCTCTCCCGAGCACAACGCCCGCCGCATCTGTTGCGCGCTCGGGAATCACAGCGCTCGAGGTCGTCGCACAGCACTAGCGGTACCGAACCTAGCGGGACAGAACGTCGCTGGCGGCTGGAGCTCACGAGGGGTGACGCGGCACCGAATTTTCGGTACCGCCCTCACCACCGCGTGAGCTCCATGCCATCGAGGGGCAGCCAGCGAGGATGGTCGCAGGCCGGTCTGAGCTCCCGTTTCGACGCGGCAGCCCATTCCGCGCCTTCGCCTCCGCGATCGCGGTAGGAACGACCGCGCGAGGGCAGCTCTGATCGCCTCGCTGCACCAACTGCGAGGTTGCACGAGAGTCCATGGGCGACGGCCACATCACAACCAAGGCTCCGCATTCCGCCGACGCGGTTTACGTCGCTGGCGTGATCGCGCTCGGGAGCGTCCTCCGCTTCGTGCATATTGGCGCGCCGAGCTTCTGGCTGGATGAAGCTCTCAGCGTCGCCTATGCACGCATGCCCTGGTCGCAGTTCGTGCACGTGATGCAGGCGCGCGAGCTCAACATGCTTCCGTACTATCTCCTGCTGCGCGGCTGGATCCATCTCGGGACGGGAGAATGGATCGTCCGCAGCCTCTCGGCGATCTTCTCCATTGCCACGCTTCCGCTCTTCTATCGATTGGGCGTGCGCCTCTTCGGAATTCGCACGGGACGAATAGGTGTCATCCTCCTCGCGCTCAATCCATATCACATTCGCTTTGCGCAGGAGGCGCGCAGCTACAGCTTGATGCTGCTGCTCGTTACCGCATCGACGCTGCTGTTCGTGCACGCCATGGAAGACTCCTCGCGAAGCTCCACTCGTGCGTGGGTGGCGTACGTCGTGACGGGGGTGCTCGCTGCCTATGCCCATTTCTTCGCGACTCTCGCGATCCTGGCGCATTGGGTCTCTCTCGCGATCGTGCGGCCGAGCGGCTTCGCATGGAAGCGTGCCGCGCTATCCGCCGCTGCGATGTGCGTTCTCCTGGCGCCCATCGCCGCATTTGTTCTGCTGGGGCACGCCGATTCTGCCGAGTGGATTTCGAAACCAACGTTGAGGCGCATCGAGTACCTCGTGTACTCGATCATTGGCGGCGACAACACATCCGGCGCGCGCCTGTTCGCCTATCCCGTGTATGCAGTCGTGCTGTTCGCTGCTGGAGCTGCCGCGCGGAGAATGTGGCGTGCGCGTGCGCACGGGCGCGATGCGGAGCACATCGTGCTGGTGCTCGCCGGGGCATCGCTTCCCATCCTTCTCGTACTCGCCGTGTCTGTCGTCAAGCCGATCTTCGTCGACAAGTACCTGATGGAGTGTCTCCCGTTCGCTGTGCTGCTGATGGCGATCGGCGTGAACGCACTGCGCCCGCGAACGCTCGCGTATGGCGCTCTATTCTGCACACTCGTGCTCTCCGCGCACGGGACGTTCGCGTATTTCCGACACACGGACAAGGATGATTGGCGCGCGGCCACGCGCTACGTGTTCGCCGCCGCCCATCCCGGCGACGCGGCGCTGTTCTTCCCCCGCTTCACCGTCACCCCGTTCGAGTACTATCGCGCCCCGCTCGATTCGACTGCCACCAAAGTGTCCGTAGTCTATCCCGGCACCTTCGGCGACGGAGATGTCGGCACCGCACTCTTGGCCGTCCGGCATCGCTACAGCCGTCTGTGGGCGTTGTTCAATCAGGACGGACGGGCGGGAGTTGCCGTTCGCGATTCACTCGCGCGCCGATATCCTCTGCTCAAGGACAGAGAGTTCGCGGGCGTTCGCGTGGAGCTGTACGACACTCGTTAGGCTGCCCTCACCGTCCGGAAACGCGTGTGGGCGCACAAAGAGCCGCTCAGATCTCCCAGTTGACTGAGGTCGTGTAGGACGCCTCACAGATTCCGCGCGGAAACCGACGACAAAAGCGGAAACACGAGCTCGCAATGTATGATATCGTACTCTGGTAACGTTTAGAGCCGTACCGTGAAATGATCCTGCAACCGAGATCGGCGAGAGATTCGCAAAAACGCGCGCAATCCACTAGGTATCAGGCAGTACGGAAGTGCGTACGCGAGCGCGCGGATCAATTCGAGTCGATGGAAGCTTGCGATAACAATCGGGCCCGTGAGCAACCTCGGGTGGCGGCGGAGGTGCTGCATGACGACTCGAGAGAAACTCGACTCCCTGGCCTTACTGTCGGGTGTGCGCCGGGTATTCGCGGAGAGTCAGGACTACGAGTCGACACTTTCCGCCATCGCGCAGCTGGTCCTGCCCTACTTGGGGAGCTGGTGCGCAGTCGACATCTGCGAGCCGGGCGGGTCTGTGCGCCGCGTGGCCGTAATTCACCCCGATCCGACCAAGCAAACGCTTGCGCGCGCGCTCGAGAAAGGATGGCCTCCCGAGCGCGATGATCCGCTTGGTGCACCGGCAGTCATGCGCACGCGCCGAACGGTGTCGATTCCCAACGTGAGCACGAAGCTGCTTCGCGAAGTCGCTCGCACTCCGGAGAACCTCCAAGCGCTGCTCGCCTTGGGCATCGGGTCCGTGATCACCGTTCCGCTGCTGGCGCGCGACGAGATCTTAGGCGCGATCACGTTCGTGAGTGACGCTGCCGGTCACCAGTACAATTCGGGCGACGAAGGACTCGCGGAGGATCTGGCCGGAATTGCCGCCCTCGCACTCGATAACGCGCAGCTGTATCGCTCTACGATTGCACGCACGAAGGAAGACTCGGCAAGTGAAGCGAAGGCCGAGTTCTTTTCGACAATGAGCCACGAGATCCGCACTCCCCTCAACGCGATACTCGGATACGCCGAACTGCTGGCACTGGGGGTGGCTGGTCCTCTCACGCAGAAGCAGCGCGAATATCTCGACAGACTCCGTTTGAGCGGCGACCACCTCGTCGAGTTGGTGAACGATGTGCTCGATCTTGCGAAGGCCGATGCTGGAAAGCTCACGCTCGAAGGAGAGAGTGCGAGCACGGGTGCCGCCATTGCTACCGCGGTTGCAGCAACGGAGCCCTCGGCGGTTGCTGCCAAGATTCGCATCGTATACCCCGCCGCGAGACGGGCGACCGATGCGGGGGGCATCTCGTACGTGGGTGACGAGAGACGGGTGCGGCAGATACTGATCAATGTGCTGGCCAACGCTGTCAAGTTCACGCCAGCAGGAGGGACGATCACCCTGACCTGTGGCGTGGTCGAGGAAAGCCCGACCGGAACCCATCTAGTCGGATCTGGTCCATGGGCGTACGTCCGTGTGGCGGACAGTGGGCCGGGAATCGCCGCCGATCAACGAGCGGCGGTATTTGAACCTTTCGTACAGGCGGAAGGTGGTCTCACTCGTAGCAAGGGCGGCACTGGGCTGGGACTGACGATCAGCCGTCGACTCGCCAGACTCATGGGAGGAGATCTGACGCTCGAACCGAATGCGCCCGACGGATCCACGGGCGCATCGTTCACGCTGTGGATGCCCAAAACGAACGAATCCGGGCAGGGCGCATCGAGCGGCGTCGCCGAGCTCCCTGGTCCGCGCGTGGCGCGCGCTCTCGAGAATGCGCGCGAGTTCCGCGTCTACGGGCTGGCCGAAATTGGAAGGCACGTCCGCGGTCACGCCGAGGAGGTGCTGAAAAATGTCGCGCGGCGTCTACAGTCCGATTCCCAATTTCCTTCGCTCGAACGACTCACCGTGTCGGAGGTGGAAGACCATCAGCTGTCCTACCTCGTCGACGTCGTGCACGCGCTCATCG
>Ga0182008_10002802_pt1 | contig 10781 bp, 4 predicted proteins | sample Sormic07211129_1_FD_120482 | JGI IMG/M metagenome (GOLD analysis project Ga0182008, IMG submission 120482) | Rhizosphere microbial communities from Sorghum bicolor, Mead, Nebraska, USA - 072115-129_1 metaG | ecosystem: Host-associated > Plants > Roots > Rhizosphere | place: USA: Nebraska...
TCAGCATCGCTTTCTCGGTTTTCGCAATCAACGCTTTTGCCGCGACTTCTGTTCAACCCGTCGTCGCTGAAGGCGGCTCGGATCGTCTGATCGAAAGCCGTGTGGCTGAAGGTGGTGCTGATCGCCTGCTGGAAAAACGCAATGCTGTAGCGGCTGATGGTTCGGATCGTTTGAAAGGTAATGAAGTCGCCGCCGATGGCTCCGACCGCCTGAAAGGCAATGAAGTCGCTGCCGATGGTTCCGACCGCCTGAAAGGCAACGAAGTCGCTGCCGATGGCTCCGACCGCCTGAAAGGCAATGAAGTCGCTGCCGATGGTTCCGACCGCCTGCAAGGCAACACCGTCGCTGCCGATGGCTCCGACCGCCTGAAAGGCAACGAAGTCGCTGCCGATGGCTCCGACCGCCTGCAAGGCAACACCGTTGCCTGAAAGTTGAATCGCTTCCCCGCACCACCTCGAAAAGCCCGGCCTGATCAGCCGGGCTTTTTCGCGCGTGCTTCCACAAGGAACGACACGGCAGCGTAGTCATCAACGACCGATCAAAGCACTCGACAACAACGTCTCCAGCCCCATCGGCTTGGCGAAGTAATACCCCTGGGCCTGCCCCGCGCCTATTTCGCGCAGCAGATCCAACGTGGCTTGATCCTCGACGCCTTCGGCCACCACGCTCAGGCCCAGCGATTCGGCCATGCGCACGATGGCCCGAACGATTGCACGACTGCGGGGGCTGGTGGTCAGCTCAAGGATGAACGACTTGTCGATTTTCAAGCCGCTGAATTGGTACTGATGCACGTAGCTCAGGGATGAAAAACCTGCACCGAAGTCATCGAGCACCACCGACATGCCGTTGTCGGCCAATTGCTGCATGGTCTGTTGGGCAATCGCCGGCTCAGCCACCAACGCCCCCTCGGTCAACTCCAGGCAGATCCGTGAAGGTGAGACCCCGTGCAGCGCCAACAGGGCAAGTACATCATTGGCGAAATCCGGGCGCGTCATGCTGTAGCTGGAGCAATTGACGTGCACCGCAGGCCAGTTGGCATGCTCGGGCCGGGCAAGGATCGCGGCGATGCTGGCCAGCATGTACAGGTCCAGTCGGCCGATCAGGCGCAACCCTTCTACATCCGGCAAGAACTCGCCCGGTGCGATCACCCGGCCGCCCGGCTGATGCCAGCGGATCAGCGCCTCAAGGGCCAGCAGTTCGCCGCTTTCGACGCTGACAATCGGCTGGAAATACGGGAGCAATTCGTCGGTACGCTTGAGGGCGTTGCGCAAGGCCCCTTCCCGCTCCATCTGGTCCGACACTTCGCGGCGCACTTCCTGGTTGAACACCGCGTAGCTGTCACGCCCGGCACTCTTGACCCGGTACATCGCCGCATCGGCATCGCGCAGCAAGTCGGCTGGCTCGTTGTGGTACTGCTTGTCGGCGCTGACAATTCCGATACTGCAGGACGAAAAAACTTCATGGCCATTGATGAAAAACGGCAAGTCAAACGCCAGCAGAATCCGCTCGGCGATTTCAATCACCGCGTCCAGCGACGCCTCGGGCGCGAGCACCGAAAACTCATCGCCGCCCAGACGCGCCAGCATGTCGGTTTCGCGCAGGCAGCCGCGCAGACGGTGAGCGGCTTGCATCAACAGCAAGTCGCCAAAATGATGGCCGAGACTGTCGTTGACCATCTTGAAGCGGTCGAGATCGATGAACATCACCGCCAGGTGTCCGCCTTCGCTGCCGAACCGCGACCAGGCCAGATTGAGGCGCTGTTGCAGGTAGGTGCGATTCGGAAGCCCGGTCAGCGCATCGTGGGAGTTTTCGTGTTGCAGTTTGGCATTGGCGTGATCGAGCTCGCGGGTGCGGTTCTGCACCCGGGCTTCGAGTTTGAGGTTGGCGGCATGGATCGCTTCGGCGGCGGTGCGGCGCGACAACGCCGTGTCGATGTGTCGCGACACGAACGTCAGCAGTTCCTGGTCGCGCAGCGTGTAGCACACTTGCGAGGTATAGCTTTGCACCGCCAGCACGCCGCGCACGACGTCGCCATCGAACAATGGAATGCCCAGCCAGGAATAGGACCGGACGGACTCCCGGGCCAATTCGATTTCACCGTTTTCGGCCAGTCGTTCAGCCTCGCCGACGTCAATCAGGCAAGGCCGACGTTGGCGAATCACATACTCGGTGAGGCCCCGGCGACCTCGCCGTGCCGCCGGGCAAATGGTCTGCCGCTCATCCACATAATAGGGAAAGGTCACTTCGCTGGTGGCGTCGTCGAACAGCGCAATATAGAAATTCTGCGCGAACAGCAGGTCACCGACGATGCCATGCAGGGTTTGGAACAACTCGGCCATGTCGCCTGGCTGGCTCGACAGTTCGGCGATCTGGAACAATGCGCTCTGTAGATGCTCGGCGCGCTCGCGTTCCGCCACTTCCTGGCGCAAGGCGTCGTTGAGCGCCGAAAGCTCCAGGGTACGGCGCATCACCGTCTGCTCCAGGTCCTCGCGGTGCAGAATCCGGTCCAGTGCCATCGCCACGTGTCGCGCCACCACCAGAAACAGCGCGCGATCTTCAGCGCTGTAGATGCGGGAGACATCGTAGACCTGCATCGCCAGCATGCCGAACACGTCATCCGAGGCGTTTTTCAACGGTGCGCCCATCCAGAACTCGGGACGATCACCCACACAGTAGAAACGCTTTTCTGACTGAGCCGCGAGGATCCCGGCGGCGTCGATCAGCAATGGCTGGCCAGAGGTCAACACTTGGCCGGTCAACGACAGGCGCGCGGGATCAAGGTATTCGTAGTGCGAAGACTCCACGGCATCAACATCGATGATGTCGACGTAATACGGATAATCGATCTTGCCACTGTGCGGGTCATACAACGCGAGATAGAAGTTCTCGGCGTCGATCAGACTGGCCAGCAGTTTGTGCACCCCCACCAGAAACACGGAACGGTCGCGGGTTGAACTGGCCAGGTAGGTGATTTCATACAACACACGCTGAGTAATCTGCGCACGGGCAAGGGTGTTGGTCTGTAGCTGAACGCCCAGACGCAGGGCAAACTCGGCGAGTGCCGGATCCGCGGCCTCGGTTTGCGGCGCAAGTAGCCAGCCCAACACACTTTCGCCTCTACCGGTCGGCCAGCAATGCAACTGCCGGGCCTGGCAAAAGGCTTCAAACGCTTGATGCTCGATGTTTGAGGGCCACTGCTGCTGCGGGTTGCCTTGGCCGACCCAATGCAGCTGTTCACCGGCGCGGTAAAACACCCATGCGGTGGTGTGGCTCCAGTTACACGCCGGGCCGAGCAACTGCTCAAGCGAGTCGTCACGGCCAATGCCGGCCATACCGACCCGATCCGGATTGTCGTTTGATTGAGGTGAAGCTGTTTCGCAATCGAACGATTGCCGTGGGGAGTCGGTCAATCCGGCAAAACTCATCAGCGCTCCCTGAGCCAAAAACTGGCGATACTGACCAACTGCTAGCAAAGTGCCAGTTATCTTCCCATTTAAAGCTTACAGTGTTTTTTTTCAACAACTTTATTGGTTTGAATGACGACCGTGAGACGGGCAGCCAGTTATTCGCGATTTGTTGAACAGAACAACCGTGCGACGCAACTCAACAACTATGCCCTACCCCCAACGCTTCCGCCATGCGAACCAGGTCGGCAAAGGACCGCGCGTGCATCTTTTTCATGGCATGGGAGCGGTGAATCTTGATGGTGATTTCGCTCAGATTCATCTCACCAGCGATCTGCTTGTTCATCAGGCCTCTTACGGCAAGGGCCATGACTTCTTTTTCCCGGACCGTCAGTGACTGGTAGTCGGCATGCAGGTTCGAAGATTGCCGTTCGAGTTCCCGGCGCTTGATATCGGTTTGCAGCGCAGACGATACCGCGTCGAGCAGGTCCTGTTCACGAAACGGTTTCGCCAGAAAATCCACGGCCCCAGCTTTCATCGCCTTGACCGACATCTCGATATCGCCATGGCCCGTGATGAAAATAATCGGGATCGCGGTGTTTGACTCAACCAGTTGACGCTGGAAATCCAGGCCACTATTGCCTTGCAGGCGCACATCGAGGACCAGGCAACTGGCGCTAGCGGTCTTTGGATGAAGGAGAAATTCCGTGGTTGAAGCGAAGGTTTCGACACGGATGCCGGCAGAGCGCAATAGATTGCTCAATGCATCGCGAATGGAGGCGTCGTCATCGACCACGTACACAATAGAACCATTGCTTTGCGGCTCACTGGAGGGTGCGCTCATGCATGGAACTCTTCGGAAAATTGAGGAAAAAAAAGTGTAGCACAGCCTGATTGGGTGTCTGGGATGCCTTTCCTGCCAAGTGCCAGCAGCACAGCCAGGCACTTGAAGCTATGCAATAAAACGCGGCTGCAACGCTGAAATCAACGAGAAAAAACCCCGTGGCGAACGCAGTAGCGCGTCGACCTGGGTACTGTAACTTTTCCCGCGAGTGCACCAACTGCAAAAGTGTTCGCAGTTATTGGAGAAAATCCGGTAATGGCGTTCACCGACTCTCGAGCGCGCGCGACTGACGATTTCATCGCTGGAATATTCACAATGTTCCCGCAGTACCCAGACGGGTTTGCCGCTGGCGAAACTGTCCAGATCAGTCACCTCGATCGGCCCCGGTTTGATTGAACTGCTGTACCCGGCGTAATGGGCGACACAGCCGCCTCCAAGGTAGATCCCATGATGGACGTAAAACCGGCGCGGACTGATCAGATGCGAGCCCACTGGCACTTGGCTCAGTGACCGTTCGATGTTTATCAGCGGTTCGGCGCACAGGTAGTTCTGTAACAGGCGAGCATCTGACACCCGGTTGAAAACGGCGGTTATCAGCGCCACTGCTTGCAATGCTTTTGCACGCAGAAATGAACACTTTTCGATGACATTGGCTATTGAGCTTTTCACGATAAAGTTCTCCGCAACCCTTGAGGCTCAATATATCGCCGAGGTTGCGGAGCTTCATTTGTACCTGCGATTAGTTCGTTCGAACCATTAATATGCCCCACTTAAACTTAAGTATTAAGTCAGCCCTGCAGCACCGGCAGCGTGAACTGGACAGTGGCCCCGCCAGGCTGGTTGGCACCTGCCCATAAACGCCCGCCATGGGCTTCGATGATCGAGCGACAGATCGACAAACCCAACCCCAGGCCAGTCGGCTTGGTGGTGTAGAACGAGGTGAATACCTGGTCGGTGTTGTCCACGGGAAATCCCGGGCCTGAATCACTGACGCTGACCCGCAAATAGCCGGCATCGCCCGGCACCACGCTGATCTGCAATTGCCGCTCGCCTTCCTTGGTACTGCTCATGGCTTCCAGGGCATTCATGATCAGGTTCAGCAGCACTTGTTGCAGCTCGACACGATCGCCTTCAACCAGTGGCAGTCCATCGGTGAGCTGGGTCTGCAATACAGTGCCACTTTTCATGATCTGGCTACGGGTAAAGCCGATCATTTCGCCAATGGCCGCGTTGATGTCCACCGGCCCTTTCTGCGGCGGCGCCTTGCGGATGTGCCCGCGGATCCGCCCCAGCACATCCGCAGCCCGGTTGGCATCCTCGATCAGGCGGCTGAGCACATGACGGACTTCGTCGAGTTCGGGTGGCTGGATATTCAACCAGCGCTGCGCGGCATTGGCGTTGAGGATGGCGGCAGCAATCGGCTGGTTGACTTCGTGCGCGATCGACGCCACGAGCTGGCCCATGGTCGCGACGCGGTTGGCGTGGGACAACTCGGTCTGCACCTCACGATAGCGTCGTTCGCTTTCGCGGATTTTTTCTTCCGCCTGCTTGCGTTCGCTCAGGTCCAGCACGAAAGCCACGCCTTCCTTGCTGTCCGCTTCAAACATGGCCAGCCCCACAATGACTGGCAGTCGACTGCCATCCTTTTTGAAGTATTCCTTTTCGAAGGGTTGGGCGTGGCCGGTTTGTACCGCCTCCAGCATGGAGCGCTCGCTGGCTTCGCGATACTCCGGCACCGTCATCTCACGCCAGCTCATGCGGCCCGAGACAAGATCCTCGCGAGTGAAGCCCAGCATGCGCAGGAACGCATCATTGGCCTCGACGATGTCACCTTCGGCGTTCCATACGACAATGCCAATGATGTTGGCGTCCACCAGACGCCGGATTTTTGCCTCGCGCTCTGCGACCTCGCGGTACAAACGAGCATTTTCCAGCGAGATCGCCGCCTGCGACGCCACCAGTTTGAGCACGGCGATCCGGTCGGGGCTGAACACCCTGGCGGTCAGATTGTTTTCGAGGTAGAGCGCCCCCACCAACTTGGCCTGGATCATCAGGGGCAGGCAGAGAATCGACCGTGCACACTGCTGACGAATGTAGGGGTCGGTAGCAAACATCGCCTCGGCCGCGGCATCGTCGAGCACAACACTCTCGCGGGTGCGCAACACATGATAGAGAACAGACTCCGGCAACAACTGCGCGCTGACCGGTGAATCGCTCAATTGCGTTGTATTGTCGCTGGTGACTTGTGCTGCTATGCGCAGCTCTGCCCCTTCCGTCAGGATCAACAACCCCCGTTCGGCACCGGCCTGTTCGATGGCGGTGAACATGACCGTATCGATGAGTTTTTCCAGCATGATTTCACCCGACAGGGCCTGGGACACCTTGAGTACCGTGGCAAGGTCCAGGTGTTCGACCGCCGCGGCCATGGTGGTGGTCGGGCCGAGCCTGTGTTCTTCGGATCTCAGCGAGGGATACTTTGCGTCCAGCTGCCGCACCTTGCCATCGGCGCCCCAACGTAAATAGCCGTAGCGGGCGTCCTGCAGATAGGCATGGGCAATCCTGACCAGACCGCGCTTGGCGTAGAAGCGTGATGCAAGTTCGCTGGCAAGCGCCTCTATATGGACAAAGCCGGTCTCCTGTGCCTGGTGAATCGCTTGCTCGTACAACAATTCGGCATCAACCACACGCCCCTCGATTCGGGCAATTTCAGCACCGACCAAAGTTGCCCTGCTGGCAAAGTTTTCCGGGCACTGTTCCGCCCAGGTCTGCAGTTGCCGACAGTCAGCCGCCATGGCGAGCAGATGTTCCGCTTGCTCGCTCACCGGGGTGCCATCGCAGCAGGCTGCACGGGCCAGTGCATCATAGAAATAAAACTCGGCTTCCTCGAAGAACGCCTGACAAACCCAGAGTAACCGCTGCGCCTTGGCGGCGGCTTTCATGGCCGATTCAGGTTCATCGGCGAGGTAGCGAGCCTGCAATTTGCGGACCCAGTACAAGCACTCAGCCAATACCAGATCCGGGCTACTGGACAAGTGGGCTTCGGTGCCTTGCTCATTCAACTCGCCTTCATCAAGACGACCGAAGGTAGGCGTCAGGCCTCTCAACATCCGGATCAGCTTCAATTGTGTGACGATAAAATCAACCACCAAACCGAAGCGCACCTTCCTGGCGTAAGCCAGCCCCTGTTCAGACTCACCTTGCACCTCGGACAACGGCTCGCCGGCGAAGAGCAAGTCGGCAGTGAGATTGTTGCCGGCATAGGCGCCATAGGGCAGATCACCGATACGGTTCGCCGCCACAAACGAACGGCGCAGCAGGTCGCGGCATTGCTTTACGGGTTTCATCCAGCGCACAGCGAAACACGAGAAGCACAGATAGGTACTGGCCTCGAATCGAGTCAGGCCGCGCTGTTCAACCAGGTCGCAACCCAACTGACCGAATCGAAAGCCTATCTGGTAGTCGCCGAACCGCCGACCGGCGACCCTGAACACGTTGGCGTAGAGCACACACGACGCATCGCAGTTACCCCACTCGAGGCTCAGGCTGACCGCCTTGCAAATCAGCAGGTCCGTCAGGTTCGCATCGGTCTGTAAGGCAGGCGCGAAGAGTTTGCCCAGTGCATTGACTGTCACAAGGGACGTCGGATCAGTCATCAACGGCAGATCGATAAGTTCCTCGATTGCCCGATCCCCCAGCAACGACCCGATGTGGTCATACTCACGCCGCACTTCATCGTCACTCGGATGTGCCGACCACTTGATACCCACATGCTGCAGGTAAGCGAGACAGACAGCGACCGCAGCATCGCTGCGGTCCAGAAGCAGGTAGACGTCCATTTGCAGACAAGCAACGCTGGCTCGCTCTGTCACCGTTATGGCGCGCGCCGAAAGCGCCGTCAGACGTTCGTTCGCGATAGCGAGTTGACCGGTCAGGAGTTCGCATTCGGCCCTGTTCAACTCCAGTGCAAAGATCAGCCCATGCCGGCGCCCCCAGCAGTCTTCACCCGATAATTGCACACCCATGCTCAGATAATTAAGCGCGGAAGCGTATGCAGTCGAAGCCTTGGCACGCTGGCCGGCAATCAGGTTGAACTCGGCCAATTGCTCCCGCTCGCCCCGCTCAGTGAGCAGCGACGCGCCGAGATTAAGCTGGCCGACGATTTCAAAGATTGACGCTTCCAGATCCTCTGCAGGCGTCTGCGACGCCAGCAGCCGGCCGATTCTCAGGTGGGCCTGGGCGCGTGAGTCCTTGGGGATCAGTGAATAAGCGGCTTCATGGATGCGGTCATGGACAAAACCATAGGCATCGTCCAGCCGTTCGACCAGCTCCTGGCGAATCGCCTCCCACAACACGGTACGAACCTGCGCCTTGGGTACGCCCATGGCAGTCGAAAGCGCGGTGATGCCGGCAACGTGCCCCAGACAGGCAAGTTGCTGCAACGCCTGCTGTGTCTCGGCCTTCAAGCGGGACAGTTTATCGACCATAAGGTCGACGATGTTCTCGGTATAACCCTTGGCATGGATACGATCCGGATCCCAGCACCAGCGCCGCGCCTCATGATCGAACGTCAGCAGTTGCTCCTCGGCGAGCGCTTGCAAAAACTGGATCACGAAGAAGGGATTGCCGGCGGTTTTGTCCAATACCAACTGCGCCAGAGGCTCGATACGCGCCACCTCGGCATGCAGCGCCTCGGCGATCAACTGTTCGATGTGCGACTTGGCCAAGGGCGCCAGGGTGATTTCATCGACCCGACCGCCCGCATTGCGAATGGCCCTGAGTTTGCTCGACAGCGGGTGCGTGCCATCCACTTCGTTGCTGCGATAGGCGCCTACCAGCATCAGGTGGCGCACATCCGGACTGGTCAGCAGGTCTTCCAGCAGATCGAGTGTCGCCGCATCGAGCCACTGCAAATCGTCGAGAAACAGGGCGAGCGGGTGTTCGGCCCGGGCAAAAACGCCGATAAAGCGCCGGAACACCAGAAGGAAACGCCGCTGCGCCTGTTGCGGGTCCAGGGCCGGGACCAGTGGCGGCTCGCCGAGGATCAGCTTGAGTTCCGGGATGAGGTCGGTCATGAGCCGCGCATTGGCATCCAGCGCCTGTTGCAAGGCCTCACGCCAGTTCGCCAACTCCGTATCGTTCTTGCCCAGCAGCGAGCGCACCAGGCTTTGAAACGCCTGCACCAGCGTCGAATAGGGGACGTCGCGCCGGTACTGATCGAACTTGCCGGAGGCGAAGATTCCGCGCGGTGGTACCAGCACTTTGTGCAATTCGTTGACCACCGACGACTTGCCGATGCCGGAATAGCCGGTGACCAGCACCAGCTCCGGTGCACCGTTTTCAACGATTCGGCCGAACGCGGCAACCAGCTTGTCAACCTCCCGCTCGCGCCCGTACAGTTTCTCGGGAATCAGCAAGCGGTCGCAGGTGCCGTGTTCGCTCAGGGTAAATGCATTGATCTGGCGCTGTTGCTGCCAGTCGGCCAGGCATCTGCGCAGGTCATGCTCAACGCCCGCCGCCGTCTGATAGCGATCCTCGGCGGTTTTGGCGAGCAGTTTCATGACGAGGTCGGACAGTGCTTCGGGAACGCTTTCAACGCGCGAGCTCGGTGGCAGCGGTTTCTTCGCGATGTGGCAATGCACCCACTCGATCGGGTCGGTGGCGGTGAACGGCAGCGAGCCGGTCAGCATCTGGTACAGGGTGACGCCGAAGGAATAGAGATCGCTGCGCGAATCGATCGAGCGATTCATCCGGCCGGTCTGCTCAGGCGCCATGTAGGCGAGCGTACCGGCGATGGTCTCCGGCGCGTGCCGCTCGCGGGGCAGCCGTGACGCAAGACCGAATCCGGTGAGCCGGGCCTGCCCGTCGGCACAGTTCACCAGGATATGACTGGGCTTGATGTCTTTATGCACAAGTCCACGCTGATGAAGCTTGCCCAGGACCACTGCAATGCCAATGGCGTGATGCAAAAAGCTGGTGATGTCCATGGGCGCCTCCAGCAACCGAACCAGCGGCTCGCCACCGGGGTCTTCGAGCACCAGTTGCATCTGCCCGGCTTCACGCAGCATTTCAAGCGGCCGTACCGCCCAACTGCCTTCCAGCTCATCCTTTAATGCAAATTCATGGGCGAGACGGCCAAGACAGGCCGGCAGCGGCTGTTCGGCAGCGGGACGCGCCACCAGAACGTGGCTTTCACCGCCGGCACTGGAGCGTAACTCCCGACAGAAGATACGCTCCCCATCGTCCCAAAGAATTTGCATGTTGTTATCCATCGCAGAGGGAACAAAAGTCGTGTTTTGCCTGGCATTTGCCGTCGGATCAGCCATCCGGAAGCGTCGCGCCGCTTCAGATTAGCTGTTTATTGGCACGCGCCAAGTACGCATGCTCGCCATATGAGCAATTGAACACCGCCCACGATGTCATTGAATGGTCGGTGGTACATCAACACTTAGATCTTAGCGACCTATACATAGATATACTTTTCCCCCTTTCAGTACCGCGTATCGTGTAGTAACGACAGGCGCATTCACGAGCCA
>Ga0182008_10002803_pt1 | contig 10779 bp, 8 predicted proteins | sample Sormic07211129_1_FD_120482 | JGI IMG/M metagenome (GOLD analysis project Ga0182008, IMG submission 120482) | Rhizosphere microbial communities from Sorghum bicolor, Mead, Nebraska, USA - 072115-129_1 metaG | ecosystem: Host-associated > Plants > Roots > Rhizosphere | place: USA: Nebraska...
CATGTACCACTACCCTATACCAATTACCGGAGAATTTTTCTACAGCATCCAAATGTGTTTTATCTTCCTGGTAGGCATTGTGATCTTCAATGTTTGCAAAAGTAATGGTAAGCGAATAGGTAAAAGAGTTATCCGTAACCGGACGTACAGGTGTGTTGGCAGCCAATCCATAACTTAAAGTTTTAATATATTTGATAGGCTTTAAGTGCTCAAAAAAATTAGCAAAATTGGCTATTTCATTTTTGGTTAATTGCGGTTTTAACCAAAACATTACAAAGTGTTGAATCTGACCTTTATCTGCGGCTGTGTGATCTGTCATAACGAATTTTATTTTACGCAATATAGAAATGATTTTCTGGTGTACAAAAAAAGCGTTGCGATTTTACATCGCAACGCTTTTAAATATGACAGGAGCTTTCTTAGTTTTGTACTCGTCCAGATTTTCTATCTTCACCTCTACCGATCAGATAACCACCTCCGGCACCAACCAGACCACCAATAATAGCACCTCTTCCTTTTTTCTTATCAATTAAAGCACCACCAACTGCACCAGCGGCACCACCAATTACAGCACCTTTAGCGGCATCACTCCAACCTTTTTTCCTTGCTGTTGGTTGTGTACCACCGTAGGCACTGCTAGAACTTCCGCCAGAGCTGGCATATGATCTTCTTGTACTTGTACTTGATCTTCTTGCAGCAGCCAATTCTGCCTGGTGTTTAGCTTCTTTCTCTTTTTCTACTCTAGCTACTTCAGCTTTTTTAAAACTGTCTAAACGTAAACTATCTTTTACGGCTTTAATGGCTAATTGTTTTTCTGCTTCCTGCTGTTTCAATGCAGCTTCTTCTTTTGCTTTGTTGTTACAAGCAAACATAACAGAACTTAATGCGATTACTACCAATATCCTTTTCATAATTTTTAATTTTAACATGACGCCGTTTTAGTTACCTAACCTCACTAAACGGATTTCATTTGTGATATATGATTTAGTTAATTATCACTACTAAAGAAAAAATGATGCCAAAATGTTTTGAAAATGAAAAATTATTCCGCTAAGTCGATATACCAGAAACCAGAAGGCATTGTAGATGAACGAGGTAGATCATCATCTGGAGTGGTTTTGGCGGGTGCATTGTACGTGCGGAATACCTGCTCTCCGATGGTGAATGGTATTTTATTCTTGAAAATAGGTCCCTCAAATGTAAAGGTATGAAACTCTCCATTTTCTCCACAGGGATCAATTTCTGATGGAAGCTGATCAACCAAGTCTTCGCTGATTATTTTTCCACAAATGTCTTTCAGATTTTCCTGCGTACATACAATGATGGTTTTATAGTTCAGATTAATAAACTCGCTGATCAAATCTCGGGTGTTTTTATGCCATAGTGGAAATATGGCTTTCAAACCAATTTCTGCGAGCTTACTTTCGCGGTATTTACGCAGGTCTTCCAGAAAAATATCACCAAAAATAGAATGTGTGATTCCTTCTGCTTTAAATTTACTCAGGTGCGTACGCATAGTATTATCATATGTTTCCATATCGGGCATTTCACCTAAACGGATCTGATATAATGGGATACCAATACTTTCAGCCTGCTTAATCAGCAAAGTTTCCCTTATCCCATGCATCGAAACACGGTTATATTGCTCGGTGACTGTGGTAACCAGAAAGCGGATTTCGATCGTCGGATCCTGAAGAGCGTAATGCAATGCAAGCGTACTGTCTTTACCACCACTCCAGTAAAAAATACAGTTTCTTTTATCCATTCATTAAGATACTTTTCAGTTGCTCCATCCCATTCACCGCATTTTGTTCGATGGTAATTACATTTTGATAGCGCTTAACATCCGGAGTTTTTGGATCGATGATGTACTTGTTTACTTCGCGAGGTACGAAATCGATAAGTCCGGCTGCCGGATAAACGGCTAAAGAAGTGCCGATCAGCACAAAAAGGTCTGCTTTGCCGCAAATTTTAGCCGCAACTTCGATCATCGGTACCGCTTCGCCAAACCACACTACATGTGGCCGCAGTTGCGAACCCAACTCGCATCGTTCGCCCATTTTTATTTCTGAACCTGTAATGGGATATGTTAAATGAGGCCTGAGGTCGGATTGCGAACGGGTAATTACGCCATGAAGGTGGGTAACTTTGGTAGACCCTGCCCTTTCGTGCAGGTCGTCTATATTCTGGGTAATAATTTCAACATCAAAATCGTTTTCGAGCTCAGCCAGCAACCGATGTGCCCGGTTAGGCATTGCAGCCAAAACCTGCTTTCTTCTTTCATTATAAAACGCTTGTACCAATTCCGGATTTCTTTCCCAGGCTTCGGGTGTAGCTACATCATATATGTTATAACCTTCCCACAATCCATCCGAATCCCTGAAAGTCTTTAATCCACTTTCGGCACTGATGCCCGCTCCTGTTAACGCAACTAACTTCATATAAGGGTTACACAAATAAATAGATTACACTGATTGGAATGATTGAACGAACTGAGCGTGATTGATAAACTTCCTGCTTAAATTTGCATCAGCCTTAAAAATATCGGGATGGAACATGCAAGCTAAAGCCTCAATACCTTCAACCAAAGTACCAATACTCGGCTGCGTGAACATGTCAAAATCGGCAATGTAAACCTGGTTGTTCCTTACCGCCTCAAGGTTATTCCAACCTGGTTTCGATGTTAAGATTTCCATTTCTTCCAAACTTCTTTTCTGGTCGAAACCACACGGTGCAATAACCAATACCTCCGGGTTATACTTTAGTATTTTTTCCCATTGGGTAACTATCGAATCGCCTGCAGGGTTCGACAGCATATCAACACCACCAGCAGCAGCAACCTGAAAAGGAATCCAATGCCCACAATTGTAGACCGGCTCGATCCATTCCATCAGCATCACGCGCTTTAATGGCGATTTATTTTGACGCAATTGATCTAAAATCTGATCGGTTTTCTGCTGTAAGCCTGCCAGATAACTAAAGGCAACTTCTTCCTTTCCCAAAGCTCTGGCAATGGTAATTGCACATTCAGAAACATCCTGAAGGTTATTGGGTGAAAGCGGGACCAAAGTTGGCTGCTTACTCAGTTTCATCACGGCCGTTTCGGTACAAACCGTATCAATGTTGCAAACTTCGCAAATGTCCTGTGTGAAAACAACATCAGGCGCAATGCTTTCTAAAAGTGCATCGTCTACCCAATACAGGCTTTTGCCCTGTGCTTTGGAAGCTGAAAAAATCCGGTCGATTTCTATACTTGAGTAGTTTTTACCTTCCAAGATACAACGTACAATTTTCGGTTGATCAGCGGCCTCTTTCGGACATTCGAATGTTACTCCATACAGGTAATCCTGAAGGCCCATATCGTATATCATTTTGGTAGCGGCAGGTAAAAAGGAAACAACTTTCATTTGAATATTTTTTATGCGTCATCCTGAACTTGTTTCAGGATCTTTTTTAAATGGCTGATACCTAAAAATAATTTCAGGTGATTTTTATTAGGCCCTCTAAGATAAAGAAAATCTGATGCCCTTCTGTAGCAGATGCTGAAATAAATTCAGCCTGACGATCAATTTTAAATCAAGAAAACCTTTTCTGAACCCACTAAATTGGTTTTCATTTTATTTCTTCGGGTTGGTAAGCAGATTATATCCTGTTTTTAACACATGCAAGACCTTTAAGCACATCTATAATCACGTGGTTATGTTTCGTGTGAAATAGTCAACAGGCTGAACATGCTCATGTAAGCCACTTAGCTTGTGCTCACCTGATACATTTGGGCTAACCTTAAGTTCAATGAGATAAATTCAGCATAATAACCCAATTTAAAATCAAAAATCCCCTTCTGACTAAAATCAAAAGGGGATTTATGTTTATTGTTCGGTTGGTTGCTGCGCCACCAATTCTAAAATTACAACCTTTGCATCTGCAGTTTTAATACCGGGTATTTCGCTTTTAAGATTTCAAAAGCACCAAAAAGCAATGCACCATAGATTACTGTTCCTTCTAAAAGCCTGATCTCAAATGGAATGGCTTTGACCAAACATGCCCAAAAACCAGCTAAATCCTGCGTGTAGGCTGGATTTTTATACCATACACCGATATCGCTCATGATCCAGTGGATTAGTACAATTACAAGTGTTGAAGCCAATAAATTTACCACATTCACCTTTTTAAGTAATACCCTACCTACCAATACCATCAATGCGAATGCCATGTAAGTCCAGTACCAGCCATCGTAAAGAAAGCCACTACTGTATTTACTAAAAATCGTAACTGACAAAATGAAATCGCTTAAAAACAAACTCAATATCGGAAATGCGAAAGCTTTAAGATGATCTTTAAAATAGGCACCACCAAATAAAGCAACAGCTCCGATTGAAGAGAAATTAGCAAATTTCAATTCATCCGAATTAAATGTTACCAGCAAACGGAAAGCCGTTATGGCCAATATCATTAAAAGCAATATTAAGGTGCGTGGATTAAATTTTAAATGAGACATTCTATCTTGGTTAATGTATATCCTGCAAAGTTAAATTTTATTAATGTATATTAAAAATTACGCCTGTATTAAAGTTGAAACCTAAGCTATTATAACCAATTATCTCATTATATTTTTCGTTCAGGATGTTTTTAGCATCGAAGAACAATTTTACGCGTTTTTTAGCTAAAGCATATTCAGCATAAGCATTTAACAATTTATAAGCGGGTAAATTATCAACGGTGTACGTGGTAAAATTACCATCGGTGCGTTTGCCAAAATAACGGTAATTTGCACTCACATATAAATTGCTGGTCGCCTGTGCGCCTGCGGTAAGTGCAAAGGTGTGTTTTGGCCTGCGAAAAAGATAGTCAGCTATTGCATTATCAACAAAATTAAATTCATTACCTTCCACATAAGCATAATAACCGTTAATGTTAAACACACTGAATTTAACAGCTGGCTCAACTTCAAAACCTTTGGTTTTCTGACTTACCTGGTTTAAGTAGCCGTTAGGATAGGCATAAATGATTGCATCGGTCAAATCGCGTTTGTAACCAGCTAAACGCAAGCTAAATTTGTCATCAGCAAAGCTAAAGTTAACACCAGCTTCGTAATTCTGTGATCTTTCTGGTTTTAGATTTAGGTTGGCACCAAACTGACCAAAAAGCATGTTTAGGGTAGGTACCTTAAATGCTGTTGAAACCGTTCCAAATAGTTTTATTTCCTTAATAATATTGATACTTGGTGTAATGGAATACGTATAGTTTTCGCCATATTGTTCATGTTTATTGTAACGTCCGCCAACTTCCAGGTTAAATACACTTAAATCGTGTAAGAATAATGATCCGTAAGCAGCAAATATGTTGGTTTCTGGTTTATTGGTTGCTGACGATAATTTCATTACGCGGTTGTCGATACCCACCAATAAATCCAGCTTACTGCCTAATTTCTGGTTGTAAAACAAATCCAATACCGATACCCTACCTTCGTTAACACTAGGATACTGGCTATGCGCATCATTCCGGGTGCTTTCAAAACTGTAGTTTAAGGTTACTTTACCCGTGGCAAATTCATACTTGGCATTTGTACCTGCGGCAAAGTTTTTTAAGATGGAATAATTGTTTGCATCTGTAAAAGCACCACCGTCGAATTGATAATTACCATAATAATAACGCACAAATGGATTTACCGAAAAATGATTGTCCAATTTAATTCCGAAGTTTGCATTCAAGGCATCGGTTTTGAAGCCATCTTTGTCAAATACAGCTGTATTTCCCACCGGATTAGCTGCCTCAGAAATTCCATCAGTTTTATGATGGGTATAGTTAATATTGTAAGAGAAACCTTCAACTCCACCATTTAAACCAATGGTTCCTTTATATGTTTCATAGCTACCTGCACTGGCCACTCCATATATGGTATTTCCTTTTGGTCCACCTTTTTTAGTGATGATATTGATTACCCCTGCAACGGCATCAGAACCATAAATGGTAGACTGACCGCCTCTTAAAATTTCAATATGATCGATCTGATCAATAGAAATCAATCTTAAATCGAATGCCCCGCCGTTTCCTGAAGGATCGTTCTGCACAATACCGTCAATTAAAATTACTGAGTAAGCACTTCCTGCGCCCCTGAAAAAAACCGATTTGTTCAGTCCCGGATTGCTGCTCGCACCCGCCACAACAATTCCAGCCTGCTCGCTGATGAGTTCTGGCAACGATTTACCATTACTGCGCTCCAATACTTCGCGGCTGATGATGGTAACGACTTTTCCGGTCTGTGATTGTTTCTGATCATTTTTGGTTGCAGAAATTACAACATCATTGAGCTGCAAACTGTCTTGCGTTTGCGCTTTGGCCACCTGGCCAATCATTAACTGTGCGAGCCCCAGCCCTGCTACAGTTAGCATACTTTTTTTGTTCATTTGATTGTGAGTTTTGCCCACAGCCAACAGATGAGAAAAGGAAATGAAAATATGAACAACGTTAATATCTCAATCCTAGCTTCAATCCCCGAAAGCTATGAAATTAAACGCTAAAGGCAGGTCTTCTGACTTACTCCCGGTTTTCCAGCCTTCCCATCCTGACATGTCGGGACAGTGGCAAATCGATTGGAAATCCGTTAAGGAGCTTACAGCTGCGGGACAGTTACAGATTTACACTGTATTCCCTTTTAATTCCGGGTGTAAAACCGGAAACCAACAGCGGTGCAAAACTAACAAAATTAAACAACATGTAAAATGCATGATGGAAAATGGTGGTTTTACCGGAAAAAGCTAAATTAGAAATAAAATTTTTTCCATGAAAAAGATTTTAACTACAGCATTGATATCATTCAGCTTATCCGCAATGGCACAAAAAACCGATACCGTTTTGCTCAGGAAGCTGATGGAAACTAAAGCTGAGCTTTTTTCTTCGGTACTCAACCACCCACATCAAAACCAGATTCAGATTCTTTACACGCAGATTAACCGTGACCGCAACAATAAACCTTCTTTTAAAACCTTTAGTTATCATGCAGATCCTCACCATTATTTTTATCCGGCAAGTACCGTTAAACTTGCCGCAGTAATTTTTGCACTTGAAAAGGTAAACCGTTTAAAAAGTGCCGGTTTAAGAGCCAAAAGCACTATGATTACGGATAGTGCCTATCAAGGGCAAACGAAAGTTTCGGTAGATACAAGTGCTAAAAACGGACTTCCATCTATAGAACATTACATAAAAAAGATTTTGCTTACCAGTGATAATGATGCCTTCAACCGTTTATTTGAGTTTATTGGCCGGGCAGAAATTAATGAAAAACTGAAATCAAACGGACTAAATGATAGTCGCATTTTAAATCGCCTGGCCATTGGCGATGCTGGTGAATCTGCCAAACATACCAATCCGATTAGTTTTTACAATGGAGATCAATTCGTTTATCATCAGGCTCCCCAATATGATTCAAAAGAATATGGATTGAAATTGACCCATCTGGTAATGGGTACCGGATATATGGATAGTACCGATCATTTAGTAAACAAACCTTTTAGTTTAGCCGGCAAAAACGCTTTCGCCATTAACGACCAACAAAAGCTAATGCAGAAGTTAATTTTTCCTGAAGCTTTTCCCGCTAAAGAAAGGTTCAATCTCACTCACGAAGATTATAAACTGATTTATACTTATATGAGTAAATATCCTACCGAAAGTGACTTCCCAAAATACAATCCCGCTGAGTTTTGGCCAACCTACGGGAAAATGCTGTACTATGGAAGAGAAAAGGTAACACCTGAGCCTTACATTAGAATTTTTAATAAATATGGAGATAGTTATGGCTACATCATTGACAATTCTTATTTCGTCGATTTTAAAAATGGAATTGAGTATTTCTTAACTGCCGTAGTACAAAGCAACGATGATGGCATATTTAACGACAATAAGTACGAATACGAAACAGTTTGTTTTCCATTTATGAAAAATCTGGGGCGTGCCGTTTACGAGTTCGAGATGAACAGGCCAAAAAAGTGGAAGCCAGATTTAAGTAAATTTAAATTACTGTATAATTATTAAAACCTTTAACATCATTTAGGGTTTATAGCCTAATATTGTATAAAAAACTATACATTTATTAAAAAACAATATATTCGCATTTCAAAATTAAAGAATACATCTATAATGGCTAAATTATTAATAATTGACGATGAGCGTGCGATAAGGAGTACTTTGCGCGAAATTCTGGAGTACGAAAATTATGATGTTGAAGATATAGATAATGGTATCGACGGCCTCGAAATGATCAAAAAAGGAAATTTCGATTTGGTTCTATGCGATATTAAGATGAATAAGATGGATGGTATGGAAGTGCTGGAACAAGCACAGATTATCAAACCCGATCTACCATTCATTATGATCTCTGGTCATGGAACAGTTGAAACTGCCATTGAAGCCAGTAAAAAAGGAGCCTTCGATTTCATTTCGAAACCACCTGATTTAAATCGCTTACTTATTACCGTACGTAATGGTTTAGACCGTGGAACTTTAGTTACCGAAACCAAAGTTTTAAAACGTAAAGCGAGTAAAACACGCGAAATTTTAGGTGAATCGGAAAGTATTTCCAAAATTAAGGAAACCATTGAGCGTGTTGCACCAACTGAGGCCCGCGTGTTGATTACTGGTGCAAATGGTAGTGGTAAGGAACTGGTAGCACGTTGGTTACACGAAAAATCTAACCGTGCCGATAGCCCTTTAATTGAAGTAAACTGTGCGGCTATCCCTTCAGAACTCATTGAAAGTGAATTATTCGGGCACGAAAAAGGTTCGTTTACATCTGCTGTTAAGCAACGTATAGGTAAATTTGAACTGGCTAACGGTGGAACTTTATTTTTGGATGAGATTGGAGATATGAGCCTTTCTGCCCAGGCAAAAGTTTTACGCGCCTTGCAGGAGCATAAGATTACACGTGTGGGTGGTGAAAAGGAAATTGACGTAAATGTTCGCGTTTTAGCGGCAACCAATAAAGATTTATTGAAAGAAATTGAGGATGGTAATTTCCGTATGGACTTATATCACCGCTTAAATGTAATCAATATTCATGTTCCACATTTAACTGAACGTACTGATGATATTCCTGTTATTGCCCAAAACTTTTTAGAAAGTATCTGCAGTGATTATGGAATGCCTGTTAAAAAAATAAATGAAGGCGGCATGTTAGCATTGCAGGCTTTACCATGGACAGGTAACGTGCGTGAGCTGCACAACATGATCGAACGCCTGATTATTTTGAGCGATAAGGTAATTACAGAAAATGATGTACGTGCCTTCGCGAATCCGGGTGGTGGCACAAACATTGGCGCGGCAACCAGTACGCAGATTGCTAGTGCAGGAGGTACCAGCCTGTCTTCTTCTTTCGATTCTTTCAATAATTTTCAGGATTATAAAGATTACGCCGAACGCGAATTTATCAAGTTCAAGCTGGAAAAAAACAATTGGAACGTATCAAAAACAGCTGATGAAATTGATATTCAAAGAAGCCATTTATACAGTAAAATAGAGAAATTTGGCTTAAAGAGAGCGGAATAAGATAAGTTAAGTTAAAAAGCCTGAAGGTTGGAGTGTTTGAAGGTTCTCCTGACAATATTCCAACCTTTTTTTAACTGAAGGGTTTAAAGCTGAATGTTAAAAGAGCAAAATGCAAAATTACAAAGCTAATCTGGAATTTTGAACCGTTAAAGTCTCTCTTTAGCACTGAACTTTACAACATTTCAACTTTTGAACTTTGAAACCTCCCTCAACCCATATAATCATTCTGCCTCATCAGCAATGCCCTGTATTTGTTAAAAATTGCCGTTTTAGAAACAAAGCCTAAATATTGGTTTTTTGTGGTTAGCACCGGCAAAATCCATACATTATCCTGCTCCATTTTTTCTAAAACCATTTTCAGATCATCATTTTCAGTAATGACATTTGGTGCTGTTTGTACGAGGTGAGATGCTTTCAAATTTTCCTTGTCCGGATGATTAACCATCTCATTAAATAACTCTTCGATATAAATTATACCTTTAAAATCACCAACTTCGTCAGTAACAGCGATTACATTCTTATGCGACTGCATAATTTCATTCATCTTCAACGCAATCAAATCATTCATCTGCAACTGAGGATAACTTTTTTCGATCAGGTATTTCAGCTTCATCTGATTCAAAACAGTAGTATCCTTGTCTTCATGAGACAATAACTCTCCTTTATCGGCAAGTGCCTTGGTGTAAATAGAATGTTTTTGCGAGCTGCGGTTAATTGCGTAAGAAATGGCAGTGGTAATCATAAGGGGTACCATCAGGATATACCCGCCCGTGATTTCGGCAATCAAAAAAATGCCCGTTAAAGGTGCATGCATAATCGAGCCTAATGCTGCAGCCATACCAGCCACAATAAAATTAGATACATTTAGCTGGGCGATCCCGGAAAGGTTTACCGTGTAAGCAAAAATAAACCCAATCAAACCGCCCATAATTAAACTGGGCGCAAATGTACCACCGTTACCGCCTGCACCTAAGGTAACCAGCGTGGCGATCGATTTCATAAAAATAGTTACCACTGTAAACAGTACAACCACTGCTGAAATCGAACTGTAATCTGCAAAAATACTATTGTTAATAACCGTCTGGTAATCACCTTTCAATAAACCTTTTATCGTAATGTACCCCTCGCCATATAAAGTTGGAAATAAAAACACCAAAGCACCCAACATCAAACCGCCCGCAATAACCTTGGTATAAGGATGTTTTATTTTATAGAATAGTCCCTTTACGGCGTAGTTCG
>Ga0182008_10002804_pt1 | contig 10778 bp, 9 predicted proteins | sample Sormic07211129_1_FD_120482 | JGI IMG/M metagenome (GOLD analysis project Ga0182008, IMG submission 120482) | Rhizosphere microbial communities from Sorghum bicolor, Mead, Nebraska, USA - 072115-129_1 metaG | ecosystem: Host-associated > Plants > Roots > Rhizosphere | place: USA: Nebraska...
GGCGATGCGCTGGTCGGCGTCACCACCGCCATGTGGCGTGGCGAGGATCTCGAACGCCAACGCTTGCAAGGCGTCGCCGGCGAGGATCGCCATGGCCTCGCCGAACACGATGTGGCAGGTGGGCCGGCCACGGCGCAACGCGTCATCGTCCATCGCGGGAAGATCGTCGTGCACCAGTGAATAGGCGTGGATGATCTCCACCGCGCATGCCGGTGCGTCGAGGATCGTGTCATCGCACCCCAACGCATGGCCCGCCGCATAGACGAACAGGGGGCGCAGACGCTTGCCACCGCCGAGCACGGCATAGCGCATCGCCCGGTGCAGGTCGCTGGGTGGGAGGTTTTCGGCGGGCAGGGCGCGTGCGAGCGCCTCGTCGGCCCGGCCGACCAGCGCCCTGAGGGGTGCCGGCAGGTCAGTCGATGTGGGAGTCAAAGGGTTCGGCGGTATCGGGGGCTTCAGGATCGAGCAGCAGGCGTACACGCAGTTCCGCCTGTTCCAGCGCGGTCTGGCAGTGCCGGTAGAGACCGATGCCGCGCTCGAACGACTTCAGGGATTCGTCGAGGCTGAGCTCGCCGCCTTCCATGCGGGTGACCAGCTGTTCGAGCTCGTCCAGCGAGTGCTCGAATTCGGCAATCGAGGAGGCGGGAACGGGGGTGGCGGGGGACTTCGGCATGGCCGCAAAGCTAGCTCACATGGCGGTTTCGATCAATCGCCGCGGTGCCACACCGGTCGTCCGCCGACCTCGTCGAACAGGCTTTTTCCTTCATCGCTTAGCCACTTGTCGGCGACCGCGACGAGGCGGCCATCGGTCTCCACCAGTGGAATTCGGGGACGTTCCCAAGGGGGTATGGCCGCTTGCTGGAAGAGGTCCCGCAGCTCGCGAGTGTGCTTGTCGCCGTGGGGGCGCAGGGTTTCGCCTCCGCGCCGGTAACGCACCGTCACGGCGCGGGCCAGCCTGCCATGGGACAAGGAGAGCATGCCCCCGCCGGGAAGCGCGAGCGGCTCGCCGTGCCATGAGGACGACCAGCCGCTGTCGAAGTCGCCGCGCCGAGGCATGGCCCAGAGGCGGCCCTTCCAGACGCGCACTTCGGTGCCACCCCAGGCGACCAGCGGCAGGCGCTCGGCGGCCGCCTCGCGGACCTGGCGTTCCAGCGCCTCGCGTTGCGCCGTGGTCGGTGCGGACAGTCCCGCCTCGTGGAGCCAGTGTTCCAGCAATGGGGCTCGCCATGCCGGCGGCAGGGCGAGCCAGCCGCTGGCGTCCAGCGTGTCGTGCTCGTCGCCCAGGCGAAGCAGGGCGTCCATCCAGGCCTCGCGGAGGGTGTCCGCCGCCTCCTGGCACAAGCGGGCACCGTGCGCGATGCTGGTGGCCGCCTGGGGCCAGCGCGCGGTCAGCGCGGGAACGATCGTGGCGCGCAGATAGGCGCGCGCGATACGTGGATCGTCGTTGGACGGGTCGTGGATGACACCCAGCCGATATTCCGCGACGTGGTCGAGCAGGGCGGCACGCGGCAGGTCGAGCAAGGGACGCCACAACATGCCCGCGCCCAGAGCGCGTCGTTCGCGCATGCCGGCGAGGCCTTCCGGACCGGCGCCGCGCAGCAGCTTCAACAGGACGGTTTCCACCTGGTCGTCGCGATGATGGGCCAGCGCCAGCCGCTCGCCCGGCCGGAGCGATGCCGCGAAGGCGGCATACCGCGCACGACGTGCCGCCGCTTCGACACCTTCGCCCCGCGTCAGGTCGACCGCCACGCGAACCACGTCGCAGGGCACTTCCAGCGATTCGCAGAACCGCCGGCAATGCAGCGCCCACGCACCGCTCTCCGCATGCAGTCCATGGTCGATGTGGAGGGCGCGCAGCGCCGGGCGGGGCATCCGGGCGGCGAGCGCATGCAGCAGCGCGGTGGAATCGGGGCCGCCGCTGTAGGCGACGACGAGTGGTTGATTTCCCGCGTCGCGCAGCGAGCGATCGAGATGATCGGCCAGCGATGCGCTCATTTCGCCTTGCCGCGCATGCGCACGTAGAGATGCTTCGCGTTACCGAACTGGCGTTCCTCGACGTCGAACAGGCCGATGCCGTTGATGAGCCCGCTCAGTTTCGAATAGCCGTAGTTGCGTGAATCGAAATCGGGCGAGCGCTTGCTGAGGATGCTGCCGATGCCACCGAGCGCGGCCCAGCCGTTTTCGTCCGAGGCGGCTTCCACCGCGTTGCGCAGCAGGTTCATCAACTTGGTGTCGCCGCGAAGTTCGTGCGCGCTCCTGGGCGCGGACACGACCTCGTTCTCGTTCTGCTCGGTGCCCACCAGCACTTCCGTGTAGATGAACTTGTCGCAGGCGGAAACGAAGGCCTTCGGTGTCTTCTGCTCGCCGAAGCCGTAGACGATGAGGCCGGCCTCGCGGATGCGAGACGCGAGACGCGTGAAATCGCTGTCGCTGGAGACGATGCAGAAACCGTCGAAGCGTTCCGCATAGAGCAGGTCCATCGCGTCGATGATCATCGCCGAGTCGGTGGCGTTCTTGCCCGTGGTATAGGCGAACTGCTGGATCGGCTGGATAGAATGATCGAGCAGGGCGGTTTTCCAGCCGTTGAGGTTGGGTCCCGTCCAGTCGCCGTAGATGCGCTTGACGTGCGCCGTGCCGTATTTCGCTACCTCGGCGAGCAGCCCATCGACGATGGCCGGCCTCGCGTTGTCGGCGTCGATCAACACGGCGAGCTTCTGGGTGACGTCATTGGCCATGGCGGGCTCCGGTGTCGGCGGTCAGCCGATGGTACGCGCTAGCCGTGCCACTCGCTCCCTTCGGCTCCCCGCCCTGTTTCAGCCCTCGCTGAATGCGCCGTAGGCACGCAGGCGCTTGTAACGCCTTTCCAGCAGTTCGTCGGTGGACAGGGTTTCCAGCGCGTCGAGTTCGTTGAGCAGGACGGCCTTCAGGCGGATCGCCATCGATTGGGGATTGCGGTGCGCGCCACCTAGCGGTTCACGGACGATCTTGTCGATCAGGCCGTTCTCGAGCAGGCGCGGTGCCGTGAGGCCCATGACCTCGGCGGCATCCTTGGCCTTGTCGGCGCTCTTCCACAGGATGGAAGCGCAGCCTTCCGGCGTGATGACCGAGTAGGTGGAGTACTGCAGCATCAGCGTGCGATCGCCCACGCCGATGGCCAGCGCGCCACCGGAACCGCCTTCACCCGTGACCGTGCAGATGACCGGAACGCGAAGGTCGGCCATCTCCAGCAGGTTGCGCGCGATGGCTTCCGACTGGCCGCGTTCCTCGGCATTGATGCCTGGCCATGCGCCCGCCGTATCGATGAAGGTGAACACGGGGATGTGAAAGCGTTCCGCGAGCTTGAACAGGCGCAGCGCCTTCCGGTAGCCCTCGGGACGCGGCATGCCGAAGTTGCGTTTCACCTTGGACTTGGTGTCGCGTCCTTTCTGGTGGCCGACGATCATGATCGAGCGGCCATTGATCCGGCCCAGGCCACCGACGATGGCCTGGTCGTCGGCGAACATGCGGTCGCCCTTGAGCTCGTGGAATTCCTCGCACATCGCCTGGATGTAATCCAGCGTGTAGGGACGCGCCGGATGACGCGACACCTGGCTGACCTGCCAGGGCGTCAGGTTGCGGAAGATCTCGGCCGTCTTGACCTTGAGCTTCTCGCGGAGCCGGCCGACTTCCTCGTCGATGTTGAACGCCTGGCCGCTGCTGGCGTGGCGAAGTTCTTCGATCTTCGCTTCCAGTTCGGCAATGGGTTGTTCGAAATCGAGGAAATTGGGGTTCATGGGCAACGGTGGTTCGGAAAGACCCGACAGTATACCGGGTGCCGCGGGAGGCCGGTGTGCGCCGGGGTACGGTGCGAGACCCATCCGCTAAGTACTTGACTGGACAACCGGGACGGGGCCTTTCCGGTCGGGATGTGCGCGGTCCGGGCGGGAATGAAAGGTTATCCGGAACTGATTGTCGGCGCGGCCCTTGCGCGCTGTGAGGCACGCCCCCGTACCAGTCTGGATTTGATGCAATGCCCACGCCTGCCGGGACGAGCCCGACGGGCGAACATGACATCGGCCGGCGTCCCAGGAAGGGCGCCGTCCCCACCTCAAGGAGATCCACGATCATGAAGAAGAAACTGTTGCTTTGCTCGGCCCTGCTCACGCTCACGTGCCAGGCAGGTGCCGCCGCGCAAGCGCAGGTAACCATGGCGCCGGGCCATGTCCCTGCTGGAATGTCCTTGGCCAGGGGCGGCGTGGTACCCATCTCCGGAGCCCTCATCAACGGGTCGATCCTGGGCCTCATCAAGCAGCCCCGCCGCGACGCCGCTCCCAGCGGGATGCCGGTGTGCGAGGACGCGGTGAAACAGACCTTGTGCCGCGTGGGCCTTGGTAACGGCGATTTCGAACACCCCCATGATCCCAAGGCGATCGCGGGATGGGTGTTGAAAGCCGGCGAGTACTCGCCCCATCCCTATCTGGGCTCCACGCCGGATTCGCGCGTGCTCGCCATGCCGGGGAGGGACGCCCTGGCGGCTTCGGGGGCATTGCTCCCGCAGGCATCGACGAGCGCGGCGTCGGCGGTACACACCTATACGGTCCGGCTTCGCGCGCGTGGTTCCGGCCCGATGCCGGCCAATGTCGAGACCACCCTGATGCTGGGCGGCTCGAAGGAGGGAGACGCGATCCACTATCTCGCCTCGGCCGATGAAACCGTGGGTTGGGACTGGAAGGATATCGAGTTCAAGGTCGAGACCGCCGTCGAACCGTCCGAGGCGTTGATGCTGATCGGTATCGAGCGCAAGGACAACAACACGCCGACCATGCTCTGGGTCGACGATGTCCGCATCATCCGTACCCCCGCCGGCGTGACGCCCGACGCGGATTGATCCAGGCGTGTTCCCGGAAACCTCCCACAAGGAAAGTGCATGATCTCGTTGAAGTCGCTTTATCGTCCCGCGCTCGTCATCGCCCTATGCGCGATCGCGGGCACCGCCGCCGCGGACAACGATGGCCCCGATCCCTCCGGCTTGCCACCCTGCCAGCAGTCCAGTCAGGCCGACGCGTGCCGCCTGCCTGTAAGGAATGGCCAGTTCGACAGCCTGGATGGCTGGACGCGTACCTCGGGGCTCCCGTCCATCGGTTACGACCCGGCCGGAAATCCCCATGCTTCGCTCTACACCGGTGCCGGCATCCATCAGGCGGTCTACGCGCATTTCGGCACGTTGTCCCAGGATGCCGCCTATGTCCTGCGCTTTCGTGTCCGTTCCCACAACGGCGATAGCCGGGTCAGGGCGACGTTGTCGATGAGCGACGATGCCGCGACCCATACCCTCCCGCTCGGTTCGGCGACGACGATGGCCCGTAACGGGGAGTGGAGCATCATGGAGTTGGCGGTCAATGGCACCGCGTTCGCGGCGCCGGCGCATGTCCTGCTGGAAATCGCCAACGAAGGCGGCAACCACGACACCGTGCAGGTGGACGACGTCTATCTCGTGCAGTCCGTGGGTACCGAGGTACTTCGACGCCGTTGATGTCGATCGTGGCCCGGGCGGATTCGCCCGGGCCACGTTTCAATCGGCCGGACGTACCAGGCGCAATTCGGTGCCGAGTACGCCTGGCAACGTGCGCAGCGTGCGCATGAGATCGGGCAGGGCGCGCACGCGCCACGCGTCGCCCAATTCGAAGCTGGCCTGGCCCACGGCGTTTCGATAACCGGCGAGCAGCAATGGCGTGCGTCCGCCGCGATAACCCATGAGCGCCTGGCGCAGGTGCTGGGGGAAGTCCGGTCCGACGCCGTTGAGTTTCAGCGTGAGCAGGCGGCCGAAGTGCTCCATCGCATCGGCGAGCGAATACGCCTTGCGGGCACGCAACTGGTAGCCGCCTGCGAAATCGTCGATGCGCAGGCCACCTTCCACCACGATCAGATTGCCTCGCGTAAGCAGGGGCGCCGCCTCGGTGAATACTTCACGGAAGAAGCTGGTTTCCAGCAGGCCGGTCGCATCCTCGATCTGCACGAAAGCATCGCTGTCGCCGCGCTTGCGCATGCCCACGACCATGCCGGCGACCGTCCACGGCGTTTCCGGTCCGCGCCGGAAGCGGCTGGCATTGTCGTCATCGTCGTTGCGTCGTGGCTTGGGCGGCTGGTAACGCTGCGGGATCTCTCCGATCGGACAACTGGAAAGTTGCGCGAGCTCCGCCTTCCACGGGTCGGTGGGATGTCCCGAAAGGTAATGACCGAGCGTGTCGTGCTCGCCCTGCAGCAATTGTTCGAGCGGCCACTCGGGTACGGCGCCCGACAGTTCGATGAGGCTGGGCGCCTCGGCGGCGCCGAAGGCATTGCCGAAGATGTCGACCTGGCCGGACGCGCGGTTCTTCGCCTCCTGGTCGGCGGCGCGCATCGCTTCGGGAATGTGCATCAGCAGCGTGGCGCGGTTTTCGCCAAGGGCATCGAGCGCGCCGGATTGCACGAGGGCTTCCATCGTGCGCTTGTTGAGCTTGTTCGAGCCGACGCGCTGGCAGAAATCGACAAGGCCGCGGAACGGCCCCTTCGCCTTGCGCTCGGCGACGATCTCCTCGCAGATGCCCTGGCCCACGCCCTTGATCGCACCGAGCCCGTAACGGACCACGCGCGGTTCCACCGCTTCGAACATCCAGTCGGATGCGTTCACGTCCGGCGGCAGCACCGTGATGCCGATCGCGCGGGTTTCCTCGAGGAAGGTGACGGCCTTCTCGGTGTTGTCCATGTCCGACGAGATCGTCGCGGCCATGAACTCGGCGGGATAGTGCGCCTTCAGCCAAGCGGTCTGGTAGGAGACCAGCGCATAGGCGGCCGCGTGCGATTTGTTGAAGCCGTAGCCGGCGAATTTTTCCATGAGGTCGAAGATCGCGTCGGCTTTCTCGCCGTCGATCCCGTCCTTGGCGGCACCTTCGCGGAACGTCGCGCGGTGCTTGACCATTTCCTCGGCTTTCTTCTTGCCCATCGCGCGGCGCAACAGGTCGGCGCCGCCGAGCGTGTAACCGCCGACGATCTGCGCCATCTGCATCACCTGCTCCTGGTAGACCATGATGCCGTAGGTCTCTTTCAGGATGGGCTCGACGCGCGGATCCGGATATTCCACCGGTTCGCGTCCGTGCTTGCGGGCGCAGAAGCTGGGAATCAGGTCCATCGGGCCCGGGCGATACAGTGCCACCAGCGCGATGATGTCCTCGAAGCGGTCGGCCTGCGCGTCCTTGAGCATGCCCTGCATGCCGCGCGATTCGAGCTGGAACACGGCGACGGTCTGCGCCTTCTTCAGCAGGTCGTAAACCTTGGGATCGTCCAGCGGGAGGGCTTCGATCACCAGCGGCTCGATGCCTTCCCGTTCCCGGCGCTTGTTGATCGCCTTGACCGCCCAATCGATGATCGTGAGCGTACGCAGGCCGAGGAAGTCGAACTTGACCAGGCCGACCGCTTCGACGTCGTCCTTGTCGTATTGCGTGACGACGCCTTCGCCACCCGGTTCGCAGTAAAGCGGGGCGAAGTCGGTCAGCGGGGTCGGTGCGATGACCACGCCACCCGCATGCTTGCCGGCGTTGCGGGTGAGGCCTTCGAGACTCAGTGCGAGATCGATGAGCTGGCGCGGTTCCTCTTCCTGCTCGTAGACGTCGCAGAATTCCTTGACGATGCGATCGGGTTCTTTCTTCGATTTTTCCGTGCGGCCGAGCGCGTCGCCGAGGGTGAGGTCGAGCGGCCGGTTGGGGATCAGCTTGGCGAGCCGGTCGACCTGGCCATAACCCATGCCGAGCACGCGGCCGGAATCGCGCAGCACGGCCTTCGCGGCCATCGAGCCGTAGGTGATGATCTGGCTGACATGGTCGCGCCCGTACTTGCGCGACACGTAGTCGATCACCTCGTCGCGTCGATCCATGCAGAAGTCGATGTCGAAGTCGGGCATCGACACGCGTTCGGGGTTGAGGAATCGCTCGAAGAGCAACTCGAACTGGAGCGGGTCCAGGTCGGTGATCTTCAGCACCCAGGCCACCAGCGAACCGGCGCCCGAACCGCGGCCCGGGCCCACGGGGATGCCGTTCTGCTTACCCCAGTTGATGAAGTCCGCCACGATCAGGAAGTAGCCGGGAAAGCCCATCCGGATGATGACGTCGACTTCACGGTCCAGTCGGGCCTGGTAATCCTCCAGGGTTTTCCCCGGCGCCAGCGGGTGGTTGCGCAGGCGCTCCTCGAGACCCAGCTGCGCCTGTTCGCGGATGTACGAGTCGAGGGTGTGACCTTCGGGCACCGGGAAGTTCGGCAGGTAGTACGTGCCGAAGCTCAGTTCGAGGTTGCAGCGCTTCACCAGCTCGATGGTGTTCTCGAGCGCTTCGGGAATGTCGGCGAACAGCGCCTCCATGTCCTCGGACGACTTGAAGTATTGCTCTTCGCTGTAATCGCGCGGACGCTTCGGATCGGCGAGGACGCGGCCCTGGTTGATGCAGGTACGTGCTTCGTGCGCCTCGAAACCGTCGCGATCGAGGAAGCGCACGTCGTTGCTGGCGATGACCGGCAGTTCGTACTCGCCGGCCAACGCCATGGCGGCACGCACCCAGTGTTCCTCGTTCTCGCGGCCGGTGCGGGTGAGTTCCAAGTAGAGGCGATCGGGGAACAGCCGGCGCAGCGACTCCAGGCGCGGTCCGGCGGCGGTCAGGCCCGCGCCGAGCGCGACCCGCGCCACCTCGCTTTCACGTCCCGCGATCGCGATCAGTCCGCGCACGCTCTCCGGATGCATCCAGGCGGCGTCGACCAGCGCGCGGCCGGTACCCTGGCCTTCGCGCCAGGCGCGGGAGACCAGCCGGGACAGGTTGAGGTAACCGTCGCGGTCCTGGCAGAGCAGGGTGAGGCGCCAGGGGCGCGGATCGTCGGGGCTGGACACCCAGATGTCGCAGCCGGCGATCGGCTTGATGCCGGCCGCGGTGCACTGCTTGTAGAACTTCACCAGGCCGAACAGGTTGTTCTCGTCGGTCAGTGCGACCGCCGGCATCCCCGCACGCACGCACGCGGCGACCAGCTGCTTGATGCGGATGGTCGAATCGACCAGCGAATACTCGCTGTGCAGGTGGAGATGGGCGAAACGGACGGACATGGGCGACGCCGGACAAGGCAGAGGGAAGGCTACCCGTGGGAGCCCGGCAGGACAAGAATTGACATCAACGCATGTGGGCCTCGGGGTGATCGATGAACCAGAGCCCGGCGAACAGCTTGGCGTCGATGGAGAACCCTTCCTTGGCACGGTCGAAGAGCCATTTGCCGGCCTCGGCGCGCGGAACCTCATGGACGATGATGTTCTCGGTCTCGTCACCGCCACCCGGGCCGACACGCTCCAGGTCCCATGCACGGACGAAGGCGATCATCTCGGTGCTCATGCCGGCCGACGAGGGCCCTTCGTGGACGAACTCGAGGTGGCCACAGCGGTAGCCGGTTTCTTCCTCCAGTTCACGCCGGGCCGCGATCAGGACGTCTTCGTCCTCCGCGCCGACGATGTCACCGACCAGGCCGGCAGGCATCTCGATGGTGTTCGCGAGGATGGAGACGCGGTATTGCTCCACGAAGACGACCTTGTCGTCCGGTGTCACCGCCAGGATGATCACCGCGCCCCCGGCGTTGTTGCGCACGGCGTATTCCCAGCGCCCGCGCTTCTTCATGGTCAGCCATTTGCCCTGGTACAGCGTTTCCTCGGGCGCGGCGGCGTCTTCGGGTACGGGCGAGGCGTGGGGCAGGGGACCGGTCGGCATGGGTGGGCTCCTTGAGGGGACGGCGAAGTATCCGCACAAGAGTATCGTGCCCGTGTGACGTCGGGGGATCAGATCAGCGCGCGCAGCCTCGTGCGCGTCAACGGGCCGAAGCGGATGCGCTCGCAGAGGTCGTCGATGGCCGATGCATCGCCGGCGCGCCGGCTGAGCGCGTCGGCCGTGTCGGCCACCGCGATATCCAGCGCGATGCGTGTCAGGCGGCGGCATAGCAGCGCCTGGTCGGCATGCTCGCGCAGGCGGACGGCGCAGGCCGCGGCGCCACGGATGCGCAGGTAGGGCACTTCGTCGATGCGTTCCAGGACGGCGTCGAGGCTGCCGAAGTGACCGAGCAGCGCGGCGGCGGTCTTGGCACCGATCCCCGGAACGCCGGGAATGTTGTCCACGGCATCGCCGCACAAGGCTAGGTAATCGGCGACCTGGTGCGGATGCACGCCCATGCGTTCGAAGACGCCGGCGGCGCCCCAGCGAACGTTCTTCGCGAAATCCCATTGCTCGTCGAACTCACCGAGCAACTGGCCGAAATCCTTGTCCGCCGAAACGATCACGCCGCGGAACCCGTGCGAGCGCAGCCCCCAGAGGGCGCTGCCGATGAGGTCGTCGGCCTCGTACTGGTGGTCGTTGAGCACGGTGAGGCCGAGCGCCGCGGCGATCTCGCGGCAGAGCGCGAACTGGCGCACGAGCTGCGGTGGCGGCAGATCGCGGTTCGCCTTGTAGGCCGGATAGATCGCATTGCGGAAGGAGGTGGTGAGCGACGCGTCGAAGGCCACGGCGATGTGTTCCGCGCGGGTGCGCTCGAGCAATTCGCAAAGGAACCGGGTGAAGCCTTGCACCGCGTTGACCGGCTCGCCTTCGTGATCGTGGAATTCGTCCGGCATCGAATGCCATGCGCGGAAGACGTAGAGGCTGCCGTCGACCAGGTGGACGAGTGAATCGCCGCTCACGGTTCCCACGTGCTCACGATGTCGTCGTAGGCGGGGCGGTCGCGCTCGGGCGCCTCCATGACGGGGGTGCCGA
>Ga0182008_10002806_pt1 | contig 10777 bp, 6 predicted proteins | sample Sormic07211129_1_FD_120482 | JGI IMG/M metagenome (GOLD analysis project Ga0182008, IMG submission 120482) | Rhizosphere microbial communities from Sorghum bicolor, Mead, Nebraska, USA - 072115-129_1 metaG | ecosystem: Host-associated > Plants > Roots > Rhizosphere | place: USA: Nebraska...
AGGGCGATGTTTGAAATTGAGCGAAGGTGGCATGTCGTTGTTTGCGGCAGCGAATGTGGCCGTCGGAACAAGAGTGAAGGTTGACTTTTTAACCTCGGCTTCTGAGCACCATATAAGCGTAATGGGGACGATACGCAATCGTATGGTGTACTTATACGGCGTGGAGTATTGACTTAGAGAGAATCGGCGGCGCCTAAAGCCCCATAATCCCGCGCAGCTTACGCGGCGCTGAATCGCCGCTCTTCCACAACTTCTAGCCCAGGATCTTTGCTTCCGGCTTGTCCTTCACGAATTCAACAGCAGCCTTAAGGAAGCCCAGAATAACTGGATGCGGTTTTTTTGCCGTCGACGAGAGTTGAGGTTGGAACAAGGTGGCGACGAAGAAGCGGTGAGTTGGGGATTCGAGTGCGCGCGGTTCGCCATTCGCGCTGCGGGCAACGATGGGAAGGCCCGCTTCCATGGAGCAATATTCGTATTCTGGATTGATCTCGTAATTGCAGAAGAACTCTTCCTCCACGATCTCCGCCTGGTAAAGCGACTGCAAAACTGATCCGGGGCGAAGCTTGATCTCGCCCTGACGGCCACTCAGCTTTGGCGCATTCGCAGCTTGATTCGGTACGGCACAGGAGACGGGATAGATAACGATGTTTTTTGACGCCGAGTTATTCTCGGCGGTGTCAGCGTCAGCCAATCCAATGACATTGCGAGCCACTTCGATGAGCGTGTACTGGCAACCTCCGCACGTACCCAGAAACGGCCAATCTTGCTCACGCGCGAATTGAATGCCGCGGAGCATTCCTGTCATGCTTTGGTAGGGGCTGCCGGAAGAAGCCCACAGCGCGTCGAACGGTGCGAGAACCTCGTCGGAACTGGGCTTCTCGAGTGACGGAGTAGGAATCCACTCCGATGCAACCTTGGTTCCGAGTCTGGTGGAAGCGTGCTGCAGGGAATCGTTGATGGCGTGGTGCGAGCGAAATTCGGGATTGAAGTCACCCAGAATTCCTATACGCAGGGCCTTGGTCATTGCGAATCCATTTTAATAGGTAATTGGGTTAGGGGACATTAGGTTTCAGGTTCGGAGTTAATGGAGGGTTGTGAAGCAAGCCCGTAAGCCGGTAAGGAGATGAGTCTGTGGTACTCTCCGCTTCATGAGAACCTGGGTCGCGCGAAGCTTCGCCGTCTGGGCTATAGTCTGCGGATTGGTTTCCATCTCGCCGTGTCTACTTGCTGATGACCTGAACAGCTTGGAAACTGCGTTGCGAAAGTCCTATGAGCAGCAATTGCTTTCCTTAAAGAGTCCGAGTTCAGCCGGAACGATCGAGTTTGATTCTTCGGGCAGGCTTGTCAGCAACCCGGCGCCAGGGCCCTGGTCTATTTGCGGACTCCTGCGGGTTGAGAAGATTTCTTTGAACGGGCAACGGCTGGAAATCGATGGTAGACGAGTGATTCTTGCTCTCCGCGCACCTGATAGTCATAGGTCAGCGTCGCCGCAGATGCAGTCCCAAGTTACTCCAATTCTCATTGACCGCACAGTTCGAGTTCTTATGGGCCTTGCCTCCGTACCGTCGAGCATGTCGTCAGTAAACGACGTACTTTCGGAGGCGTTCGCAGGCGGCAAATTACTCGACAGGGCAGCGAAGTATTGGAAAGCGAACACAACCGACTTGAAGAGTTTCCGAAAGAACACTCCTAACGCAGCGGTCGGCGAGCTAGAGGGAGGCAGACCAGTATATCTGGTGAATCCGGGCGTCGTGCAGCCACCAACGCCAATTCACACGCCCGACCCCGAATATACCGCGACAGCCAGACGAGTGGGTGTCACAGGTACTGCGGTTCTGCTGGTCGTCGTTAATGAAGAAGGCGTGCCGGAGGTTCTGGAGGTTACCAAAGGATTGGGGGAGGGCCTGGATGTCAAGGCTCTAATAGCTGTTTCGGAGTGGCGCTTCAACCCTGCGGTAAAAGATGGACACCCTGTCGCAGTCGCTGTCAACGTAGAGGTCAATTTCAAATTGTACCGGTGATAATCGCACATCGGCCGCATACGACGCGCAACGTTAAGCGCGGGTCTTGCGCACGTCGCCGGCGATCACGCCGTCCTTGATGTTGATTACGCGGTGGGCGTAGTCGGCGATGTCGTGCTCGTGAGTGACGAGCACGATGGTGTTCCCACCGGCATGCAGGCGGTCAAACAAAGCCATGATCTCGTTGCCGGTCTGCGAGTCGAGGTTACCAGTCGGCTCGTCGGCGAGGATGATTGACGGCCGACAGACCAGAGCACGAGCAATCGCAACGCGCTGACGTTGTCCACCAGAAAGTTCGTTGGGCTTGTGCATCATGCGCGATTCCATGCCTACCGATGCCAGAGATTCTTTGGCGCGCTCGATGCGTTCGTCCGAGGGAACGCCCGCATAAATGAGCGGTAGCTCAACGTTGTGCAGGGAAGTAGCGCGAGCGAGGAGATTAAACGTCTGGAATACAAAGCCGATTTCCTTGTTGCGAATGCGGGCGAGTTCGTCGTCATCTAACTCGCTAACGAGCTGGCTGTTCAGCCAGTACTGTCCCTTGCTTGGAGTATCGAGGCAGCCGATCAGGTTCATCAGAGTCGACTTACCGGAACCGGAGGGGCCCATGATAGCGACATACTCGTTGCGCTCGATGCGCAAGTTGACTCCGCGCAGCGCATGCACCTGCTGCTCCGAGCCCATGTCGTAGGTCTTCCACAGGTCCTCGGTCGCGATCATGCACGATTCCGGAGGAGCCGACACTATGGGTTCAGCGATGTTGAGAACTTCGGCGGTTGCCATCCTCTTCTCCTTCTCGTCCGGCGACACCAGGCGCTCCGATCCGCGGACCCGTCGATTGGACGGGCCACCCCCGCTAAGGTTATGAAGTTTCGTCTTCTTTCTTCGGGGCCGAATTATCTATTTTGACGCTGGCGCCGGGCTTCATCGTACGCAAAACTTTATAGCTCCCAGTAACGATTTCATCACCGGGCTGTAAACCATTAAGAACCTCGATGTCGGTGGTTCCGGCGATACCGGTGTCGACAGGGACAAATTCCGCTTTGCCCTTGCGGATGACGAACACACCCTGGACGTCCTCTTTGTCCTTTGAATTGTTCGATGCAGTCCCCTGAGGGGCCGCGGCCTGAACGGCGTTTTTGTCGGCGGTTTTAGCTTCTTCCAAGTCGGCCTTGCGGCGGATCGTCAGAGCCTGAATAGGAATGCTCACGACCTGAGGGCGCGTTGCCGTGGTGATCTTTGCGGTAGTTGAGAGGCCGGGACGCAGATTCTCGGGAGGATCCTGCAGGGTCACGACAACTTTGAAATCCTTAGCTTCCTGGCTGGACGCGGTCTGCTGGGTCGTGGCAACGCCCGTCGAACGCACTATCGCGTTATCGCCAATCTCGGTTACCACAGCTTTGAAGCTCTTTTTCGGAATAGCGTCGATCGTAACATCCGCCGGCTGGCCGAGCTTCACGTTAACAATGTCGGTTTCATCGACACGGACTTCGGCGGTGATCACGGACAGGTCGGCAATCGTCATCAGGGTGCTGCCGGGTGAGTTCTGGATGCCGATGACCACCGTCTCTCCTTCGCGTACAGGCAAATTGGTGACCACACCGTCAAAAGGGGCGGCATAGGTCGTCTTCTGTAGTACGTCAGAGGCGCGCGTAAGGTTCGCACGATTTTGGTGGATATGGCGTTCGGCCGAATCCAACTGGGCTTTGGCCTGCGCCACCCGAGCCTCTGCCTGTGCCAAACCGGCGTCCGCCACCTGCCAGGCATTTTTTCGCGTGTCGTATTCAGCTTTGGCGATCAGGGCTTCCTTGAAGAGGCCCTCGGCGCGATCCCAGTCAAGCTTGGTTCGTTCAGCGTCAGCTTTAGCGCGGGTGAGGTCGGCAAGGGCAGTTTTATAGGCGGCTGCGGCAGCTACCGTGTCAGTTTTGGCAACCTCAACCGAGGCGCGCATGGCTGTAACGTCAGCTGACGATTGGACATTCTCAAGCTGAGCCAAAAGCTGCCCCTTCTTAACGCGTTGCCCTTCCTTAACATAAAGGCGGGTAATCTTGCCGAAGGCGTTCGCCCCAACATTGACATAGGTTTTGGGCTTGATTTCGCCTGAGGCGGTGACCACGGATGTGAGATCCTGCCGTTGAGCTTTCCCCGTTTGTACCTTAACTACATTCCGGCCGCTGAAATAAACCGTAGCGGAGATAATGCCGACCACGAGAAGCAGGGCGGCAACTCCAATAACGACTTTTACCCACGTTTTCATTGCTTCCCTATCACTCCACCAGCAGCGATCCTGGAGCCCGAAAGGCCGGTTTTCCGAATCCGCTCCGTACGCCTTGGCCGGAGTCGCGTCACAACGCGGGACTCCCGGGCCGCCGGGGTGACCGGGGTGCACGTCAACAGATACGGCGCAGAATGTGGAAAGTTCCCACGGTTCTGCGCTTCGAAACAGGGTGGTTAATGCCCAGGCCGAAGCAAGTAGCGGAGTACCCAACATTATAGCGTGAGCCCGTCCGTTGTGGCGGAACCCGTAGTGGAACAGGCTCACAAAACAATACTGGTAATAAGTTCACAGGGAGGGAGTTAGGACCCTTATCGGCAGGGCAACCCGGTTATCTAAAAGTTGCCTTCACGCATCCAACGACATACAATGGTCTAACCGAAAGTCCGTTAGGAGTGCCTCCTTCATGTTCCGGGTAGGTTTGAATCGCTTTTTCGTCATTCTTCTTTTCGCTTCGCTTTGCCCTTTTGTGCGGGCACAGACGCAGGACTCGCAAACCACACCCGCAACCGGTGCCGCAGTACAGGGCGAGCAGCAGGAATCGGATCCCCTCAAACGTCCTCTGACCGACAAACAAAAAAAGGCCAACGCCAAAGCTCTGAAGCAGGAGTTGGGGAAAACGTATAAGAAATGGCTGGATGAGGACGTTCGCTGGATTATCACGGACGAAGAGCGATCAGCCTTTAAGCAGCTTTCAAACGACGAAGAACGTGATCAGTTTATTGAGGCATTCTGGGCGCGCCGCGATCCTACTCCGGACACTCCTGAAAACGAATTCAAGGAAGAGCATTATCGGCGTATTGCGTACGCGAACGAGCACTTCGCAGCAGGCATTCCGGGCTGGAAGACGGACCGCGGACGGATCTATGTGATGTATGGACCCGCGGACGAGATCGAATCGCACCCTTCAGGGGGGACCTACGACCGCCCCATGGAAGAGGGGGGTGGCTCAACTTCTACTTACCCGTTTGAGCAGTGGAGATACCGCTACCTCGAAGATGTAGGCCAGGAAGTCATCATTGAATTCGTCGACACCTGCATGTGCGGCGACTATCACATGACGATGGACCGATCGGAAAAGGACGCGCTGCTGTATACGCCGGGCGCAGGTCTGACCCTCTACGAGCAGATGGGCATGGCGAGCAAGACGAGCCGCTTCAATGGCGGTATGGAAAGGCTTGGAACCGGTCCCTTGAGTTCCAGCCAGGCTTCCAAGCAATTTGACCGTCTGGAACAATTTGCCAAGCTGAATAAGCCGCCGTCGGTTAAGTTCAAAGATCTGGAAGAAGTCGTCAGCCACAAGATCAATGTGAACCTGATGCCCTTCGACGTACTCACGGATTTCGTGAAGGTCACGGGTGACACCGTGTTAGTGCCGATCACGGTTCAGATAAAAAACAAGGACATCACGTTCATCAACAAGGATGGCGTATCTCGGGGCACGGTGAACATATTCGGCCGCTTAACCACCATCAGCGGACGCGTAGCGCAAACTTTCGAAGACACGGTGCAGGTAGATGTACCGCCCGAGTTGCTGCCCAAGACGACCGAGAACGCATCGGTTTATCCCAAGGCAGTGCCCTTACGTCCTGGGCGTTACATGCTTGAGGTCGTAGTCAAGGACGTCAACGGAGATCGTGTGGGCACGTGGCGCCGCGGCATGCAGGTGCCCGAGTTTACGGACGACAAGCTGTCGACGTCGTCATTGATTCTTGCCGACAAGATGTATCCCGTAGCCTCCAAGAATGTGGGCACGGGCAACTTCGTGATTGGCGACACATTCGTTCGGCCGCGTGTTCCTGGCGCCGATGGCAAACCGGTGAGCTTCAAGCGCGACCAAAAGTTAAACCTGTGGCTCCAGGTTTATAACCTGGAAATGGATGAGAAAACCCATAAGCCGTCTGCGACCGTGGAATACAATGTATTCAATACGACGACCAATAAGCCGGTGATCCACACCGTGGAATCGACCGAGCAGATGGGAAACATTGGTGACCAGGTGACGCTGAAGAAAACGCTCTCCGCTGCCAACCTGCAGCCGGGCGTTTACAAGCTTCAGATTAAGGTGAATGACAACATCTCTAAGCAGGTGGTGGATCCTTCGACGACGTTCTCTGTCGAATAGCGTCGCAAGGTCTTCAGGCAAGGTGGTGGGCGATGCTCCATAAGCTCGGTTGTTTGGTGCTGACGTTAGGGCTCGTGCTCCCGACCGCAGCTTCCGTAAAACCGGGATCGATCTCGGGATATGTCCGGAACTCCGCGGGCGTGCCACAGATGGGAGCTGTCGTTGAGGTGCTTGGCGCGGCCTCGAGCGGGTTGCGAGTCTTCACCGATGATAAGGGTCACTACACGGCTGCAGGTCTCTTGCCCGGCTTCTACACTCTGAAGGTTTCGGCTCCTGCGTTCCTTCCGACGTTGCGGGAACGGGTGGGACTGCGGCCTGGTTCAACCATCTTAATAAACGTCACTCTCAATACCATCTTCGAATCCTTCCAGCTGTCACCGATCCAGGGAGTTGCGCTGGATGACGATTGGAAGTGGACGCTGCGCTCCATGTCGAATCGGCCGGTGTTGCGGCTGGTCGACGACTCGCCCGTAATCGTTTCAAGGGACGGCGGCGACGACCACGCACTAAAAGGAAGCGTCTCGTTCGTGGCCGGAGGCGCATCCGAGAGTTATGGATCTTCCGATCTGACTACCGGCTTCTCGCTTGAGCACTCGCTCTTTACGCAGGGCACGCTTGCGTTTAATGGAAATGTCGGTTACGGCGCGGGCGAGCCTGCGACCGCGATTCGAGCTTCCTACTCCCACAATCTCCCCGATGGATCGCATCCTGAAGTGGCGTTTACGATGCGACGCTTTGCATCGCCTGATCCGAACCTGCACAGTCTGCAGGCGCTGACATTATCGGCATCGGACGGGATCACGCTGGGGAACTTCCTCGACCTGAATTTTGGGAGCGAACTGCAAAGCATTCAGTTCATGGGAAAGGTGAATGCGTTCCGGCCTTATGGTTCTGCCGATCTTCACCTGTCGCCCAACACGATCGTTGAATACCGATATGCGACCAAGGTCCCCAACACACGCCTGGCAAAAGGCTTCGATTCGGCACCCATGGATCTGAGCGAGACGGACCCACGCATCAGCCTGTTGGCGTTTGCGCCCGGGATCGAGAGCGCTCATCACAATGAAATTTCATTGTCGCGGCGGCTGGGTGATACCAGCCTGCAAGTGGCAGTCTTTTCCGACCGCATCGCTAATACAGCATTGATGGGCGTCGGGGATGTCTCCTCCGATGGTGGCGAGGTGCTCCCGGACATCTTTTCCGGAACGTTCACCTATCGGGGCAACAATTTGTCTACGCGAGGCATGCGCGCGGTTCTGGAGCGCAAGGTTAATTCCGATCTCCGCGCTACCTTGGATTACAGCTACGGCGGTGTACTCGATCTTGCGGGTCCTGATCGGCAGTTGGAAAGCGCTCGCGGTTCGCTGCGAACCGTTTCGCGTCATGCTCTCACCGGAAAGATGGCGGGCACGCTTCCCAAAGCCAAAACAAAGTGGATTGCCTCCTATAAATGGACCAGCGGTCAGGCGCTCACGGCTGTCGACATGTTCAACGTGTCGGCAGGACAGGCGGATCCTTATCTGAATGTCTTCATTCGGCAACCAATTCCGTCAATCGGCTTCCTGCCGGGCCACATGGAGGCCCTGCTGGAAATCCGAAACCTCATCGCACAAGGCTATGTGCCGGTGGTCGGCCGCGACGGCCAGACCCTGTACCTGGTGCAGTCTGCAAGATCGGTGCGCGGCGGCGTGGCGTTTACGTTTTAGGCCAGGGTCTCGGCTTAAGGCTTGCAAACCTCTCTCCTGTTAGGCTTTCAATCAAGATGGATCATGAAGGCATTTGCTCGAATGTCTTAATGGCGTGCGATGTTCCACACCAATCGAAATATACCCATTAGCGCTATAATTCCCGAATTCAAAACAGGCTGTCCTGTTTAGGTTGCGGACGATTGCCGCAACCACGTTTGTGCGCTTCGGGGACAAAGGAGACGAGTCATGAGACTTCGCATGGTTCTGGCGTTCGTCGTGTTGATGGCTGGCGTTTTGGCTGCGCAGACGTTCCGGGGAACGATTTTAGGAACGGTGACCGACCCGTCGGGGGCGCTGGTATCTGGAGCCAAGGTCACGGTGAAGAACGTGGCCACCGGACTGGAGCGATCGACGCAAACCAGCGCTGACGGTAGCTACAGCATCCCGGAACTGCCGATCGGGACGTACACGGTGACGATTACGCAGCCGGGTTTCCAGACGTCGTCTACGACGGGGGTGGTGGTAGATGTGGCGACTGAGCGCCGCGTCGATGCTGCCATGAAAACGGGTAAGACAAGCGAAACGGTGGAGGTTTCGGGCGAGCTGTTGCCGCAAGTTGAAACCACGTCAGCCGAACTCGGCGGCACGCTGACTGAGCAGGCAATCCAGAATGTGCCGGTCAATGGGCGCGATTACACCAAGCTGATCTACTTGAATCCGGGCGTCGCCGGTTCACCTGACCAGATATCCGATTCCCCGGGATCATTCGGAACATTCTCGATGAACGGATCGCGCGGCCGGTCCAACAACTTCCTGCTCGACGGCACCGACATGAACGATGGATACCGCAACGATCCCGCGATCAATGAAGCTGGGGTATTCGGCGATCCAGCAACGATTCTGCCGATTGATGCCGTCGCTGAGCTGCGCGTGCTATCGAATTACGAGCCGGAGTATGGGCGCAACAGCGGGGCCGTAGTGAACATCGTTACGAAGAGCGGGACCAACAACCTGCACGGTTCATTGCTGGAATACTGGCGCAGCGGACAGTTGGGTGCGCGAAACTTTTTCAACATCGATGGAACTCCGAAGAATTCATTTTTGAACAATCAGTTCGGCGGGGCGCTGGGCGGTCCCATCGTGAAGGATAAAACGTTCTTTTATCTGAACTATGAGGGACAGCGCGAGAGCGGAAAGCAGTCGGGAACGGCATGCGTGCCGGATCCGGCGGTGGTGGCCGCGACCGAGCAGAGTATTGTTGGCGTGGGTGGAACACTGAACCCAGTGACGCAAGCTCTATTGGCGCGAAATCCGTGGCCAACGCCGAATATTCCCGGGGCGGCGAGTGATGCGTCGGGGTGCACCGATAACAATCTGGCCACAGCGACACCCTTCAAAAACCGGGTCGACAGCATGATTGCGAAGATCGACCACAACTTCAACGCGAGCAATCTGCTGACCGGACGCTACTACTTCGGGGACAGTGATCAGAGCTTTCCCTTCGCGCAGCTTTCGGCGGGCCTGCTGCCGGGCTTCAATACGGTTACGCCAACGCGGGTACAGCTGGTATCGATTTCGTATGTGAAGGTCATGAACTCGAGCCAGGTGAATGAGGCGCGCCTGGGATGGAACCGTTTTGCCGAAGGATTCTTCCCGGAGGACCGTTCCTTTGATCCGAGCTCAATTGGACTGAACACAGGTGTGGGCCCGTATGAGGGCGGCTTGCCCGCGATTAACGTCGGTGACTTTTCGCAGATTGGGTCGACCAACGGGGTTCCTCGCAATCGCGTCGATTCCAACTGGCACTTTGTCGACAACTACTCGTGGAAGACCGGCCGGCATGATTTGAAGTTTGGTTACGAATTCCGCCGAACCACGATCATGCAGGTAATCGAGAACACCTTCCGGGGCAAACTGACGTTCGGTGACACGACCGACCCAGTCACGGGAGCAGTCACGGCCACAGCCCTCGAGAATTTCCTGCAGGGTCTTCCTACCGATGGTGGCCAGAGAGCCGGCAACACGCTTCGTCACACCTCGGAGAACAGCCACGGATTATATCTCCAGGACAGCTTCCGCATGACGCCGCGGCTCACGTTGAATTTTGGCGTGCGTTGGGATTATTTCGGAGTTGTTAACGAGAAGAACAATCTGTTCTACCGCTTCGATCCGGCGAGTAGCAACCTAGTTCCGGCGAGCCAGCTTTATGACAAGGATCTGAATAATTTCGCACCGCGCGTCGCCTTCGCTTATGACGTGACGGGGAAGGGTAAGACAGTCGTTCGCGGCGGCTGGGGAATGTTCTATGACGCGTTTGCGCAAGACATATTCCTCGGACACTTCCCATGGAACTGCTTCTTCTGTCCCGGACCGGCGTATGCCGGTGTTGGACCCGCAGCCATCTCATCGCTGACAATTACCGGCGGCGCGCTGGATCCGAATACGCCGGTGTTCTCCGGGGCATCGCCATCGGGTGAGTTTTTCGGCGCAAGCAAGAACCTGCCCGCACCCTACGTGCAGAACTTCAATCTCAACGTGCAGCAGTCGGTCACAAATAAGGCTGTGCTGCAGGTGGGATATGTCGGGACGAAAGGAACCAAGCTGTTCCGGTTCCGTGATATCAACCAGCCTAGCCAGGCGCAGATCACAGCCGCAGATTTGGCTTGCA
>Ga0182008_10002808_pt1 | contig 10774 bp, 9 predicted proteins | sample Sormic07211129_1_FD_120482 | JGI IMG/M metagenome (GOLD analysis project Ga0182008, IMG submission 120482) | Rhizosphere microbial communities from Sorghum bicolor, Mead, Nebraska, USA - 072115-129_1 metaG | ecosystem: Host-associated > Plants > Roots > Rhizosphere | place: USA: Nebraska...
GGTCGGATTGCTGTGCCGGGAAAGGTCGCTGGGTGTCGAGAGTGGAGAAGTCATTAGCGTAGCTCCAGGCGCACTTCAAGGCGCCGTACCAGATAAGCCAGGGCGATGCTCAGGGCGAGGAAAAACAGGCCGACCATGGTGATCGGTTCCAGGTAGCGGAAGTTCTCGGAGCCGATGTTCTTGGCCTGTTGCATGATTTCCACCACGGTGATTGCCGAAAGCACCGGTGTGTCCTTGAGCATCGCCACCAGGTAGTTGCCCAACGGTGGCAGGATCGGCCGCAATGCCTGGGGCAGGATGATGTTGCGGTAGGCGCTGTACGGGGCAATGTTCAGCGCGGTGACCGCCTCCCATTGCGCCCGCGGCACGGCGTCGAGGCCGCCGCGATAGACCTCGGCGATGTAGCAGGCGTAATGCAGGCCGATCCCCAGAATCCCCACTTGCATGGCGGTCATGCTGACCCCGTAGTTGGGAAGCACGTAGTAGAGGAAATACACCTGGATCAGCAGCGGCGTGCTGCGGATGAACTCGATCACCCCGGTGGCCGGCCACGATAGCCAGATTCTGCGGCTGCGTCGGCCAATCGCCAGGAACAGTCCCAGCACAATGGCGATCAGGAAGCCGATCAGGGTAATCCCTACGGTATTGAGCGAGGCGCGTAGCAAGTCGGGAAGGATCTGCCAGGCGTAGGTCCAGTCGAACAGTGTCATGACAGACCTCCACGCATCCGCCCGCGAGCCAGGCGCCGTTCAATCTGGCGCATGCCGATGTTGATGGCTTGAGCCAGGATGAAATACATCACCAGCGCCAGGCTGAAAATCTCCAGGGTCTGAAAGGTCGCCTGATCCAGCTGTCGCGCTCGAAAGCTCAAGTCGGACAAGGTAATCAGCGACACCAGTGAGGTGTTCTTCAACAATTCGATCAGCAGGTTGGTGCCCGGCGGGATAGCCGCCAGTAATGCCTGCGGAAGGATGATGCGGCGAAAGCGTTTATAGCCGCTGAAGTTCAGCGCCGTGGATGCTTCGTACTGACCCTTGGCAACCGAACTGATCGCACCACGCATGACTTCCGCGCCATAAGCGCCGATGTGCAGCCCGAGGCCGACGATGGCCACGCTGTACGGACTCAGTTCAATGTTGAACGGCGGCAGCGGCAGTACAAAAAACAGCCAGAACAACTGCACCAGCAACGACGTACCGCGAAACACTTCAATGTAGGCGATGGAAAACCAGCGCAATGGCCGCCAGGGCGACATGCGCCCCAGGGCTGCGAGAATCGCCGCGACAATCGCCAGCAGCGACCCGAAGATCGTCACCTGGAGCGTCACCCAGGCGCCTTGTATCAATAGCGGAAGTAATTCACCCATGGTTTAAACCTGGCCATCCGGATTAAGCAGGGAAATAGGCATCGCGCCGTAGCGCCATGCCTGTTTCGACTATTGAGCGCAGAGCTCGGCAGCCGTCTTGCTTGTCACGTTGGATTTGTCGAACCCGAAAGGAGCAACCGCCTTGAGGTGCTCTTCGGAGCCCAGCCATTTTTTAAGTTCGGCGTTGACCGCGTCGCGCAGGTCTTTGTCTTCCGGACGGAAGGCGAGGGCACCGTAGCCGATGTGCGACGGATCGTCCTTGAACTCGGTGACCGCTTCGACCTTTTCGCCACCTTTGGCGGCGAGGCCTTTCATGGTCAATTGGGTGCCTACGGCGGCATCGGCACGACCGGCGCGCACGGCTTGCAACTGGGCGGTGGTGTCCGGGACTTGCAGGATTTGCGCATCTTTTACACCCGAATCCCGCGCATAGGCCAGGTTCACCGTGCCGGCCATGATCGCCAGCTTCACCTCGGGATTCCTGGCGATGTCTTCGTAGCTGTGCAAACCCTTCGGGTTTCCTTTGGCAGTCAGCAGCGCGTCCGGCAGTTGATACTGTGGATCGGTAAACAACACCTGCTTGCAACGCGCCGGGGTGATGTACATGCCGGCAGCAATCACATCGAAACGACCGGCGCGCAGACCCGGAATCAACGAACCCCATTCGGTCAATACGCCGTCGACCTTGGTAATGCCCATTTTGGCAAAGATGGCTTTGGCGATTTCCGGTGATTCACCGGTGACCCTGCCGTCGGTTTCGGTAAAGGCGAATGGGGTCTCGTTGGCGTAACCGATGCGGATGCTGCTGTTCTGTTTGACGGTTTCCAGCGTACTGGCGGCGTGGGCGCTGGCGGCCAGGCCGAACATCGCGCAAGCCACGAACAGGCGACGTAAAGCATGGGGTGTGCCGGAGGGGAAATTGCTCATCGATAAAATCTCCTGTTTCTTGTGGACCCGTCGTCGACGGCTCTGTGGTAGGAGGCAGTGTTACAAGAGCAAAGCGTACAAAGGACTGATTCCGTGGAGCAGGACACAGTTCCAGTACAGGACGATTGGTTTTGTTTTGGGGGCTTGAAGCATGCCCGGCTATCGACCTTGACCCGAGCATACAAAAGCCCTGAGCCACATTGCATTGCACTAGGACAATTGCTTTGCATGGATTCTCGCGGGATGCTGTCTCGACGAGCACAGACGCGGGTTTTAACGCTGATGGACAAGTGGAAAGCAGCATTGGAAATCGCCCGCAGCGGCGAGTCCAAATACAAGATCCTGGTTCAGGCGATTGCCGACGATATCGAGCAGGGAGTCCTGGCCAACGATCAGCGCCTGCCACCCCAGCGACATGTTGCCGATGCCATGGGCATCAGCGTGCAGACGGTCACCAATGCTTATAAGGAGCTGGAGCGTCAGGGGCTGGTGCGGTGCGAAGTCGGGCGCGGCAGTTTTGTGTCGCGGCGCATGAGCGATCGGGTCGCGACCTACATCCTCGACAGCCCCGAGCGGGCCCTCGTGGATTTCTCCATCGCGCGGATCCTGCATACCCGTGAACACGATCAGTTCTGGCGTGACACCTGTCGGGAGCTCAGCAACGAAGAGGATCAGCCGTGGATTCATGCGTTTCGTCCGATTGCCGGTTTCGAATCACACCGCGAAGCAGCCATGCACTGGATCGCACGGCAAGGTCTGCGGGTCGATCGCGATGACATTCTGATCACTAACGGCGCCGCCCACGGCATCTTCCTCGCCCTGGCGTCGCTGGCCGGCCCCGATGATGTGGTGCTCTGTGAAGGCATAACCGACCACGGTGTGATCGGCAACTCCCAGGTGCTGGGCTTTACCCTCAAAGGTCTGGAAATGGACCGTTATGGCATCGACCCGGAACATTTCGAAGACATGTGCAGCAACGAACGCATCACCGCGCTGGTGTGTACGCCGAACCTGAACAACCCCACCACCAGCCTGATGCCTGACAGCCGTCGGCGGGAGATTGCCGACATCGCCCGGCGCTTCGGCGTGCATATCATCGAGGACGATGTCTACGGACCGTTGCTGGATGAACATCGCGCGCCGCCCATCAGCCATTACCTGCCGGAGTTATCGTTCTATTGCACCAGCATGACCAAATCAGTGCTGACCGGTTTGCGCATTGGTTATCTGGTGATGCCCAAGCGGTTGGCGCTGCGGACCGAGAGCATTCTGCGGGTCAACAGCTGGATGGCCACGCCGATGGTTTCCGAAGTCGCCGCGCGCTGGATTCGCGACGGTCGTGCCGACACGCTCGTGGGCCTGCAGCGCAAACTGCTGGCCGGCCGTCAGGCGATGGTCAGCGAATACCTGGGTGAATACCTGCTCGGCCAACACCCCAATGCCTTGAATGCGTGGGTCGGCATTCCCGCACATTGGGAAGTCGACAGCCTGGTGAGAGCGCTGCGTCACCGGCACATTGCCGTCACCTCACCTGACCCGTTCACAGTGCGCGGCACGCCCCGGGCCCGGGCGGTCAGGATGTGTGTCGGTGCCGAGTGCAGCGATGTAGAAATGCGTGATGCACTGATCGGCATGCGTGAGATATTCAGTCAGTACCCGCAAATCCATGATTTTTGATTGGAGAACAGACTGAAAAAGTTTGTCGGCTAAATTGCCCTAGTACATTCATCGCGACAATCCAGCCCTCTTAGACTGCGCCCAACACTTGAGTCGGGATGCGGACATGAGAGCGCTGCAGCTAAACGATATCTACCTCGCTCGCCAACGAATCGAATCGCTGGTGCGGCGCACAGCCATGGAATATTCGCCGAGCCTTTCGCAGCGATTGGGCGTGGCGGTTTACCTCAAACTCGAATCCCAGCAACTCACCGGCAGTTTCAAATTGCGTGGCGCGAGCAACGCCGTGGCCCAACTGCGCGCCGAGGAGAAAGCGCGTGGCGTGGTGGCGGCATCGACCGGCAATCACGGTCGGGCACTGGCCTATGCAGCTTCCCGGCAAGGCGTGAAGGCGACGATTTGCCTGTCGCATCGGGTGCCCGCAAACAAGGTCCAGGCCATTCGGGATCTGGGCGCCCACGTGTGCATCGTCGGCCAGTCCCAGGACGATGCCCAGCGCGAAGCCGAACGGATTGCCCGCGAGCAGGGCGCGACCTTGCTGCCGCCGTTCGATCACCCGGCGATCATCGCGGGGCAGGGCACCCTCGGCCTGGAGATCCTCGAACAGCAGCCAGACGTCGCACAAATCCTGGTGCCGCTATCCGGCGGCGGTTTGTTTGCTGGCGTTGCGCTGGCGATTAAAAGCGCCAATCCAGACATCCTCACTCATGGCATCAGCATGCAGCGTGGCGCGGCCATGCACGCCAGCCTTGCGGCCGGATATCCGCTGGAAATCGAAGAGCTGTCGACATTGGCTGATTCGCTGGGCGGCGGCATCGGTCTGGACAACCGTTACACCTTCAACATGACCCGCGACTTGTGCGATCACCTGTACCTGCTCAGCGAAGCGTCCATCGCCAATGCCATTCGCCATGCCTATCGCGAAGAGCGTCTGGTGCTGGAGGGCGCGGCGGTGGTCGGCATTGCGGCGTTGCTCGATGGCTTGATTGCGCCACGCGGGCCGATTGTGGTGGTGGTCAGCGGCCGTAACGTCGACATCGAGCAGCATTTACGTGTCCTGACGGGCGCGGACGCATGAACTCAAACAATAACCGTCTGACTGGAGCGCTGCGTTGATGAGTGAAATCACCTTGTTAAGCGAAGCGGATTTGCGCGCCTGTGTGGCGCTGGATCTGCCAAGCATCGAAGCCATCGAACAAGCCTTTGTGTTGCTGGCCACGGCGGCGGTGGCAATGCCGCCAATCTTGCGTCTGGACATCCCCGAACACAACGGCGAAGTGGACGTGAAGACCGCTTATCTGCCAGGTCTGGAACGTTTCGCGATCAAGGTCAGCCCGGGTTTTTTCGACAACCCGAAACTCGGTCTGCCGAGCCTCAACGGCATGATGATGTTGCTGTCGGCGCGCACCGGTTTGCTCGAGGCCTTGCTGTTGGATAACGGTTACCTGACCGCCGTGCGCACGGCCGCGGCGGGTGCGGTTGCCGCTCGCGCCCTGTCGCGGGATGACAGTCGCAATGTGGCGCTGATCGGTGCCGGTGAGCAGGCTGCGTTGCAGCTACAGGCGCTGCGCCTGGTGCGTCCGATTGAGAGCGTGCGGGTCTGGGCCCGCGACCGCGCCAAAGCTGAAGCCTTCAGCGCTGGACTGGCGCGCGACAGCGGTCTGACGGTCACGCCTTGCACGAGCATCGACGAAGCCATGACCGGTGTGGACATCGCGATCACCTGCACCCCGAGCCGCGACCCGTTGATTGAAGCGCGTCATCTGCAACCGGGCCTGCACATCACTGCTATGGGCTCGGACGCCGAACACAAAAACGAAATTTCCCCTCAGGCACTGGCGCAGGTCGACCGCTACGTGGCGGATCGCTTGAGCCAGACGCGAATCCTCGGCGAGTTGCATCACGCGCTGGCAGCCGGCGTCATCGCCGACGAGTCAGGCCTGGCCGAATTGGGCCAAGTGCTCGCAGGCCAGCGCCCGGGTCGGACCAGCGAGGCACAAGTCACCTTGTGCGACCTCACCGGCACCGGTGCCCAGGACACCGCCATGGCCAATCTGGCTTTCGAGCGCGCGCGTTCGGCCGGCAAGGGTTTTCAGTTCGGCAGCTAACCGGTTTTTTCATCCGTGCGTCATTTATCAGAGGACAGGTGCATGTCTCAGATAGTCGTCAATCTCCCGTTCGAGCGGGAGGAATACGCCCAGCGTCTGGCCAAGGTTCGAGCGGCCATGCAGGCTCAGGGCCTCGAGCTTTTGCTGGTTACCGATCCTTCGAACATGGCCTGGCTGACCGGCTATGACGGTTGGTCGTTTTATGTCCACCAATGCGTGTTGCTGGCGCTCGACGGCGAGCCTGTCTGGTTCGGGCGCGGGCAAGACGCCAACGGCGCCAAGCGTACCGTGTTCATGCAGCACGAGAACATCGTCGGCTACCCGGACATCTACGTGCAGTCTCGGGAACGCCATCCCATGGACTACCTGTCGCGGGAAGTCATCAGTGCCCGAGGTTGGGATGCGCTGACCATTGGCGTGGAAATGGACAACTATTACTTCAGCGCGGCCGCGTATCTATCACTGAAGAAACACCTGCCAAAAGCCAACGTGATCGACGCGGTCGGTCTGGTGAACTGGCAGCGTGCGATCAAGTCACCCCAGGAAATTGCCTACATGCGCATCGCGGCGCGCATTGTTGAAAACATGCACGGGCGGATCCTCGAACGGATCGAGCCGGGCATGCGCAAGAACGAATTGGTGGCCGAGATCTACAGCAGTGGCATCCTCGGCGCCGATGGCCACGGTGGCGATTACCCGGCCATTGTGCCGCTGTTGCCTACCGGCGCCGACGCCAGCGCCCCGCACCTGACCTGGGACGATACGCCGTTCGAAAAAGGCGCCGGGACATTCTTTGAAATCGCCGGTTGCTACAAGCGCTATCACTGCCCGCTGTCGCGCACGATCTATTTGGGCAAACCGCCGCAGCATTTTCTTGACGGTGAAAAAGCCGTGGTCGAAGGCATTGCGGCGGGGCTCGATGCGGCCAGGCCGGGCAACACCACCGGTGACATTGCCGTGGCGTTTTTCAAGGTGCTGGAGAAATTCGGCATTCACAAGGACAGCCGCTGCGGCTACCCGATCGGGATCAGTTATCCGCCGGATTGGGGCGAGCGCACCATGAGTCTGCGTCCCGGCGACACCAGCGTGTTGCAAACGGGCATGACGTTCCACTTCATGCCGGGGCTATGGATGGACGATTGGGGACTGGAAATCACAGAGAGTATTTTGATCACCGAAACCGGCGTCGAGACGCTGTGCAACGTGCCGCGCCAACTGTTCGTAAAGGATTAAGCCATGAGCGACTTGCCTGACAATCCGATCAGCGCCACGGTGGACTTTACCCGCGAAGGCGTGCAACACGGTTTTCTCAAACTGCCGTATTCCCGAGACGACTCGGCCTGGGGCGCGGTGATGATTCCGGTCTCGGTGATCCAGCGCGGTCAGGGACCGACCGCGCTGCTTACCGGCGGTAACCACGGTGACGAATACGAAGGTCCGGTCGCGCTGAGCAAATTGGCGCAAGGCCTGACAGCTGCCGAAGTGACCGGGCGGGTGATTATCGTGCCGTTCATGAATACCCCGGCATTCCATGCCGGGCGGCGGACTTCACCCGTCGACAAGGGCAACCTGAATCGCAGTTTTCCCGGCAAACCGGACGGCACGGTGACGGAGAAAATCGCCGATTACTTCAACCGGACCTTGCTGCCCTTGGCCGATATCGTCCTGGACATTCATTCCGGCGGCCGCACCCTGGATTTCCTGCCATTCGCCGCGTGTCATGTGTTGCCGGATAAACACCAGCAAGCCCGATGTGAAGCCGGCATGCGCGCGTTCAATGCACCGTACAGCATGCGCATGCTGGAACTGGATGCCGGGGCCATGTACGACACCGCCGCCGAGCGTCAAGGCAAAGTCTTTGTCACCACCGAACTGGGTGGCGGTGGATCGTCCAGCGCTCGCAGCGTGGCGATTGCCGAGCGTGGAGTGCGCAATTTGTTGGTACATGTCGGGATTCTCCAAGGCGAGGTCCAGACCGCTGAGTCGATCATGCTCGACATGCCCGACGCCGATTGTTTCATCGCCAGCGAGCACGACGGGTTGCTGGAAATGTGCCGCGACCTGGGCGACAACGTAAGCAAGGGCGAGGTGATTGCCCGTGTCTATGACGCTAATCGCACGGGCGTTGCGCCAGTGGAGTATCGCGCTGCCCGCAACGGTTTGCTGGCAGCACGGCATTTTCCCGGGCTGGTGCAGTGCGGCGACACTGTTGCAGTTATCGCCGATGTTTTGGCGTGACACCGTCCCTAGGGGAGCGGGCAAATCCGCTTCCACGGGTCCCTGATGGCACTGGAGATCCCCGGCCCATGCACAAGCTTGATCGCTATGACCTGAACATCCTGCGAATCCTCGCTGAAGACGGACGTATCACCAAGTCGAGCCTGGCCGAGGCGATCAATCTCTCAGTGACGCCAGCGTGGGAGCGGGTGCGCAAACTGGAAGCGCTGGGGCTGATCAAAGGCTACCGGGCGCAGATCGACTGGAACGCGGTATTCAAAAGCCAGCAAGTGTTGGTGGAAATCACCTTGGCGCGGCATACCGCCCAGGACATGCGGCGTTTCGAGCAACGCATGACTGACGCCGCCGAAGTGGCGTTCTGTTACGCCACGGGCGGCGGCGTCGATTACATGGCGATGATCCAGGCGCCGGACATCGATCATTACCAGCGGTTTATCGACCAGTTGTTGCTCGAAGACCTGGGCATCGAGCGCTACTTCACCTACATCGTGACCAAGACCATCAAGACGGCGGGCGCGTTGCCTGCGCAGTTAACGCAAGAAACCTGAAAACCCGGCAGATCCCTGTGGGAGGTCATTGTTCTTGAGCCGATATCGATAAAAAGCCCCACCGCAAAAACCTCCGATTCATTGCTGTCGATTCAGAAAAAACCACCTGCCGAACGCCTTTAAACGCCAAATCATCTGTGCCGCGCTGCCCTAGCATGGACTCACGCACACGGTTTGGAGTGAACGTCATGACATACAAACATCCGCTGTTGTTCAAAGCGCTCTGCTACATAGACGGGCACTGGGTCCACAGTGACAGCGGCCATAGCGTCGCCGTGCACAACCCGGCCGATCTGAAGTTGATCGGCCATGTGCCGATGCTCGATCAGCCGCAGATCGTCGCCGCAGTCGATGCCGCGCACCGGGCGTTTGCGTCCTGGCGTGAACAAAGCCTCGATACTCGCGCCACGATTCTGCGGCGCTGGGCGTCGTTGATCCTTGAGCATCAGGAAGACCTGGCGCGGATTCTCAGCCAGGAGCAAGGCAAGCCCCTGGCCGAGTCACGCGGCGAAATCGCCTACGCCGCCAGTTTCGTTCCGTGGTTCGCCGAAGAGGCCCGGCGTCTTTACGGGCAGAACATCCCCAGCCATATCCCCGGTGCGCATCTGGGCACGATCAAGGAACCAGTCGGTGTTTGTGCACTGCTGACGCCGTGGAATTTTCCTTCGGCAATGATCACCCGCAAAGCCGCCGCAGCCTTGGCCGCCGGTTGCACGGTGGTGATCAAGCCGGCCCACGAAACGCCTTATTCAGCGTTCGCGTTGGCCCAGTTGGCCGAAGAGGCCGGCTTCCCCGCCGGCGTGTTCAACGTGGTGTTGGGCGAACCGCAGATGGCCATGCAGACTCTGGTTCAGGACAGCCGCGTGCGCTCCGTCAGCTTCACCGGCTCGACCCGGGTCGGCAAGTTGGTACTGCAGGCAGCTGCCCAGGACGTGAAGAAGGTCGCGCTGGAATTGGGCGGCAATGCGCCGTTCATTGTCTGCGCCGATGCAGACCTGGAACTGGCGGTGAAAGTCGCGGTGGAAGCGAAATTCCAGACCTCGGGCCAGGATTGCTGCGCGGCTAACCGGATCATGGTGGATCGTTCGATTTATCCGGCATTCCTCAATCGCTTTGTCGCCGCCGTTCGCGAACTGCGTGTCGGTCCTGCGTTGGTGGGCGATCGAGAGCAAAGCATCGACATCGGCCCGTTGATGCACCAGGCCGCCTTCGATGTGACCGCCGCGCGGGTGGCCGACGCCCTCAAGCTGGGCGCGCAACGCCTGGTGGGCGGCGAGGCTCACGCCTTGGGCGGCTTGTTTTACCAGCCGACAGTGCTGGCTGATGTCACGCCGCAGATGCGCATCTACCGCGAAGAAAACTTCGCACCGATTGCCGGGGTGATGCCATTCGACACCCTTGAGCAAGCTATCGAAATGGCCAACGACACTGAATACGGTCTGGCCGCCTACATTTGTTCCAATCGCCTGGACCTGATCTACCCCCTGATTCGCCGTCTCGACCATGCGATGGTCGCCGTCAACGGCGTCAAGTTCACCGGCCATCCGATCCCGTTCGGTGGCATGAAAGCCTCGGGGCTGGGCCGCGAAGGCGGCACCGAGGGCTTCGAAGCCTTTGTCGAAACCAAATACTTCTGCCTGCACCATCAAGGCCAGTTCTAAGGAGACTTACCATGACCCAAGAATTCGACACGCTGTTTGAGCAAGACCGCGCGCACTTCATGCATCCCTCGACACACGCCCACGATCACGCCAGCGGCGCACTGAAGGGGCGCATCATCAAGAGCGCATCGGGTATTCGTATCCGTGACCATGAAGGCCGCGATTTCATCGACGCCTTTGCCGGTCTGTACTGCGTGAACATTGGCTACGGCCGTACCGAAGTCGCCGAGGCGATCTACAAACAAGCCA
>Ga0182008_10002810_pt1 | contig 10766 bp, 10 predicted proteins | sample Sormic07211129_1_FD_120482 | JGI IMG/M metagenome (GOLD analysis project Ga0182008, IMG submission 120482) | Rhizosphere microbial communities from Sorghum bicolor, Mead, Nebraska, USA - 072115-129_1 metaG | ecosystem: Host-associated > Plants > Roots > Rhizosphere | place: USA: Nebraska...
AACGAATGTTTGGTTCCAAATTGTGGAATTTCAATGCAATCGTCAATTTTAGCCATTACCTCATCGCTAACACCATCAACCTCATTCCCGAATATCAATGCATATTTTTTTTGGGGATCGGGATTAAAAGTATTCAGCATAGTACTGTTTTCGGCTTGTTCAATGGCTACTATCTCATACCCTAAGTTCCTTAGCGCATCAACAGCTTGTAGGGTATCAGCATAATGAATCCAATCAACTGATTGTGTGGCACCTAAAGCTGTTTTTTCAATCTCGCGGTGGGGGGGCTGTGCAGTAATGCCACAAAGTATCACTTTTTCAAGCGCGAAACCATCTGCGGTCCGGAATATTGAACCTACATTGTGCATGCTGCGTACATTATCTAGAACCACCACAACGGGCAATTTTTCCTGTGTTTTAAATGCTTCAATATCCGGACGGTTTAATTCGTCTAATTTTAATTTCCTCATTTAGATGTAAAAGATTAATTTTATAAAGCGGATGGCCCACCGCCAATTTCACTGATGTAAATTGCAGCCGGATAACCGATTTTCGCTACATAGTAATCGGTTAAGCGTTTGGCAAAATCTTCTTCGCAGCCCTGCTCTAACAAAGCGATGGCACAACCGCCAAATCCTGCACCCGTCATACGGGCACCAATTACATGTTTGTAACCTGAACAGAAATCTACTATTGCATCTAACTCTTTCCCGCTTACTTCATATAGGGTTCGCAAAGATTGGTGAGAAGCATACATCAAGCGGCCAAATGTTGTCAAATCTTTTTCACTTAATGCCTTAGCTGCCGCATGAACCCGGTCGTTCTCTTTTACCACATGCTCAGCCCGGTTTAATATGTTTTTGTCGGTGATTAAATGGCTGTGCAGGGCAAACTTCTCTGCATTAAGTTCACAAAGATAGTGAAGTGTAATTTCTTGATTTAATAACGCTAAGGCTGTCTGACATTCGGCTACACGTTCATTGTATTTGGAATCTGCAAGTTCGCGTGGCTTATTGGTATTAATGATCGCCAAAACATAATTGCCCAAATCAGCATCAACCATTTTGTATTTTAAGGTTTCACAATCTAAAACAATGGCTTTGTCTTTTTCGCCAAAAGTAACTGCAAACTGGTCCATTATACCCGAGTTCAGACCGATAAATTCATTCTCCACACGTTTAGCGATTTTGACAAGCGTTAGTTTATCGTAACCGAGATTGAAATAGGTATTGAGCGCATACGCAGTAGCGATTTCTATAGAAGCTGAAGAAGAAAGCCCCGATCCGATTGGAATGTTTCCGTAAAAGAGAAAATCTAAACCGTTAATATCTTTGCCATCTTTTATAAATTCGTTAATAACCCCAACAGGATAATTGAACCAGGTATTACCGTTCTTTTCATTTAACGTATTGCTGTTTACTGAAGTTTCAATCTCAAAGTTTAGACTTTTAAACCTGAATTTACCATCGTTATTTGGTGCAATGGCTATCCAGGTGCCTAAAGAGATGGCACAGGGCATAACCAGACCGCCATTATAATCGATATGCTCCCCAATCAAGTTAACCCGACCAGGTGTAAAATAAATGGCTTCGGCTTTTTTATGGTATTGCTCGGCAAATTTTTCATGCAGGTTAATGTTCATTGGGCTAAAAAATATTTATAAAAAGCATTAATAATGGGTATGTTTGCTTTGAAAACAAAAGCCCTAAGTTACAATTTATGAGCGTTCAGCAAATACCCACCGGAAAAATTATTGATGGCGAAGAAGTTATCGCAATCGAACTTACCAATAGCAAAGGCACTTACGTTAAAATATTTAATTATGGTACCATTGTCAATCAATTTATAGTAAAAAATGCCAAGGGTGAAAAACAGGATATCGTGCTGGGCTTCGATACATTTGATGAATACCTAAACCCGGCTTACCTGGAGAACTACCCCTATTTTGGCGCAATAATTGGCCGATATGCCAATCGCATAAAAAATGGAAAATTCAATATTGACGACAAAACCTATCAGTTGGCCCAAAATGCCGGCACAAATACACTTCATGGTGGTTTAATAGGCTTTGACAGGAAAGTTTGGGATATTGTTGAAATTATCGATGGCTCACAGCCTTCAGTTACCTTACAATATGAAAGCGTGGATGGAGAGGAAAATTTCCCTGGAAACCTGGTTGTTGATTTAACATTCGAACTCACCGAAAATGATGAATTGATTTTAAGTTACGAAGCTGAAACAGATCAGGCTACTGCGATAAACTTAACACACCATGGATATTTTAATCTGGCTCCTGAAGGTGGAAATGTAAAGAACCATAAACAACAGATTTTTGCATCACATTATTTAGAGCAGGACGATAATTATTCGGTAACGGGTAAACTCATCCCAGTAGCAGGCACACCGTTAGATTTTACTAAACCAAAAGCAATAGGGCAGGATTGGAATGAAGATGAAGGTTATGATCAAACTTTTGTTTTAGATAAAATATATGGCGATTTATCACTGGCCAGCAAAACAATTGAAGATGAAAGCGGTTTAGTTTTAAGCGTATACACCACAGAACCGGTAGCACATCTTTATACCGCGAAATATTTAGATGTAAAAAATGGCAAGGGCGGAAAGGATTATAGCAGCTACGGTGCTTTTTGTGTGGAAACACAGCATCACCCCAACGCAATAAATATCCCTGAATTTCCGAGCACTATATTAAGACCAGAAGAGCTGTACACGCAAACAACCATTTACAAAGTTTCATTAAATAAATAAGTTATGTTCAGCATTGAAAATATACAGGCAGCAGCATCAAAAACTAAGTCTGGTTCAGATTTCCCACAGTTTATTAAGGAAATTAAGGAATTGGGCGTGAAACGGAATGATGTTTACGTCAGCAACGGCTTGTCTATTTATTTTGATGGTGAAGATAATGCGCAACAAATAAGTCCAGATGATTACCCGACTTTGACCATCAATGAAGAATCATCTGCAGGAAAATTGGAACACGCGCTACAAGTACATCAACAGGGTGAAACAGATTATTTTACCTTTTGTAAACAGGTAGCAGACGCTGGTGTAGAAAAATGGGTTACAGATCTTGAAGAGATGACCTGTACCTATTTAGATGCGGAGGGGCATGAGCTCGTAAAAGAAACTATTCCTACGGTTTAAAAATATAAACGACAGGCCCGAAATTCCGGGCCTTTTTTATGCCAATTCAATCCGTTCCAATACCGTTTTAATAGCCTGTTCCACAATTTTATTCGGTTCTTTACTAAATTCAAATTTAACCCTGCTGGCCAAAATCGCATTAACAGAAAGTGCTTTATGCCCTAAAACTTTAGCGAGTGCGTAAATCCCTGCGGTTTCCATTTCTAAATTGGTAATGCGTTGCTGGTTGTGCTTAAAACTGTTAATTAAGCCAATAAAATCCGGAACGGCATTTTTTGCCCGGACTATCCTGCCTTGCGGGGCATAAAAACCTGGTGCAGTAATGGTAATACCCGAAACCATATCCTTACCGATCGTATTTAACAGGCCATCATCCGCAGCAGTGAGATAAGGATGAATATGGTCAAATTCACCAAAGTGGGCATTTATATTGTCCAGCAAAAGTTGTTCATCACCAGATAATTGCTGAACATAGTAGTTCATCAAAGCATCCATGCCTAAGCCATAAGATGAAGCCAAAATCGTTCCCATCGGAATATCTGGCTGGACAGCACCAGAGGTACCCACCCTGATCATATTTAATGAAGTAAGCGATTTTTTAATTTCTCGGGTTTCAAAATCGATATTCACGAGTGCATCCAACTCATTAAAAACGATATCGATGTTATCTGTTCCAATTCCGGTTGAGAGTACCGTAATGCGTTTTTTGCCTACGTAACCGGTGTGGGTAATAAATTCCCGTTTACCTTTTTTAAAATCTATTTTATCAAAGTATTTACTAACCTCGCCAACGCGGTCAGGATCACCAACGGTAATGACAGTATCGGCGATATCACCGGGTAAAAGATTGAGGTGGTATATACTACCATCGGGATTGATGATTAAATCGCTTTCTGATATTTTCATAGTTGGTTGCTTGTCCTCATCTACTTTTTTTCAAATAAATCGTCGAACTATTTAAACTGTTAAATGGTGTAGAGATATTTTAATTTAACACTGCCGAGCTTATCAAATTTAGTTAAAACCTGATTAAGTTGTGCTTTTCTTACTTCAAATTTCAAAATACAACTCGTATCAAACTGCTGTGCCAAAATCTGCAGGTTTTCTTCTTTGCTCAATTTCATTACGTCATTCATCTGTAGGTATTCAAAATGGGCTTCATATACATCGTTAACCGTTTTGTTGATGATTGTTGCAGCTTTAATCGCTGCTATGCTGGCATTTTTATAGGCATTGATTAAACCCGGGACACCCAATAAAGTTCCGCCAAAATAACGTACAACAACAATGAGGATATTGGTAAGGTCTTCTGATAAGAGACAGTTCAAAATCGGCCTTCCGGCGGTGCCAGAAGGCTCGCCATCATCGTTTACTCTAAAAACAGAACGGTTAGGCGTTAAACGGTAGGCATAACAAAAATGATTGGCCTTCGCATTCGCAGCGCGCAGGTTTGTAATAATGGGCTTTACTTCATCTTCACTGCGAATCGGATAGGCATAAGCGATAAATTTGCTCCCCTTATCTCGAAATATACCTTCTGAAGTATTTTCGATTGTTTTATAAGAATCATCAAACAGCATGTTGTGATAATGTAATGAAGATAACGGCTGCAATTGCCAAAATGATACCCGCGTAATTTAATTTACTCAGCTTTTCTTTAAACACGATCAGGCCAATTAAAGTACCCACTATAATTACCCCCAAATTCATCGCGGCAAAAACGGTTGACGGATTTTTTGCCAATGCCTGGTGTGCTTTCATGTAAAAAAGAATATTACCAAAATTGAACAAGCCTAAAATGAATCCACAAACTACATTCACCAATTGCAGTTTTATTTTGCCTGCCGCCACCATAACGATTGCCAGAAGCAAAGAAACAATAAAGGCCAGACCAAAAACAGTGAATAGCGAAGTGGTATAAGGCAGTTCTTTATACAATGCAATTTGTTTAAAAAGCACATCTATAACGCCAAAACCAATAAAAACCATGATGGGATAGAGGAGACTTTCATTCCCGGCCTTCTGATGATCAGATTTCCGGAGAAAAGTGAAGATAATAGCGGCAAAACCTATTATCAGCCCGACAATTTTCAGGTAATTAAAATCTTCCTTAAAGATAAAATACGACGCCAGTATCGGAATAAACAGCGATAGCCGTTGGGCGATATCGGTTTTAACAATACCGAGTTTTTTTACTGATGCTGCAAGAAATAAAAATATCGAGGGCAATAGAATGGCCAGTGTAATATAAATAGGCCACGGTGCAGTAGCAGTGATTAATTTAACATCAGGCTTAAAAAAAAGAAAACACAGGCTTAACGCGATAAAATAGTTGACCGCAACGGCCTGGATAACACTGATCTGGTATCGCTTCGCCAGCTTTAATAAAACGGCAACGGTAACACTGCAGCAAATGCTTAAAATAATGTAAATCATTTAATTGATATCGTTTAAATAGATAGAGAGCCTGTCATTTCCAATTTGTACAGCTTCCTGTAGGTTCCCTTTAATATTTGGAGCGGAAATGCCCTCGCTCCAGCTGGTAGACGAGGTAAAAACACGCGCTTCATCCCACAGGCCATTGTTTAAAAACTGGTTCAAAATGTTGGCACCACCTTCAACAATAACCGATTGTATATCCATCAGGTAAAGCTGAAAAGCAATTTTTTGCGCTAAATAAAAGTGCATATCTTCCATCTGGATACAATGGATATTCTCTACCACATCAGTTTTGATTTCGTTGAAAATGATGGTTTTGGCTTCGGTATTAAAAATATGATTGGATACGGGTATCTGCAGATTTTTATCGATTACCAAGCGGATGGGATTTTTGCCGGGCCATTCCCGCGAAGTTAATTGCGGATTATCCATTATCGCAGTCTGTTTGCCAATCAGTATAGCATCTTCTTCGGCCCGCCATTGGTGTGCTACACGTTTAGCCAGCGCGCCGCTGATCCACTTTTGGTGACCATCTTTCGTCGCAAAGTAGCCATTGGCAGTTTCAGCCCACTTTAAAATGATATATGGTCTTTGCTTTTGTATTCTGGTAAAAAACCTTCTGTTGAAATAACGGCATTCATCATCCAAAACTCCACTCACCACTTCAATACCTGCATTTTTGAGTTTTGCGATGCCTTTGCCATCAACACCTGAAAACGGATCTCTGTTGCCAATAACCACCTTTTTTAACTGGTGTTTTACCAATAAATCCGCACATGGTGGCGTTTTGCCAAAATGAGCACAGGGCTCGAGATTAACGTAGGCGGTAGCTTGTTTCAGCAGATTTTCGGCCTCATGGCCATAGTGATCAAATACAGCTTTAATTGCATTGGGTTCGGCATGTGCTTTTCCATACTCCTGATGATAACCTTCGCCAATGATTTTACCATTTGCAACAATCACACAGCCAACCATTGGATTAGGACTAACATTCCCCAAAGCTAAGGCCGCCAGATCAAGACACCGGTTGATATAAAATTCGTCGCTCATTAGCGCAAAAGTAGTAAAAAAAGAGTCATGGCCTTATCAAAAGAATGCGGTTATCATCTCAAATAAGTAATTTTGCAAATATGAAGATAGGAGAATTAGCAGCGCATTTTGTACTCGAGCTTGCGCCGCTTTACGATAGTAATGAAGCCAGAACACTGTTTGGTATCGCTGCCGAAAAGGTGTTAGCCCTATCTTCAGGTAAGCTGATCATGCAAAAAGATCTTGACATCAGCTTTATAGAGCTGCAAAAACTTTTGAGCATCCTAAACGATTTGCAGATCGGAAAACCAATTCAGCATATTTTAGCAGAAGCACATTTTTATGGCTTGGTTTTCAATGTTAACGAAAATGTTTTGATACCAAGGCCTGAAACAGAGGAGTTGGTAGATTGGATTATATCGGTTTGCCGTAAGCAGTTTTCAGCTAACAGTTCGGCATTGTCAGAAAAGCTGAGCATACTTGATATTGGAACCGGATCTGGTTGTATCCCCATAACGCTAAAAAAACACCTGCCAAACGCAGCAGTATCTACATTGGATATTTCACCAGACGCTATTGCAGTCGCCAAACAGAATGCGGGTGAAATTGGTGTTGAAATCAATTTTATCGAGGCTGACATGTTAAGGTTTACATCTGAAGAAAAATTTGAGGTCATTGTGAGTAATCCACCTTATATCAGAGATTTAGAGAAAGCAGATATGCATGATAATGTGTTAATGCACGAACCACATCTGGCATTGTTTGTAAGCGATGATAACCCACTTTTATTTTATAAAACTATTGCAGACTTCGCCACCACAAACTTAACACCTAACGGGCAACTCTTCTTTGAAATTAATGAATATTTAGGTAAGGAAACAGTTGCTATGTTAGCAGATAAAGGTTTTTCAAATGTAGAGTTAAGAAAAGATATCTGCGGAAAAGATAGGATGGTTAGGGCGGAGCGGTAAGATCTTTTGATTACCGATAAGCAATTTTCGATCATCAATTTCTACAGCTCATTCGTCCATAAATGTAATCTACAGTTAACTTTGTCAGAAAAAATGATTTTAGCACATAAAAAACCTGAAAAATAGTTTTCTACTTTCTTTATAGTATTGCCAGGTTTATCCTGATTCTATTTACTGATCTTTAACTTAGCATTTATAACTATAGGATATTTCGGGAAGAAGTATTGTTTTTTGCAAGATCATATGATTGGCAGAATTAAATCGCAACAATAAAAATAAATTAAATCAAAAATTTACATCAGCTATTGCAACGTACGTTTTTAATACATACCTTTAGAATATGAAGAGTAAAGGAGAATTGGCATCTTTTGTCCCCACTAAAACAGAATTGAATGTGCTAGAGATATTATGGAAATATGGTCCTTCAACTGTACGTTTTGTACATGATAAGCTTAATGAACAGAAAGAAGCAGTGATTTATACTTCCACACTCAAACTCATGCAGGTGATGAAAGAGAAGGGGGTGTTAGATAGGGATGAAAGTCAGATGAAACATATTTATCATGCTGTTTTAAAAGAAGAAAAGGTAAAAGGAAATCTTTTACTCCGTTTTGTTGATCAGTTTTACCAGGGTTCGCCTAGCAAGATGATGGTATCGCTGTTGGGAACGGATCAAACATCTGCAGAAGAACTCCAACAAATGAAGGATATGATCAACAATACAAACCTTAAAAAATGATTTTTTTGTTTGAAAATAAAGCGATACATCATTTTATCGATGCATTTTGTATGATGCTATTGCATTCCCTTTGGCAGGGAATGTTGTTTGCCTTCATCGGGGGTGCTTTTCTTTACTTTAGATCTACTGCAAAAGTTAAATATGCCGTACTGTTGATACTTTGCTTACTGTTCATCAGTACCTGTTCGCTGACTTTTTGGTGGTATTATCACTACGGTTCATCTTTATCATTTGTATTTACACCTCAGGTTGTATTCAGTTATGATCCGTTCAAACTATTGACAGCAAAAATCCTTTCATTTACGGCTATAAATGCAAAGTTAATTTTCATGCTGTGGTTTTTGTGCTTTAGCTTTGGCTTGGTTAGAATGTTCTTTAACCTTTTCTATTTTAATAACCTAAAGCAAAACAGGATTATTGAACCTCCTCAAATGTGGGCAGAAAAGGTTGCTCAGTTATGCCAAAAAATAGGTATCAAACCGGTAGTACATTTAAAGGAATCTGCAAGGATAAAAGTGCCCATTGTGCTGGGTCACTTTAAGCCTGTCATTCTCTTGCCCATAGGTTTGTTGGCTGGGATGCCAGCCCAACAGGTGGAGGCAATCCTTTTGCACGAACTGGCACATATCCGCAGAAACGATTATCTGGTAAACCTGTTTCAAAACATCGCAGAAGCATTATTTTTCTTCAACCCTGGTTTTTTGTTGTTATCGAACTGGTTAAGATCTCAAAGGGAATATTGCTGCGATGACATTGCCGGCAGCTACACTACAAACATTAAAGACTACCTACTTGCCCTGGTTGATTTTAAAGGATATGTCTCCAAAAATAATTACAGACTTGCTTTTACCGGAAACAACAGCGTATTATTTAATCGCGTAAGCCGGATGCTGGGAAAGCCACACAGACCAATCTCTTCTAAAGATTGTAGTATCTTACTCGTTTCATTATTCGGGTTGATAAGCCTTGTTGGCCTATACTTTAAAAGCCCTACTACATTGCCTGCTAGACAGGATAAGATTGCCCCTACATTTGTCGAGAAAATTCAAAACTCTGCTATTGATTCCAATTTCCAGATGCGGGCGATGCTTAAAAAAGATTATCCGCTTTTGAAAAAAAGACAGGTTGCCGGGCTGAAAAAACATATGCCGATAAGACCATCTAAGGAAAAGATGGTTATTCGGGTGCCCATAGCCAATAATGTAAACGGGGCAGATCTAACAACAGCGCACAGCGAACAGCATCGTACATCTTATCAGGTTGCCATGGAAGAATATCATAACGATATAGCGCAATACAACAGGGATATGGCTCAATACAAATTGGATTTGGAAGTTTACAATGTTTCTATAGAAAAGTATAATCTGAAGATGAAAGAATATAACAAGGTACATTTTCCAGAAAAAAGATAAGTATCCAAATTAGCTTACTCAGCAATAACCGTAAAATTCTAATATAAGCGATAAACAAGGCCTGGTTTATCCAAATCCACTATTTTTTTTTAAGCCGCCCTCGTGCGACATGGGAATCTATTATCAAAAATTTAATATTAAAACTGTAAAAAATGACAACAAACTACTTAATAATCAGACAGTTTCTGCTTTCGCTGTGTATAGCAGGACTATTTTTTGGTACGAAGACGGGTTATGCCCAAACCAGCGCCAAACTTACCATTATCAACCAGGATTATGAGCAAGCCAAGCTGGAATCGAAAAAACAACATAAGCTATTACTAATTGATTTTTATACCACCTGGTGCATACCCTGCAGAAATCTTGATGAGGCGGTATTTAAGGATGCAAATCTAAGTGAAGAGCTGGCGAAAAACTTTGTGGTGCTTAAATATGATGCGGAGAAAGACAATCACCACCTTAGCTTAAAGTACCATATCAGAATGTATCCATCCACTGTCATCCTCAATGAAAACCAACTGGTGGTAAACAGGATGTACGGTACAGGCGGAAGTGATCAGGATATGACCAAAAACTACATGGCCGTCGTAAATACGGCTATTGAAAACCATGCCCGGAAAAATTACATAAAAGGTGTTTCAGGCAACAATTTGCTGAACTATCCGAAATTCTATAAAGAATATGTATACCACATCAACAAAAAAGATGTTGATCAAAACTTTAATCAATACTGGCAAAACAATCCCGATCATTTTGATGAAATCACCTTCACTATGCTTTGCTATTTCGATGGAGGGAGTGATGAAATGGCCAACTTTTTTTCTCAGAATAAAAAGAAGTATGAGGATCTATATGGCGAATTGGACGTAAGATGGGTGAGTTCTATGATGCTCAGTAAAAAAGTTTATGCTGCGTTTGATGCGAAAGACAGGAAACTATTTAATGAAGCCAAGAACATGGCAAAGTCGCAAATGGCTGCAAAAGATACTGCCTCCTACTTTTTAGCCA
>Ga0182008_10002812_pt1 | contig 10762 bp, 10 predicted proteins | sample Sormic07211129_1_FD_120482 | JGI IMG/M metagenome (GOLD analysis project Ga0182008, IMG submission 120482) | Rhizosphere microbial communities from Sorghum bicolor, Mead, Nebraska, USA - 072115-129_1 metaG | ecosystem: Host-associated > Plants > Roots > Rhizosphere | place: USA: Nebraska...
GCGCGCATGGCCTCGGTCGGCTGGGTCACGGTGTCGCTGCGCAGGTCGACGACCTTGGACGAGGGATGGCTCATTGGCGTCACTCCAGGAAGTTCTTGAGCATCGCGTGGCCATGCTCGGTGAGGATCGATTCGGGGTGGAACTGCACGCCTTCGACGCGCACCGCATGGGCGAAGCCGGTGTGGCGCACGCCCATGATCTCGCCGTCGTCGGTCCAGGCGGTGAGCGCGAGCGTCTCGGGGCAGCTTTGGCGCTCGATCGCCAGCGAGTGATAGCGGTTGACGCTGAACTTCTCGGGCAGGCCGGCGAAGACGCCCTCGCGGGTGGTCGTGATCTCGCTGACCTTGCCGTGCATCAGCTGCTGGGCGCGGATGATCTTGCCGCCGAAGGCGGCGCCGATCGCCTGGTGCCCGAGGCAGACGCCCAGAATCGGCAACTTGCCCGCGAAGGCCTGGATCGCCGCCACCGAGACGCCGGCCTCGGCCGGCGAGCACGGCCCCGGAGAGACCACCAGCCGGTCGACACCGCCGGCGATGCGCTCCTGCAGGCCCTCGAGCGTGATCTCGTCGTTGCGATGCACCTCGACATCGGCGCCGAGCTCGCCGAAATACTGCACCAGGTTGTAGGTGAAGCTGTCGTAGTTGTCGATCATCAGGAGCTTCATGGCTTGACTCCGATCCGGTGCACGCCCTTGACCACCGGGAACACGTTGAAGTTGATCAGCAGGCCCAGCCGCAGCCCCGACAGCCGCACGGCCGCCTGGGCCTGCGCGCGGTGCAGGTCGGTCAGCGCGTCGACCGCCTTGAGCTCGACCACCACCGACTGCTCGACCACGAAGGCGGCGCGGCAGACTTCGCCCAGCGAACGGCCCTTGTAGCTGGCCGCCACCGGCACGTCGCGCTGGAAACCGATCTCGCGCTCGGCGAGCTCGATCTCGAGCGCGGCGGCGTAGACCGCTTCGGGCAGGCCGGTGCCCAGCACCCGCTGTACCTCGACCGCGGCGCCGATGATCTCGTGGGAGAAGTCGTTGTTGTTGTTCTCGTCGCTCATCATTCCAACCCTTCTTCGACCAGTTCGGCAGCACGCAACAAGGCCCGCGCCTTGGCCTCGGTCTCTTTCCATTCGAGTTCGGGCACCGAGTCGGCCACCACGCCGGCCGCGGCCTGCACGTGCAGCATCTGGTCCTTGACGATGCCGGTGCGGATCGCGATCGCGACGTCCATGTCGCCGGCATAGCTGATGTAGCCGCAGGCGCCGCCGTAGAGGCCGCGCTTGGTCGGTTCGAGCTGGTCGATCAGCTCCATCGCGTGCACCTTGGGCGCGCCCGTGAGGGTGCCGGCCGGGAAGGTGGCCTTGAGCACGTCGATCGCTGTCATTCCGTCCTTGAGCGTGCCTTCGACATTGCTGACGATGTGCATCACGTGGCTGTAGCGCTCGACCGCGAAGGCCTCGGTCACCTTCACCGTGCCGGTCTTGGCGATGCGGCCGATGTCGTTGCGCGCCAGGTCGATCAGCATCACGTGCTCGGCGCGCTCCTTGGGGTCGTTGATGAGCTCGACCTCGGCCGCGCGGTCGAGCTCGGGCGAGGCGCCGCGCGGCCGGGTGCCGGCGAGCGGGCGGATCGTGATCTTCTGTTCGCCTTCGCCGGTGTGCTCCTGCCGCACCAGGATCTCGGGCGAGGCGCCCACCACGTGGAAATCTCCCAGGTGGTAGTAGTACATGTAGGGCGACGGGTTGAGCGAACGCAGCGCCCGGTACAGCGACAGCGGCGACTCGGTGTAGCGCTTGCTGATGCGCTGGCCGACCTGCACCTGCATGAAGTCGCCGGCCGCGATCAGCTCCTTGGCGCGCTCGACCGCCGCCAGGTAGTCGGCCTTGGCAAAGCTGCGCTGCGCCGGGTGCGCCTGGCTGGCCTTCACCTGCGGCGCGCTGACCGAGTACTTGAGCTGGTCGCGCAGTTCGCGCAGCCGGCGCTTGGCGTTGGCATAGGCCTCGGGCTGGGCGGGGTCGGCATAGACGATCAGGTAGAGCTTGCCCGAGAGGTTGTCGATGACCGCCAGCTCCTCGCACTGCAGCAGCAGGATGTCGGGGCAGCCCAGGGTGTCGGGGGGGCAGCTCTTCTCGAGCTTCTTCTCGATGTGGCGCACGGTGTCGTAGCCGAAGTAGCCGGCCAGGCCGCCGCAGAAGCGCGGCAGGCCCGGACGCAGCGCCACCTTGAAGCGCTGTTGGTAGGCCGCAACGAAATCGAGCGGGTTGCCATGGGCTTTTTCCACGACTTTGCCGTCCGTTACAACCTCGGTCAGGGCGTCGGCGCCGAAGCCGCTGGCCCGCAGCAGCGTGCGCGCCGGCAGGCCGATGAAGCTGTAGCGGCCGAAGCGCTCGCCGCCCACCACCGATTCGAGCAGGAAGCTGTGCTTGCCGCTGTCCTTGGTGTAGGCCAGCTTGAGATAGAGGGACAGAGGCGTTTCGAGGTCGGCAAAAGCCTCGACCATCAGCGGGATGCGGTTGTAGCCCTGCGCGCTGAGGCTCTTGAATTCGAGTTCGGTGATCACGGGTGGGGTCTCCGTCGGCCAGCTGACGCTTCGATGGTCGCTGGCGGGGTCATTCTGGTTGGCCGGTTCAGGTGAACTGAAGGCCGCGGGCGCACGGCGTGCGCCGTGCAATCAAACAGGCAACGACGATGGCGTGCGCCAAGGCCAGGCTCCCCGGCTGCCTTGACCTGTCTGAATGACGTGATGAATGAACATGTGAATCGGGAGTTTAGCCCAGGGACAAGCCACATACAAAAAGATACATTGGGGTTCTTTAAATAATTCGTGCGGCCTACGGAGACCCTGATGCCCTTCTTCCACCTGCGGCGCCTGCTCGCGCTGTCCACCCTTGCGCTCGCGTCCTTCGCGGCATCGGCCGCCCAGGTCGACGTGGCGGGGGTCAAGCTCGACGACACCCTCGACCTGCGCGGCAGCAAGCTGCTGCTGAACGGCGCCGGCGTGCGCTACAAGGCCGTCTTCAAGGTCTACACCGCCGGGCTCTACCTCGGCAAGAAGGCCGACACCGTCGAAGAAGTGCTGGCCGCACCGGGGCCGAAGCGCGTGACCATCACCATGCTGCGCGACATCGATGCCAACGAACTCGGCAAGCTGTTCACCCGCGGCGTCGAGGACAACTCGCCCAAGAGCGAGATGTCGCAGCTGATCCCCGGCCTGCTGCGCATGGGGCAGATGTTCGCGGACCAGAAGATGCTGAAGGCCGGTGACGGCTTCACGGTCGACTGGATCCCGGGCAGCGGCAGCCTGGTCACGGTGCGCGGCGTGCCGCAGGGCGAGCCGATCAAGGAGCAGGCCTTCTTCAATGCGCTGCTGCGCATCTGGATCGGGCCGTCCCCGGCCGACTACAAGCTGAAGGACGCGCTGCTGGGCAAATCATCCTGAGCGCTCAATTCGAGCAGCGAGTCGACGAACCCGTCGGCGTCCACGCCGCGCACCGGCTCGCCATGGTTGTACCCGTAGCTGACCAGCACCACCGGGCAGCCGGCCGCGCGCGCGGCCCGGGCGTCGTTGCTCGAGTCGCCCACCATCAGGGTGCGCGCCGGCAGCGTGCCCAGCGCCTCGCAGGTCTTCAGCAACGGCAGCGGGTCGGGCTTCTTGCGCTCGAAGGCATCGCCGCCGAAGACCTGGTCGAAGTAGCCGTCGAGGCCTTTGGCGGCCAGCAGCGGGAGGGCGAAGGCGGTCGGCTTGTTGGTCAGGCAGGCCAGGCGCAGGCCCCGCGCCCGCAGCGCCGACAGCCCGGCGGCCACGCCTTCGTAGACCCGGGCATGCGCCCCGTTGATCGCGAGGTAGTGGTGCTGATAGCGGTCCCAGGCGCGTTCGTAGAGCGCCGCGGCGGCGCCGACATGGCGCAGCACGGACGCGATCAGGTGCTCGGAGCCCTTGCCGACCATGGCCTCGACGGCCGGCGCCTCGACCGCCGCCAGCGACAGGTCGCGCAGCATGAGGTTCAGGGCGACGACGAAATCGCCGAGGGTGTCGACCAGGGTGCCGTCGAGGTCGACGATCGCGGCGTCGAAGCGGGAAAGGTCGATGGGTTGAGGTTTCACGCGCCGGATCATAGGGGTCCGGCGACAGCAGCAGCGATGCGGAAATGCCGCACGCGCCCCGATTCAAGCCTCGGTGACAGTCTGGGCCGCGACCACCGCCTCGGTGCGATTGCGCACATTGAGCGCGCGGAAGATCGCCGCCAGGTGGATCTTGACCGTGCCCTCGCTGATGCCGAGGGCGCGGCCGATGAGCTTGTTGGGCTTGCCCTGCGACAGCAGCTGCAGCACCTCGACCTGGCGTTCGGTGAGCACGTTGCGCAGGTGCTCGAGCGTCTGGGCCGTCGCGGCACCCGATCCGCGCTGGACACCGTCGGCGGCGCCGACGCCGGGGATGCCGGCGACCACGCCGGGCGGCAGCGACGACAGCATCATCGGCGGCACGTAGACGCCGCCGGCCAGCACCAGCCGCACCGCCGACAGCATGACCTCCGGCGAATAGGCCTTGGGAATGAAGCCGAGCACGCCGCGCTCGAGCACGCTGCGCATCACGGCCGGGTCTTCGTAGCCCGACAGCACGATGACCGGCACGGCCGGCAGGCGGCGGCGGACCTCGTCGATGTGGGCCTGGCCCTCGGCACCGGGCATGTTCAGGTCGATCACGGCCAGGTCGAGGTCGTCGCTGGCGCTGGCGAGCAACTCGTCGACGCTCATGGCCAGGACGAAGTCGATGCCGGGCTCTAGTTCCGACAGCTTGGCCTTGACCGCCTCGATGACGAGCCGGTGGTCGTCGGCGATCAGGATTTTCATGGCTTTCCCCAGCGACTTGGATGGATACGGGCCCGCCGACGATAACGGTGAACGAGGCGCGCATCAAGGCGGATTTCGTTCCCCGAACGACATAGCTCCCAAGCGATATGGCGCCGGCGCGCGGCGATGACGGAATATTTCGCATCCAAGAACGAGCGGAGACAAGGTCATGTGCCAACGATGCAGGCGCAACCGCAGGGCTCCGATCGGCAGCCACGCCCCGGCGTGAACAAGCCTGGCCGCGAGGGCTGAATGGCTCGCCTGCTCGACACTTTTTCCAGCTTCGTGTCGTTCGGGCTGGGCCTCGATGCGTCGATCGCGGCGGACCGTGCCGAGCCCGGCTGCGAGAGCGCCCGGCAGCAGGCGCTGAACCTGCTGGAAGAGGCCCGGACGGCGGCCCTGGCGCTCGGCCGCCCGGCCGCGGCGGTCGAGTCGGCCCGCTTCGCGATGGTCGCCTGGATCGACGAGATCCTGGCGCGGCACCCCGGCTGCAAGAACGCGGGCGGCTCGCCGCTGCAGCTGCGGCTGTTCAATTCCAGCAATGCCGCCAGCGAGTTCTTCCATCACCTGTCGACGCTCACGGTCGACGACGACGAGGTGCGCGAGGTCTACTGGCGCGTGCTGGCACTCGGCTTCAAGGGCCAGTACTACTTCGAGAACGACGACAGCGGCGAGCTGGGCAAGCTCAAGGCGCTGCACGCCGAGCAGCTCGCGCTGCAGCCGGCGCCGATCGACGGCCTGGCCCAGGCCCCCATCACGCCGCAACCCGATGGCCTCCCGGACCCGCCCGGCCCGCGCGATCCGCTGTGGCGCCGGCGCGCGCTGCTGCGAACCTGCGCGGCGCTGGCGCTGCTGGTCCCGCTGGCCTACGCGCTCTGGTTCATGTTCGCGGGGCTGAGCGAAGCGCCGCTGACGCTGGGCCAGCGCATCGACCTGCAACTCCAGTCCTATGCCTGCGCGGACCTGTCGGCCACGGTGGCGCCCGATGGCCAGGCGCGGGTGCAGGGCTTCGTCTCGAACGCCGAGGAGATGGCGCAGGTGCAGCAGGACGTGCGCGCCCTGCCGGGGGTCAGCGCCGCAGAGTTCGACCTCCAGCTGCGGATCTGGCCGCACTGCGAGGTGCTGGCCCTGCTCAAGCCCTACCAGGCGCGCAACCGCGAGCTGGCCCTCGGGCTGGCGATCGCCACGCCGACGGCACCGACGGGCCGCCTGCGGGAAGGCGACCGGGTCCTGATCGAGGTCACGAACGCGCGGCGCGACGGCTACCTGTGGGTTGACTACTACACGGCCGACGGCGCCGTGCTGCACCTGAACGCGGGGCCGGTGCAGCTGCGCCTGACCGCCGGAGAGACCATCGAGCTCGGACGCGACATCCCGTCGAGCTGGCTCGCGGCGCCGCCCTTCGGCACGGTGCTGGTGACCGCGCTGTCCTCTCCGATGCCCTTCGCCCAGGCGTCGGAGCGGCCGCCCTTCGAGCTGGCCTCGGCCTACCTGCAGCGGCTGCGCGAATCGCTGGCGGTGGGCGAATTCGGCGCCCGCGCCGTGGCCGAGATGGTGTTCCTCGAAACGGTGCCGCGCTGAGGTTCTGAACCAGCTCAGTCGTCGTCGCGCACGCGATGCTGCGCGGTCAAGGTCTGCTGGGTGCCCGGCGGCACCGCCTCGTAGTGCGACAGCGCGATGGTGTAGCGGCCCTGGCCGCTGGTCATGGCGTTGAGCCGCGACTGGTAGCTGGCCAGCTCCGACATCGGCACCTGGCCCCGGACCACGACCGTCCCGGCGCCGCCGTTCGCGGTGCCCGTGACCAGCCCGCGGCGCGAGGACAGGTCGCCGGTGACGTCGCCGATCGCGTGGTCGGGCGCGGCGATCTCGATCTGCACGATCGGCTCCAGCACGATCGGCCGCGCCGCCCGGATGGCGGCCATGAAGGCCTTGCGTCCGGCGGTCGCGAAGGCGATGTCCTTGCTGTCGACGCTGTGGTGCTTGCCGTCATGCACCACCACCCGGACGTCGACCACCGGGTAGCCGGCGATCGCGCCCGTCGCCAGCACCTCGCGCACGCCCTTCTCGACCGCCGGGATGAACTGGCCCGGGATCGCGCCGCCCTTGACCTCGTCGGCGAACTCGAAGCCGGCGCCGCGCGCCAGCGGCTCGATGCGCAGGAAGACCTCGCCGAACTGGCCGGCGCCGCCGGTCTGCTTCTTGTGGCGGTGGTGGCCTTCGGCCGGCGCGGTCACGGTTTCGCGGTAGGCGATGCGCGGCGGCCGGGTCTCGACCTCGAAGCGGTAGACCTCGCGCAGCCGCTCGAGCATCACCCGCAGGTGCAGCTCGCCGAGGCCGTAGATGATGGTCTCGTTGGTGGCCACCACGTGCTCGACCCGCAGGCAGGGGTCCTCGGCGACCAGCTTGCCGAGGATTTCCCAGGCCCGCTGTTCGTCGCCGTGGCGCTTGGGCTCGACCGCCAGGCCGTGCACCGGCACCGGGAAGGCCAGCGGCGCCAGGTGCACGTGGTCGTCCTCGGCGGCGTCGTGCAGCACGGCGTCGAAGTGGATCTCGTCGACCTTGGCCACCGCCACGATGTCGCCCGGCAGCGCCCGCCCCACCTCGACGTAGTCCTTGCCCTGCAGCATGAACAGGTGGCCGACCTTGAAGGGCTTGCGGCCGTCGCCCACATAGAGCTGGCTGTCGCGCGTGACCGTGCCCTGGTGGACGCGGAAGATCCCGAGCTTGCCCACGTAGGGGTCGACCGTGACCTTGAAGACATGCGCCAGCACGTGCAGCGACGGGTCGGGCCGGGCCTGCATCGGCTCGGCCGCAGCGCCCTCTCCGAGCAGGAAGTCCGGCGGATTGGCTTCGGTCGGATCGGGCAGCAGCTTGACGACGACGTCGAGCAGCTCCGTCAGGCCGGCGCCGTTGCGCGCCGAGACGAAGCAGACCGGGATCAGGTGGCCTTCGCGCAGCGCCTGCTCGAGCGGCGCGTGCAGCTCGGCGGCATCGACGTCGCCCTCGGACAGGTAGCGGTCGACGAAGGCCGCATCGACCTCGACCACCTGCTCGACCAGCGCCCGGTGCGCGTCCTCGACGCTGCCGATGTCGGACTGCCCCTCGCGGTTGAAGAAGCAGTCGACGACCTGCGTGCCACCCGCGGCCGGCAGGTTGAGCGGCAGGCATTCGCGCCCGAAGGTCGACTGGATCTGCGCCAGCAGGCCGTGCAGGTCGACGCCCTGGGTGTCGATCTTGTTGACGATCACCATCCGCGCCAGGTGCCGCTCGGCGGCATAGGCCATCATGCGCAGGGTCATCGGCTCGATCCCGGTGGCCGCATTGACGACCACCGCCGCGGTCTCGACGGCTTCCAGGGCCGGCAGGCTCTGGCCGAGGAAGTCGGCGCCGCCGGGCGTGTCGATGAAGTGGACCCGGGTGCCGGCATGCGTCAGGTGCATGACCGAGGCATTGAGCGAATGCTGCATGCGGCGCTCGAGGGGATCGTGGTCGCTCACGGTGCTGCCGCGCTCGACGCTGCCGCGGGCGCCGATGGCACCCGCCTTGTGCAGCAGGGCCTCGGCGAGCGAGGTCTTGCCGGCGGCGGAGGCGCCGACGAGCGCCAGGGTTCGCACCGCTTCCATTTCGGCCGTCTGGCCGTTCGTTCGGCTTGGCATGGGCTGTCTCCTCGGCGCCTGGGCGGCGGCCCAGCGTACGGGATCGGCCGCTCCGATGCAAGCCGGACGCGCCAGCCGCCGCTTGCCGGACAATGTCGGCCATGGGACCGCCGATCGCCTCCACCCCCGACAGCACGGGCTACCAACGCCGCGAATTCATGGTCGTCAAGATCCCGGTCGTCGAGGACGTGGACGACCGCTGGCACCAGCGCGAGGAACGCATCGACCAGGCACTGCGCGCCGACGGGCTGGGCTCGGTGCTCGGCTGGGGCGACTCGCTCGGGGAGCCGACGCGGCGCGGCCGGCGCCGCGTCGCGTTCACCCGGGTCGACATCGACATCTCGGACATCGCCGCCGGACGGGCCCTGCTGCAGGCGGCGCTGCCGGCGATCGGCGTGCCGCCGGGCACCGAGATCCACTACTCGATCGCCCGGGTCCGCTTCGCCGACATCTACGCGCCGCCCGAATGGCTGCTGGAGCGCCCGCAGGACTAGTCCCGCAGGCCGACTAATCCTGCAGGGCGGCGACCTGCTCGGCGTAGGCGGTCTCGATGCGCTGCAACCGGGCCTGGCGCGCCGCCTCGCTGACCCACTGCGCGTTCAAAGCGCTCTGCCGGGCGAGCTGGTATTGCAGCCGGGCCGCCGGCAGCAGCGCCTTGTTGTCGGCGGCGACATAGCCCAGCGACGCCCGCAGCGACTTGAGGACCTCGCGCTGGGCCTCGGCGCGCGGACCCCGCCCGCGCCCGTAGCCCACCAGGAAGGCGCGCAGCTTCTTCTGGAGTTCCGGCGGCACGTCGCTGCGCACCAGCACCTGGGCCGGCGGCGTCGGCTCCGACTGCCAGATCACCTGCAGGCGCCCGGCCTCGGCCGGGAACTGCGCGCGGAAGCGCTCGAAATCGGTGGTGTTGTTGGTCGCCACGTCGGCGTCGCCGTTGGCCACCGCCAGCGCCGTGGTCTGGTGGGTGCCGACGATCTCGCTCTTGAAGCGGGTCTCCATCGCGATCCGGTTCGGCAGGAAGAGCTGGACCTGCGGCAGGATGAAGCCCGACACCGACCGGCTGTCGCCGCGCGCCAGGCGCCATTGCTCGGGCCGGGCCAGCAGGTCGGCGAGCGGGTCGGGCGGCCCGTCCTTGCGCACCAGCAGCACGGCGCGGTGGTCCGGCGTGCCGCCATGCCGCTCGACCTGGGCCAGCACCACCATGCGGCGCTGGGTCACGGCATCGAGCGCGAGCTGCGCCGACAGCAGGCTCAAGTCGACCTGGCGCTGCCGGATGGCCTCGCCGAGCGCCTCGTAGGTGGTGGCCGAGTGCACCGTCACGGGCCGGCCCAGCGCACGGCTGAGCTCGGCCAGCAGCGGGGTCCAGCTTTCGCGCGACTCGACCACGCCGCCGACCGGCAGCACGCCGAAGCGCAACTCGGCCGGCGCGGCCTGCGCCGCGGCAGCGGCGTGCCAGCCGAGCGCAGCGGCCAGCGCCACGCCCGCGATCGCCAGGGCGCCTCGTCTCAGCATGCCGTCACGGTGCCCCCGAACGCAACGCCGCCACCTGCTCGGCATAGGTGGCTTCGATGCGCTGCAGCCGCGCCTGGCGCGCCGCCTCGTTGACCCACTGCGAGGTCATGGTGCTTTGCCGCGCCAGCTGGTAGGCCAGCTTGGCGGCCGGCAGCAGCGAGCTGTTGTCGGCCGCCACGAAGCCGGCCAGGTCGTGCAGCGACTTCAGCACCGCGCGCTCGCTGTCGCCGCGCGGGCCCTTGCCGCGCGCGTACTCGACCAGGAAGAGCTGCACCTTCTTCTCGAACTCGGGCCCGTAGCCGCGCCGGATCACGATCTGCGCATGCGGAATCAGTTCCGACTCCCAGATCACCTGCAGCCGATCGGCTTCGGCCGGGAACTGCAGCCGGAAGCGTTCGAAGTCGGCCGTGTTGTTGGTGGCGACGTCGGCCTCGCCGTTGGCCACCGCCAGCGCGGTCACCTGGTGGGTGCCCACCACCTCGCTGCGGAAGCGGGTCTCCATCGCGATGTGGTTGGGCAGGAAAAGCTGCAGCTGCGGCACGATGAAGCCCGACACCGACCGGCTCTCGCCGCGCGCCAGGCGCCAGCCTTCGGGCTCGGCCAGCAGCTCCTTGAGGGTGGTGCGGGGGCCCGACTTGCGCGTCAGCAGCAGCGCGCGATAGCCCGGCAGGCCGTCATGGCGCGTCACCTGCGCCACCACCTTCATGCGCCGCAAGGTCACGGCGTCGAGCGCCATCTTGCCTGACAGGAAAGC
>Ga0182008_10002813_pt1 | contig 10761 bp, 8 predicted proteins | sample Sormic07211129_1_FD_120482 | JGI IMG/M metagenome (GOLD analysis project Ga0182008, IMG submission 120482) | Rhizosphere microbial communities from Sorghum bicolor, Mead, Nebraska, USA - 072115-129_1 metaG | ecosystem: Host-associated > Plants > Roots > Rhizosphere | place: USA: Nebraska...
ATTCGAGTAAAAATATACACATGCTAATGATAGCCATCAGCATTGAAAACAATTATATAGAAATGAAAACCTTAATCCGGCTCTGTTGTTATCCCTCTAAAATTACCAGATAATGCAAAAAGGATTTCAGAAACTTAAAACCGTTAATAAATGCTAAACGTAATTTTGGCTGACGACGATACCCTGGTTCGTGAGGGTATTAAGATGATTTTGATTGCTAATGAAAATTTTAATGTACTAGGTGAAGCAAGTAATGGCAATCAGGTAGTGAGCATGGTTGCTGAAGGTACGCAGCCAGACATTATTCTAACCGACATTAATATGCCGGAAATGGACGGGATTTTATTAGTTGAAACGCTCAAAAGGATCAATCCAGGCATAAAAATTATTATGCTCACCATGAGTGATTCCAATAAATTTATACAACAAGCCTTCACTGCAGGCGCTTCAGGTTACCTCTTAAAAACTATCCATCCTGATGAACTTATTTTTGCACTCAACCAGGTAAAGCAGGGCTACCGCTATATTTGTTCGACACTATCCATGCGTCTGCTCGACCGCTCTATTGAGTTCGCCAACATTCAGTCTTCCCCAAACGACCTTAATATTGAGTTCAGCAACAGGGAAATGGAAATTTTAGGGCTAATTGCAGAAGGCTTAACGAACCAGGAGATGTCGGAAAGATTATTTCTCAGTAAAAGAACCATTGAAGGACATCGCCAAAGCCTGATAGAAAAAACCGGCTGTAGAAATACTGCGACACTCATCAAGTATGCAGTATTAAATGGGATGATACAATAATTCTATTAATAAATAAGTATATTTAAGTAGTGGAGCTGCAAGAGGTTAAGCGTTTCGCTCTATTAAATGATTAATCCTGCTACTTTACTTTTAGCCCTTGCAGAGCATGACCATCGCATATGTTTTGCCTTTAACATCACTAAAAACTCATTAGTTTATTTGAATCCTGCATTTGATGCTTTATTCAAATTGCCACATGATGTAGTAACACCGAAACTTTTATATTCCATGATCCATGCAGATGACATTGGTTATTTGAAAGCAATTTACCAGGACCTGCGACCAGATGTTTTCATCGACAACATTGAGTTTAGAATGATTTTACCAGACACAAAAGAATATATTATTCGTTTAAGCATGTTTCTGGGAATCTTCGAAAAGCAGGAGCATGTGCTAACGGGATACATGGAAGATATTACCGCTATCAAAATAAATGAAGAAAAAGGAAGAGAATTAGGCAGTAAAAAAAATGCAATCCTAAATATTATTTCCCATGATCTTGCTGGCCCGCTTGGTTCAATAAAAAACTTTGCTTTCCTGTTATCAAAAAAAACTAAAGACTTAGAAGATGAGCAAGTCAACAAATTTATTACTTCAATTGAAACGCTGAGCAACCGGAGTATCCTCATGATTCAGGAGTTTATTAAGCAGGAATTCATTGAAACTGTTGGAGTGGATATTGTAAAAACCAGGGTTAACCTGGTTGAAAAATTTAAATCCTTTATGCAGGAGTATTATATTGCAGAAAATGATACGGGAAAGAATTTTAATTTCCATAGCAGTCATCCGCGGATTTATGCGGAAGTAGATGAAAACAAATTCATGCAGGTCATCAATAATTTAATTTCCAACTCCCTTAAGTTTACGCCTGATGGGGGGAAGATCACCATCAGTATTATTCAAAAGCAGGGGACCGTCATCATTTCAGTTGGAGACAATGGCGTGGGTATACCCGAAAAATTCCACGCCAGGCTATTTGAAAAGTTTTCAGACTCACGAAGAACCGGACTCAAAGGCGAACCATCTGTCGGCCTTGGTATGTCCATTATCAAAACCATTGTAGAATGGCATCATGGCCGTATCTGGTTTGAAAGTGAAGAGAATAAAGGCAGTACTTTTTATATTGAATTACCAGGTTCAGACAAACAAAGCAGTTAAAGCACTACTACATTTCGATATTTAACTTTTCAACCAAAATACCTGAATATATTTTTCAAGGCATTCTATTAAATCAAAACCCGTTTTTGTAAAAACTTAGGTGCTAAGCGATTTTGAAAAGTTGTTTTAACGTTAGATACAAAAAAGAGTGTATCATATACGTTTTCGGAGTTCACAAAAATCCATGCATTATTTCTGGCATGCATCATCGCGTATTTGATGGCCTCGAACTCATTGGAAATGATCTTTAACGGCATTTCAGGTTTCACTTCGCGGATGCCTTTCTCCAATAAGCTGTTGATCTCCTCCAGTGTACGGCCATGGTTATAACTATCATGTCTGATAATGATTTCATCAAAGATCCCTGCTGCCAATTGCCCAAGGTTAACAATGTCTTTGTCAGGGCGGTCGGCAACTGCAGCAACAATCCCTACTTTAACAGATACACGAAGTTGATCAGTATATTTTTTCAATTCGATGTAACCGCCTTCATTGTGCGCATAATCTACCAACAAACTGAAATGATCAAAATTAAACACATTCATTCTGCCAGGTGTATTTTCCGGCGAAGGAATAAACTTCTTTAAGGCCAGCTGCATAGTTTCCACGGGCACGTTATTGACAAATGCCGCCAACAATGCCGCTAAAACATTTTGCATCATACAGGCAGACTTGCCATCGTGGCACAAGGGAACTTCATTTATTTTAGCTATACGAATTTTCTGCTTCCATTTACAAATGGTGAAATAACCATCCTCAATGATTGCAGCAAGGTAACCGCTGTTATAATGCGCAATGATACGCTGATTTCCAGGATTCATGCTAAACAAGGCTATATGACAGCGGAGGCCATCCTTCATTTGATAAACCCGATCATCATCTGCATTTAAGATCGCAAAACCATCAGTACGGGTTGTTTTTGCTACATTGAGCTTAACTTTTGCAAGCTCCTCCATGGTTTCAATATCATCCATCCCCAGGTGATCTTCAGATAGATTAGTGATCACACTTACCTGACATTGATCAAATCCCAAACCGGCCCTTAAGATGCCACCCCTTGCACATTCCAATACTGCAAAATTGACCTGAGCGTTGTTTAAAACCACTGCTGCACTAAGCGGACCAGTGCAATCGCCGATAGTCAAGAGCTCCTCATTCAGGTATATACCGTCAGTGGTGGTATAGCCTACTTGGCATCCGTTCATCCTTGCAAAATAGGCAATCAGCCTTGTGGTAGTCGTTTTACCATTTGTACCTGTCACAGCCACAACGGGAATTCTTCCTGTATCTTCCAGAGCGACATCTGTATCGCCATTTTTTGCTACATATTGCTTGCATCCCCAGCCCAATAAAAGTGTATGTTTATCCGGGCGCTGAACTGGAATATCCAGGGCGAGTGCTTTATCCATTATATTTTGTGTCACAGGGTCAAGACTATATCTTCGCTTTATTCTTATTAAATTATGAATATCCTTTCCCAGCATATAGGGCTGATCAGCGAGTAGCGCGTTGACAAGATTTACGGCTGCATGGGCCGCATAAATCCCCGCACGTTCCAAGGTATACGAAAAACAAAGGATAGCTTGATTTGAAACGGCGACTGGATGGATTTTTGAATAAGCACAATCCATACCTGCCAGGCATTGAATTTCAACCGCCACCTGCACGACAATATCCAGGATAGAGTTATAGGATTTGAGGTTGTACAATGGTGGTTTTAAATAAACCAGCTTTTCAGCCAGGATCCCCAAAGCTACCGGAGACAATGTATCTGTTTCTTTTAATTCAACTTTAACAACGATCAATTGCTTTCTGTAATCAGACCAGTAATTAGGTCCACGCATTACTCTTATTTGTAAGACTTCCATAAAACCACTATCGCTTAGTGCAATTATTATTACCAATATCGAAATCTTACTTGTGGTTTAAATACGGGTTTTCACAGAATAAACACCTGATCACAGTTGCAAAATTGCGCAATGCTACTGCCATAAAGGACATGTACGCAGATTAAATACAGCTTAAATCTTTCAACTTCTCTTGCATTGATGCAGTTAGCAAACAACAAAGCCAAAATGGCCAATACCTGTTTATACCAATAAGTTGGTTTGACAAACCTTTAAGGTTGTGATGAAATGGAGATAAGGTGGATGTACTAAGTATGTAGCATGGATCTACCCTAGATCCATTATTAGCTTTAGTTAGCTTGACACATACTTAAAAAAACTATATAATTTTAATTATATTCATGTAATATTCCCTTGGAAGCGTGCTCTAATAAGAACAGTTAATTACATTAAACATGTCGAAAAAGTCTCTATTTTTGTGGGCCTTCATTTTACTGAAGTTCGCTATTCAGTTATTTCTGATTCACCCCGAATACGACTTACAAAGAGACGAATACCTGCACCTTGATTTAGGAAAACACCTGGCATGGGGATATACATCGGTACCTCCTGTCACCTCCTGGATAGCTTACCTGATCTTATTACTCGGCAATTCTGTTTTTTGGATTAAGTTCTTCCCTGCCTTATTTGGTGTTTTAACCATGGTAACCGTGTGGAAAATTACAGAAGAACTTAAAGGAGGCCTGTTTGCGCTGATCCTTGGTGCTACGGCGGTAACCTTTTCTGCCATATTCCGATTAAATACACTCTTTCAACCCAACTCCCTTGATGTTTTGTGCTGGACATTGCTTTATTACACCTTAATTAAATATGTAAACACCAGCAACCGCAAATGGCTTTGGGCATTGGCAGCAGTTTTTGCCATCGGCTTTCTTAACAAATACAGCATTGCTTTCCTAGTTGCTGGGTTATTTCCAGCCATTATGTTAACTGAACATCGAAAATGGTTTGTACAGAAGAACTTTTACTTTGCTATTGTTATTGCCTTGGTGCTGATCTCGCCAAACCTGATCTGGCAGTACCAGCATGACTTCATCGTATTTAAACACATGGAAGAATTACGGATTACGCAACTGGTCAATGTGAACCGGCTGGATTTCATTAAAGATCAATTGCTTTATTTTATCGGCGGCTTATTTATCATCGCCTTTGCGCTCTTTGCCTTTGCAGCTTATCCACCATTCAAGAAATACAGGTTCATCCCCCTCTCTACCCTTTTCACCTTATTACTATTTATCTACTTCAGGGCCAAAAGTTATTATGCAATCGGCCTCTATCCTGTCTTACTTGCTTTTGGAGCGGTTTACCTGGATCGCCTGTTAAGCAGCGGCTGGAAAGTTTACTTCAGGCCTGTGGCCATCATTATTCCCTTGCTCTTATTTATCCCAGTTTTAAAGATAGCATTCCCTATTTATCCACCTGCTGAAATTGCCGCTAAACGTGATTTATACCAGAAGTTCGGCATGTTACGCTGGGAGGATGGCAAAGATCATGAGCTGCCGCAGGATTTTGCCGACATGTTGGGTTGGAAAGAACTGGCCCATAAAGTTGACCTTGTTTACAGCCAGGTGAAGGATAAAAAACACACCCTGGTGATCTGTGATAATTATGGCCTTGCAGGAGCCATCAACTATTATTCAAAACATAAGGATATGGCTGCAGTTTCTTTCCATGCAGATTACAAATACTGGTTCAATTTAAAAGATGACATTACCACCGTTATCTCCGTTAAATGTGCCGCTAATGAAGATATTGAGAACAAGGGCGACAGCCTGTTATTCGAAAAGATTGTGCTTGCCGGCAAAATTGAAAATCCCTTCGCCAGAGAAAATGGCACCTGTATTTTCCTGATGACCGGCCCAAAAACCTCCATCAATGCCATCATAAAGGAAAGACTGGTATTACAGTCTAATTAAAAGGTTTGTTGAAGGAAGATATTGGATAAATTTCTCTTGGGTGAGTATTTTCTTTTATTCCTCTTTCCATAATTGATAAATCTAATTTTAATAAAAGGTTAATGAGTATCCTCTAGGAACCGCAGCCTTATTTAAAACGGATGGCTTTTAACGGCGAAATCTTACTGACCAATAGAGAAGGCAATATCAATACCGTTAAACAAACAAAAAGCGTAACGATATTAAGCAACAATACATCGGCGAAATGTATTTCAATGGGCACGTAATTGAGGTAATAGGACCCCTGTTCCAGGTGAAAAACATGTGTATATTTCTGTAAAAAACCCAGTCCCAAGCCAAGAATATTACCCAATAGCAAACCGATACCAACCAGGTAAGCCGCATTATAAAGGAAAATCTTGATAATGCTGTAATCGCTCATCCCGAATGCCTTGAGCATACCAATCATATTGGTCCGTTCTAAGATCATGATCAGTAAAGCGGTAATCATATTGATAACGCCGACAATCATCATCAAGATCAGCAGCACCTTGGTATTTACGTCCAATAAAGAAAGCCAGGTAAATATATTAGGGAAATAGGCCATGACAGATTCAGATTTCAGGGTAACATCCAGGTCCTGATAAATTCCATTAGCCACCTGGTCTAATTTGGAGAAATCTTTAATGGCAATTTCTATTCCTCCAACTTCATCAGGCTTCCAGTTGTTCAATCTTCGTATCATACTGATATCCCCGATCACAAAACTTTTGTCTATTTCTTCCACGCCAACATCATAGATACCCACAATGTTCAGCTTGCGCCTCCGCGGCGGATCCTGCACAAAATGCATAATAAAGTCATCCCCTACCTTGAGTTTTAAACGACTGGCCGTATAATTGGAGATCAGAATTTCAAGTGAAGCTTTGGCGCTGTCGGCAAAATTGATGGTACGTCCGCTCAGCAGGTGTTTATTGATATAATCCCAGTTATAGGTTTTATCAATGCCTTTAAAATTGATGCCTTCCACTTCGTCATTCGCCGAAATAATCGCAGGTTTGGTGGAATAGGGATGAAAATAGGCAATCTGCGGATTCTCTCTGAGGACTTTTAAAGTCGCTGCGTCTGGTACAAACGGTGCCAGTTCAAAGGAATTATTCAGGTCCATTTTAAATACCCTCACATCGCCCACAAAACCCCGGACCTTATCCTGAATCTCGGTTTTGAAGCCCTTAATGATGGCAATAGACAACATCATCACTGCAAGACTCAGCATTACGCCAGCAATTGCAATGCGCACAATCAGTTTAGAAAACGTTCTTTCTGCCTTAACAGAGATCTTTCTAGCAATAAAATATTCTATATTCAAACCTTTTGCGATAAATTGTACCTTAGCAAAAATGCTGATTTGATTTGGATTAAGCATAATTATTTAAAAAGAAGCTCCCATGAATTCATCTCTTTCCTTAATTTTACAATTCAGCCTGGCTGCCCTTATCTTACAGGCCTGCGGTTCAAAAAAACCATTCCCTTTACAACCCGGTGTTCCTAATCCCTATACCGTTAAAGCAGAAAACATAGATAAACCTAAACCGGCGGACAATAAAATGTTGACCGGGGCAGAACAAACAGCGGAATATTTGCCCTTACTTAAAGGAAAACGTGTAGGAATGGTGGTTAACCCCACTTCTATGATCGGCAACCAGACCGCTGTAGACAGCTTATTAAAAAGGGGCGTAAACATTGTGAAAATATTCGGTCCCGAACACGGATTCAGGGGTGATGCCAGTGCAGGGATCAGTGTTGATGATGCCGTAGATGCAAAAACCGGCATTAAAGCGGTGTCTTTGTATGGTAAACATTCCACCCCTACCGCAGCAGACCTGGCTGATATCGATATCATGGTATTTGACATACAGGATGTCGGTGTACGTTTTTACACTTACATCAATACCTTGCAGCATGTCATGGAAGCTTGTGCTGAAAACAATAAGGAAGTCTTGATCTTAGACCGTCCTAACCCAAATGGTTTTTACATTGACGGCCCGATACTGGATCCGAAATTGGCATCGGGCATTGGTCTGCAGCCCATCCCAATTGTCCATGGCTTAACCGTGGGTGAATATGCATTGATGCTCAATGGTGAAGGCTGGTTGAAAAACAAACTGAAATGCAAGATCCATATCATTAAGTTAAGCAATTACAACCATGATATGCCTTATAATTTACCGGTAAAACCCTCCCCCAATTTAAATACCGACCAATCTATTTTATTGTACCCTACCTTATGTTTATTTGAAGGAACCTACCTCAGCCAGGGCCGTGGCACACAATTTCCTTTTACGGTGTTGGGCGCCCCTGCCTTAAAAGGAAAGTACGCCTTTAATTTTACACCGAGAAGCATTAAAGGGATGGCCGAAACGCCCTTGCACCAGGATCAGGCCTGTTATGGATTGGACCTGAGAAATTATGATGTTGAAAAAATCAGAAAGGATAAAAAGCTGAGGTTAGAATGGCTAATTGAATTGTACAATGCTTACCCTAACAAAGCAGATTTCTTCAACAATAAATTGAGCAAACAAATGGGCAGTTTTGATAACCTCGCAGGTGTGTATACCTTAAGGCAACAGATCATTGCCGGGAAATCTGAAAAAGAAATAAGGGCAAGCTGGGAACCGGGACTTACCGCCTATAAAAACATGCGTAAGAAATATTTGTTGTATCCTTAAACATCCAACAATGAATACAGAACCTAAAAAGAAAAACGAGAAACCCAGCAGTAACTTCGAGGAAGAAATTCCAAAGGGTAAAGTTCCTTCGGGGGACAAAGCAGTGAAAAAACCGGAGGATAAAAATTACAAAAAGGAAGAGGCAGATTTTGATGATATGGCTCAGCGGAAAGAAACGGATGAACAACCCGTCAACCCGATAAAGACTCCGCCTGCTGAAGATTAGCTGTGCAGGTCTTTCTGCGCCTGCTTTAAGAACTTCATCAGCACTTTTTCGTCATTTTCCATGGCGTATTGTGTATGTGGTTTCTCTGTGTCTACCTGCTTGAGGTATTTTGAAAGCCGATCGTTTTCAAAAGCCTCAAGCAATAAAGGATACACATAAGAGCTTTTGCATACCGCACGGGTATTCCCTAATTTAGTGGCTACACAATCCAGCACTTCCACAATCACTTTCTTTTTAGGACGCTCAACTTCCTGCGTGGTGATACATTTAGCCAGCTGTCGCAGGGCTTCCAAAGTTCCACCCCAGGTCCTGAAATCTTTGGCCGTGAAATCGCTGCCAGTGATCTCCCTGATGTAATCATTAATTTTCCCGGAGTCAACAGACCGGCGCTCCTTCCCTTCCGTATAATATTGGAATAATTCCTGTCCGGGTATTTCTTTACATTTTTTCACCAGTCGGGCCAGGGTTTTATCGTTGAGGGTCACTTCCTGCTTCACCCCTTTTTTACCCACGAAATCCAGCTTTAAAGTGTTCCCATTAATTTTTGCATGTTTATCACGAAGGGTGCTGAGCCCGAAACTACCATAGTTCTGTTTATAAAATTCATTGCCCACGCGGATCAGGGTTTTTAGCATGACCTGTACACAAATGGCTAATACTTTCCGTTCGTCAAATTCTTTACGTTTTATATCCCTGGCAATTCTCTTTCTCACCTGGGGTAATACCGATCCAAATTCCAGCAGCCTGAAGTATTTACGCTCTGACCGTCTGGAAGTCCATTCATGGTGATACCGGTACTGTTTCCTGCCCGCAGCATCTATCCCTGTAGCTTGCAAATAAGCGTTCTTCTTTGGCGCAATCCACACCTGTGTCCAGGCTGGTGGCAATACCAGGGCCTTTATTCTCTCCAGCTGTGCCTCATCAGTAATGCGCTTCCCATCCTTATTTACATAAAAAAATGCACCAGGTTTACCTTTTCTGTAAATGCCCGGTGCCGTATCTGTAATGTATACTAAACCACTTAATTTAATCTCTTCAGAAGTCTCCATGTTATAAAATGCAATTTAATGTAAAGGCTTGCTTTGGCCCTTTAAACAATAACTAATGGATTATCCGTTATATTTTTAGTTATTTTGCTAAATAAACACAGGATCATGAGAATAGTTTTTATGGGGACACCCGATTTCGCCGTTGCTTCTTTAGCTGCTTTAGTTGATGCAGGCTTCGAAATAGTTGCAGTAGTTACGGCGGCCGACAAACCAGCCGGACGCGGACAAAAGGTGAGTGAGAGTGCCGTAAAAAAATATGCCGTAGAAAAAGGTTTGAAAGTACTGCAGCCTGTAAAGCTGAAAGATCCTGAGTTTATTACCGAGTTGCAAGCCCTGAAGGCCGATTTGCAGGTTGTTGTTGCTTTCCGCATGCTGCCTGAAATAGTTTGGAATATGCCCCCAAAAGGCACAATTAACCTTCATGGATCGTTGTTACCGCAATACCGTGGTGCCGCCCCTATTAACCATGCCATCATCAACGGCGAAACGGAGAGTGGCGTGACTACCTTCTTTCTGAAACATGAGATCGATACCGGCGACATCATCGAAGCCAGAAAAGTAGCGATCAAGGAAACTGATACTGCAGGCGACCTGCATGATCAACTGATGTTTACAGGCGCACAACTGCTCGTGGATACTGTGAAAGCCATAGAAAAAGGAGAATACACAGAACAGCCGCAGTCTGAAGCCGAAAACCTGAAACATGCCCCTAAGATTTTTAAGGATTTCTGTAAAATTGACTGGAACCAGCCGCTTTTAAACATTTACAATTTAGTAAGGGGTTTAAGTCCTTACCCTACAGCTTTCACCCAACTTAACGACAAAACGCTAAAAATCTTTAAAGCAGAAATGGAAATTGCAGCACCGGAAGTGAACCCGGGAGAATTTCTTACCGATGGAAAAACCTTTTTGAAATTCGCTGCTAAAGATGGCTTTTTAAAACTCACCGATCTGCAATACGAAGGAAAGAAAAGAATGACCGTAGAAGAGTTCCTG
>Ga0182008_10002815_pt1 | contig 10757 bp, 11 predicted proteins | sample Sormic07211129_1_FD_120482 | JGI IMG/M metagenome (GOLD analysis project Ga0182008, IMG submission 120482) | Rhizosphere microbial communities from Sorghum bicolor, Mead, Nebraska, USA - 072115-129_1 metaG | ecosystem: Host-associated > Plants > Roots > Rhizosphere | place: USA: Nebraska...
AAAACCTGCGCCCCGGCGCGCTGGAAAAGCTTGGTCTGGGTTGGGACGTTCTGCACGCCCTTAACCCCAAGCTCACGCTGGTGCGCATTTCTGGTTACGGCCAGTCCGGCCCTTACCGGGATCGTCCCGGGTTCGGAGCTATCGGCGAGGCCATGGGCGGCATTCGTTACACCACTGGCACCCCGGGTTCACCCCCGGCGCGCGTCAGCGTGAGCCTCGGCGATTCCCTGGCGTCGCTGCATGCTGTGATCGGCGCGCTGATGTCGTTGCTGCGAGTCAAGACCGGGCAGGGCGGCGGGCAAATCGTCGATGTGTCGCTGGCCGAAAGCGTGTTCAACGTCATGGAAAGCCTGGTGCCCGAGTACGACATGCTCGGCCACGTGCGTGAGCGCAGTGGCGGTGCCTTGCCCGGCATCGCGCCTTCCAACACCTACCTCACGGCCGATGGCGCCTATGTGGTGATCGCCGGCAACAGCGATCCCATCTACAAGCGCCTGATGCAAACCATCGGCCGCCACGATCTGGCCGACGCCCCCGAGTTTGCCCACAACGACGGGCGTGCGGCCCAAAGCAATCTGCTCGACGCAGCGATCACTCACTGGACCAGCAGCCTGCCGATCGACGACGTTCTGGCCGCGCTGGAAGCCGCCGAAGTCCCGGCCGGGCGCATCTACTCAGTGGCCGATATTGTTGCCGATCCGCACTATCAGGCGCGGGACATGCTGCTCAACGCCGAACTGCCGGGTGGCGCCACGGTGAAGATGCCGGGCATCGTGCCGAAACTCTCGCAAACCCCTGGCGGCGTGAACTGGTCCGGCCCCGGTCTGGGTCAGCACACCGACGGCATCCTCGCGCAATTGGGCCTGACCGAAGCGGACATCAAACGCCTGAAAACTGAAGGAGTGGTGCAATGATCACTGATTATTCCGAGCGCCTCATCGTTCAGGAAGTGTCCCCGCGCGACGGCTTGCAGATCGAGCCGACCTGGGTTGAAACCGTCGACAAAATTGCCCTGATCGATCAACTGTCGCTAGCCGGGTTCAGCCGTATCGAGGCCGGTTCGTTCGTGTCGCCCAAGGCCATTCCCGCATTGCGCGATGGTGAGCAGGTGTTCAAGGGCATCACTCGCCAACCGGAGGTGATCTACGTCGCGTTGATCCCCAACCTGAAGGGCGCGCAACGGGCACTGGCCTGCACTGCCGATGAACTGAACCTGGTGATGTCCGCCAGCCAGACTCATAACCTGGCGAACATGCGCATGCGCTGCGAAGACTCTTTGGCCGCGTTCGGCGAGATTGTGCACTTCGTGCAGGGCTCCAAGGTGCGACTCAACGCCAGCATCGCTACCACGTTCGGCTGCCCGTTCGAAGGCAAGATCGATGAAGACCGGGTGCTGCAGATCGTCGAGGCCTATCAGGAGCTCGGCATCCAGGGCATCACCCTGGCCGACACCACCGGCATGGCCAATCCGCGCCAGGTCGAGCGCTTGGTGCGCCGGGTGTTGCAGCAGGTATCGCCGGCGGATTTGACCCTGCATTTTCATAACACCCGAGGCCTTGGCCTGTGCAACGTGCTGGCCGCCTATGAGGCGGGTGCCCGACGTTTCGACGCGGCACTTGGCGGGCTCGGCGGCTGTCCGTTCGCGCCGGGTGCGTCGGGCAATATTTGCACCGAGGACCTGGTCAACCTGTGCGATGAAGTCGGGATTCCAACCGGTATCGATCTGCCGTTGTTGCTGAAGCTTTCCCGAGGATTGCCGGCACTGCTGGGCCATGAAGTGCCAGGCCAGCTGGCCAAGGCTGGACGCAATTGCGATTTGCATCCAGTCCCCTGATGACGCGTGACCTGTAAAAAACCAACCAGACAACAAAAACAATCGGACACCCAAGGGAAGTCCGCCTGGAGAAAACAATGAGCCTTAATGCACTGGAGGCCGGCGCGAGCCCGGCCGTTACCCACGATGAAGAAAAAGCCCTGGTCAGCAAGGTCGCCTGGCGCCTGATGCCGCTGATCATGGTCTGCTATCTGTTCGCTTTTTTCGATCGCATCAACATCAGCTTCGCCAAGTTCCAGCTACAGGCCGATCTGAGCCTGAGCGATACCGCGTATGGCCTCGGCGCCGGGTTGTTCGTGGTCGGTTACGTGATTTTCGAAGTGCCGAGCAACATGATGTTGTACAAGGTCGGCGCCCGGCGCTGGATCGCCCGGATCATGATGTCCTGGGGCCTGGCCACCGCATTGATGGTGTTCGTCAACAGCGAATGGCAGTTTTACGTCCTGCGATTCCTGATCGGTGCGATGGAGGCCGGATTTGCGCCGGGTGTGCTGTATTACCTGACGTTGTGGTTCCCCCAGCACTATCGTGGGCGCATCACGTCGATGTTGTTCCTGGCGTCGGCGTTTGCCGGTCTGGTCGGTGCACCGTTCTCCGGACTGGTGTTGCAACACCTGGATGGTTTTCTTGAAATGCGTGGCTGGCACTGGTTGTTCCTGCTCGGCGGCGTGCCATGCATTGGTCTCGGGTTGTTGGTACTGACCTTGCTCAAGGACCGCATCGAAGACGCCCATTGGCTGACACCGTCGGAAAAGACACTGCTGGCCAGTCGCATCGCTCACCATGAACCGCATAAGAGCGGCGGCTCGCTGCTCGCGGCGCTGCGGATTCCGGGCTTCCTGACCCTCGGCCTGATCTACTTCCTGATTCAAGTGGCGTCCTATGGCCTGAACTTCTGGGCGCCTCAACTGATCCGCAGCGCAGGGACCGAGAGCCCGGTGATGATTGGTCTGCTGACCGCGATACCGTACATCTGCGGTGCGATCAGCATGGTGGTGATTGGGCGTTTGTCTGATGCTTGCGGCGAGCGCCGCAAGTTTGTCGCGGGTCTGGTAGCGGTGGGCGCAGTCGGCTTCTTCTGTGCGGGAATCTTCGCCAACCACACGACTTTCCTGATCGTTGCGCTGGGCCTGCTCGGCGCCGGGATCATCGCTTCCATCCCAAGCTTCTGGACCCTGCCACCGAAATTGCTGGCCGGTGCGGGCGCAGGAGCTGCGGGCGGGATTGCGGTGATTAACACCCTTGGTCAGTTTGGCGGCATTGTCAGCCCGGTCATGGTTGGACGCATCAAAGACCTGACCGGCAGCACCACACCGGCGTTGTATGTGATTGGAGTTTGTGCGCTGATCGCCGTGGCGCTGCTGATGTGGGGGCTGCCGCAGAAGCTGCGTACGCTCGACAAGATCTGACGATTCGCAGGCTACGGCAGCCCACAAGGACCACGCATCCCTGTGTGAGCTGCCGAAGGCTGCGATCTTTTTGATTTGCATGACCGAAAATAGCGGTGTCTGAGCCAACCCCAGCGCCATCGCAAGCGCGCTCGCACCCACATTGACTGCATCAGCCATCAGTTTTGCATTCGCCGTCAATACCCTGTGCGAGCTGTGCTGGTGATGGCGGAATTGATGTCGCCTTGCGGTTGTTTCTTCACTCCCCCCACCGCATGCCTGCCTCTCACTGACACGGCGCTGGCGGTGCCTTCCTTTGATCCTGGCGTTAGTAGTCCCTGCCGCGACTTCTTCGACGATCAGTCATTCGTCTTTTAAAGACCTGATATAGACTGGCGCCCATTCACCAGAAAGTTCAAAGGGACTTCCCATGACCCCCTCGTTGCTGATGGCTGTTCTCGCCTCGGGATTCATTTACGGCATCACTCCGGGGCCCGGCGTACTGGCTGTGTTTGGCATCGGCGCGGCGCATGGGCGACGGGCAGGGGCGGGGTTTCTTTGCGGGCATTTGCTGGGCGATGTGATCTGGTGCAGCACTGCGTTGGTGGCGATTGTCGGGGCGCGAGAAATCGGCAGCACCGCGTTTGACGTACTGGGCGTGCTCAGCGGTCTCTATCTGTTCTGGCTTGGCTGGCGTGCAGTACGAGTGCGCCGCCAAAGTGCCCAAGCGCCGCAAGGCCCGGCGCGTCAGCCGTTCTGGCATGGCATCCTGTTCGGCCTGACCAACCCCAAGGCCTACCCGGTAGCGGTAGCCACGTTCACGGCATTGTTGTCGAGCCGCGCCGAGTTGCTGACCTGGTCGATGTTGCCCTGGCTGATTTTCCTGAGTTTCGTCGGCGGCCTTGTCGCTTACGCTATCCTCATCGGCATCGTCGGGGCGCAGCGGGTACGCACGTTGTATCAACGGCATGAATTGGCGATCACCCGATTGTGCGGGGTGATGTTCATCGGTTTTGCCATCAACGCCTTGGCTCATGCGCTGCCGGGGCTGGTGGCGAACAAGGCTTGACGCTGATCGCCGGGATGCATCAGTCGCACACGTACGGGATGGTTTTTATATTGTTGCATTGTTCGGACACGCGCTCGGCACCATGACCTCCAGAAATTCCGCTCCGATGGCGAGCTACATCGACCTCCTGCTGGACGCCGTTTGCGCGGTCGACAAACAGGGTCGCTTCGTTTTTGTCAGTGCCGCCTGCGAGCGCATTTTCGGCTATAGCCCTGACGAACTGATCGGCCAGTCGATGATCGATCTGGTGCACCCGGCCGATCGCCAGCGAACCCTGGACGCTGCACGCGAAATCATGGGCGGCGAGCCCAAGCTCAATTTCGAAAACCGCTACCTGCGCAAGGACGGCCAGGTGGTGCACATTCTTTGGTCGGCGCGTTGGTCGGAGGTCGATCAGTTGCGCATCGCCGTGGCCCGCGACATTACCGAGCGCAAGCAGGCCGAGTCCCGGCAAGCGGCGCTGTACGCGATTTCGGAAGCGGCCCATGCGGCGGAAGACCTGCTGGCGTTGTTCAAACGCATCCACCTGATCATTGGTGAATGGTTGCCAGCGCTGAACTTTTCCGTGGCGTTGTATGACGAGCATTGCGCGCAGCTGAATTTTCCGTATCACGTCGACGATCACGAACCCCAACCCGAACAGCCCGGCACGATGACCGGGCGTCTGTGCGCCGAGGTCATTCGCAGCGGCATGCCGATCCTGCTGACCCCAGGCCAGGATAATCCACCCGAAGGGTTCGAATTACTGGTGACCGGGCAGAATTCGCCGTGCTGGCTGGGTGTGCCGCTGAACTCGCAAAACGGCACCATCGGCGCACTGATCGTCAAAAGCATCCCCGGTGGCGAGCGCTATACCGAGCAGGATAAAGAGCTGTTGCAGTACGTCTGCGCCCAGGTCGCGACGGCGATCGAGCGCAAACAATTGCACGCACGCCTGCAACGCATGGCCCAATATGATCAATTGACCCAACTGCCTAACCGCGAATTGCTGCGTGACCGGTTAAAGCTGTCAATCGAAGCGGCCCGCGCAGATTGCGGACGCATGGCGCTGCTGTATGTCGACCTCGACCGATTCAAGCAGGTCAACGACACCCATGGCCATGCGGTGGGCGACATGCTCCTGCAAACCGTGGCCAATCGACTCAAGGGCTGCGTGCGCGAAACCGATACCGTGGCGCGCATTGGCGGTGACGAATTCGTGGTGTTGCTGCACAGCATCCACGCCTCAGGCGATGCCGACTGCGTGGCCGGGAAAATCCGTCAGGTGCTGGCCGCGCCGTTGCGTCTGGACGGCCACAGCCTGAGCATCCAGCCAAGCATCGGGGTGGCGCAATACCCAGAACATGGTACGGAAGAAAAGCAGTTGTTCCGGCATGCCGACGAAGCGATGTACACCGCCAAGCGTGAACATCACCTGCGGCTCGTCTGAAAAAATCTCACCGTTCGTCGTGGCGATTCCAGATTTTCTAAACCTTTTGCATCGCGAAAATTCAGATTCTATGCGGGCTACAGCTCGCCGCGATCATTACCAAGAGGTAGAGAATCATGCCTAACTCAAGAAACTCGAACTCGGGAAACTTCTCCAACGATCGAACGAAGGCGTCTGAAGCCGGTCGCAAAGGTGGGAAAACTACCACCACGACTGTCGACAAAGAGCCTAAACCCGATATGGGTCGTAAGCCCGCACAGAAATCCAAGTAATGGATGTTGGTAGTTTTGATTGAGAAGCGGGAGCGAAAGCTCCCGTTTGAATTTTAAGAGGAGGGCGCGACCATGAACCGGATGGCCACCCGATTACGCAACAGCGGTTTTGCCGTGTTACTGGGCCTGTGTGCCACTGGCGCCTTCGCCCAGACACCCACCGAATTCATCAACGATACCTCGGCCAAAGGCGTGGCAGAAATCGAAGCCAGCCGCCTGGCGCACCAGAAATCCGAATCCAAAGAGGTCAAGGATTACACCATCGTCGTGATCAACGACCGCACCACCGCCAATCAGCACCTGGCGAAGATCGCCAAACAATTGGATCTGCCTGTGGCTCCCCGTGAAGAAGTGGTGGAGAAGGCCAAGGCCCTGATGCCGCAAGTGATGGATGGCGAAACGTTCGATGAGGCCTACGCGGCGAGCCAGGTGAAGACCACTCAGGAAGCCATCGAGCAGCTTGAGCAAACGGCGCAAACCACCGACGTGCCACAAATAAAGGCATTCGCCGAAGAAACCCTGCCCAAACTGCAGAACCATCTGCAAATGGCCAGGGCGCTGCAAGCCAGCCGCTAGCTTTTGGTATTGCGCAGGCGACATCGGTCGCCTGCGCATTTCAGCAGTCCTTCAAACCAGACTTGCCCTTTTCTTCGACAACCGTGCCTTCCAGTTCAATGGTCTGCCCCTCGCCGAGGCTGCGATAGCGCTTTCTCAGCGCCTCCAGTTCCTTGAGGTCCAGTGCTTCGAGCCCGAGCATCGCGTTCTGCGCTTCCTTCGTCACCCGCAGCAACTCGTCGACCTTCAGATGCAAAATGTCGGTGTCACGGTTTTGCGTGTTCTGGATCAGGAACACCATCAGGAACGTAATGATGGTGGTCGAGGTATTGATGACCAGTTGCCAGGTGTCGTTGTAACCAAAAAACGGACCGCTCACCGCCCACAAAAAAATCAGAATGATCGCTCCCAGGAACGTGGTGGGGCTACCAGCCCACAGGGCGAGTTTCTGCGCGATTTTTGCGAATTTCATGGCCGTGTTTCCTTATTAAGGATGAACCTGAAATTCAGACATCGGGGGGCAGATGAAAATTCGGCCGGGGTTGACGTACAACTGGAAAAGCCTAGTTCTGCATCCACTGGCAGCGCGCATCGCGGTATCGTAGCTAACCGGTTGTCGACTCTGATCATGACAACGCACCGACAGGAGAACGCAATGAGTTGGTCCGCCAAACAATACGTCGCTTTTGAAGATGAACGCACCCGTCCGGCCCGTGACCTGCTGGCGGCGATTCCCGCCGGGGACGTGCGTTCGGCCATCGATATCGGCTGCGGCCCGGGCAACTCGACCGAGTTGCTGGTGGAGCGCTTCGCCGGTGCCACAGTGCGAGGGCTGGACAGTTCGGCCGACATGATCGAGGCCGCACGCAAGCGCCTGCCCAACGTGCGGTTTGATGTTGCCGACATCGACACCTGGAACGACAACGGCCCGTTCGATGTGATCTTCGCCAACGCGGTGCTGCAGTGGGTGCCTGATCACGCCACATTGCTGCCTTCGTTGGTGAATAAACTTGCACCCGGTGGCAGCCTGGCAATCCAGATGCCGGACAATATCAATGAGCACTCCCACCGCTTGATGCGCGAAGTGGCTGCTGATGGGCCATGGACAGGCAAATTGGCGAACGCCGCCGGCCAGCGAACCGACATTGAAAGTGCAAGCGGTTACTACTCGATACTGAAAGCCTGCTGCACCCGCGTCGATGTGTGGCGCACCACCTACCATCATCCGCTCGCAGGGGGCGCCTCGGGCGTCGTCGAGTGGTTCAAGGGCAGCGGTTTGCGGCCGTTTCTCGAGCCGCTGAATGAGGCCGAGCGGGCGCAATACCTCAAGCAATATCAGACAGCTATCGAAAAGGCCTACCCGGCGTTGAGCGACGGATCGGTGCTGTTGCCGTTTCCACGGTTGTTCATGGTGGCGACGCGCTGAAGCGAAATAGGGACAGATGAGTCATCTGTCCCTATTTTTGACCGCTGAGAAAATCACTGCGGTTTGCTTTTCCTTGAGCGCCTGGCGCTCAAGTATTCAAAAACAAATGAAGCAAAGCCGAACAACCCGATCATTGAAATGATCATGATCCCCAACTCTGAACTTTCCATGCTGATCTCGATGCGAAGGGTGAGCCCAGAGGATAAGACATCCATTTACGGTCTCAACGCCTTGCTACGCCTTCTTTACTGGCGCACGCCGATCCTTACGCAAAATATACGGGCGGCTTTCAGCGCTGCACGCAACCAACATCATCATCGGTGCTTGAATCGCTCTTCGTAGGAGCCGGTCGGCACAATACCTGTGGGAGCTGGCTTGCCAGCGATGGCGATCGTGAAGATGCTATCGCCAGCGAGCCGGCTCCTACACAGGGCCATTATGCAATCAGGAGGGTTCTGCATCCATTCGCCGGGCAATGACATCCAGCACATCGCAGCCATCGCGCAAAGATATGCAGCACAACAATGCGAAATCGCTGAGGATGACCGAGTCGCTGCTGATTTCACCGCGCATCGCGAGGTTTTCGAGAACCTGCGTAACGGCACCGATTCGATAACGGGCGCTGCTGAGCAGGGAGTGCAGAGGTTGGGTGGTGTTGACGTAAAACGTGGGGAGGTCGTCGGCGTTGCTGGTTAAAGCCATGTATTCGTTCATGAGTGGTATCCGTGTAATTTGCGAATTAACCACTCCATCGTCGCCAAACAATAGGGTGGCAGCTGTACGCGGGTTGGCGAACCGGGACACGGCAAAACCGGCAGATCCTGGGATCTCCCACGCACAGCTACCAAAAAACTGGCAGCACATTGCGTTCAAAAGCACACCGATAACTGCTCGGAAGCTTCTGCACCGTATCGTCAAGTCGCCAAACCCGACACGCCATTTGGGCGTGCCCGGACTATAGGTCTCATGACAAAGACACAGCAATGCGCAAGTGTACGGACATTTCCCAGACTATTGTAGGACGTTGCTTTATCTGCAATACGCACGGCGAAGCGCCCGCTCAAAGCACGCTTTCACCCAATCCCGTCCAAATAAAACCGGCTACTGAGGGCCGGTCGATACATCGCTGGACCACGCTTAGCCTTGTTGCAATACCTTGAGTGCCGCCGAGGCCAGAAAACCCGAACTATGGGGTTCTGATTTTTTTGCCTGCGGATTTTGTTTCATCTATGAATTGCAGGCGAGGCAGCTCTCTCATTTGTGTGGTCTCCAAGATGGTCTTCTGATGTCTCGTAGAGCTTGCTCTTTGCCCTGGCTGTTGCGGAGTCGTGCGTACAGTTGAATGCGTGGGGGCAATCTGATTTGAAACTCTGGGTGGGCTGTATGGCGGTGGCGGACTCAAGTCCAGGCTGGAGAATGATGGAGGCTGATCGAGTAACGATAAAGTTGAGTATCGCGGTGGATTATCTAAGGATCGAGCCACCGACTGGAACCATTGGGTTCCAGTTGCCGTTGCTGCACGTGCAGTCCTGTAACCCAGCGCTATGCCCGCTCCCCCTGCGACCATACTCACACTCGCCAGAACCGGCGCTATTGCTGTGGCAGGATTTGCAATCACCGCGGCACCGAGCAAAACGCCAGCGGCCCCTGTACCAAGGGCCAAAGTGCCTTGCCCGCTAAATCGGGCACTGTTGGTCAATGAAAGTCCAATCCCCCCAAACGAGGAAATCCCGCCTGCATATCCCCCTAGTGAGATGAGGAAACCCGGTATAGCGAAGCGTCCAGTTGGGTCACGATGATTGATGGGGTCTGCAGCGCAGTACATATATGAGTTCAATCCACCAGCCCCGAACGGGCTCAGCTTGTCTGGGCTGTGGAAACGCATCAGCACTGGGTTATAGGCCCGATAACCGTTGCCGAGCAGATACCAACGAGTGTGCGGATCTCTAAGTTCGCCGTTGAAACCCAGATGCGTTGAAGTAAGACGAAGGGCTGAGAGGTGTCCATAGGCTGTGTATGCCATTGGGTTTGCAATGCCTCGAATCACTTCCGCCATGACGGACTGGTTCTGACTGGTCGCAAGCAGAATCGTTTTTCCGCTGTTTTGGATAACTCGAATGGGCGTGGTCATGGGATGCTCGAAGAAGAGGCGGCATCGCTGTTTTTACAGTATGAAAGACATCTCTTGTACTAGCAGAAGTGATAGTGATCGTGCCTGCATCCCTTAGCCCTGCTGCAACACCTTGAGCGCTGCCGACGCCAGAAAACCCGAACGGCTCTTCTCTTCCGGATGGTGCAGTAGAAAAGTGAAAAGGGGACAGATTTATTTTTGTTACTCTAAACACCCGCTCCTGGCCGATTTTGCCCGTATTGACAGGTAGGTTTGGGTCGTTTGCAGTCCTTCGCTACAGGCCGCAATCGGCCGATTCTGTTGAAAAAGTAGCTCCCCTGTCTGGCCTGCGGCAAAATCCGCGCATCGGCCAGCAGGGAAGCACGCAGTATGATGGGACAGTTATCGAGTGGTCAGGAGCGGCTGTTTTACTCGTTCAACCTTGAAGACCACATCCCCGCCAATCACATTCTGCGTAGCGTTGATCGGTGTCTCGATCTGAGCGATTTGCGCCATTACCTCGCCGATTTTTAAAGCCCAATTGGGCGTCCTTCGATTGACCCAGAGTTGATGATCCGCATGCTGATCGTGGGCTATTGCTACGGTATTCGCTCCGAGCGGCGGCTGTGCGAAGAGGCCCATTTGAACCTGGCGTATCGCTGGTTCTGCCGGTT
>Ga0182008_10002816_pt1 | contig 10757 bp, 11 predicted proteins | sample Sormic07211129_1_FD_120482 | JGI IMG/M metagenome (GOLD analysis project Ga0182008, IMG submission 120482) | Rhizosphere microbial communities from Sorghum bicolor, Mead, Nebraska, USA - 072115-129_1 metaG | ecosystem: Host-associated > Plants > Roots > Rhizosphere | place: USA: Nebraska...
CGCTTCAGCCGGCAGATCGCGACCGGCTCGCCGTCCACCCGGCCGCGCCGGCAGGCCGGCTCGCACGGCCGGTCGCAGGTGCGGCCGAGGATCCCTGGAAAGACATTCGATTTCCAATTGATCATGTAGGCGTCGGTGTAACGCCCAGCCGCAATGAGACGGATATATTCCGGAACCGGCGTATGTGCCGGACAGGCCCACTGACAATCGACAACTTTGTGGAAGTAATCCGGGGCCGCGATATTCGTAGGCTCCAAAGCCTGATCTCCCTAACCGCTCACATCCCCCGCCTGGCCGGCCCTATGTCCGTCCAGCGCGTGCTCTTCGGTCTCCGCTATCCGCGCGATCCTCGCTGGCGCGAGGTTTTGGGATGAACCCAATCCGTAGATCCGGCGGCGCGTCTCGAAACGTAAGGGCCAGTCACTCTGCCCCATCGGTCCCGGTTTCGCAACCTCCAGAAGACCATAGGCGGATACGGGTTTTGACATGACCCAGACACTCGCGCCGTTGGCTCTTCCGCTCTTTTTCCGAGAAGATGCGCTGCCCTTTCGCGTTGGTAATTTGCCGAAAAGTCAGGCCCTTAGGATATCGACTTGGCGCGTAGGCCGAGATCCCTTGCCGGAACAGCCTATGGCTTGCAACTCATCCCACCGGCGCGCTAACCCGCTGCGATGATCCTCACCGACATAGCGGAGGCAGAATTACCCGGCGTCATCGAACGCTTTGCCGCGCTGCTGGTTCCGGCAGCGCGCGCCGTGTTCCGGCGAATCGCCGATCCGACACAAGCCGCGCGCGCCGAAGGCGCCGAGGCCGCACGCCACCACGAAATCGCCTGCGAGCTCGCGCGCGCTTTCGGTATGACGCTGCTGCCGGGTAGCCCAACACTCGACTATGCCTGGACCGGCTCGGCGCTGCGCCGCGACACTGAGGCCTATGTGCTCCTGCATGAGGTGGCGCATTTCCAGCTCGCGCCGCCCGAGCGGCGCTACGTCGTCGATTTCGGCCTCGGCGCCGGACCCGAGACGGGCGACCGCGACGGTGCCGAGCGCGCCGCCACGGTCTTCGGTCTTGAACGCGAAGCCGAAGAAGCGATGGCCTCGCTGCTTGGCGTGCTCTGGGAGATCGAGCTTGGCCAGCCGGGCTTCGCCTCGTTTCTCGATCAGAACTGGCTCGAGGGCGCCGACCGGCCGGGCGCGGCGCAGCATTTCACCGCCGTGCTGACGGCGCTGCAGGAGCGCAGACTCGTTGATGCTAACGGGCGACCGCGGCGCGCCGCCACCGTATCAGCGGTAGACACCCCCTAGCGCCGGTGGCGTCGACTGCGGCTCCGCAGACGAAGCACAGCTTCGGCCCCCGTCTCGATCTGCCCGTGCTCGATAAGATAGAGTTGACGCGTTCGGTCGAGCGCGAAAATCGGCGCGAGCGAATCGTCTTGATCGACGGAACCGGCAAGCCCCGCCGCTGTCCACAACATCTCGGCGGTCATGACCGGCGCGAACCCTGATCGACGTTGCTGCCGGTCATGATGTGAAAGGCGAGGCAGCGCTGATAAAGGCTTGGCCGGCTTTGGCTTCGGCGCGGGAAAAGGCGACGGATCCAGGATTCGCGCGCGGTACGCCGACGGCGATTTTCCGGCCGGGCGATGGACCACGGCACCCAGACTACACTACCTGGGATGTACCCCGACGTTGTACCTTCAGACACGGCTTCAACCCCCTGTAAAAGCGAGCACCTGAGGTGCCGACTCGCCCCTTTTGCGCCACAATGATTAAGAAAGGGTTAACGAGTCGCGGGGCCGTTTGGGCCGCGCCAGCAGGGGGAGACTCGAAGCAGTAGACTCCTCAGCGCAGCACGCTGAGCGTCCCCGCGCTCGCCATATGGACAGCGAGGCAGCGCTGGAACAGCGTCGGCTTGCGCCGGCGGAGGAAAAGCCGAGGCCAGCTGCTCGTCCGGCGTGCAGCAGGAAGGCTAGTCCGGATCGTCGGGAGACGAGTCGTGGCTGGAAGTACGGCAGCGGCTGTTGTTAATGCACGCATGGCAAAAGCCCTCCCAAGATGCTTACCCACGACGCGCTTTTTCGCGTCGTCGGTGAGGAATCGTGGTGCCCCGCCGTGTCAAAGTTATGGGAAGATTGTGGAGTTCCGCGGTCCAGCTGACGCAAACCGTGACCATTTCTGACGCAATTTCGCCGCTATTCCTTCGAAACCCGCCGTAAGACCCGCCGTAAGAGTAGTGATGCTGTAGCGGTTGACGCGCCCCTGCGCCGCGCTCAACATCGCGTGAGCGGGCGATCAGCTGAGGATCGGGAGAGAAGTATGCCCAAGCAAGCGAATGTGCAGGACTGGGAGGCGATCACCAACGCCAAGTTCAGGGGCGATTCCAACGCGCGCGCCGACGCGCTCGAGCACAAGATGATGCAGGATCTTGACCGTATCCCCCTGCGCTCGGTGCTGTTCACCTCGGGCGATAAGGATCCCACGGGACCGATCCAGGACCCGCTGCCGCCGGGCAAGCATGTCGTGCAAGGGCCCGATCCGCGCCTCAAGCCGATGCCCGACAAGCCAACCTTGATGGATTTCTTCCGCCTGCGCTTCGGCAGCGCGACCAACCATTTATTGCAGAGCGCGAACCTTGCGAGAAAGGGCGGCTACAGCGAGAAGGTCATTCTCGCCTGCCTCTTGCACGATATCGGCGTCGTCGGCTTCATCCGCTCGGATCATGGCTACTGGGGCGCGCAGCTCATCGAGCCCTATGTCGACGAGGAAGTGAGCTGGGGCATTCGCTATCACCAGGCGCTCCGCTTCTTCCCGGACAAGGATTTCGGCTACGAGTATCCCGATATGTATGTCCGGCTGTTCGGCAAGGATTTCGATCCTGAACCCTACATCAAGCGCGACTACGATTACGCGCGGAAGCATAAATGGTACGGCACGGCGCGGCAGATCTGCGTCAACGACCTCTATGCCTTCGAGCCCGGCGTCAATCCACAGCTCGAGGAATTCGAGGACATCATCGGCCGCAATTTCAAGCAGCCCGAAGAAGGCCTCGGCTGGGACAACACGCCCGCATCGCATATGTGGCGGACGATCATGATGCCGACGCGCGCGCTCTAACCGTAGATCGCGGCACGAATTGGCGGGCGCCGCAGCGGCGCCCGCTTTTTTGTCAAAGCACGGTAGCGGCGATCAGGTTTTCGGCGTCAGCATCGACTCGATCTGCGCCGCGTCCTTCTTCGCTGTGGCCATATCCTTGGCCTTCAGCCCAGACCGCGCTTTGGCGAGCGCTTGGTTCAGCGTCGTTTTCTGTTTCTTGTCCTTGGTGTCGGCAATAGCGCCGTTGCCCTGGTCCTTGCACGGATTGCCGGGCGTCGCGTCGAAGCCCTTGCCCTTGGGCCCGACGAGGCAGTTGACGACATGTTGAAGATGCGTCTGCGTCATCTTCATATCGTCAGCTTTCACGGCGAGACCGGCATGCGTCCCGGCGGTCGCGATCTCTTTCGTCGGATCGCTGTCAGCCGCGCGCGCTTGCGACGCGGTCAGCACGATAGCCACCGAAAACGCCGCCGCGACGGTCGCGAAACGGCTGCTGGAAATCCTCATAGTGCCCTCCCCTCAAGATGCTGAATGCGGGGCGAGCCTGCCCCGAGAGCGTGCTCGCCACAAGTCCCCACGCATGCTTTCACGCGGGCGTGATTACTAAAGGGACAGGGTCGCCGCCGGGAAAATCTCGTCGAGCGCGAGCACGCGCGGCGTCAGCCCCTGCTCGTGCGAATAGCGCGCGATGGTCTCGAGCACCGTGCGATTGCCGACGACGCCGTAAGGATAAGGATCGCGCTTCAAGGCGGCACCCGCTCCCGGTGCCAGGATGCCGGTGTCGAGATGCGCTTCCGCCGCTTCAAAGACGCCGGCGAGCCAGCGGTTCTTGGCTTCGAGGAAGGCGCGATAGATGTTGAGCACCACCCAGGGATGCTTCTCGACGATCGAGCGCCGTACCACCATGCCGTGATTGATCGGATAGAGGCCTGTCTTGGCGAAATAGCGGCGGCCTTCGGCGGCGCGATCGGCGAAGAGGTAATGGCCGTCGGCGCGCTCGTCGAGATTGACCCGGCTGCGATCGACGAGGTTGTTGTGCGCGATGTAATGCAGCGCCGCGTCCAGCTTACCCGAGAGCAGCATCGAGGCCATGCTTTCCTCAGCGGGAATGCGGTGAAGCGTCACGCCCGGCGGCGGCTTGAAGCCGGTGGCGCCGCCGTGGCTGACATCCTCCGTGCGTTCCATCCACCATTCGATCTCCGTCGCATCGACGCCGAATTCGTGTTTCAGCGCGCCGCGCGACCAGAGCGCCGCGGTCTGCTGGTATTCCGGCACGCCGACGCGCTTGCCGCGCATGTCGCCCGGGGATTCGACACCGCTATCGTTGCGCGCCCACATGCCCGTATGGAAGAAGCGCCGCGTCGTGAAGACCGGCAACGCCACCCAGTCGCGATTGCCCGACGCCAAAAGAATCAGCAGCGACGACATCGACATTTCGGAAATGTCGAATTCGCCGAATTTGAGCTGGCGCCAGAAGATCTCCGACGGGAAGGCATTCGTGACGAGGAGATCGATGCCGTCCGGCTTTATCCTGCCCTCGAGCACCGGTGCCGAGCGGACGTTCGGATGCATTGCGATGCTGAGCTGAAGATCGGCCATTGATTTCCTCTCCACGCTTTCGAGCGCTTCTAGGCGCGCCCATGCCTGCTGGCAAGCGCGCGCTTGCGTCCGCCGCGGTTTCCGGCATGATCGGCCGCAACATGGTGTTCGCTCCGCGTTTCGTTCTTGGCTTGCTGCTTGCGGTGGCGATGCTTTGGCGGGGCGGGCCCGCCGCGGGGCAAAATAATTCGCCCTCCTCGCCGCAAAGCACCGGACCGGCGCGAACGGCGCCTGTCTCGTCGACGGCGGAGCGGATCTTCGAAGCGGCGCGCGGCAAAATCCTGCAGATCCGAACCGAGCTCGCAGCGAGCGGGCGCCAGACTTCGCTCGGCTCGGCCTTCCTCGTCGATGGCGATCTCGCGATCACCAATTACCATGTCGTCTCGCAATACATCCTCGAGCCCGATCTCTACCGGCTCGAATACTTTACCACCGCGAGCGACCATGGCGGCCTCAATGTTCTGGGCTTCGATATCGCCGACGATCTCGCACTGGTGAAGATCGATCGTGCGCAGCCGGAGCATTTTGCTTTCGACCCACGCAAGCTCGACGACCTGATCAAGGGCGAGCAGCTCTATGCGATGGGCAATCCGCTCGACATCGGCTTCGCTATCGTCGAAGGCACCTATAACGGCCTCGTCGATCGCAGCTACACGCCGCATATCCATTTCTCGGGCGCGGTCAATCCCGGCATGAGCGGCGGGCCCGCCGTCGCGAGCAACGGCGATGTCGTCGGCATCAATGTCGCGACGCGGCTCGACGGCGAGCTGGTGAGCTTCCTCGTGCCCGCGCAATACGCGGTCGCTTTGCTGGCAAGCACACCGCGCGATCCGCCGAAGCCGGAGACCTTGCGCGGCGAGCTCGCCCGCCAGATCGCCGTACGCCAGAGCGAGCTCTACGCCAAGCTCGAAACCTTCGGCCTGCAATCGGCGAGCTTCGGCCCTTACAGCGCGGCCGAGAGCAAGGCGAATTGGTTCACCTGCTGGGGTCAGACCAATGCCGAACAGGTGCCGAAGCCGCGCGCGATGATCGAAAACACGAATTGCACCAGCGACAGCGACATCTTCATCGCCAACGATCTGCATATCGGCCATCTCTACGTCACGCATTCCTATATCCGCAGCGTCGATCTCAACCCGTTTCAATTCGCGACCTATCTCGCGACGCAGAACGGCTTGCAATGGCCGGCGCGCTGGCGCGAAAAGTGGTATACTCCGCCGCGCTGCACCCAGGATTTCGCCCGCGCCGGGGGAGCCGGCAGAGGCCCGCCAGTCGAGGCGATCTGGTGCGCCCGAGCCTATAAGGTCTTTCCCGATCTCTACGATGTCGCGCTCACCACCATCACTCAGGATCGCAGCAGCGAGGCGCTGGTCTCGCGCCTAAGTCTGCAGGCGGTGACCTACGAGGCGGCGCAGAAGCTCGGCCGGCAGTTTCTTGAAGCCCTCACATGGCACGAGTGATCTGGGTGGAGATATTGTCACGCAGCGGCCACGTCGTGGCCCGCCATCGCTGCGCCGGGCCGGAGCTACGTATCGGCCGGTCGTATCAGAGCGATGTCATCATCGACGATCCTGCCGTCGCTCCGGACCATCTGCGGGTAAGCCAAGGCGAAGATGGCGCGATCCTGGTCGCCGCGAGCGGCGCAGGCTGTCCGTTCGTAATACACGGTGAGCCACGCGAGCGCAGCCTCGTCGATGGGGACACCGTGCTGCGCATCGGCCACACCTCTTTGCGCATCCGCGACGAAGCTTATGTCGTACCCGCGGCCACCCCAGCGGCAGAGCCGAGACGGCTCTGGTTAGCGCTCTCAGCCTTGATCGTCGTCACGCTGCTGATCAATGCGACGCTGATCTGGCTCAACCAGACGGTCGAGCCGAAATTCTCGCGCGATGCCGCAGCGATGGCCGTGCTTGGCGGCGCGCTCGTGGCGTGGTCGGGAGTCTGGGCGCTGATCTCGCGGATTTTTGCGGGCGCGGCACGATTGCCGCGCCATCTCAGCATCGCCGCGGGCGCTCTCCTCCTCTACACAGTCTATAACATCCTCGCCGAGGCGGCCGCTTTCTCGCTGTCTTCCGGCGCGATCGCCGCCAATTTCCAATCCGGGCTTTGGGTCTTGGGCGGCATCACCTGCTTCCTCCATCTGCAAACTATCGCGCCGAGCCGGAAATGGCTGAAAGCCGGCGCCATTGCCCTGCTGGTGATCGGCGGTATCGCAGTGCAGGTCGCCGGGCGGCTCGAGCAGTTGAAGACGGGCCAGCAACCGAGCATCGCCCGGACGAGTTTCCCGCCTGCTTTCCGGCTTGCGCATGCCAAGAGCGCGGATCAATTCTTTGCCGCCGTCGATGGGCTGCGCGGCAAGCTCGAGGCTGATCGCAAAGCGGACGGAGCCACGCCCTGAGGGGGAGGATGACGTGAAGATCAAAGACGGTGTCGCCATCGTCACCGGCTCGGCCACCGGCATCGGCGCCGAGACTGCGAAGCTGCTCGCCCGGAAAGGCTGCCGCGTCGTCGTCAATTACAGCCGCAGCCGCGACGACGCCGAGGCGACCGCCAAGGCGTGCCGCGAAACGGGCGTCGATGTTCTGGTCCATCAGGCCGACATCGCCGAGGACGCGCAATGCCGCGGCATGGCGGGGGCGGCGATCGAACGCTGGGGGCGGATCGACGCGCTGGTCAATTGCGCCGGCAAGACCAAGCCGGCCAAGCCCGGCGATCTCGAGGCGCTCAACGGACCGGACTTCCTCGAGATCTACGCCATCAACGTCGTCGGCACTTATCAGATGATCCGCGCCGTCGTGCCGCAGATGAAGAAGCAAGGCAACGGCGCGATCGTCAACGTCTCGGCGCTCGGCTCGCTCGACGGCGAAGGCTCTTCAATCGCCTACGGTGCCTCGAAAGGCGGCATCAATTCCATGACCATCGCCCTCGCCCGCCAGCTCGCGCCGACGATCCGCGTCAATGCCGTGGCGCCGGGCTTCGTCGCGACGCGGTGGATGAAGAACCTCCTCGGCGAGAAGCGCTACAACGAACGCGTCATCGAGCAGGCGAAGATTACGCCGGTCGGCAAGACCGCTTATGCCGAGGACATCGCCGAGATGGTGTGCTGGTTCATCGACGGGCCCGATCTCATCACCGGCGAGGTCCTGCCGATCGATTACGGTACCCGTTTCGGCAAGCTGCCGGCGACTTGAGGAGCAGGAAAATGGATCTCGAACTCACCGGCAAGCGCGCCCTCGTCACCGGCGGCAGCCGCGGCATCGGCAAGGCGATCGCGTTGCAGCTCGCCGCGGAAGGCGTCGACGTCGCGATCGCGGCGCGCACTCTCGCGCCGCTCGAAGCGGCGGCGCGTGAGATCGCCGCGTCGACGAGCAGGAAGATCGTGCCAATCGTTGCCGATATGGGCGACGATGCGGCGGTCGCGAGCCTCATCGACAAAGCCGTGCAGGCGCTCGGCGGGATCGACATCCTCGTCAACGACGCGGCCGCGCCCGGCGGCACCGTGCCCTCGGCCAAGATCGAGCAAGTGCAGGCGGAGAATTTGCTCTTCGACGTCAATGTCAAAGTCGCCGGCTACATGCGCGCGGCGAAAGCGGCGGCGCCGCATATGGCGAAGAGCGGCTGGGGCCGGATCATCAATATCGGCGGCGGCGCGGCGCGGCGCAGCGGAAATTACATCGCCTCGGTGCGCAACGCGGCGGTCTCCTCGCTGACCAAGAATCTCGCCGACGAGCTCGGGCCCAAAGGCATCAACGTCGTCGCGATCCATCCCGGCACGACCAAGGCGGGCCAGGCAATGACCGCGGATTTCGAGAAGCGCATGAGCCAATCGGTCAGCATCGGGCGGCTCATCGAGGCGAAGGAGATCGCTTATCTCGTCGCTTTCCTCGCCTCGCCCAAGAGCATCGCGATCAATGGCGAGACCATCGGGGCGGGCGGCGGCACGATCGGGCCGATCAATTATTAGAGCCCTATCTGCTAGAGCTCCTTGCAGTTGGACGGTCAGCCCGGCGGGGGTCCAGAGCTGTATACCGGATGCCCGCTTTCGCGGGCACGACAATAAAAGAAAGATGCGAGGGTCCGATCCGCGGACCTAGCCACACCGAGTGCCCCTATTTCACGTCGGCCGCGGCTTTGTGGACGAGGCTTGCATCGATCACCCTGTCGAAGGACAGCGGCTCGCTGTAATTGAGCCGGCCATTCTGGCGAGCGGTCGCTTCCTCGTCGCGCAGCTTGCCCTCGTATTTGCTGATATCGAGATTGCGATCGAAGAGGTACGGCGCGCTGTTCTCGACGTCCTCGAGCTTCAAATCGGTCTGCTTCGAGATCATGCCCGCGATGGCCGGGTCTTTGTTGTAGGGCCCTTGCGCGTCGCGCGCGGCGCGCACCAGCGCGCGCACGAAAGCCAGCGCCACTTTCGGCCGCTCCTGCATGAATTTCGTCGCGAGGAAAAGGAAGGTCGTCGGCACGCCCTCGCCGATCGAGGATTCGGGCTGGATCAGCGACGCATGGCCCTGGCTCTTCGCCGCGGTCGCGAGCGGCTCGGGCAGGAAGCCAGCATCGATCGCGGCATTCCGGAAGGCGACGAGCTGGAGCGCGAATTCCATCTGCGTCAGCTCGATGTCCTTCGTTGTCATGCCGTATTTGGCCAGCATCTTGGTCAGGAAATATTCGGTAATGTCGCCCGGCGCATTGATCGCGACCTTGCGGCCTTTGAGATCCTTGGCGCTCTTGATCGTGCCGTTGTCCCAGAGCTCCTTGCGCGCCAGCGGCTGCGTCGCCATCAGCGGGCCCTGCAGGCCCATCACAGCAGCGATGCGCATGTCGAAGCCTTGATGCGCGGCATTGAAGAAGCCGGCCGTCGCCGCGCCCATGCTGCCGTCGAGCCGCCCGGTCGCCATCGGCGCGATCGTATCGAGCGCGCTGCGCACGTTGCCGCTGTCGATCTGGATGCCTTCCTTGGCGAAATAGCCCTTGCCCATCGCGATGTAGAAAGGCGACTGGCCGGTACTTTTGACGAGCTGAATATGGACGGTCTCGTCCTCCGCGCGCGCGGCTGAGACAAGCACGCCAGCGGCGACGAGCGCCGCAGCGAAAATTCTTACCACCACTCTGTCCTCCGTGTTCTTACCTCAGCTTAACGGCATTATTGATTCAGCCGCGCCGCCGCCTCTTTGACCAGTCTGAGATCGGCGTATTTCTTGACCTCCAGCGTCTCCTTGGTGAAGCCGAGCGAGCGCATCGTATCGACATTCGCCTGCAGCGCCTCGAGATCGGGCGCGCCGTTCGGGTCTTTGTAATAGTCCTCGCCTTTGACGAAGAGCCATGGATCGAACTGCGCCGCCGGGATCTTCGTGAAATCGGAGAAGATCTTCACCGCTGCCGCGTGATTGGCGGGATCGCTGAACCAGCGCAGCTCGCGCAGCGAATCCTCGAGATAATCGACGACGGCCGCGCGGTTCTTTTCGAGAAAGCCTTGGCGCGCAACCAGCTCCGCCATCTGCGTGCGGCCGACCGCATCTTTTTGCGTGAAGAGCGGGCGGGTAATGGCACGAAATGCCGGATCGCCGTTGGTCAAGCGCGTGCCCGGAATGAGATCGACCTTATGCTCCTTGAGCATCGGCGGCATGTTGCCGAAACCCGCTTCCAGGATGGTGACGTCGCGATTGGGCTCGAGCCCGTTCTTGCGCAGGATGGCGCGCAGCACCATGTCGACGGCGCTGCCGGCGCTGTTGGTCACGGCGACGTGGCCCTTCATCTCGGCGACGCTGTGGATCGGCGCATCCTTGAGGACGAAGAACTCGTTCGAATAGCCGCCAGGCGCGCCGTCCTGGAACATGTCGGCGACGATGCGCAGATCGGTCATGCGCGCGTTGAACACGGCGGTCGGCAGGGCCGAGAAACCGAAGCCGACGAAATCGATCTCGTTGGCGGCAAGCGCGGTGATCTGGGGCGGCGAGCCTTGGAAGTGGGTCATCTCGAGCACGTAGGATTTGCCATCGCGGCGCAGCACGTCCTCGATCCCCATCGCGACCAGCGGCCCGTCCGAGCTACCTCACATCCACCCCA
>Ga0182008_10002819_pt1 | contig 10747 bp, 5 predicted proteins | sample Sormic07211129_1_FD_120482 | JGI IMG/M metagenome (GOLD analysis project Ga0182008, IMG submission 120482) | Rhizosphere microbial communities from Sorghum bicolor, Mead, Nebraska, USA - 072115-129_1 metaG | ecosystem: Host-associated > Plants > Roots > Rhizosphere | place: USA: Nebraska...
GAACTACCTGCCGGATGCGGCGAACCACGGCGCCGAGATCTTCACCGGCGCCCGGGTCAGCCACGTCGAGCGCGATGGCGAGCGCTGGCGCGTGGTCTTCGACCCGGTGGCGCTGCGCGGCGAGAGCGCGCCGGCGGCGGACGCGCCGCGCAGCGTGACGGCCGACATCGTGATGCTCGGCGCCGGCGCGCTGGGCTCGACCGAGATCCTGCTGCGCTCCAGGGAACGCGGGCTGGCGCTGTCGGACCGGCTGGGCACACGCTTCTCGGGCAACGGCGACGTGCTGGCGCTGGGCTACGACAACGACTGGCAGGCCAGCACCGGCGCCGCCGGCAACACGGTCCGCAGCCCGATCAACGGCGTCGGCACCGGCCGCAACAAGCTGGCCCCCGCCGACCTGCCCGGGCCCTGCATCACCGGCGTGATCGACCTGCGCGATGCGCCCGAGGTCGGCGACGGCCTGGTGATCGAGGAAGGCGTGATCCCCGGCGCCCTGGCGTCGATGCTGACGCCCGCCCTCTTCTTCGCCGACGCCATGACCGGCGGCGAATTCGCCTACGGCGCGGCCCAGGCCAAGTCGCGCCTGCAGGATGCGCAGGCGATGGGCGAGGCGGTGCAGCACCCCGGCGAGCTGGCGGCGGCGGCCTACGGCGGCGCAGTGGCGCGCACCCAGACCTACCTGGTGATGAGCGTGGACGATGCCGGCGGCCGCCTGCACCTGCAGGACGACCGGCTGCGCATCGACTGGCCGGGCGCCGGCACCCGCCCGGTGATCGCCAAGGACCACCAGTGGCTGCGGGCCGCCAACGAGGCGGTCCAGGGCCAGTTCATTCCGAACCCGCTGTGGAGCGAGCCGCTCGGCCACAAGCTGATCACCGTGCATCCGCTGGGCGGCTGCGGCATGGGCGACAGCGCGGCCGACGGCGTGGTCGACCACCAGGGCCGGGTGTTCGCGGGGCGCGACGGGCAGGCGGTGCACGAGGGGCTGCTGGTCTGCGACGGCGCGGTGCTGCCGGGCGCGGCGGGCGTCAATCCGCTGCTGACGATCAGCGCGCTGGCCGAGCGCGCCTGCCAGCTGCTGTGCGACCGGCGCGGCTGGACCCTGGACCTCGGGATGGCGCCGCGCGGACCGATGCCGGCGTCGACCGGCGCCGGGGCGCCGCCATCGGGCCTGCTGCGGCGAGCCATCGACAAGGTCGAGGCCGGCGCCGTCGAACTCGCCAAGGAGGCGATCGGCGCGCTCATCCGCAAGGACCCGGCGCTGCTGAGCCCGAGCTTCCAGTTCACCGAGACCATGCACGGCTGGATCAGTACCGACGCGGTGCTGCCGCGCACCGGCCCGCAGCAGCGGCTGGCGAGCGACTACGAGGTCGCCTGCGCCTGGGGCAAGGCCCGGGGCCAGGCGATGCGCTTCGACCTCACGATCCACACCGCCGACCTCCACCAGATGGTGTCGGACCCGACCCACCCGGCCACCATTTCCGGCAGCGTGACCTGTCCGGCGCTGTGGAGCGAGCCGATGCCGGTGGCCAGCGGCGTCTTCCACCTGCTGCCGGCCGATGCGCAGCGGGTCGAGACCTGGACCATGACCTACGAGATGGTGCTGCGGCGCGGCGACTCGCGGCTGCGCTTCAAGGGCCACAAGGTGCTGCACCAGCGGCCCGGCGCATCGCCCTGGACCGACACCACCACCCTGTTCGTGCGGGTCTACGACGGCGACGGCATGGCCGGACGGATGGTGGCCCAGGGCATCCTCACGCTCGACCTCGAGGACCTGCTGTGGCAGGCCTCGACGGTCGAGGTCAAGCCGCCGGCCAGCCTCCCCGGCGTGCTCGAAGCGCATGTACCGGCGGCCGAGCGCGCCATTGCCAGCGCCTACCTCGCCCGCTTCGGCGCCTTCTTCGGCATGACGCTGTTCCGGGCCTACGGCGGGCTGCTGGCCGACCTGCACAACTTCCCGGCGCTCGACCTGGCGCAGCTGCCGCGCCGCGCCCTTCGCGCGCCGGCGCCGGTGGCACACAGCGTCGAGGTCGGCGACGGCTTCAGGATCAGGCTCACGCGCTACGCCGGCGGCACGCTCGGGCCGGTGGTGCTGGCGCCGGGCTTCTCGGTCCGGGCCTCGTCGTTCGCGACCGACACGGTGGACCAGAACCTGGTCGAGGCGCTGTGCGCGCGCGGCTACGACGTCTGGTTGTTCGACTACCGGGCCAGCCCCGATTCCGGCAGCCCGATCGCGCCCTACACGATCGACGACATCGCGCGCACCGACTGGCCGGCCGCGGTGCGCTTCATCCTGCAGGCCACCGGCGCCGCCGACCTGCAGGCGATCGCCCACTGCGTCGGCTCGATGAGCCTGCTGATGGCGCTGCTGGACGGCATGACCGGCGTGCGCTCGCTGGTGTCCTCGCAGCTCACGCTGCACCCGGTCACGGGCTGGCTCAACGATGCCAAGGCCGACATCGGCCTGGCCCGCGTGCTCGAAAGCTACGCTCCGCTCGACGGCCGCTTCGACAGCGTGCCCGGCAGCACCGAGCTCGACCGCGAGATCGACACCCTGGCCTTCAAGGTGCCGGTGCCGGACGGCGAGCAGTGCAACAACCCGCTGTGCCATCGCGTGTTCTCGATCTTCGGCGCGTCTTATGCGCACGCGCAGCTCAACCACGCCACCCACACCGCGCTGGCGGAGATGTTCGGCAGCGTGGCGCTGCATCCCTTCGAGCACCTGAGCCTGATCATGCAGCGCGCCAAGGCGGTCGACAGCGCGGGCCGGGATGTGTATGTCACGCCGGCCAACGCGCCGCGGCTGGCGCTGCCGATCTGCTTCGTGGCCGGGGCCGACAACCAGTTGTTCTTCCCCGAGGGCAGCCTGCGGACCCAGGCCTGGCTGTCGCGGCTGAACGACCCGTCGCTCTACACCCGCCATGTGTTCGAAGGCTACGCCCACATGGACCTGTTCGTCGGCCGCAACGCCGCGCGCGACGTCTTCCCGACGCTGATCGCGCAGCTCGAAAGTGTCAGCCCGGCAGCGCGCTGAGGCCGGCCGAGGCCAGCGCAATCGCGGCGTCCTCGTCGAGGCCGGCGCCTTCGAGGCGCCACGCCGCCAGCTCGGACGGCGGGTGGACGGCGCCGACCAGCGCCAGCGTGGCCTCGAGCATGCGGGTATCGGCCCGGCTGCGCACCTCGCCGCGGCGGGCCCTCGCCGCGTCGTCGCAGCCGATCAGCAGCGCGGCATCGCGCAGCCGTCCCTGGCGCGCCGCCAACAGCGCCAGCATGCCGGAGAAGTGCCGGATGCCCAGCGTGCGCCGGCACTGCGGCAGGCTCAGCATGACCTGGGCCTGCGCCTCGGCCAGCGAGCCCTGCACCGTGAGGGCATGGGCGTACCAGTTGTGGGCGAAGGCCAGCATCTGGGCATCGGTCAGCGGCGAGCGGCGCAGATGCTCGATCACGGCGCGGAACTGGTCGACCGCCTCGTCGATGTGGCCGATCTCCTGGTGCAGCGCCGCCAGGTTGTTGAGCACGTAGAACCGGGTGCGGGCATCGCCGCCGCTGCGCACCAGCGGCAGCGCCTGGGCGAAGGCGGCCAGCGCCTCCTCGGTGCGGCCCTGGTAGCGCCGGACCATGCCGCAGTTGTAGAGCCAGAGGCCGCGGAAGCCGTGCATCGCCGGCGCTTCGATCAGCGCGCGTCCCTGCGCCAGGTGGCGCTCGGCGCTCTCGAAGTCGGCGGTCACGGCCGACACGTAGGCGCTCATGCACAGGGCGATCACCAGCCGGCCGTGGGCCTGCTCCTGCTCGAAGATGGCGCGGGAGCGCTCGAGCAGCTTCTCCCGCTCCTGGGCGTTGACCCCGCCGTGCAGGCCGATCATGGCCAGCCCACCGCAGAAATCCGCCACCACGAAAGGGGCGGTGCGCGCATCGACCAGCGGTTCGGCCATGCGCATCCAGCGCACGCCCTCGCCGTAGCGACCGGCCTGGTACATGAGCACCGCGGCGGTGTTCACCAGCTCGAGCGCCAGCGCCGGGTCGCCGCGCTCGCCGCAAGCCCATTCGATCGCGCTGCGCAGGTTGTCGACCTCGGGGATGCAGGTCATCACCCACTGGTCCATGGTTTCGAAGCCCATGCACCCGGCGCGCTCCGGACGGTCGATCGCCGCCCGCATGCAGCGCGCATGCCAGGCCCGCAGGCGCTCCCATTCGCCGGCCGCCTCGAGCTGCTCCCGGGCATAGGCGCGGGCGCTCTCCAGCAGGCGGTAGCGTGGCGTGGCACCGGCCTCCAGCACCACCATCGACTTGTCGATCAGGTTGCCGAGCAGGTCGACCACGGCCCAGGCATCGATGCCGTCGTCGGCCGCCACCTGCTGCGCCAGCTCGAGCCCGAAGCCGCCGACGAAGACACCGAGCCGGCGGAACACCGTGCGCTCGAGCGGGCTCAGCAGCGCATGGCTCCAGTCGAGCGTGGCGCGCAGGGTGCGATGGCGCGACGGTGCGTCGCGGGCGCCGTTGTTGAGGATCCGCAGGCGCTGGCCCAGGTGCTGCCGCACCCCCGGCACGCCCAGCAGCGGCACCCGGGCGGCCGCGAGCTCCAGGGCCAGCGGCATGCCGTCGAGCGCGCGGCAGATGGCCACCACCGCCTCGAGGTTCGAGGCGTCGAGCCGGAAGCCCGGCTGCACCGCAGCGACCCGGGCGGCGAACAGCGCCACCGCGCCGTGCGCCGCGGCGTCGGCGACCTCGGCGTCGGCCGGCACGGCCAGCGTGCCGAGGCGCATCGAGTGCTCGGCCGCCAGCCGCAGCGGCTCCTGGCTGGTGACCAGGATGTGCAGCTCGGGCAGCGCCGCCCCCAGGTGGCCGACCAGCGCCGCGACCGGCTCGATCAGGTGTTCGCAGTTGTCCAGCAGCAGCAGTTCGCGCCCGCGCAGGCGTTCGGCCAGCTCGCGCGCCGGGTCGGCGTGGCCGGGCAGGCCGATGCGCAACGCGCGCGCCACCGCGCCCGGTACGGCGCCGGGGTCCGAGACATGGGCCAGCTCGACCATCCAGGCACCATCGCGGAAGCGGTGCGCCAGGTCGCGGGCCAGCGCCAGCGCCAGGCTGGTCTTGCCGATGCCGCCCGCGCCCAGCAGGCTGACCAGCCGATGCTCACGCACCAGGCCGCGCAGCTGCGCCAGGTCCTGGTCGCGCCCCAGCAACGGCGGCAAGCCGACCGGCAGGTTGCCGAATTCGGAGGGCAGCGCCACGGACGGCGGCGCGACCGCGGCCCGGGCCGCCGTCCGGTCGGCGGCGGGCGCGTCGTCCAGCGCAGCGGCGAAGCGATAGCCGCGGCCCGGCACCGTCACGATGGCCTTGGCGCCGAGCAGCTTGCGCAGCGCGCTGACCTGCACCTGGAGATTGTTTTCCTCGACCACCAGGTTGGGCCAGACGAGGTCGAGCAACTCGTTCTTGGTCAGCATGCGCTCGCGGTGGGTGACCAGCGCCAGCAGCACGTCGAAAGCACGGGCGCCGAGCTGGACCGGCTCGCCGCCGACCCGCAGTTCGCGGCTGGCGGGATTCAGTTCGGCATGGTCGAAGCGATAGACCGACTCAGTGGCCTGCATCCGCCACCCCGGTCACCCCGCCTCCGGCGCCGCGCACCGTGCCCATCCCGATTCCGACTGCCATGTCCGCTCCTGTTCGAGGGCGCGCATGTCCCGCCCGCCAGGCTGGGTTTGTAACTGATTGCGCGATCCTGCACATCATTGTCCGGGCACCTGCGCCCGACGGCGCTGGCTCAAGCCGGCTTGAATGCGCTGTACTCGGAAAAAATGCCGAGTTCGACGTGTCGCTTGACGTCCTGGAAACCGGCGGCGCGCAGCGCGGCCAGCACCGATTCAGGCGCGATGCAGGCCTCGATCGTGTCCCAGTAGTAGCGCCACAGTTCGGCCGTGTCCTGCCCCCGCGCCACCACCTTGGCGATCAGCGGAACCACGCCGCGCATGTAGCCCTTGAGCACGGCCGTTCCGACCCGGCCCGAGGGCTTGGTGATCTCGAGCACCAGCAGCCGCCCGCCGGGGCGCAGCACCCGGAAGAATTCGGCGAAGGCCGCATTGACGTCGGCGATGTGGCGCAGCGCGTAGCCCATGCTGATGAAGTCGCTGCTGGCATCGGGCCGCGGCAGCGCCTCGGCCCGGCCGCGCACCAGCGTCACGCCCGGCAGCGCCACCTGGCCCATCATCCCGGGGCTCGGATCGACACCGACCAGCTGCCCCTGCGGGCCGATCAGCGCCAGCGCCTCGCGCGCCACCAGCCCGGTGCCGATGCCGACGTCGAGCACCTGCGCGCCCGCCGCGAGGCCGCCGCGCTGCAGCGCCGAGCGCCGGTACCAGGGGCCCGAGCCGAAGGCGAGCACCCGTTCGATGCGGTCGTAGTCGGGCGCGGTGTCGTCGAAGATCCGGCGCAGGAACTGCTCGTGCTCCGCCTCGTCGGCGTAGTAGGCCGGCAGCGGCGTGTGCGGCGCGAGCGCCTCGGGCGAAGGGTGCGGCGAGCCAGGACTTTGCATCGGTCCATTATGGCCATTCACCCGGCCACCGCCGCCGGCTCCAGCACGAAATCGAAATTCAGCGTGTGGAACGGCGTCGACAGCACGCTGCCGTCGGGCCCGGCGCCGGCCGGGTGCGAGGCGAAGTCGCCGATCAGGGAGCTGCGCACGCCGAACACGGCATCGCTGTCGAGGTACCGGTCGCCGTCGCGGAACACGTGCGTGATCAGCGTCTCGTAGCCCGGCGCCTGGATCATGAAGTGGACATGCGCGGGGCGCCACGGATGGCGCTTGGTGGCCCGCAGCATCACGCCGACCGGGCCATCGGTGGGGATCGGATAGGCCACCGGCATCACGCCGCGGAACCACAGCCGGCCCTCGCCATCGGTGCGGAAGACGGCGCGGCCCTGCGGCCGGTCGAGGCCCGTCCGCTGGACGTCGTAGAAGCCTTCGGCGTCGGCCTCCCAGACATCGACCTCGGCATCGGCCACCGGCTCGCCGTCGCGCCCGCGCACCACGGCCCGCACGAACAGCGGCTCGCCGGCGGCGCCGCCCGAGATGTCGCCGCCGAGCGGGAGCCGGGGCGCGCCCTGGACGTGGAAGGGGCCGAACACGGTGGCCTCGGTGGCCTGGGCGCTCTTGGCATGGTTCATGGCCACGGTCAGCATCGACAAGCCCAGCGTGTCGGACAGCAGGATGAACTCCTGCCGCTTGTCATCGCACTTCTGCCCGGTCGCGGTCAGGAACTCGATGCCGGCGGCCCACTCGGCCTCGGTGAGCTTCACCTCGCGGGCGAAGTCGTGCATGTGGCGCACCAGCGCCGACATGATCTCCTTCAGCCGGGGGTTCTCGCAGTCCGCCATGCGCTCGAGCACGGCGGCCGTGATGGTGTGTTCATTGATGTTTCGCATGGGGATGGAGCTCCAGGTCGGTGGGACGTCTGAGGGGCATCGAACGTTTCGGGACCGGCGCATCATGCACTGCCAGCCGCCGCTGGGTCGGGAACAGCGACCAGCCCCAGCGCTGCTGCGCATAGCCCCACAGGCCCTGCTTGAAGAAGATGGTGACGACGATCGCCAGCAGGCCCAGCCCGAGCAGGTACCAGGTGCCGTAGTCGCTCAGGAACTTGTTCAGCGCCCAGAAGATGAGGGCGCCGACCAGCGGCCCCTCGATCCGGCCGATGCCGCCGATCACCACCATGAAGATCGCGAACGCGGTCCAGTTGACGCTGAAGGCGGCATCGGGGCTGATGCGCAGGTTGCCGACGAAATAGAGCGCCCCCGCCAGGCCGGCGCCGAAGGCCGCGACCACGTACACCGCGAGCTTCATGCGCGCCACCGGGATGCCCTGCGACTCGGCCGCGACCTCGTTGTCGCGGATCGCCAGCAGCGCCAGCCCGCGCTTGCTGCGCAGGAACAGGTAGACCAGCGCGATCGCCGCCACCACGCAGGCCAGCGCCATCCAGTAGGTGGTGCTCTCGCGGGTCGCCTTGTCGATGCCGCGCAGCGCGGTGAGCGAGGTTCCCGAGCCGCCGCCCACCGCCGACACGTTGGCGAAGCTGAGCCGGAACACTTCGGCGATCACCCAGGTGCCGATCGCGAAGTAGCCGCCCGAGAGACGGAACGCGACGAAGGACACCGGCACCGCGATCAGTCCCGCCGCCAGCGCGCCGAGCGGAATCGCGACGAACGGATTGAGACCCGCGAAGTTGCCCAGCATCAGCATCACGTAGCCGCCGAAGCCGAAGAAGGCCTGCTGCCCGATGCTCACCATGCCGCCGTAGCCGGCCAGCAGGTTCCACATCATCGCGAAGATGAAGTAGCAGGCGATCTCGACGAACTCGCGCATCCAGCTCGATTCGCCCCAGAACGGCAGGCTCGCGGCGAGCACCGCCAGCATGACGCCGACGACGCCCGCCGTGCGGCTCATCGCCGTGGCGCGCTCGACCGTGAAGGGAAGCGGAGGCGTCATGGCGAGTTCAATCCAGTTGCAGGTTGATGCGTTCGGCCACCTTGGCCCAGCGCTGGCTCTCGGTCTGCAGGCGCTGTGCCGCCTCCTTGGGGGTGTTCGCGAGCGGCTCCAGGTCGAGCGTCGCGAGGCGCTCTCGCACCTCGGGCGCGGCCAGCGCCTTCGCCACCTCGACTTGCAGACGGTCGACCACCGCCGGTGGCGTCGAGCGCGGCATCGCCATCATTTCGGCAAAGCTCGCCTCATAACCCTTGGCGCCGGCCTCGGCGGCGGTGGGCACCGAAGGCTGGCTCGCAAGCCGCTTCGAGCCCGACACGACGATCGGCACCAGCTTGCCGTCCTTGATCAGCGGACCGACCACCGGCGACGCGAGAAAGCCGCAGGGCACCGCGCCGCCAAGCACATCCTGCATTGCGGGGCTCGGCCCGCGATAAGCGACATGCTGCATGCTCGCGCCGGTCGTCGAAAGCAGCATCTCCATCGCCATGTGGCCTGGCACGCCGGGACCACCCGAGGCATAGCTCATCGGCGTCTTCTTCGCGGCGGCGAGCAGTTCGGGCAGCGTCTTCACGCCGACGGAGGGATGACACACCAGCTCCTGGCTGAAGCTCGCGAGCTGCGTCACCGGCGCGAAGTCCTCCATCGGCTTGAACGTCAGCTTCTTGTAGAGATGGGGGTTGATGGTGAGCATCGTGTCCGGCCCCACGAGCACGGTGTGCATATCGTTCGCGCGCAGCACTTCCTGCATGCCGATGTTGCCGCCGGCGCCGGGCTTGTTGTCGACCACCACGGGTTGGCCCAACGCCTTCTGCAGGCTCGGCTGGATCAGGCGCGAAATGATGTCGCCCGGCGCGCCGGCCGGAAAGGCGACCACGAGGCGCACCGGCTTGGTGGGCCACGCCGCATCGGCGGCCGCGGCGCCGAGCGGCAGCATCGCAGCGGCGGCAAGCGCGACGGTCAGGGGTCTGGCAATGAAACGCATGATGTCTCCGTTATGGGTTGTCGTCGCAGCGCTCACCACGCGCCGATCAAGATGCCGGCCTCTCGCTCGCGCCTGTTCCAGGCCTCGATCGCAGCCGGCGCGATGGTGGGAAAACGATGGCGCGCGCGCAGCCAGGCGAAGAGACGCGCGAGCATCTGCTCGCGCACCGCCGCATGCGCCGGGTTGCGCCCGAGATCGACCAGTTCCTGCGGATCGGACTCCAGGTCGAACAGCATCGGCGGCAGGTCCTCGAAGTGCACGAACTTCCAGCGCCGGTCGCGCAGCATCGTCATGTGGCAGCGGTCGACCGGTTGGCCGATGGGCAGGCGAACCGCGTCGCGGAAGGCGTAGCTGTTCTCGCAGACGACGAAGTCCTTGCCTTTCGCATCTTCATGCGCGTGCACCAGCGGCAGCAGCGATTCGCCTTCGAGCCACTGCGAGGGCCGCTCGATGCCCAGCGCTTCGAGCACCGTCGGCACGATGTCGATGCACTCCACCAGCGCATCGCTGACCGTGCCGCGCGTGGCATTGGCCTCCGCGCGCGGATCGGCCACGATCAGCGGCACGCGCACGATCGGCTCGTGGAACAGCTCCTTCTCGCCGAGCCAGTGGTCGCCGAGGTAGTCGCCGTGGTCGCTGGTGAAGACGACCAGCGTCTCGCGGTCCAGGCACTGCGCGCGCATGAAGGCGAACAGGCGGCCCAGCTGGTCGTCGACCTGTTTCACCAGGCCCATGTAGGTCGGGATCACGGTGCGGCGCACCTCGTCGCGGCTGAAGCTCTCGCTCGCGGTGTCGCGACGGAAGCCTTCGAGGACCGGATGCGCGTTCTGCCGCTCGGCTTCGCTGCGCACGGCGGGCTGCACGTCGTCGGGCCCGAACATCTCGTGATACGGGGCAGGAACGACGTAGGGCCAGTGCGGCTTGATGTACGACAGGTGCAGCACCCACGGCGTATCGCCGGCCTCCTTCATGAAGTCGATCGCGCGGTCGGTCGTGTAGGGCGTCTCGCTGTGCGGCTCCTCGATCGCCGCGGGCTTGTCGGCCCAGCGCATCTGCCAGCCGCTGAGGATCTCGCCGTTCGGCCCCCGGCCCGAGTTCGCGAAGTCGTGCCACGGGTTGTCGGACTCATAGCCGCGCTCGCGCAGCCAGTCGCAGTAGGCGTTGCCGCTGACCTTGAAGCCCGGCGGCCAGATGCCGTCGTCGCGGGCATAGGGCTCGAAGCCGCCTTCCATCGCGAGGCGTCCTTCGCCTTGCGAGACATCGATGCCGAGCCGCTTCGCGCCTTCGAGATC
>Ga0182008_10002822_pt1 | contig 10741 bp, 9 predicted proteins | sample Sormic07211129_1_FD_120482 | JGI IMG/M metagenome (GOLD analysis project Ga0182008, IMG submission 120482) | Rhizosphere microbial communities from Sorghum bicolor, Mead, Nebraska, USA - 072115-129_1 metaG | ecosystem: Host-associated > Plants > Roots > Rhizosphere | place: USA: Nebraska...
GCCCCAGACGCACAAGCCGGCGGATTCTGGCGTACGCGTAGGTAACGACGCAAGACGTTGTAGCCATTAGGACGTAACACTGGATGTCTTTAAACGCGCGCCTTGAAACCTGTTTAAGGCATCAAGCGTCGAGCAAAAATTTCCAGTCTGAAATCGATGCTGCCCGCTTTTTTTGCCCTTTGTTTTTAGTCGAGTCGGTCGCGCAGGCGCTGTGAAATAGGTGTAAACCTGTTTGAGGACTAGACGATGTGTTTCGCACAGCCCTGCATCCATTCCACTTCCAGCACGAGGATGAATCATGCGTATGTGGATAGGAGAGGCAGCCCGGCTCATCAGCCGATGGATGAAGGCGGCGGGTATCAGCCTTGTCGCAATCTTGACCAGTGTCCAGGCTCAAACCACACCTCAAGCCACTCTTGAGATAAAGAACTTGCTGGACTATGTCGAGCATAGTGAATGTCTGTTTGTGCGCAACGGGAGCGAATACCCAGGTCCCCGGGCTCGGGCGCATCTTGAGCAGAAGCTGAATTATCTCGAAGGCAAGAATAAGGTTAACAGCGCAGAAGACTTCATCGATCTTGCTGCCACCAGAAGCAGCATGAGTGGCCGCGCCTATGAGGTGAGATGTCCAGAAGGCGTGCAACCGGCAGGTACGTGGCTGAAGCGGGAACTTCAGAGGCAACGGCAGCTTCATTAATTTTCATTCAGCTAAAGAACACCGCTCGAGTTGATGAGGTGCACACCTCACCAGGCCCAAGGGCTGAAAAAGTACGAAAGCATCTGACGTATTCCAGGACGAGGTAAGGCCGACAAACGCCCCTCAGCCCCTCAATTCAAAGTGCTACAAATAGCTTCGCGCATGGGCACATACATCACCGAATGTCCTAGACTCGTTTGCTCTGCCAATCAGCCAAGGAAGAATCAATGGGCATTCGAGGTAAGGACCATCAGATTGACAACATTGAGTTCAATGTCGTTGATATAGCCATCAGCAAGGCGTTCTACGGAAGCGTATTTAACTGGAGTTTCGTCGACTATGGGCCGACCTATAGTGAGTTCAGCGACGGTCGTATGACGGGCGGATTCACTACAGGAGAACCTGTGCGGCCGGGCGGCCCACTAGTCATTCTCTACGCAGAAGACCTGGACCTTATCCAACTCAGGCTCAAGGCTGCAGGCGCTACGATAAGCCGTGAGATTTTCTCGTTCCCAGGTGGGCGCCGTTTCCACTTCATCGACCCGGATGGTTACGAACTAGCCGTGTGGTCGAGTTCTCAATGACCTCGAGGTAAGTCACAGACACGCAGTTTGCTGTCGATGGCCAAATTGTATAGAGCCCGATCCCGTGTCTTCTCACGCTAGCTGAAGCCTTACCCGGATGGTCCAGATATCTCTGACTCGGAGTGGGGCTTTCAGCGCGACAAACTTTCCCTTGTTCCAAGGCTGGGTTGGTGTACAGCGCCGGAGGGCAATCCATCGCATAAATCCTCGGTAAAAGTCGTCACCGGTTTTGCCAATACTTTCCTAAAGGAATCGCGGCTTTGTCGAGTGTTTACACCTGGCCGTTTTCAGCCCTCAAGACCTGACCTCAACTGGCTAATGTATCAAACGATATCGTCGATGAGTATGTGATGCAGCCCGCGGCTGCACTGCTCGATGCGCGCCTCAACCTTGTATACGTTGCGCAGCATTTGTTTGGTAATGACCTCGTGGCTAGGACCGCTGCCTTGAGCGGTGCCGTCCGCGATAACCAGCACCTGATCGGCAAAGCGCAGTGCCTGGTTCAGGTCGTGGATGGCGATGAACACAATGACCTCGCGTTTGCGGGCCAGTTTGCGCATGAAGTCCAGCACCTGCACCTGGCGATACATATCGAGGGCGCTGGTGGGTTCGTCCATCAGCAGGATTTCCGGCTCGCGCACCAGCGTTTGTGCGATCGAGACCAATTGTTGCTGACCTCCGCTCAATTCGCCGAGGTTGCGGAACGATAGCCCCGTGATGCCCAGCGCCGCGAGAATCTCGTCGACCAGTTTCAATTCGTCGTCGTGTACGACCCAGCCCGGTGTCAGTTGTTTACGCGCCAGCAGCACTGATTCGTAGACCGTCAGCCGGGCGCTGGCATTCAAACCCTGAGGCATATAGCTGATGCCCTGTGCGCCTTTTTTTGAGTCTTGCAGGATGACCTGCCCGGGGCCATCGATCAGCCCGGCCATGCGTTTGAACAATGTCGACTTGCCTGCGGCATTGGGCCCGACCACTGCGACCACCTGACCACCGAAAAAAGCCGCGGTCGTGACACCGCGAATGATCTCGCGCTGGCCGTAGCGGGCACCGAGATTCTCCAGCTGAAGCGTTACCATGAATTTTTCTTCCCGCCAAGAATCAAGGATATGAAGAACGGCACGCCGATCAACGAGGTGACGACCCCGATGGGGAATATCGCGCCCGGTATCAGGGTTTTGCTGACCACAGAGCTTGCCGACAGAATCAATGAGCCGGTCAGCAACGAGGCCGGCAAAAAGAACCGTTGGTCTTCACCAATCAGCATGCGGGCAATGTGCGGGCCAACCAGCCCGATGAATCCGATGGTGCCGACAAAGGCCACCGGAAACGAGGCGAGCAGGCTGACCATGATCAGCGTCTGAAATCGCAGGCTGCGCACGTTGATGCCGAAACTGGCGGCCTTGTCATCGCCCAGTCGCAGGGCTGTCAGGGCCCAGGCGCGTTTGGCGAAGATCGGCAGGGTGATGAGAATGACCAGGCAGATCACCCCGAGCTTCGGCCAGGTGGCCTTGGTCAGGCTGCCCATCGTCCAGAACACCACGGCGGCCACGGCCTGCTCGGTGGCGAAGAACTGCACCAGCGCCAGCAGCGCATTGAACGTGAACACCAGCGCAATGCCGAGCAGCACGATGGTTTCTGCGGTGACGCCGCGACGCATGCTCAAAAAGTGGATCAACAGCGCCGACAACATGGCCATGATGAACGCGTTCAACGGCACCATGAACTGCGCTGCCAGCGGAAACAATGCGACACCGAACGCCAGCCCCAGCGCCGCACCAAAACTGGCGGCGGCGGAAATGCCCAACGTAAACGGACTGGCCAACGGGTTGTTGAGGATCGTCTGCATCTGGGCGCCAGCCAGCGACAACGCCGCGCCGACAGCGACTGCCATCAGGGCCACCGGGAGACGGATGTCCCACATCACCACACGCACTTGCGGTGAAGCGCTGTCCGGCGAGAACAGCGCGCCGAGGACTTCGCGCAAGCTGTAACTCGCGGGCCCCAGCGCCAGGTCGAGCAATACGCTGCACAACAGCAAGATCACCAGCCCGGCGAGAATCAGGCGTTTACGCAGCACCAGGCGACGATAGGTTTCGCGCTGGACGACCACGGCGTCGGTCAATGAACTCATGGTTTTACCTCAGGCTGGCGCAAGCTGACAAAGTAACCGGACTCATAAGGCACCGGCAGGAAGCGCTCATGCAGTTCGCGAAATGACGCGTCCGGATCCAGATCGGCAAACAGCGTTGGATGGAACCATTTTGCCAATTGCTGGATGGCCACGAACTGGTAGGGGCTGTTGTAGAACTGATGCCAGATGGCGTGAAAGGCTTGATCGTCCTGAGCCTTGATCCCGGCGTAGGCCGGACGCTGGGTGTACCAGGCAAGTTTTTTCCTGGCTTGCGCCATGTCCGCGCCTGGGCCGACGCCGACCCAATGACCGCCGGGGGCAAAGGCTTCCCAGTTGGCGGTGGTGACAACGACATGCGCCGGGTTGGAGACGATGACCTGCTCGGGGTTCAACTGGCCGAACGTGATGGGAATGATGCGGCGGGCGATGTTGTTGCCGCCGGCCATATCGACGAACAGTCCGAAGTTCTCGTTGCCGAAACTCAGGCAGCAATCATCGGTGTAGCCTCCGATGCGCTCAATGAACACGCTGGGGCGGGGAGGGTGTTGTTTCTCGATGACGTCGGTGACGCGATGAATCTGCTGGTTGCGAAAATCGATGAAGGCTTCGGCGCGTTGTTCCTTGCCGAACAGTTGGCCGAACAGGCGCATGGTCGGTTCGGTGTTCTGGATCGGGTTATTGCGAAAGTCGACGTAAACCACCGGGATGCCCAAGGCGTCGAGCTTCTCGATGTAGCGCGCATCTTCGGTGGCATGCTGCGCTTCAATATTGAGGATGATCACGTCCGGGCGCTGGGAGATGGCCTGCTCGATATCGAAGGTGCCGTCTTCAAACCCGCCGAAGGTGGGGATTTTTGCGATGTCGGGGAATTTGCGCAGGTACGCGCCGTAGGTGTCCGGGTCTGACTGGATTAGATCCTTGCGCCAACCGACGATACGCTCGATGGGGTTTTGTGTGTCCAGCGCGGCAACCAGATATAACTGCCGGCCTTCACCGAGAATGACGCGCCTGACCGGCAAGTGCACCTTGACCTTGCGTCCCAGCAGATCGGTCACCTCGGTGAGCGCCGGATCCGCTTCAGCGGCGAGCACGCTGCGCGGTGCGAGGCAAAACACTGCCAGGCTCAGCAGTCCTGCCAGTAGTAGCGCAGCGAAAGCGTGGCTGCGTCGATCAAAAGTCACCATGGTCAAAGCCTTTGCAAAAGCCAGAACGGTCAACGGCTCACACCGTCGCCGGGCTGAACGTTTCAGAAATCGACAGTCGCCGACAGTAATAAGGTGCGCGGTGAGCCCTGGGAGAACGCGCCGTAAGAGGCAACGCCCGACCAGTATTCGTGGTCGAGCACGTTTTGCACGGTGGCGCGAAACGTGGTCGGTCGTTCATCGATGCGGGTGGTGTAACGTGCGCCGACATCGAAGCGCGTCCAGTCATCCAGTTGCTGGGTGTTGGCCTGGTTCACGTACTGGCTCCCGGTATGAATCGCACCACCGGTGAGCGTCAGGCCTTCGACCCACGAGGTATCCCATTCGGCCCAGAGGTTGGCCTGCACCTGCGGCACGCCGACCGGTTTGTTGCCACGGTTGGCGGCAACCCCGGTTTCGGTCAGTTGCGCATCGAGCAGGGTTACGCCACCGAGCAGGCGTGTGCCTGGAACGACTTCGCCGAACACATTGAGCTCCAGCCCGCGGTTGCGCTGTTCGCCCTGCACCGAAAACACACCGGATACCAGCTCGCCACTGGGTTTCTTGATTTGAAACAGGGCAAGTGTCGAGGTGAACGTGCCGTAGTCGACCTTGACCCCGATTTCCTGTTGTCGGGAGACATAAGGGGCAAAGATCTCGCCGGCGTTCGACGCGGCGGAGGGGGCAACGTCACCTTTGCTGAGGCCTTCGACATAGTTGTAATAGAACGAAACGTGGTCCCAGGGTTTGACCACCACACCGAACAGCGGCGTGGTTTTTCCGTCGTCGTAAGAGGTGGTGACCGTGCCGACCGCGTTGTAGTTGTCGGAATCGATGTTCTGCTCGCGCAGGCCGAGCGTTACCTGAACGCGCTCATCCAGCACTGACAGCGTGTCGGCGAGGGCCACGCTAGTCAGCTCGCTCTCGGACACCTTGGGCGTGTCCGGCTTGGGGATGGCAGGTTCCGGGCGATCCACCGGGTGATAGATATTCGACAGGATGGGGGGGCCGGAAATGATCCCCCGCGACAGTACATCCCGATAACGGCTGACCTGCAGGGCGGCCCGGTGACTGATCGGCCCGGTGTCGAAGTGCAGGCGCGCACCGGCGTCGACGGTGTACCGCTCGACTTCGAATTTGTAATAGCCGGGAACGGAAGAGGTGTCGCCGGCCGCATTGATGATGGTCGGGGTCTGGTCGGACATGCGCGCGACGTCCGATTTGCCACCGCCGGCGTGGGCGAACACGGTCAACGCGTCGCTGAGGTCGTATTCGCCGCTGAGCAGGGCCGATTTGTCACGGGTTTCGGACCAGCCCCATGCCTGGCTCACATTGGTACGGCCATTGGCGGCAGAGGGAATGTCCACGCCCGGGGCGATCAGAAACGGCCTCGAGGCGGCATCGAAGTGTTCTTTCTGGTTGAGCCAGTCGAGGGTGGTTCGCAGGCGTTCACCCTGGTAGTCGAGGGATATGGCGCCGATATCGACGTGACGGGATTGATCGTCAATCGCTGTGTCGCCCTGCTGGGTACTGCCGTTGATGCGCACGCCGAACCGGCGTTCCTCACCAAAGCGTCGGCTGACATCGAGGTGGCCTCCGATCTGCGAATCCATGGCGTAACTGGCGGTGAAACGGGTCAGGTCCTCATCGAGGGAGCGCTTGGGCACGACGTTGATGACGCCGCCAACCGCGTTGTTGGGCGACATGCCGTAGAACAGGGCGCCGGGGCCTTTGACCAGCTCGATGCGTTCGGCGTATTCGGTAAATACCCGGTAGTTGGGCGCCACGCCGTACACACCGTCAAATGCCAGTTCGCCGAGGTTGCCTTCACCAACCGGAAAACCGCGGATAAAAAACGAGTCGACAATGCCTCCCGTCTGCCCCGTGGAGCGCACCGATGAGTCGCGCTCCAGCACATCGCCGACGGTGACGGCCTGCTGATCCTTGATCAGCGTCGAGGTGTAGGTGCTGACACTGAAAGGCGCGTCCATCACATCGGTGTTGCCCAGGATGCCCAGGCGCCCGCCATTGGCGACCTGCCCGCCGGAATACACGGATGGCAGGGTATCGGTGCGTTTGTCGGTGCCGATGACGGCCGTTTCATCCAGCGTCACCCGGCGTGGCACCAGTGTGTAGCTACCGTCGCGGCGCACAACCATGTCCAGGCCACTGCCCTCCAACAAGCGAGAGACCGCCTCCTGAGTGGAGTAGTTGCCGACCAGTCCGGGACTGATCAGGCCTTCGGTCAACGATGGCTGGAACGACAGCGCGATGCCGGCGTCCACGGCAACGCTCGACAGGGTCGCACCAAGGGGGCCGGAAGGAATGTCATAGGCACGGACCGCGATAGCGTCCAGTTGCTCAGGCACGACGGCCAAGGCAAACGGGCAAATGGCACCGATCAGGACAAGGCTTAGCAACGCACTGCGAAAAACTGGGCTGAACTGACGATCCGGGCGCAGGAGGCGTGCAGCGAACATGAATGGATGAACCTATAAACAGGACGAAAAAGTTCTTCTTCCCCATAGCCAGTCGAGATCAAAAAAAGTATCACCTGTGCGCACTTTTTTTGGCTCAGGCCGGGGAGAGCATGACCCAGAAGCCATTCAAGTGGCCGCTGACAAGAATCGGGTAGGTCTGCGCCAACATGTTCAACGTGCGCTGGGTGTCGCTGATCGGATAGGCACCGGAAATGCGCAGGTCGGCAATCGCCGGATCGAGACGCACGAAGCCGTGGCGATAGCGGGTGAGTTCGGCGACGAAGTCCGCCAGGCGCATCTTGTCGGCCATCAACATGCCTTGGGCCCAGGCGCCGATGTAACGATCGGTGGCGGTGACCTGGCCAAAGGTGCCGGACGAAAAGTCGGTGCTTTGGCCGGCATTGATGATCAATGGCGATCTCTGGCGATTGTCGGCGAGGTCGACCTGCACCGCGCCTTCCAGCACCGCAAGGTGAGTGCGTGACTGCAGTTCTCGAACGGTGAACCGTGTGCCCAGTGCCTGCATTCGGCTCTGGCGGGTGCTGACCAGGAAAGGCCGCGCCAGCGGGGAAATATCCGGTGCGGTCTGCACCAGTATTTCGCCTTCACGCAGACGGATGAGCCTTTGGTGGGCATCGAACAGCACGTCGATGGCGGTATCGGTGTTCAGGGTGATGTGCGAGCCGTCAGCCAGGGTCAACTCGCGTCTCTGGCCGACAGCCGTGTGATAGTCCGCCGACCATTGCAGCGATTGCGCCAGCTTCCAGCCGCCCAAACCGGCCGGCAGGATCGCCAGAATCATCGCCAGTTTGCCCAGCGCTGCGCGACGCTGCGGGCTGCTTGGGCGATCCAGTGCCGACATCGCCAGTGACGGTGGCAGGCCGCCAAATTTGCTCTGCAATAACTGCGCGCGTCCCCAGGCACGACCACGCTCGGGCGTGCTGACTTTCCAGCATTCCCATTCGGCACGTTCAGCGTCGCTGAGTTCGCGCTCACTGAGGCGCATCAGCCAGTCTGCGGCTTCTTCAAGGGCCTGGTGATCGGGATGAGGTGCTTGGCGGCGACTGAGCATTTACTCCACCAGCAACAGGCATTGCACGAAGGCTTGCTTCATGTAGCGTTTGACGGTGATCAGTGACACGCCCAGTTGCTCGGCGATGTCATCGTATTTCAGGCCGCTGATCTGCGAGAGCAGGAACGCACGTTTGACCAAGGGGGGAAGGGCGTCGAGCATCGCATCGATTTCGTGCAGGGTCTCCAGCACCATGAAACGCAATTCCGGCGAAGGCACTTCGGGAGCGGGCACATGAGCGAGGGCATCCAGATAGGCACGTTCCAGTGCCTTGCGCTGGTACCAGTTGATCAGGATGCCCTTGGCCACGCAGCTCAGGTACGCGCGAGGTTGTTCGATGACCGTGACCCGGGAGGCGAGTATCCGAGTGAAGGTGTCCTGTGCCAGATCCGCCGCATCCATGGCGTTACCCAGTTTTTTTCTCAGCGTCGCATACAGCCAGCCGTGATGGCCGCTGTACAGGGCTTCGATCGCACGCAGGTGATCGTCGTTGTTCGCGGAAAGGGTTTCGCTCATGGCTGCAGACTTTCATGCAATTGAGAAGTATTCCCAATGCTAGATTACAAAGCGGCTGTGACGCAAGCAGCGATTGGTATCCCTTTCAGACGCGTGGCAGGCGGATCAGTGCTTCGATCATCGTGTCGATTTCGGCCTCGGTGTTGTAGGCATGGAGTGAGGCGCGGCTGACCTCCGCCAAGTCCCTGTGCTGCATGTCGAGCAGGGTCGAGCGCGACGTTGAGGTGGAGACATTGATGCGTTTTTCCTGGGCAGCCAGCCAGTGCTGGACCTGCGCGGCACTGCTGTTCTGGTGGGTGAAGGTCACGATGCCTGATTTGATGGCGCCCGGATCCTGCGGTGTCATGCCCGGAATGTTCGCCAGTCGATCACGCAAGTGACTGGCCAGTTGTTGAATCCGTTGCCACATCGGCTCGATGCCTTGAGCCAGCGCGTACTCCACCGCCGCACCGAGGCCCAGCTTGGCGGCGACGTTGCACTCCCAGTTCTCGAAGCGTCGTGCGTCGGCGCGAATGTTAAACGTGTCGGATGTCAGCAAGGACGCCGCATGCAGGTCGAGAAAGGCCGGCTCCAGGTTCTGGCACAGAGCGCTTTCAACATACAAAAATCCCATCCCCCTCGGCCCACGTAAATATTTGCGGCTGGTGGCGGCGAGCATGTGACAGCCGATTTTCTGCACATCGATGGGCATTTGCCCGACACCTTGGCAGGCATCGAGCAAAAACAGCACGCCGGCGGCCCGAGCGAGCGCGCCGATCTGCTCGATGGGTTGGACCGGCCCGCCATTGGTGGCGATCACGGGCAGGGAGATCAATGCCACGCGGTCATCGTCGAGCATGTCTTTCAGCCCCGGCAGCGACACCTGGCCTTGCTCATCATTGGGGATGATGCGGATTTCAATGCCGCGTTGCTTTTTCAATTGCAGGTAAGGGATGTAGTTGCCCGCGTACTCGGTGGTTGAGGTCAGCACCACATCACCGTGTTGCAAGGGCAATGAATAGAACGCCATGTCCCAGGCGCGGGTCGCGTTTTCGATCACCGCGATTTCATCAGGCCGGGCGTTGATCAGGCGGCCGATGGCGCCATAGACATTCTCCAGTTCGGCCGACTGTTGCCCGGCCGCTTCATAACCGCCGAGGTTCGCCTCAAGCTGAATGTGGCGGGTCATGGCCTCGATCACCGGCCCGGGCATCAGTGCCGCGCCGGCGTTGTTGAAGTGGATCAGGTTCGCGACACCCGGTGTATCGGCGCGCAGTCGTTCAATGTTCAAAGCAAGACTCCTTGATCAATCCTGGGGCGGGGCATGACTCGGGAGCATCTGCGCAGGCCAGTAACGCAACGCGACAATCGGGATCAGTGCCAACACGTAGGCCAGGCAGACAAACAGGTAGGTGTATTGCAAGCCATAGACCTGGCTGAGCAAACCACCGGCCGAGATCCCCGCAATCGAAGCGAATTGTGCGGTGCCCTGGGCAATTCCCAGCACGTGACCCTGTTGCGAGCTATCGGCGGTTTTCGAGATCAGCGCCATGAGCACTGGCGTGGTCGCCCCCAGCAGCACACCCCAGATGAAGTAGGCGATGACAAACACCACGGGGTTGTGCGTGACGCCTGCTATTGCGGTCAGGGCGATGCAGCCGATGACGACGTAGGTCATGCGGTGCAAGGTTTCCTGTTGAGTGCGGTGTTCGAAGTAACGCGACCAGGCCGTTGCCGAAAGAATGAAACCCAGCGCCAACAAGCCGTAGCACAGGCCGACCACCGAGTTACTGACCTCGAATACCGAGCTGACGTAGAGCGAGAAGGAGGTCTGCGGCAGCATGCGTGCCAGCAGCAGAATGCCCATCACGCCCAGCAACGACAGTAACGGTGAGCCTTGCCAAACGCTGCCCGAACGGCTGGCCGATGTCGTTTTGTCCGCGGCCGGTGCTTTTTTCACCGGCGGTACATCGGGCAAGGTAACGGCCGCGATGACGGTGCAGACAGCGCACAGTGCCGAGGCAATGATGTTGATCCAGAAGAACGTCGCGTAATCGAGGATCAGCCCGCCGACGACAGCGCCGAGCAACGAGCCGAC
>Ga0182008_10002823_pt1 | contig 10741 bp, 9 predicted proteins | sample Sormic07211129_1_FD_120482 | JGI IMG/M metagenome (GOLD analysis project Ga0182008, IMG submission 120482) | Rhizosphere microbial communities from Sorghum bicolor, Mead, Nebraska, USA - 072115-129_1 metaG | ecosystem: Host-associated > Plants > Roots > Rhizosphere | place: USA: Nebraska...
AAATCCGGCGCTCTGGACCGGCGAAGCCGTGTTCTCCGTCATCGCGCTCATGCTCCGCTCAACGGCCTCGCTCGACGAGCGCGTGCGTCTGGCATCAGCACGCATGGAGGCGATCCCACGCTTCTTCGACCAGGCGCGCGTCACGATGGGCGAGTCACCGCTTCCCGCTCCGTGGGTGGCACGCGCGCTGCGCGACTGCGAGGGAGCTGAGCGGCTATTCGCCAGCGGCGTGCATTGCTGGCTCGAGTCCGGCAGCGTCGCCGCCGACGTCGCCACTCGTGCGCGCACGCGAGCAGGCGAGGCGGGGGACGCATTCCGTGCATTTGCCAGCTGGTTGCGTGAGCGTCCTCACGCAACGGAAGGCGCGATGCGCTGCGGCGCAAGCCACTACGATCTCCTTCTGAGGCGCGGCCATCAGACCCTTCGCTCGCGCACCGAGCTCCTCGCCGCCGCGCGCTCGGCGCTCGACGACGCATGCGCGCTTCTCGACGAGCTGGCGGCGGATGTGGCCGAGTCATGGACCGAGGTCGAGTGCCGCCTCGCCGACGACCATCCCGCGCCGGCGGACTACCTCGGCACCTTCGCTGCGGAGTGGGCGGCGTGTCGCAAGACCATCGTGGACGCCGATGTCGTCACGTGGCCCGACTGGCCGCTGCGCTACGAGGAGATTCCGGCATTCACGCGCGAGGCCGCGCCGTACCTCTATTATCTGTTCTATCGCGCGCCCGCACCGCTCGATCCATATCACCAACACGTGTACGCCGTGTCGCCGCTGCCGGAGGGCGACCCGACGACGCACCTCCGCGCGTGGAACCGCAGCGTGATCCGGCTCAACCATGTGCTGCATCACGGCGGCGTGGGACATCACGTGCAGAACTGGCACGCGTATCACCGGTCGCCCACGCGCGTGGGGAAGATTGCCGCGGTGGACTGCGCAAACCGGATTGGGATGTTCTGTGGAGGGAGCATGGCCGAGGGGTGGGCCTGCTATGCTACGGGGCTGATGGGTGAGCTGAACGGACTCACACCGCTCGAGCTCGTGGCCGAGCGGCATTCGACGGTGCGACAACTGGTGCGCGCGGTGATCGATCTCTCCTTCCACGCGGGCGAGCTGTCGTTCGACGAGTGCGCGTCGCTGTTCGTCGACCGCGCGGGGATGGCCCCTGCGGTGGCGCGCGCCGAAGTGGTGAAGTGCTCCATGTTTCCGGGGACTGCGGTGATGTACTGGCTTGGCACACAGGGGATCCTCGACCTACGGGACGCGATGCGTGCGCGCGATGGCGTCGGATTTTCGCTCAAGCATTTCCACGACGAGCTGCTCGGCCACGGCTCCATCCCGGTGCCGCTCGTCGCGCGCATGATGACGGAGGATTCGGCATGAGGCGAAGAACTCTCTTGCTCGCCCTGCTCCTGTCGGCGTGCACGAAGGCGTCGTCCGGCCCGTCGAACGAGTTGCTTATCGTCGGCTACGATCGCGAGCCCGACACGATGAACCGGTACGCCACGCACATCCTGGAGGACATCCAGAGCTGCGTCATCGAAGGGCTCGTGACGACCGACGAGCACATGAACGTGGTGCCCGTGCTGGCGACCGAGGTGCCGACGCTGGAGAACGGCGGCGTCGTGATGCGGCGCGACGGGGGCATGGACGTCACGTGGAAGCTTCGTCCGGGCGTGAAGTGGCACGACGGCCACGCGCACACCTCCGCCGACGTGAAGTTCACCGCCGACGCGATGATCAAGGGAGATTGGAAACCAGAGAGCACCGACGGATTCGACCGCATCTCATCGGTGGACACGCCGGATTCACTGACGGCGGTGGTGCACTACAAGGAGCCGTACGCTCCGTACCGCCTTCAGTTCCTGCGTGGCACTCTGCCGAAGCACCTGCTCGAGGGCCGCAACATCGACCAGGCGAACGAGTACAATCGGAACCCCATGGGCACCGGTCCGTATCGGGTGGCCGAATGGAAGACGGGCGAATACGTGCTGCTCGAGCGGGTGCCGGGCTATTGGCGCGGAAGCGCTTATCCGAAGATCGCGAAGATCCTCTTCCGCTTCGTGACCAATGCGACGACGCGGATCAATCAGCTCAAGTCGGGCGAGGTGCATCTCGTAGCACTGGTGCCTTGGGACAAGGTGCGCGAGCTCAAGGACCTCCCCGCCATCCGCCTCAACCGCGTGCTCGGCAATGGATACGAGCACGTGACGTTGAACGAGCGACACTTTCCTCCCTTTGCCGATGTGCGCGTGCGTCGCGCCCTCGCGCATGCCATCGACCGCAATCTCATCGTCAAGACAATCCTCGATGGCCTGGTGTCGACGGTGGATGGGCCGATACAACCGCTGTCGTGGGCGTACGAGCCGGATGTACCCAGCTATCCCTTCGATCCAACCAAGGCCGGCGTGCTGCTCGACGAGGCAGGGTGGATCCGCGGTGTCGACGGTAAACGGCGGAAGGAGGGGAAGGAGCTCGCCTTCACGCTCATCACGCAGTCGGGGTTCACCATTCGCGAGAATGTGGCGCAGGCGATCCAGCGCCAGCTCGCCGACGTCGGCGTGGGAGTGCAGATCAAGCTGATCGACGGCACGACGATCAGCCCCGTGTGGTTCAGTGGCGACTTCGACGCGATGCTGCACTGGTGGCAGTCGGGTGCCGACCCGGAGATCACCACCTTCTATGCCGACGACAAGATTCCGCCGGACGGACGCAACATCGACTACCTGAACGATGCACCGCTGACGAAAGTCCTTTACGCCTCCGACCGAGAGATCAACCAGGACAAACGACGCGCGCTGCTGCAGGATGCTCAGCGCCGTGTAGCGGACCTGGTGCCGGAGCTGTTCCTCTACAACACCTCGAAGATCGACGCGGTGCCCGCGACGCTGCGCAACTTCAAGGGGAACCCGACCAACGCCGGGCCGTTCTGGAACGTGCACGAGTGGGAAATCGTGCGATGAACGATCGGCGGAGCCGGAGTCGTCCTGCGCTCGAGCGATGCTGAGCTTCCTCCTCCGGCGCGTCGCGCAGATGGTGCCGCTGCTGGTGCTCGTGTCGCTCGTGGTGTTCGCACTCATTCACGCTGCGCCCGGCGGGCCGCTCGCGCTTTATCTCGACAACCCGAACGTTCGCCCGCAGGACATCGAGCGACTCCGTAAGGCGATGGGGCTCGACCGGCCGCTGGCCGAGCAGTATCTCGCGTGGGCGTGGGCGTTCGTGCGCGGCGAGTGGGGTTACAGCTACGCGGACGGCCGCCCAGTGATGGACCGTCTGCTCGAACGTGTGCCCGCCACGCTGCAGCTCGCGGGCATTTCGGCGCTGGTCGCGGTGGCACTGTCGCTCGTCGCCGGCGTCGTCTCGGCGGTCCGTCGCGGAGTGGATCGCGCCGTCACTGTGGGGGCGATCGCCGGAATATCGCTGCCCGTATTCTGGCTCGGGCTCGTCCTGCAGCTCGTCTTCGCGAACCAGCTGGGCTGGCTCCCCTCGGCGGGTCGCACTTCCTTCGCCGGCGGCGGGCTCGCCGATCGCGTTGCGCACCTCGTGCTGCCGGTGATCGTGTTGGCGGCGGCGCATGCGGCGGGGTGGTCGCGCTACCTGCGCAGCTCGATGCGGGAGGCCCTCACCCAGCCGTTCATCGACGCGGCGCGCGCACGTGGGGTGCGCGAAGGGCAACTCGTGTCGCGGCACGCGCTGCGCTATGCGCTCCTTCCGTTTGTCACCGTCGTTTTGCTCGACGCCTCGCTCATGGTGTCGGGCGCGGTGGTCACGGAGAGTGTCTTCGCCTGGCCAGGAGTCGGGAGCCTGTTCACCGAGTCACTCGCGAAGCGCGACTACACGGTGTTGATGGCGTTCCTCATGTGCGGCGCGATAACGGTGGCGCTGCTGAGCCTCGCGTCTGACGTCGTGGTACGCTCGCTCGATCCGCGGCTGCGGGACGCCGCGTGATTCTCCGCGGTGCGCTGCGCGACCGGGCCGTTCTTGCCGCCGCGATCGTGCTTGGCGCGCTCCTCCTGCTTGCGCTGCTCGCCCCCATACTGGCGCCCTACCGCTTCGACGCGCTCGATCTCGCGCAGCGCCGGGGGGCACCGTCGGCACGTCACCTGTTCGGCACCGACGAGCTCGGGCGCGATCTCCTCACGCGCATCGTCTACGGCGCGCGTATTTCTCTCTCGATCGGCCTCGTGGCAGCGGTGCTGAGCGTGGCGATCGGCGTCACGGTGGGGGCGACGGCGGGCTATGCACGGGGTGTAGCGGACGCGCTGCTGATGCGCTTCACGGACGCGATGCTCTCGATCCCCACGCTCCCGTTGCTCATGATCGCGGCCGCTGTGCTCGATCCGGGAGTGCCGTTGCTGATCGCGCTCGTGGGTGCAGTGGGATGGATGGAAACGGCGCGCGTCGTGCGCACCGAAGTGCAGTCTCTGTCCGTGCGCGAGTTCGTGACGGCCGCGCGCGCCGCAGGGGCGCGCGGTCCGCGCATTCTCGTGCGTCACGTGCTCCCCGGAGTGCTCCCGACGGTGATGGTGGCGCTGACGATCGCCATCGGGCGCGGGATCCTGCTCGAGAGCGCGCTGAGCTTCTTCGGCGTCGGCGTCCAGCCACCGACGGCGAGCTGGGGCAACATGCTCTACCAGGCGCAAACGACAATGAGCAGCGAGCCATGGCTGGGGATCTTCCCCGGTGCATTCATCTTCGTAACCGTGTTGTGCTTCAATGTGGTGGGAAACGCGCTGCGCGGCGGAGAGAACCGCACGTGACGGCGCACTCTCCCAATTTGCCGGCATTCGGCGTCCGCTCGCACTGGATAGCCTCCGCCGCCGTTCGCGCGCCCGACATACGGTGCGTCGAATAACCCTGGCGGCAACGAGCGACGGAGGCACGACTTGTTAAGGGGACTTCCGCGCGGAGTATCCGCGCCAAGGTGCGGATCGGCGCTTCGTGCCACGTCCAGATACAATACACGAGCATCCCGTACTTGCACCCATCGGGTTCTCGCGAAATGATCCCGCGGTGGTGTTGACCGCGCCCCATCCTCGGTCAATTCCGCCGCTAGTACCGTACCCCGGGTCGGTCCAATGGAAAGTGGTGGAGACGCGCCGGCCTCTACACGTCCCACCTCGCCCGCCGTGCATGCGCAACTTCTAGAAAAAATCAGATCTTGGCCTTCGTAGGCAAGATGATCAGGACTTTGCCGCGTCAGCCATGCAGTGCACCGGAGTAGGCAGCCACGGGAGTAGCTACCGGTCAAGCTGCGCCGCTCTGAGTGATGGCGTAACCCGTTCCTGCATCGACAGCCGGGACCGACATAGAGGCAATCGTGGCCTGTCCGGAGCTGTTGGAAGAGATGTTCGCGAGCGTCAGCGCGGGTGCGCCCGGAGCGGCGCAGCTTCCCGTGACGATGACCACGGAGTGATCGGTGCTGGCATCGAAGCCAATCAGCGATGGGGCGAGATTCGAGTTCGATCCGGAGACATTCGTGACGGTGACCGTTCCCGATGGGCCGAATGACCCGGTTGGCGCGTGTTGATGGTGCGAGGGGTCGGAGTCGGATTCGGAGAAGTTGGGCTGTCCGAGCAGGCCGCGCGTAACAACCAGGTGCGAAGCGATCTAGTTGGAGACTGCACGCGCTTGATCCCTCCAGAATCGCGCACGAATTCCTCCCGCATCTCCGATCGGGAGACGTGACTCGCCCGCTCCGGAATTCGTCTTTCTCCGTACGCGCAGACGGCACGGCTGAATAGCTGAGCGCCGGCGCCAGGGCCCTCTTCTGATCCGCGACAAGGCAGAGCGCGCGGAGCAGAAGAGGGCCTTCTCGCATCCACCCCTGGCTCCCGGCGCTCGCTACAAAGTTGCAATTCCAGAAATAAAAGTGTCGGTGAGGATCGGTCGACAAATCGCAAGTCGTTGTCGGCATGCACGTTGTGAGTGGCATGAAGGGCGCATTGGAAGCGCGAAAACCAGCAACCGGAACGCATATGCATCGACGACGCGGCTTCACGCTGATCGAGGTACTGATGGTCATCACGATCGTGGGCGTCCTGCTCGCGGTCGTCGTGCCCAGGTACGGAACGATCACCAACGGGATGAAGGTGCATTCCGCGAAGCAGGAGATCGGCGCCATGCTCGCTCAGGGGCGCGCGACTGCGATTCAGACCAATCAGACGGTGCTCGTCGTGCGCTCGGCCAATGTCATGTCGCTCATCGGCGTGAGCCCGACGGCGTCGACGATCATCATGCAGCAGGACCTCGGCTACCAGTTCGGCGTGACCGTGTCCTCGACCAGGGATACGGTGACCTACGATTCGCGCGGCATGGTCACCGGGAACACCGCCACGCTCAAGTTCGTCGTGACCAACGGCTCCACGCGCGACAGCGTGTGTGTGCTCGCGCTGGGAAAAATCACTCGCACGGGGTGTTCGCTGTGAAGACATCAACCAATCGACGTAGCTCGGCCGCGAAGCGCGGCGCGTACGCGCGCCGAGGCTTCACGCTCATAGAGCTCATGGTGACGGTCATTCTGCTCACCGTCGGACTGGGCGGCCTCGTCGCCACCAGCGGAGCGGTGTCGCGCATGATGGGCGGATCGATGCAGGAGACGACTGCGGCAACGGTCGCTGCGTCGCGCTTCGAGACGCTGCGAGGGTCTGCGTGCGCGTCGATCGTCGCGGGAACGGCGACGACGCGCGGCATCAGCGAGTCGTGGACGGTCACGAAGATCAGTACGCGCGTCTACGACGTCACCGACAGTCTGCGCTTCACGCCCTCGAGTCGGCGTGCGGTGGTCAAGCAGGCGTACCGGAGCTACGTGAAATGTTGACCTCTGCGCATCGCACGCCTGAGCGACGGATGGCTCGTCGCGGATTCAGCCTCGTCGAGTTGATGATCGTGATCGTGTTGCTCGCGATCGTGATGACGAGCGTGATGACGATCTTCGTTCAACAGCAGCGATTCTACTCGGACAGCTCCGCCCTCATCGAGACGCGGTCCTCGACACGGGATGCCGCGTATGTGCTCCAAAGCGATCTCCGCTCGCTCGCCCCGCAGTCCGGCGACATCTATTCGATGGGAAAGAACTTCATCGAGTTCCGCGCGCAGCCCGGCTCGTCCGTCGTGTGCACGATCAATGTCGCTCGCACCACGATCACCGTGCCGCCGGTCAACGTGGCGACCGGCGCAGCGCTCACGTCGTGGCTCGCGGCACCTGCCGTGGGTGACACCGTATTGATCTTCGACGCGGGCACGGTGCCCAATGCGCCTGGCGACTCGTTCAAGGTTTACACGCTGACTGCGGCAGTGGGAACGGGCGCCACCTGTCCCAACGCAACCGGTCTCACGACGACGGCCGGTGAAGCGGTAGCGGGATACACGCTGCAGGTGACGCCTGCGCTCACCGCCACGACGGTCGTCGGTGCGCCCATTCGCATCGTGCGTCGAGCTCATTACGAGTTGTATCAGGAAGCATCCGGTAGCTGGTACCTCGGCTACTTCGACTGCATACCGTCACGCGATCCAAAGTGCAATGCGCTCCAGCCCGTCGCCGGCCCGTACGTGGCTCCGAATCTCGCGGGCACCGGAGGCATCGTGTTCACGTACCGAGATTCGACGGGTGCGGTGACTGCGGACAGGAAACTGGTTCGTCGAGTTGACCTGGCGGCGCGCGCGCAGACCGCCACGGACATGCACACCTCCGGCTACAAGCGTGGTCCGATGACCGACTCGACGTTCATCTCCATCGCTCCACGCAACTAAGTGCTCATACTCCGACAGGACGACACCATGCTTGCTCGCTCCCGAAACCGACCCGGTTTTGCGCTCGCCGTCGCGCTCGCAGCGATCGTGATCATTGGCGCAGTCATCACCGGCATGTTCTTCACGTCGACGCAGGAGTACCGCATCAGCCGGAACAGCGCATTGCAGGCGCGCGCGCTCACCACGGCCGAATACGGGATGAACTCCATCGTCACCACGGGGCAGTGGCAGCCCGGATGGAACACGGGCGTGAACGGACTGCTCGGCACGACCGTGTATTCGCCAGGCGATGGCGGACTCGATACCGTGCGTGTCAGCAAGCTTGGCGACGGGATGTTTCTGGTCACCTCGACGGGTCGCGTCGGGCCTGCGGGGGGTGCGCAGGCACGGCACCGGCTGGGTGGACTCGTGACGCTCGCGGTACCGCAGCTCAACATGCTCGCTGCCCTGACGACGAAATCGCAGGTGAAGCTGGGCGGAAGCTCGTTCCTGGACGGCAACGACGATTCGGTGCCCAACTGGAGCTGTCCGCCACTCGCGCCGGGGCTTCCCGGTCTTGTGCTCCCGGACACCACACAGATCACGACCGCGGGATGCACCGCCTTGAGCTGCGTGGCCGGCACGCCCAAGATCGCGCAGGATCCCGCGGCCGCGAAGGACAGCACGTACTTCAACTACGGGCCAGGACTCGATTGGAGTACCCTGACCGGCTCAGCAAACAAGACGTACAACTCTGGAGCCACTCTCAATGGCTTGGGCCCGTCGGTCGCTTCAGGCAGCTGCAATACAGCGGACGCCATTAACTGGGGCGATCCGTTGCACGCGGATCCCACCATGACGCCGTGTCAAACGTACTTTCCGATTATCTATGCCAAGGGTGACCTGCAGATCACCGGAGGAGTGGGGCAGGGTATTCTGCTCGTAGAGGGTGATCTGAGCGTGCAGGGTGGTGCGGAGTTCTACGGTCCGGTCATCGTCAAGGGCAGTCTCAAGACCGCGGGAACGGGCGGTCACTTCAACGGTGGCGTCATGGCCGCGAACGTGGATCTGGAGCAGAGCACACTGCTTGGTGACGCGGTCATTCACTACTCGAGCTGCGCGCTCAAGAAGGCGCTCAATGGCGCCGCCAGTCCGATGTTCCTTCCGCGTCGCTCGTGGACGGAGCTCTACTGATCGCAGCAGATACCGTTACGCCGAGATTCCTGCACGAGCTCCGACGCCGGGGCTCGTGTCGTTTCTGACCTGCTGTGCACGCCTGCTCGCACTGCTGTATGCGAGGTGACCTCGTAATATTCGGCGCATGAGCGAGTCGTCCGACCACACGCGTTCGCTCGTCGAGACGCTCGCGATGCGAGAGCGGCACCGGGATTGGTATCTGCGCAATCGCGATCCCATCGCTGCCGACCGCATGCGGTGGCGCGCTCACGCCTTTCGCCAGCTCGTGCACCTGCTGCCCGGGCAGAGCATCCTCGAGCTCGGATGCGGTGAGGGCGCGTTCACACGCCAGCTCCTCTACGTATCGCGAGGAGAGAACCCGATCACAGCGGTGACATTTCAGGCGGGAGCTCCGCCGTCCGTGAACGAGGAGCGCGTGTCCGTGGTCGCGCTCTCTTCGCTTCCCGGTCCGCTCGCGGGGCGTCAATTCGATCTCATCGTGGGCATGGACCTGCTCGACCGCCGTACCTCCTCCGACGTGTTGCAGCGCGCATACGAGCTGCTGAGCCCAGGGGGTGAGGTGGTGTTCTTCGAGAGCAATCCGTGGAACATCATGCTTCGGGCACGCCGCGCGCTCGAGCGCCTGATCGGGAGGCCCGATCCCCGCACACTCGTGAGCAGGCCGCAGCTCTACGAGTTGATGTCCGAGGTCGGGTTCATTCGCGTGTTCGCGGTGTTTACGGACTTCGTGTACGCTCCACTCACCCGTCGTCTCATCTGGCTGCTGCGCAATCTCTCGATCGTGCTCGAGAACACGCCGGGCGCTCGCACCCTCGCGGGAGCCATTCTCGTGCACGCGCAGAAACCACCGCGCACCATTGAGCGAGCGTCGAGCGGCCTCTCCGATCACGCGCAGCTGCACGGAGCGCTGTCGGTCGTGATCCCGTGTCACAACGAGGAAATGAACGTTCGGCCGCTCGTGCAGCGACTGCGCGAGCTGTACGACGCCTACCTGCACGAGATCATTCTGGTCGACGACAACAGCACCGACGGGACGCGCGAGGTGATCACGGCGCTCGCGAGCGAAGACGCGCGCGTGCGGCCGATCTTTCGCTCGCCACCGAACGGTGTCGGACGGGCGATTGCCGACGGCTATCGTGTGGCGACGGGGCGATACATCCTCTCGATGGACTGCGACTTCCAGCATCTCCTTCCCGAGATCCGCGATCTCTTCGATGCGGCGGCCGATGGGTACGACGTCGTCGTGGGAAGTCGCTTCTCCAGGCATAGCGTGTTGCTCAACTATCCGTTCCAGAAGGTGATCGCGAACCGGGGCTTCCACACGATCGCGCAGGTCGTGCTTCTGCGCCGCTTTCGCGATCTCACGAACAATCTCAAGCTCATGCGCCGAGAAGTGGCGGAGCGGCTGATCCTGAAGGAGCCCGGCTTCGCGGTGAATGCGGAGACGGGACTTCAACCGCTCGTGATGGGCTATCGAGTCGCCGAAGTGCCTATCTCGTGGATCAATCGTGCGCCGGACATGGGCTCGTCATCCTTCCGGTTGATGCGCGTCGGCGGCGGATACTGGCGCGTGCTGCGCGGGCTCTTGCGGCGGATGCGAACTGGCGGCGGTGCATATGCAGCGCTTCCTGTGGGGCGGGGCGAGAGCACCACGTGGCTCCGCTCAGACGAGCCCGTGCGGATTCGCGAGCACGCGGCACCGGCTCGGGCAGGCAGCTCGTGACCGCGGCACCAGCCGTCCCCGCCGCCAGCGCGGCACGCAACAGCGTCCCGCGCTCCAAGTCACTACGATCCGCGTTCGTATTCGTGTGGGCG
>Ga0182008_10002824_pt1 | contig 10741 bp, 10 predicted proteins | sample Sormic07211129_1_FD_120482 | JGI IMG/M metagenome (GOLD analysis project Ga0182008, IMG submission 120482) | Rhizosphere microbial communities from Sorghum bicolor, Mead, Nebraska, USA - 072115-129_1 metaG | ecosystem: Host-associated > Plants > Roots > Rhizosphere | place: USA: Nebraska...
CTGGGAAAATTATCTCGTGACCTCATTTTCAAAGGTCAACAATGAAGATTTGTCTGGTCACCGCGTTTCCGCCCAGCCGGCATGGCCTGAACGAATATGGGTTCCACATCGCTCGTGAGTTGGGTCAATACCCCGGGCTGTCGCTGTCAATTCTCGCGGACGACCTCGCCAACGTAGAACCCGAGCTACCAGGCTACGACGTAACACGGTGCTGGGCCTTTGATGCCTTGAGCAATCCAGTTCGACTAATGCGAGCCATTTCCAAGTGCCAGCCTGACGTGGTCTGGTTCAACCTGGGGTTTGCTAGTTTCGGCAGCAGCCCTGTCCCGGCGTTCATTGGATTAGCCATTCCGGCAATGGTTCGGTTCGCTGGCTATTACACCCACGTTACCCTGCACCAGCTGGTAGAGACGGTCGATCTCAACGACGCGGGAGTGAAATCGCAGCTTCTCTATCGAATTGCCGGTTCCATAGCCACACACCTGCTGTTGACGTCCAATTCTCTTTCCGTTCTTCTCCCGGCCTATAGGAAGATTCTGCGCGAACGCTACCGGCGAGGGTCCGTATATGTGCGCGCGCACGGAATACTCTCGGGGCGTCCGGAATATCCTGATTTGACCAAACGCGGTAATCCGGTACATCGAATACTTGCGTTCGGCAAATGGGGGACTTACAAACGTCTAGAGCTTCTACTGGATTCATTCGCGCGGGTCGCGCAAGAAATTCCGGACGTGGAATTAATAATTTCTGGTGGCGACCACCCAAAAACGCCGGGTTATGTAGCGTCGGTGGCAGCGCGTTATAAAGACAATCCCAAGATCAAGTTCACCGGCTATGTGCCGGAAGAGGCAATTCCCGCACTGTTTCAGGGGACCAGCGTTGCGGTTATGCCGTACACCTCATCAGCTGGCTCCAGCGGTGTCGCACACCTGGCTTGCGAATACGGCGTGCCAATTGTGGCCTCAGACATCCAGGACTTCATCGAGCTCTCGCACGAGGAGGGAATTGCAATCGAATTCTACAAATCCGGAACCGTGGAGGGCTTAACCGAGCGGCTGGTCAGCCTGCTGAGATCACCAGAACGGCTGGAACTCATGGCCATGCAAAACTTCTCGGCGGCTCTGCGCATGAGCATGCCCGAGATCATCCGCCAGTACATCCGTTCCTTCGACCTGCAGCATCGCGTGAAGATGCTGAGGGCCGCCTCTCGCTTCCGGCGCGTTCCGCGGTGGATGCCACTCCGGCCTGCATTACGTCGCCATGTCGGAAATAAACTGGCTACCTGGCATCATTCCGACTTTGCAAAATATCTGGACATAAATGCAACCGAGGCTCTTTCGAATGACGGACTCGCCGCGGACGAGATGGGAGAACATTTAGCATCGGCCGCTTCGGAATCCACAAGCGACGACACTCTGCCCGATCCCGGCTCGAACCACTCCAGTAATGGCAACGGGAGCAATGGGCTTGGAAACCACGCTCAACCAATGGCTGAACAATCCACTCCCGCGATACTCCACAGTGCTAATCCGCGCCAGCACCCCAGCGATCCCCGAGCCGATTGATCCAGAGCACTAGTGCGTGCAGGACCACGCCTGCACGCCGTTCATTACTAGAAGCAAGCGAAATTAGGAGTCGCCGTGCCCGATTTCAGCGTATTGAAAACACTTTTTTGCTGCTGCTGGTACTTGCCATTCACCAAAACGTAGTAAACCCATTGCGCGAGTCCATACTTTTGGGTGAAATAGAATTCTTCCTTGTTGGAACAATTTGAATACGCATTGTCACAGCTGTAGCGGTAGCTCACGACCAGCGTCGGAAGATTGTTCGGCAGATTTCCACCAAACGACATGGAGTAGGGCCCATACACCTGATTCACTGCCTTTTTTAAATTATGGGTCGTGTGATGCTGGCAGCTCGTGTAGATGTCGTAGGTGGTGTCTGGCACGGTAATGGTGGATCCTGGATACCCGCCTCGGGCACAGCGGGGAGCCAAAGGCATGTTGGTGTTATAGCTGAACTTCTTGTAGGTATGGGGATCACTCCAGGCGAACTCCGTAATCCATAGGTAGATGTAGTGGCTGTCGTAAAGTTGAATATCCCAGGGGAAACCGTTAACGCCCTTGGTCCAATAAAATTTGTTGCTGCTAATTGCGGTGTAGAGCGGATTAGCGCTTCCTGCCAGGTGATTCCATCCACGTAGACCGGAATCCATCGTCATCCAGTCCAGCATGTCATACGTGCCTGAGGGGCAGCTGGTAGTCGCTTGAGCTTGCGCCAAGGCACACGGAAAAACGAACAACGCGAATGCACACAAGAGTTTTAACCGACGCACATTCATGGAAGCCTCGAAGTAGAAACCCGCTCCAAGCAAAAATCTGCGCGTTCGGCTTGGGGGAGCCGAATGATTTCCCGGACTCATAACGAAAGCCCGCGGCGAGGACCAGGTTTTTGGATTTGCGTGAAGATACGACGCAAACCAGCTACTCACAATCGGCGAAACCCCTTACGAGGCTGTGGAAATAAAAATGTAAGTCAGGAATTATGAGGTACTTAGCAGGCCACCAGGAGTGCACTCTGAACGGTGCACATCACAATCGTGCCGCCGATATTGCAAAGCAGCTAGGGAAGATGGTCCACGTAGCAGATTCCATCTCTGTTCTGAGCAGGAGGCGTCGGGGGCGTAGTCCAAGCCGGATGGGCGAAGTCGAAAAACTCTTTGCTCATATCGATCTGAGCGGCGTCTCGCTTGGTCAGAGCGGGAAGCTTGAAACGTGTCTCGATCAATTTAAGGATCGCGGTATAGTCCGCCACAGTGTGCGACACAAAGTTCTTCTTCGCGAAGGGTGAAGCGACAAACATGGGCACGCGATAACCGGTGTATACAAAATCGCAATTGGGACCTTTTTTGATGGCGCAAATGTCGAGCGGTCCCAGATCAGATGGCGGGATGCCATCAGGACTGACAGCAGGCTGCGGTGCGACGTGATCGTAGAAGCCGCCCGCTTCGTCAAAGGTGAAGATGAAGGCTGAATCCTTCCAGTTCGGTCCAGTCATAAGAGCATTGATCAAAGTCGATACGTAAGCGGCGCCACCTTGCACGCTACAGCAAGGAGGTTGTCCGGGTAAGGGATCGACGTCAGAGGGATGCTCATCCAGCCCGGCGCCAGAGGCTGGCTCAATCAGGGCTACCTGAGGTAAGGTGCCATTCTTCGCATCGGTGATGAACTGATCCGTGGGGACGATGTTTTGTGGGAACTGGCTTAGGATGGTCTTTCCGTATGTGAAATTTTTTATGTAAGCCTGGTTGAACAAGCATGCAGGGGTGACGTCGTTTGCCGTACAACCATTCCGTGGTTGCGGGTCAGGATGCACATAAATCTTCCAGGTGATTCCTGCCTGCTGCAATTCTTGAAAAATCGTCATTGCTGATAAGGGAGGCGCCGCAGGCACGCTGTGTCCAAGAGGATAAACGTGTCCTTGCGACGTGGCCGCCAGCAGGTACATGCGATTCGGGTCCGTTCGCGACATGACCGGAGAGAACCAGCGGTCCGAGGTGGCAAAGCTGGACGCCATGAAGTGGTAGTAGTTCAGATCGTTTCCGTCGTAGTAACCCATCGCACGTAGGCCGTTGGTGTCCAAGAACGGAGGAACGATCTGGCGCGCGTCGTGCCCAGCCGTCCACACGAAGCCATCATTCGTGGCTATGGGGTCTATCGGATTGGTCAAGTTCCAATCGTTGTGGCTCTCGTTCCAGGAAGGGCTCGGGTTCTCAACGCACTTGGTCACCAGATGAAACGATTGCACCGGGTGCAGAGGATCCGGTTTGCAGTCATTCGTCTGCAGGGGAGGATTGAAGGGCAAAGTTGGATCGCAGCCGGGCAGCGAAGGCGCAGCGCCTGCCGGCGTGTTGAACTGAGGTAACCCGTCCCATGGCTGATCCTTAAAACCGTTCTGCGCCCAGAACTGGTGCATTGTCCCGAAATAGCTATCGAAAGAGCGATTTTCCTGAGCCATCACAACGATGTGGTTAATGGACGTTTGCAACGTTGCTGGCGGTGGCGGCGGTGGCGCGGGTGTAGGAGTTGGTGTGGGACTGGGAGTGGGAGGAGGCGCCTTTACGAGTCCCTGACAGCCGACCAGCATGATCAGGACTAAGAATGAAGCCGCGGTAAGAATCCCGCGACGGACTACTGACTCTCGCAACATTATTGCAAGTCCTCCCACACCCGGACATTCGGTCCATTGAGATGGCTGGAGGAGAGTTGTCGTTGTTCACTCAGTAGGTAAACACCTGAGCAATAGCAGCATTTTAGGAGAGAAAAACCGCTCTTTGTTCGATCAGACGAATCAGCAACAAGGATGCGGTCGCCGTGCTGTTCTGGATGCCGTAACTTCGAGAGTGCAACAGGAGCAACAATGGCACCCAAAACAAATCACTGGCTACCAGCAGCGCCCTTCGCATTGGGGAAGACGGCCTTGCGAAGCTTCTCGCTGGTGACATCGTCGAAGCTTTCCGTAATGAATACCGTATCGCCCTCAGCATCGATGACGACGTCGCCATCTTCCGTCAGCCACACACGGTTACCGGAGCGCGGACCGTCCTGCTCGGGTTTAGGTGGCGTATGGACCAGCCGCATCGAGTGGTAGCGCCGCTTGAGAGAGCTGGCGTATAGGGCCGCAAAGTCCGCCGCCACCTGCGGCGAGGACCATCGCGAAACGTAGAGTAAGGCCAGGGCAGCAGATGCATCGCCCTTTGGCTTCGCCGCGTAGTAATAACCTCCGCGCCACTCCGGATACATGTGCTTGGATTCATCGACTCCGGCATACTCATCGACGAGTAATGCCACGTCGAACTCGCCCATAGATCCCACATCAAATTTCTCGTAGTTCCTGGTAAGGTGCACGAAATCCGGCACCGGCAGAGGTGGCACGCGCTGTCCCGCGAGATAGGTGTTCGGTTCCATGATCTCTCGGGTAGTGCGTGGTGGATTGCTGAATATTCCGGCGAACGCTTTGTCCTTGCCCTGCTTGACCAGCACATCGGTTACAAAATCGAGACCGTAACGGTATGGGAAGGTAAGAATTTCCTTCATGAAGATGGGTGCATTGTGAAACTGCACAGAGTCGGCGGTGCCCACCAACATCCCTTGCTTCAAAGCTTCGGCTATTTGCGGAGAGGTAAGGATGGACTGCCCGGTAGGCGCGAGCATGTAGTCGAGAAGCACAATCATGGCTTGCCCCTCGACTACTGCCTGTCGCGCGGTCTGCACTTCGTCTTCTTCAATGTCGTCGGGCGTGGGATTCTTCTTCTGCAAGCCAAGATCGTTATATCCAGCCTTCATCCACTTCTCCAGGCCGAAGGACTGGTCCTGAAGAGCATGGGTTAATTCGTGTGCGAGAACCGGCCGTTGCTGTTCGACATCAATCCAGTCGAGCAAGTTTACCGTTTTCGTCTTCGGATCGTAGTAGCCCGCTACTTGTTCGCGCAGCAGCGCAATGAGAAATTTTTGCAGATCAAAGTTGCGCGGAAGCAGTCCAAATTTCTTGAGAACGGACTCTGAACGTTTGAGTCGCTGCGCGTCCTCATCCTCGGACATATGCTTCTCGAGATAGGCGGTGACTTCGTCGCGACTGGTGAGGCGGCGTTTCACCTGACTGTGAATGGGAAAAGCGGATTCCTGGCTCGCGAATTTCAAAATCTGGTCGACGGAGCGAAAGAGTTCTTCCGCTTCCTGGGAAGAGATTTTGGTCTCGGCTTCAGCGTTGTCCTGATCTTGCGCTGAGGGCTTAGAGGCCGATCCCTGAGCCTTATCGTTTTGTGTTTTCTGCCCTGCCGAATCTTCGCCCGGGCGTGGAGCACGATTCTGAACAGCAGCATCGGGCTCCCCAGCAGGGTTCTGGGCGAAGCCAGTAACGTCAAAAAACAGGCACGCAGCCAATAGAAAGGTCAGACAGAGCTGCTGCCATCTTCGATATGAGTGAACTTGATCAGTCATGAATATGTACTTCGCCCAAGATAGCAGATGGGGACGAGGTATTTACGACAGTGGCCCTGGGGCACTAGGCCGATTCACGGACGCGATTGGCGATCCACTCACCTGCTGCGTTTGTCCCCAGATTGCCGCCGACGTCCACCGTGGTTTTACGCTGTTGGATGGCCTGCAGGACGGCGCCTTCGATCTTCTGTGCATGTGCAGCGAAACCAAGGTGGTTCAGCATCATGGCTGCTGTGAGGATGGCTCCCATAGGATTCGCGACGTTCTTTCCCGCGAGCGGTGGGGCTGAACCGTGGACGGGCTCAAACATCGACGTCTTCCCCGGATGTATGTTGCCGCTCGCTGCCATACCGAGGCCGCCCTGAAGACCTGCCGCAAGATCCGTAATGATGTCACCGAACATGTTATTAGTGACGATGACATCGAACATTCGCGGATCTTTCACCATCTGCATGCAAAGCGCATCCACATACATGTGCGCAGTTTCCATCTGGGGATAATCGCGGCCGAGCTCGTGAAAGGTTCTTTGCCACAGTCCGCCCGCGTAGGTCATGGCATTCGACTTGTCGCACATGAGCACCCGTGTGCGTGAACTCCCGTCAGCCTTCTTGTTCGATTTGGCATACTCGAAGGCGAACCGGATGATGCGCTCTACGCCCTTGCGAGTGTTGACATCCTCCTGGATCGCAATCTCGTCTTCAGTTCCCTGCTTGAAGACGCCGCCAAGGTCGCCGTAAACCCCCTCGGTATTCTCGCGGATGACAACAAAGTCCACATCTCTCGGTTCAACACCCTTGAGGGGACATAAGGAGGCATCCAGCAGGCGCACTGGGCGCACGTTGGCATAGAGATCCATTTTGAAGCGCATGCCGAGGAGTATTTCTTTAGCATGGATATTGCTTCTTACGCGCGGGTCACCGAACGCGCCGATCAGGATGGCGTCGAAGTCCCGGGCAAGATCCGCGAATCCGTTCTCTGGGACCGTCGTACCATCGCGCAGATAGCGATCAGCGCCCCAATCGAGAGTCGTCAGGGCCATGGGTACGCCGCAGGCTTCAATGACCTTGGTGGCTTGCGGGATAACTTCTTTCCCAATCCCGTCGCCGGGAATGACAGCAATCCGTCGTTTCGTGCTCACGGGAAAGTACGTTAACACAGGGCTCAGACTCCATGCGGCCGCTCAAGGTTAGTTATAATCAGAGATTACATGTCCCTGACGGAACTCACAGAGAGGATGGCCGCATCGGGCGCGGCTACCGAAGATTACCGGGGCGCCCGGACGGTGGCCGTTTATTCGGATATCCCGACGGAATTCGCAGCGCTGCGATCTGGGGCGGGCGTCTATGACTTAGGGTGGCGCGCCAGGATCGTTCTTACTGGCTCTGACCGTGTTCGCTGGCTTAACGGAATGGTCACGAACAATGTCCGTGACCTGCCCATAAACCATGGCGTATATGCATTCCTGCTGAACCCCCAGGGACGAATCCAGGCAGATCTCTATGCTTACAATCGCGGCGAGTACCTGCTGGTGGATACCGATCAATGGCAAGTAGAGAAGTTGCTCAGTATCTTCGATCATTACATCATCATGGATGACGTCGAGGTCTCCAACACGAGTGACAAGCTAAGCGCCATTGGAATAGCTGGCCCAAAGACATTCGATATCCTCCGAGTTGCGGGATTTGATGTTCCGGGCCTAGACCCATTGCAAGTCCGCGACGAACGTTGGCGGGAGCTGGGCGTAACACTCGCGCGGGGAGACAACGAGGCCCTCGATTCTTACGAAATCTGGTTCGCGCCCTCCGATGTGAACAAAGTTTGGGAGGCACTGGTAGAAGCCGGTGCGACTCCGGTCGGTTCCAGGGCTTACGAACTATTGCGCATAGCTGCGGGAGTTCCCCGCTACGGCCAGGACATCACCGAACGCGATTTGCCCCAGGAGACGGAGCAGAGACGAGCGCTTCACTTCACCAAAGGCTGCTACGTTGGGCAGGAAATCGTGGAGCGCATTCATTCCCGTGGCAACGTGCACCGGATGTTTACTGGGTTCGTGCTGCAAGGAGCTAAACCGGAAGCCGGAGCCAAGGTCGTCGTCGACGGGAAAGAGGTAGGGGAGATTACCAGCTCCGCAGTTTTGCCGGGTACGAACGAACAATTCACGGTTGCGCTCGGTTACATCCGCCGTGAGCATGGCGCGGCTGGTAAAGAGGTCATGATTGGCAACGTACGAGCAAATGTGAGCAATCTCCCGTTTAGCAACATATTCTCCGAGTAGGCAGACAAGATTATGGCTGAGAAAAAAGAGAGCAGTTTCACAGTTACCGATCGCCGTTTGTTCACGCCGGAAGGCGAGTTGCGCAAGGACGTGCCGGAAGAGTCACATGAACCCGTCAAGGCGCCGGCAGCGCCCAAGCCGCCGGCCGAATCCAAGGCCAATGCCCAGATTCCGCCTCCTCCGTCTGATCTGGTGGGCAGCCAGGAAGAAATTCCGCAAATGCCGAGTGCGGCTGAGCGGCAAGAGCAGCATGATGCTTATAAAAAGACGTCGAAGGATCTCGACGCCCGGGTTGAGCTGAGCGGCCACTCCTCGAAGGATCTGGAGATGACCTTCGAGCGCTTCATGGCGTCTTTGTACATGACGGCGATGCTGCAATTGGGCCTCATGCATGAAGAAGGTGGACAGCCGCGCGTCGACTTGATTGGAGCAAGGCAAACCATCGACACGTTGAGCTTGCTTGCGGAAAAGACAAAAGGAAATCTCACTTCGACTGAAGAGAATTTTCTGCAAAATTGCCTTTATGAGCTTCGGATGGCTTACGTTGAAGTGACGAATTCGTTAAGCCGTCCGCCTCAGACTGCTCCTGGCTCGAAGAATATTCCAAGCGTGCGATGAGAGCGAAGCTCACGGTGCTGGGTAGTGGAACGTCCATGGGCGTTCCGACCATCGGCTGTGATTGTCCGGTATGCCACTCATCAGATCCGCACGACAAGCGCACCCGTCCGTCCATCATGCTGGAATACGACGGGCGGGTCATACTGATCGATACCACACCCGACTTTCGCGAGCAGGCGATCCGGGCGCAGATCAAGCACGTGGACGCGGTGCTTTACACGCACACTCATGCCGACCACATCCTCGGAATTGATGACCTCAGGCCGCTCAGCTTTCATCGCCCGGCCAAGATCCCGCTTTACGCGCGGCCCGAGTCGGCTCAGTTCCTGCGAAGCATGTTCCGATACATTTTCGATGCCGACTACAAATTCGGCGGCATTGCTAAGGTGGAACTCAAGCCCATCAACGGGCCGGTGGAGCTGTTTGGCGCCCGCTTTGAGCCGGTGCCGGTCATTCATGGTGATACCGAGATCAATGGATACCGCTTTGGCTCCGCAGCTTACCTGACCGATTTCAGCGACATTCCGGAGCAGTCGTTCCCTCACCTGCAGGACCTGGATATTCTGTTTCTGGACGCTCTGCGGCATAAGCCTCATCCCACGCATTCCACCGTTGAGAACTCCTTGCGCATCGTGGAGCGCGTAAAGCCGCAGCGCGCGTTCTTCACCCATATTTGTCACGACCTGCCACACGAGGCCACCAATGCGACCTTGCCGCCGCATGTCAGGCTCTCGCATGATGGCATGGAGTTGGAGTTCGAACTGTAGAACACCAGCTATGCAGATCTTTCACAGGCTCGAAGAAGTTCCGGCGGATTTTGGTCCGACCATCGTAAGCGTTGGCAACTTCGATGGCGTGCACCGTGCGCACGCGAGCGTCCTGCGGGAAATTGTTGCTCGTGCGCAGAAACGGAATGCTAAAGCCGTGGCGATAACATTCGAGCCGCATCCTGCACGCATTCTGCGTCCGGAGAGCGGATTGAAACTACTGACGCCGACCACGGAGAAATTACGGCTGCTGCAAGCCACAGGAGTGGATGCCGTCGTGCTCCTACCCTTCGGGCGGGACCTGTCGTTACTCACGCCGCACCAGTTCGTGCAAGAGATTCTGAAAAAGCGGTTGCACGCCATCGAGGTGCACGAGGGTTATAACTTTCATTTTGGACATAAAGCTGTCGGCGATGTAAAGACGCTTTCGGAGCTGGGTTGCGAGATGGGGTTCGAGGTGACGGCTTATCCCGAAATGCGGCTGCGGGGCGAACCCGTTTCGAGCAGCCACATTCGACGCTTGCTGGCCGCTGGCCGGGTGAGCCGCGCGCGTCATCTGCTCGGCCGCCCTTTTGCCATTCTCTCGACCCCCGGACGGGGACGAGGCTATGGCTCGAAGTACACGGTCCCGACAATCAATCTGAGCCGTTACGAAGAGATGGTTCCGCGCGATGGCGTGTACATTACTCAGACGAGAGTGGACCAGGAGTGCTTCAATTCAGTCACAAATGTGGGGAATCGTCCGACCTTCGGCGACGAGTCATTTGCCATTGAGACCCATTTGCTTAATTTCCATCCCCTTGAATTGAGGCCGGACAGCGAGGTTGAGCTTCATTTCCTGGATCGCCTTCGCGATGAAATCAAATTCCCTTCCGTCGAGGCTCTGAAAGAGCAAATCGGCAGAGACGTGAAGAAGGCGAAGAGATATTTCTCGCTCATGGCGTTGTACTCCTCACGTCATTCCTGACAAACCTTTCATCAAGAAGGGCAGGTTTCAAAGTTTCGAGTTTCAGGTTTCGAGTTTCACGTTTCCGGTTGCAAGTTTCGTCGTTTTCGCCTGTTTCAAAGTTTACAAATCTTGC
>Ga0182008_10002825_pt1 | contig 10735 bp, 11 predicted proteins | sample Sormic07211129_1_FD_120482 | JGI IMG/M metagenome (GOLD analysis project Ga0182008, IMG submission 120482) | Rhizosphere microbial communities from Sorghum bicolor, Mead, Nebraska, USA - 072115-129_1 metaG | ecosystem: Host-associated > Plants > Roots > Rhizosphere | place: USA: Nebraska...
ACATGGCAGATTGATGTTGATAAGCCATTGTTTTGTCGCTGGTTAATGCTTTTGTATAAATCAGTTACAAGATGGCGAGCTCCTTGCACATGCTCCATCACCCCCTTCACATATTTCGAGGTGGTTGGTGATGGACAAAAAAGAGCGCCTCCCCACCGGTGACGGCTTCGGTCCGAAAGTGACGGTCCAGCCATGAACCGGGAGGGTGTCGACATGAGACGCCATACACCACGCTCGCGCGCCTTGGGCATGCACCTTGTGCTGCTGTTGTCGGCCTGTTTGCTGGCCAGCCAGTTGCTGGTCGCCAAACCGGTGCCACCGACACCCGCACCGGCAACAGAAACCGCAGTCGCCGATAGTGCCACTCCGTGGGGTGGCGACTATTTCCCCAACACCCTGCTGACCAATCAGGACGGTCGGCAGGTGCGGTTTTTCGATGACCTGATCAAGGGCAAAGTGGTGGTGATCAATTTCATCTTCACTTCGTGCAGCGACTCCTGCCCACTGGAAACCGCCAGGCTGCGTCAAGTGCAGAAGTTGCTCGGCGACCGGGTCGGCAAAGACGTTTTTTTCTACTCCATCAGCATTGATCCCTTGAGCGATACGCCCGCAGTGCTCAAGGCCTATGCGCAACGCTTCCAGGTCGGTCCGGGCTGGCAGTTTCTCACCGGTGAGTTCGCCGACGTCACCGAACTGCGGCAGAAACTCGGGTTGTTCATCGAAGGCGTCGACAACGGGCGCAGCAAGGACCACAACCTGAGCCTGATTGTCGGCAACCAGTCCACGGGGCGCTGGATGAAGGCGTCGCCATTCGAAAACCCGTGGATTCTGGCCGATCAATTGGCCAATACCCTGCAGAACTGGAAGCAACCGAGCGTTGAGCAAAATTACGCCAACGCTCCCGAGATCCGCCCACCGAGCAGCGGCGAGGAATTGTTCCGCACCCGCTGCGCGTCTTGCCACAGCCTGGGGCCAATGGACGGTCAGGGCATCGGCTTGCGCAGCATCGGTCCGGATCTGATCGGCGTGACCCGTCAGCGTGATCCTGCCTGGCTCAGTCGCTGGATCCGCGAACCGGACCGCATGCTGGCGGAAAAGGACCCGATTGCCATGGAGCTGTTCGAGCGCTTCGACCAAATCCCGATGCCCAACCTGCGCATGGACGAACGTGCCGCGCAGTCGATCATCACGTTTTTGCAGGAAGAAACCGATCGCCAGCATCCGCCGTCCAGCGCGTTGGCTGCTGGTAACGAAGCACCCGAACATCAACATTCCATCGTGGTTCCAGACAAAGCGCAGGTGCAATAGTGGCGAAATAGATTCATTGCCCGGGCATTGCGATCAATGCCACCTACACTGATTCGAAACACGGCTGAAAAGGCTTGTAACCCGCGACCAGGACAGTCCCATGCAGACACTGGAAGAACAAAATGCAGCTGTCCCGACAGTACCGGCAGCGGCAGAGGGTAAGGATTGGCGTCCGCCCTTCAATCTGGTGCGCTGGTTTTCCCTGGCGAGCTTTCTCATTATTGCCGCCGTGGCATTGGGGCTCGGTTACGTCTCTACGCGCTTCGTGGTTGAGGAGAGTATCGAGCGCGATTCGATGCTGACTGCGCAGTTCATTCAGGCGATTGGCGATGCGGAAATTCGCCATGCTTCAATTTCTCCCAACCGGACCATGGGCGAGATGCTCGACCCACGGCAAGAAAACGCCTACCCCGATGTTGATCCTGTAACCCGTGCCGCTGCGCGCATTGAGTTTCTCGATCATGTGGAACACCTGCCGGGCATACTGCTGGCGACGGTGTATGCGCTGGATCGCACCGTGGTCTGGTCAACCAACCCGGAGCTGATCGGTGTGCGCATCGAAGATGACGAGGAACTGGACGAGTCCTTCGAAATGAAAGAAGCAGTGTCCACCAGCTACCACGAAATCGATGAGGAACGTCCCGAACAGCGTCTGTTGCGTGAACCCCAATACCTGTTCATCGAAAATTACATTCCGATGTTCAATGCCGACAAAAGCAAAGTGATCGCCATGGTGGAGATCTACAAGGAACCGGTGGATCTGGTTGAACGCATCCAGCGCGGGTTCAAGGCGATCTGGCTGGCGACATTGCTCGGCGGGGCGGTCATTTATCTGGGCCTGTTCTGGATCGTGCGCCGTGCAGCGATGTTGTTGCAGAGTCAGCAAAAGCAATTGGTGGCCAATGAAACCTTTGTCGCCCTCGGCGAAATGTCTTCGGCAGTGGCGCACAGTCTGCGCAATCCCTTGGCGAATATTCGTTCCAGTGCCGAACTGGCCCAGGAAATCGCCAGCCAGACTGCGCAGAAGAATATCGGCGACATCATCAACCAGGTCGACCGCATGTCGCGCTGGGTGCGCGAATTGCTGGTGTCGTTGCGACCGGTCAACGACGACTTTGAAAACGTGGACCTGGTGTTGGCCATCGATGACACCTTGAATGCGTTCGAACCGCAGATCAAACGCTCGAACGTCGAGGTGCGTTTCATCCCGACGACAGTCCCTCCGGTCCTCAGCCAACAGGTGCTGCTTACACAGATTCTCAATAGCCTGTTCGCCAACGCCCTGGAAGCCATGCCCAAGGGTGGCGTGTTGAGCATTGAGATTGAGCAACCGTCGGCCGATCAGGTGAGCATGATCCTCAATGACACCGGCAAGGGCATGAGCAAACAACAGCAGCAAATGGTCTTCAAGCCATTCTTCACCACCAAACAAGGGGGGCTGGGCGTGGGCCTGGCCCTGGTCAAAAGAATAATGGAGCGTTTCCAAGGCTCGGTCGAACTGACCAGCCAGGAGCAGGAAGGAACCCGCGTTTGTCTCAATTTCAAAGTGGCAACGGGAGGGGAATATGGAACACAGCATTCTGCTGGTCGAGGATGATGAGCTGCTTGCCGAGAATATTCAGACCTACCTGGAGCGCAAGGACTTCGAGGTAACGGTCTGCCACTCGGCCGAAGACGCACTTGAGCAATTGAAGACGTTCGCACCGGATGTGGTGCTCACCGACAATTCGTTGCCAGGCATGAGCGGTCACGGCTTGATCCAGAAGCTGCGCATCAGCGCGCCGGATATGAAAGTGATCATGATGACGGGCTACGGCAATGTCGAAGACGCCGTGGTGGCGATGAAAGAGGGGGCTTTCCACTACGTCACCAAACCGGTGGCTTTGCCCGAACTCAAGCTGTTGCTGGACAAGGCCCTGGCCACCGACCGGATGGAACGCACGCTGTCGTTCTATCAGGAGCGCGAGGCGCAGAAATCCGGGGTTCAGGCGCTGATCGGTGAGTCCGCGCCCATGGTCTACCTCAAGGGCACCATCGCCCAGTTGCTCGACGCCGAGCGACGCATGGCCAACAGCGACCTGCCGCCGGTCCTGGTGGAAGGCGAAACCGGTACCGGCAAAGAGTTGGTCGCCCGGGCACTGCATTTCGACGGCCCACGCAACAAAGGCCCGTTCATTGAATTCAACTGCGCGTCGATCCCCTCCAACCTGGTGGAGTCCGAGCTGTTCGGGCACGAGAAAGGCGCCTTTACCGATGCCAAGGATCGTCGGCTGGGGCTGGTGGAAGCGGCCGATGGCGGGACATTGTTTCTCGATGAAATCGGCGAGATGGACCTGATCCTGCAGGCCAAGCTGTTGAAGCTGCTCGAAGACCGGACCATCCGCCGGGTCGGTTCGGTGAAGGAGCGCAAGGTCGATCTGCGGGTGATCAGCGCTACCAACTGCAACCTCGAACAAATGGTTCAACAGGGCAAATTCCGCCGCGACCTGTTTTTCCGCCTGCGCATCATTTCGATCAAGGTGCCGCGCCTGTACGCCCGTGGCGAAGATATCCTGTTGCTGGCCCGACACTTTCTGGCTGCCCATGGCAAGCGCTACGGCAAGCCGAACCTGCATTTCAGCGACCAGGCCGAAGAGCTGCTGCTCAATTACACCTGGCCGGGCAATGTGCGTGAGCTGCGCAACATGCTGGAACAAACCGTGTTGCTGGCGCAAAGCGACACCATCGCCGCGCATCAATTGAACGTCTGCATGAGCCTGGTGGACGAGCCGGCGATGTTTCAGCATGAACTGCCGCCCAGCGAACCACGCCCGACCTACAACGGCACCGAATCGATGAACCTGCCGGAGGTCGAGCGTGACATGGTGCGCAAGATGCTCGACAAGACCGACTGGAACGTCACCAAGTCCGCGCGACTGCTGGGCCTGAGCCGCGACATGTTGCGCTACCGGATCGAAAAGCTCGGCCTCGCGCGTCCGGACAAACGGCAGTGGTAGGCAGAAGCCGCCGGGTTACAAGGACGGACCCGGAGCGCTCAGGCAAGCCAGCATGCAGGTCGGGTCGATCACTTCATGGTTGACGTAGACACCGCGAGCCGCATCGTAGGTGCGGATGAACACGCGCACGGTGGCGTCCGCTACCGTCGGCAACTGCGAGTCGGAAAACACGTGCTCGCTGGACACCGGAATGAAGGTCTGGGGTGAAGTCGGGATGTACGCGCCCGGCGGCACGGTGCTCAGTGAAGGTGGGGCGGGGTGGGCGAAAGGCTGGTCAGCCCCGTAATAGTGGAATTCAGTGTTCGATTGGTCAGTTTGCATCAGGCTGTCGTCCGCCAGCGCGACGCCGGTGGCAGTCAGGCAAAGGGCAAGCAACAGCGTGTGTCCGGTCTTGTTCATGGCAGCACCTGCGAAATCGGTTAATCCGCATTTCCCCCGAGGTCATTAACTATAGCGCTCCCGTGGGCGGGCGTCGGCGTTGCCTGTTTACAAGATCGCAACAAAGCCACGAAGAGGCTTTAAACCGAGATGATCTAGACTCGGGCCGTCAATCATTGACCCGATTCTGGAGTGTGCAATGGAAATGCCGACAAAAGAACAAGCCATCGCCAGCAACCGCGATGCCTGGAATGACTCCGCTCGCCATCACAAGGAATCTGCCGAATGGCAGCAACATTGGATCGCCGTGGCGCACGCGGACTTTACCTGCCTTGATGAGACCCTGACCGGTGTGCTGACGGAAGTCGGTATCGATGGCAAGGAAGTGGTGCAACTGGGCTGCAACAACGGCCGCGAAAGCCTTTCCCTGTTCGCCTTGGGGGCGAGGCATGTGACAGGGGTCGATCAGTCCGCAGCGTTTCTCGGCCAGGCGCGAGAACTGGCATCACGCTCGCCCCACGAGCCTGAGTTCATCAAAGCCGACATTCATCATTTGCCGCTGCAACTGAAGGGGCGCTTCGACGTAGCCCTGATCACCATCGGCGTCTTGAACTGGATGCCGGACATAGCCGAATTCTTCCAACATGCGGCGCAAACCCTCAAGCCGGGCGGGGCCTTGATAATCTACGAAACCCATCCGTTTCTGGAAATGTTCGATCCCGACTCAGCCGATCCCTTTGCCTTGAGTTCCTCGTATTTTCGCCGGGAGCCTTTCGTGCAAAACGAGCCGATCGTCTATGAAGGCAAAGTCGAGCAACCGGCATCCCCGTCCTACTGGTTCGTTCACACCCTGGGCGACATCCTCAATGGTGCCATTGCTGCCGGACTGCAGATCAACCACTTCAAGGAATACCCGCATTCCAACCGCGAAGAGCTTTATGACCTCTATCAGCAACAGGAAGCGCAGTTGCCGATGTGTTTTACGATGGTTGCGGTGAAACGCTGAAGGGCGGGGCACCTGGACTGACGCCATCGCCGGCAAGCCGCGCTCCTACGGATTTTGAGGTGGCCGCAGTTTTTGTGCTGGACGCAAAGCCCCTGTAGGAGCACAGCTTGCTGGCGATGGCGGAATGTCAGTCACCGATCATGTTGAAGGTGCCGCCGTCATCGCCGGCAAGCCGTGCTCCTACAGGTTTTGAGGTGGCCGCATGCTCGCGAATGAAGCGACGCCGTTGGCGCAAGGCTTCAGGTCAAGCCTGAGCCGCCGTGGTCACGGCGACATGCCCCGGTTGCGCGCAAAGCTCAATGCCCAGCGCATGAATGACTTTTAACACCGTATCGAAACGTGGTTTCGCCCCTGGCGCGAAAGCCTTGTACAGGCTTTCGCGCCCCATCCCGGCGTCTTTGGCTATTTGTGTCATGCCGCGGGCTTTTACCACGTAGCCAATTGCTCGAAGAAACTCCTCGTTGTCACCTTCAGCCAGCACTTGGGAGAGGTACTCACTGATGGCTTCATCGCTGTCGAGCAGTGTGGTCATATCGAAGTCAGTCAAAGTCTGGCTCATGGTTAAACCTCCTTTGCCAATTTTTTTGCGTGTCTTATATCAGCGGTTTGAGTTGATTTGTCACCCCCAGCCAACAGGATGATGACGACACCGTTTCTCATCGTGAAGTAAATGCGGTACCCGGCACCAACGTCCACGCGCATTTCGGAGATGCCATTACCCACTGCCTTGATATCGCCAAGGTTGCCCGCGGCGGCTCGATCAATGCGACGAGCTATTGCAACCTTTGCCCGCATATCGCGAACGGAGGTATGCCATGCGGCGAAAATGCCGGTTTGCTGGACAAGATAATTCATCGCTCGAATGTATCCAAATGGATACGGATGAGCAGTCAGACATTTCCGCGCTTGCCTGAGTTTTTTCGGTAATTCGTGTGGGCGGGCCTAACCGCCGATGGAGCCGTAGCGGCCCCATCGGGTCATTCGGTCAAGCCTGAGCCGCTGCCGTCACCACTGGCCGTCCGGGTTTGCGCAACGGGTCGAGGCGCGAGCCGCTGTAGCGGGTTTCGCGGAAGAAGCGCCAGCGGCCAAAGAGGCCGTAGACATGGGTGACTCGCCCCTGTTCCTGATAGCCCATGCGGATGTGCAGTTTCAGCGCGGGGATGTTGTGGGTTTCGCACACATCCACCACCTTGTTGCAGCCTTGCGCCGCCATCGCTTGCCACAGCGCGATCTGGACGTCCACGGACAGGCTGCTGCCGAAATAGGCGCGGATCATTTCCCCGCCAAACTCGAAGAACTCACCGGGTTTGACCGGAAACCAGCAACCGTAATAGTGGCGGTCGTGGTAATCACGCGTGCTGCCCCAGATAAAGCCTATGGCATGACCGTCTTCGTCCACGTACATGTGCCCGGTGTGACCTTCGGCGGCGAGTTCGGCCATGGTTTGCACGCGGTCACCGAAATGCTTGGCAAACGCCGTGGCGTTTTCCGGGGTGATGATGACCTGGCGCACCCCGGAGTAAGGACGCAACTTGTGCGGCGGTACGGGGCTGACCAGGTCGCGCTCCATCCACAACAACTCCCAGTGGAAAAACACATAGCGTTTCCACAGAGTGCTGAACGTGCGGCTCAAGCCTTTTTGTTTGATTCGTTCGCGCAGTTGCTGGATCAGGCTCATGAAGCCCTCCTTGGCCAGGTTGGCCGTGTGTTGGATGAAGGTATTGACGGACAGTTGCAAGCTTCGCTGTAAGCCACCCTGGGTACCCCGGGCAGGCGTTGTTCGAGCAGGACGCTCAATGACTCCCCCTGATCCAGATAGGCATCGCCGAAATCGGCGCCGAGCTGATTGGGGTGGGCGACAATTTCCAGCAAGCCTTCGCTGGGTGGCGCAGCGTTGCGCAGATCCACCGGGGTGCAGACGTAGTCGGCGGTTGCACCGGCCAGGCTGTTCAAGCGGTGGTTGAGCAATTGTTTGAACAGGCGTTTGGGCAGGCTGAGGTTTTGCCCCAGGTTGCGCGCCAGCCGCACGGGCACGCCTTGCCGGGCCGCGAAACGCGCAACGATCTCGCCGATGGGCCAGATGTTGTGCACGTGTTGATGGGAGTCCAGGTGACTGGGGCGCACGTCGTTATCCAGGCAACGTTGCCATTGGGCCTCGAGCTCTTCCTCGACCGCCAGGCGATCCTGACGCCCTAGCCACAGGCGCGTGCGCGACAGGTTGAGGTCAAACACGCCGGCACTGTCACAGAAGGTCCTGCGCGAGAGAATGCGTCGGCTCAACGGGCGGCCGTAGGTCAGGTTGAAGTGCAGGCCGATGCGCCCTGCCAGCAACGGATGCTGGGCCAGGACACACGCCGCTTCGAAGGCCGGCATGTTGGCCATGGCGGTCGCGGAACTGATGACCCCGGCCTGGAATGCGCCCAGGATCACTGCGTTTTCGCAGGCGCTGAGGCCGAAGTCGTCAGCGTTGACTATGACTTGCTGTGGCATGTTCGCCCTCCATGAGTTTTTCGGTGCAAGCCGGCGCCTTGACCACCGGTGCGGTGACCGGGGCAGGGCTGCTGGCCGCGGTCCTTCGTTTCGCCCGCCACTGCTGCATCAAGGGTTTGACTTGCTGCCAGACACGCAACCCCAGGCCCAGCACCAACCCGCTCGGGCGCCAGGAGTAAAAGCTCCAGCGCCAGTGTTCCATGTGCCCGGTAATGCGTTCATGCAGTTGATGACTGGAATTTTCCAGGCTGACCCGCGACGCATCGATCCAGTACCAGTTATCGTCCAGGCCCCAGCGGATCCATTCTTCGAGCAGCACCCGACCGCTGCCCAGATCGGCATATTGCGGCAGGAACGCGAGGTTGTAGTCGTACAACCGACCCTGTTCCAGCAAACCGAGGCGATAGCTGATGCAACGCCCGTCCAGTTCCAGTGTCACCACGCGCACCAGACCTTGGACGGCGAGGGCGGTGAAGGCTTTTTCCATCCATTGGCGGCGACGTTCATCGGCAAAAATGCCCACGCCTTCATCACCTTTCCAGCTCACCGCTTCCACCTCGGCGATGGCCTTGAGCAGCGGCCCCATGGTCGTTGCATCGGGGGTAATACGGCGGACCTGTGCGCCACAGGCGGCAATACGCTTGCGTGCCCGGCGCAGTTTGTAGCGCGGGTCGCCGGAAACTTCCTGGCGATCGGCATCGGTGATCAAATGCACTGGCACCCGACAACCGAGGCGGCGCTCGGCGGTCGAGCTGCGCGCGAACCATGACCTCAGTGCATGGTCTTCGCCGGCCAGTTCATTGAGTTGCAGCAGGGCATGGGGCAAGCACCGACGAATCTCGGTCAACGCCTTGCGCAGGCCTTCGGCATCCACGGTCGCCAACAGCGCAAGGCGATCGGCCAGGGGAAAGCCCAAGTGATGCAATACCCGAAACGGCAAGCCGCCGAACCGTTCGACGGATGCGACCAAGGGTAGACACAGCACCAGTTCATCGGCCTGCCAGCCGAGCAAAACATGCAGCCGTTCGCCAGCCGTCAGGGACTGTTGCGACGCAGCCATCCAGGCCAGTGCGTTGAACGGTGTGTGGTCCATCACTCGCAGGCGCAGCGCTTCATAGGCCGCAGCGGGAAAGTCTGCGGCGCACAGCGAAGTACGCCATTCAAATCGCACGGTCATAGGCTCAGGCCACCGAAGCAGGGGAAGGTGAACGTTCCGGTTTGCGCAAAGCATCCAGGCGCGAGCCGGTGTAGCGGGTTTCACGGTAAAAACGCCAGCGACCAAACAGTTTATAAATGTTCATGATGCGCCCCTGTTCCTGGTAGCCGGTGCGAATGTGCAGCTTCAGGGCCGGGACGTTGCTCCACTCGCACACGTCCACCACCTTGTCGCAGCCTTGGGCATGCATGGCTTTCCACAGCTCGGTTTGCAGGTCCATCGACAGCGACGTACCCCAGTAACCCCGGCTCAGTTCACCACCAAATTCGAAGAACTCGCCCTCTTTGACCGGAAACCAGCATCCGTAGTAATGGCGGTCGTGGTAGTTGCGTACGGCACCCCAGATAAACGCCACGGCGTCACCCTTTTCATCCAGATGCATCTGCCCGGTGTGACCTTCGCGGGCCAGCTCGGCCATGGTTTCCACGCGGTCGCCGAAATAGCGGGTGAAAGCCACGGCGTTTTCCGGGGTAATGCTGACCACTTGCAGCGGCGGATAGGATTTGAGTTTGTAAGGTGGAATGGGGCTGACCAGGTCGCGTTCCATCCACAGCAGTTCCTGATGGGAAAACACAAACAGTCTCCACACTTTTTTAACAGTGGCACGCAGGCCTTTTTGTCTGATGTGTTGGCTGAGCTTCTGCAATGCACTCATGTTATTGGCTCCTGGCGGACAGTCCCGCAAGTGGAGTAAACCAGCGCACGGCAAAATGCCGGCGCGGCCAGGCAATCGAGCGACAGTCATGAAGCGTTCCAGCTCAAGGTGAAAAGGGTTTGCCCTGGCAGCTCGAAGCTCACGCGACCGTCGGTGCATTTGAACGGTGCGTCGCGGCTGCGGTTGTCCGCGCCGAAGTAGCGCAATGAGCCAGCGGCTAGTGGGCATGCCGCGCCATTGAGGCTGACATGCTGCAAGCGCGAGCCTTTGTTGACCCCCAGCAAGCTGCGTTTGAGGTCGTCGGCCATGGCCAGCACATCGACCTCGAACGCGTTGTTTTCCAGGCGCACCACACGCTGCAGCCAATGCTGGCCGATGAACTGCTGGGCGAGGGCGACCGGTTTGAGTTCGAAATGGTCGTCGCCCAGCATGCGCAACATGCCCTTGGGGTATTCAGGCTCGTCGGCGGCCTGGAACCAGTTGAGCATCTCCAGCAAACCGTCCTGGGACGCGTTGATCACCACTGAAGTCCACCACAACGAGGTGAAGTGGGTTTCCTGATCATAAGGGCTCAGGCTTGATCCGCTGGACAGGTTGGTCTGGTCCAGCAGCAAGGCCTTGCGGGGCCGGCCGTCGGCATCGAGCCCGACAAGGTCGGCGGCGCGACGCACGCTGTCGCGATAAAC
>Ga0182008_10002827_pt1 | contig 10733 bp, 9 predicted proteins | sample Sormic07211129_1_FD_120482 | JGI IMG/M metagenome (GOLD analysis project Ga0182008, IMG submission 120482) | Rhizosphere microbial communities from Sorghum bicolor, Mead, Nebraska, USA - 072115-129_1 metaG | ecosystem: Host-associated > Plants > Roots > Rhizosphere | place: USA: Nebraska...
ACCGCGCGCCGGACGGTTGCACCCTGACCTCCGAATCGCTGCTAAAGAACGTCATGCCGTTCAACACCATGTCGATGGCCATGGGCATGCACCCGCGCGTGGGCAACGAAGACACTATCATTGATCACAAGGGCGAGCGTTTCGGCTCGGTGGCGCAGATCAAGCAAACCGTGCGCATTGCCCACGAACTGGGTCGCGAAATCGCCACGGGCAAAGAAGCCCGTGAGATCTATCGCATCGGTGTGCAGTACGACAGCATCGAGGAAACCCTGTTGGCCAACGGCATGGCGCCCAACCGCAAGGCCGGGCAGAAAGGCGTGCCGCAACGCGGCTGACCGACACGGCGAGCGAGCGGCCGTGACCGCTCGCTCGACGCACTGCTACACGCTTGATAACAACAATAAAACAAAGCTTTGAGGAGGCTGCATGGCCTTTCACCCAATCGCCGACGATGACGACTCCGGTGGAGTCGTTGTTGCGCGTAAATATGCCTGGATCGTCTTTGCCCTGACGTTTGGCCTGTTGATTTCCGATTACATGTCGCGCCAGGTACTGAACGCGGTGTTCCCGCTGCTGAAAAGCGAGTGGGCGCTGAGCGACGGCCAACTCGGCCTGCTCAGTGGCATCGTTGCGCTGATGGTCGGGCTGCTGACGTTTCCGCTGTCGCTGATGGCCGACCGTTTCGGCCGGGTCAAGAGCCTGGCGCTGATGGCGATGCTCTGGAGTCTCGCGACCCTTGGCTGCGCATTGGCCCAGGATTACCAGCAGATGTTCATCGCGCGTTTCATGGTCGGCGTCGGCGAGGCAGCCTATGGCAGCGTCGGCATCGCCGTGGTGATTTCGGTGTTTCCGAAACACATGCGTGCCACCCTGGCCAGTGCCTTCATGGCCGGTGGCATGTTCGGCTCAGTGCTGGGCATGGCGCTGGGCGGGGCCATCGCCGCCAAACTGGGCTGGCGCTGGTCGTTTGCCGGCATGGCGCTGTTCGGCCTGGTGCTGGCGATGCTTTATCCGCTGATCGTCAAGGAAGCACGCATTGCGCCGCAACGCGCCGCCAAGGCTGTCGCGGTGGTCAAGCGGCCGTTGCGCACGTTGTGGTCCAGCCGTTCGGTGGTGGCGACTTACGTCGCCAGCGGCTTGCAATTGTTCGTCGGTGGCACGGTGATGGTGTGGATTCCCAGCTACCTCAATCGCTACTACGACATGCCCACCGACAAGGCTGGCGGCATGGCGGCGATCATCGTGTTGTGCAGCGGCGCGGGGATGATCCTGTGCGGCATGCTCAGCGATCGCCTGTGCCGTCACTCGCCGGAGCGCAAAGTCAGCCTGGCCATCGGTTTTTGCCTGGGTAGTTGCCTGTTGCTGTCAGCAGCATTTGCCTTGCAAGCAGGGCCGTTGCAACTGGCGCTGATCTGCCTGGGCATGTTGATCGCCACCGGCACCACCGGCCCATGCGGCGCGATGGTTGCCAACCTGACGCATTACTCGGTCCACGGCACGGCGTTCGCCACGCTGACCCTGGCCAACAACATGCTGGGCCTGGCGCCGGGGCCGTTCATCACTGGCCGGGTGTCCGATCTCATCGGTTTGCACGCCGCGTTTCAACTGGTGCCGCTGGTCAGCCTCGCGGCAGCAGCGGTGTTCTTTTATGCCAAGTGTCATTACCACAAAGATATTGCCCGCCTTCAGGGTCAGAGCGTGCCTGACCCCGTTCGTGAAGCCGGGATAGAGGTGAAGTTGTGAGTCGTCGTTTACGTATTGATGTGTTTTTCGATTTCATCTGCCCCTGGTGCCTGATCGGTAAACGCCAACTGGAGCATGCGCTGGTGCAGTTCCGCAGTCGCCATCCGGATGTGCAGGTCACCACGGCGTGGCACGGTGTGCAGTTGCTGCCGCAGTTGCCGGTGGAGGGCGAGCCGTTCGCCGATTTCTACCGCAAGCGTCTGGGTAACGCCGATGCCATGACCATGCGCCAGGCCCAGGTTCAAGAGGCTGCCAGGGCGGTTGGACTGGCGATTGATCTGAGCCGCATCGAAACGATGCCCAACACTGCCGACGCCCATCGCTTGTTCCAGCGTGCCACGGCGCTGGGCAATGCGGCTCAGCGTGAAATGTTGCTCGAACGCCTGTTCGCCGGCTATTTCCAGAGACGCGAAAACCTCGGTGATCGCGAGACCCTGCTCGCCATTGCCCGCTCTTGCGGCCTTGACTCGGACACCCTGGTCGACTGTCTGAAAGGAGACGCCACACCGTTTGCAGCGCCACCGGAGGCGACCAGTGGTGTGCCGAGCTTCCAGTTCGACCAGCGCGTGACCGTCATCGGTGCACAACCGGCCCAGGCGCTGCTCGGGGCGATGAACGAAGCCCTCAAGCACAGTGAGCGCGAGCGGCAGCCGGCATGACCCGGCGCATTCCCGTACCTGCTGGCAAACACCCGCAGGCCGGTGGCCGTGCGCTGTTCGAATTCGAAGACAAAAGCCTGGCGTTGTTCAACGTCGACGGGCAGTTGTTTGCCATCGACGACAGCTGTCCGCATCAGGGCGCCTCGTTGTGCGGCGGGCGGCTTGAGGGCTGCGTGATTCAGTGTTGCGCCCATGGCCTGCGATTCGATCTGCGCAGCGGCTACATGCTCAATTCCACGCTGGTCAAAGTCACCCACTACCCGGTCGAGATCATCGACGACCAGGCGTTTATCGTCATCACTTGCGAGGAGTCCGCGCCATGAGCGCCATCGCTCTCACCCGTATCCACAGTCGCACGCGCGAACTGGCGCCGGGGCTTATCGTCAGCCTGATCGTGGCGGCCGCCGCGTCGTTCCTGTCCGAGCATTACGGTGCGCCGGTCATGCTGTTTGCCTTGCTGCTGGGCATGGCCCTGAATTTTCTGGCCGATGACGGCCCGTGCAAGGCCGGTGTCGAGTTCACCGCCCGCACAGTGCTGCGCATCGGGGTCGCACTGCTGGGCATGCGCATCACCCTGGAGCAAATGGCGGCGCTGGGCTGGAAGCCGATTGCGCTGGTGGTGATTCTGGTGGTGGTGACCATTGGTGTGTCAGTGATCGCGGCCAAGGCGTTGGGCTTCCAGCGCCTGTTCGGCATGCTGACCGGTGGGGCGACGGCGATCTGTGGTGCTTCGGCGGCGTTGGCGCTGGCGGCGGCGCTACCCAACCATCCGCAAAAAGAGCGCGCTACGTTATTCACGGTGATTGGTGTCTCGGCGTTGTCGACCCTGGCAATGATTGTCTACCCGATGATTGCCAACTGGCTGGAGTTGTCGCCGCAGGTGGCAGGTGTATTCCTCGGCGCGACCATTCACGATGTCGCGCAAGTGGTCGGCGCCGGTTACAGCATGTCCACCGAAACCGGTGACACGGCCACGGTGGTCAAACTGATGCGCGTGGCGATGCTGCTGCCGGTGATCGTCACCGCCGCGATGATCACCCGCATGCAGGGCGCCGACCCGACCGGCAAGCGCCCGCCATTGCTGCCGTGGTTTGCCGTCGGTTTCCTGATCCTGGCCTGCATCAACAGCACCGGCTGGGTGGCGCCGGCGGTGCAGGGTTCGGTCAATGAATTGTCGCGCTGGTGCCTGGTGGTTTCCATCAGTGCCCTGGGCATGAAGACCCGCTTGAAGGAGCTCGCAGCGGTCGGGATCAAGCCGATTTTGCTGATGGTGGGGGAGACAGTATTCCTCGTCGTGCTGGTGTTGTTGCTGCTGCGCTGGGGTTTCTAGGATTCACACAGAGCGCTCGATGCAACCAGCCACGAAACCCGTAGGAGCAAGGCTTGCCCGCGATAGCGCCGGGTCAGGCGCCATTGATGCCGGATGTGCCGGCCTCATCGCGGGCAAGCCTTGCTCCTACAGGGAGAGGGTTGTTTATCGAGTTTTCGGACAGCCACAGAGAAATGAATGCTGATTTCGCTCTTTGCGGCGACCGTGCCAGCGGTCGCCGTTTTTTTTGCCTGCTGTCAGGACGGTTTCTGTTTCTGCGCCCGCCACGTCGCCGGCGGCATGCCGAACTGGCTGATGAACCACCGCGTGAACGAACTTGCCATCGAATAGCCGAGCATGTCGGCAATACGGCTCAGCGAGTAGCTCGGGTTGTCCAGATAACGCAGCACCAGATCGCGGCGCACATCGTTGATCACGTCGTTGAACGCACAGCCGTCGTCCTTGAGGCGACGTTGCAGGGTGCGCACGTTCATGCCCTGGCTCTGCGCGACTTGCTCGATGGTCGCGCGCCCCATGGGCAGCAGCAGGTAAATGGCTTTGCGCACTTCGAACAGCATCGAGGTGCCATCGTGGCTTTGCAAAGAATCGAGATAACTTTGGGCGTAGCGGGCCATGGCCGGGTCGGCGTTGGGGTTGGTCATGTCGAGGCTGGCATCTGAGCAGACGATGCCGTTGAACTCACTGCCGAATTCCAGGGTGCAGCCGAACAGCCGGCGATGCAGTTGCAGGTTGTCCGGTGCCTTGTGCATGAAGTTGACGCTGTACGGGTGCCAGTGCGAACCGAGCAGCGCCGCGCACAAGCGGAACATCACACCGATGGCCAGCTCGGTGGCCTGGCGGCTGGGCATCGGCGTTTCGGTGACGACTTCTTCGCGGATGATCACCATCTTGCCGGCCTCTTCAATGAAGATCGCCAGCGAATCGTTCATCAGGTGCCGGTAATGCACCACCACCTGCAAGGCATCGCGCAACGTGCGCTGATGGCTGAGCAACAGGCTGACCACGCCGAAGTCCGAAAGCTGGCGCGACTCGGCCATGCTCAAGCCGAACGTCTGGCAACCACTGGCGGCGGCCGAGTCTTCCAGCAAGCGTACGGCGGCGTCGATCGCAATGCGGTGCTCGGGGGCTTGCAATTGCGCCCTGCTCAGGCCGACGGCGGCCAACACATCGCGCGGGTTGAATCCCAGGTACTGGGTGACCTCCAGGTAGTTGGTCAGTACAGCAGCGCGAACAAGCTTGGGCATGCGTAGGTCTTCCCTGGGCCGATGGCTTCTTTTTCTGATGGGCGGGCGTGGCGACTATATCCAGCGCATCGACCGTTGAACAGTTGTCTTGTTGGCGATGGACATCACGCTGGCGGGCGTTGAATCAGCGCTGCTTGCGCGAGCAATCCAGGCTCATCCGTTGATTACAGTGACCCTGCGCCAACCTGTGGGGTTATTCGACCAGCGGTCGAGGCGATAAAGTGTCGGACAATTTGTCATCAAAAGAAAAGTGCCTGACGTCCAATGTAAAGCGCCTCGAGTGGGCGCTCTTTAATGTCGACCCTACAAAAAGCCTCTGGCGAAAACAGCCAGTCGAGATATCGAGAAAGCGAAGGTGTTGACCGTGGACAAATTGCAAACTGCCGCCACCGTTCTGATCGTACCGGGCCTGCGCGAGCACGTTGCCGAGCATTGGCAAACGTTGCTGCAAGCCAAGCTAGCCAAGGTACGCAGCGTCCCGCCGCTGGAGACCGACAAGCTCGACTGCGGTGCTCGCGTACGGGCTATCCAGCACGAACTGGAGCAGATCGACGGCCCGGTGATTCTGGTAGCCCACAGTGCCGGCGTGCTGATGGTCGCGCATTGGGCGGCGCAGTACAGCCGTCCAATCAAGGGCGCATTGCTGGCCGCGCCACCGGACCTCGATGCAGTCTGGCCGGCCAACTATCCCTCTTCGGAAACACTCAGCAACCAAGGCTGGAATCCTCTGCCACAAGGCCCGCTGCCATTCCGCAGCATCGTGGCCGGCAGCACCAACGATCACCTGGCCAGTTTTTCCGCCGTGACCCGCATGGCTGAAAACTGGGGCGCCGAATTGCTCGATCTGGGCGATGTCGGCCATCTCAATCCGGCCGCAGGATTTGGCCACTGGGCGCAAGCCGAGGCACTGATCCTGCGATTGGACCAATAAAACAGGACCGCTAATACAGGAACCGGCAGGCATCACGTCAGCTGGCATTTGCCCTCACTCCTGAAAACGCAGACCCGAAGAGGAATGCGCGAGGGCGGCTGCGCTTAAAACAAATACAAAAAGGCGGAGACAACGCAATGCACAACAACAAGAGTCACGGGTTCACCGCATCACGCTACACATTGCTGGCCTCGGCCATTCTCGCGGCAACGGTGCCGATGGCCCATGCGGCCGAGATCGAGACAGGTAACCCGGACTGGACCGTTCGCCTGGATAACACCGTCAAGTACAACTATGGCGTGCGCACCGAAAGTGCCGACAAACGCATGTTGGCTACGCCAAACAACAACGACGGCGATTACAACTTTCGCAAGGCCGGCACCAACATCACCAACCGCGTCGACCTGTTGACCGAGATGGACGTGGTCTACCAGAACCACATGGGCTTTCGCGTCAGTGCTGCCAGCTGGTACGACAAGGCGTACGAAAACACCGGTTCCAATTCCAACCCGTTCGTCAACGGCAACGGTTCGACCTCGGGCCTGATCGCCAACGACCCGCGCCTGGCGGGTGTCACCCGGGACAACGTCGGCACCGGCAGCCCGCACCTGAGCAACTACGCCCAGCGCTACTACACCGGCCCGTCCGGCGAAATCCTCGATGCCTTCGTGTTTTACAGCACCGAAGTGGGCGAGGAGTCGATACTCAGCGTCAAGGCTGGCCAGCACAACGTGTTCTGGGGCGAGACCATTCTCAACCCGGTGCACTCGGTCAGTTACGGCCAGTCGGGCCTCGACCTGGCCAAACTCGCCGCATCGCCGGGCACCGAAGCCAAGGAACTGTTCGTCCCGCGCAACCAGCTGTCGATGTCGTTCACCGTCAACCCGGAATTGACCGTCGGCGCGCAGTACTTCCTCGATTGGGATGAGGCGCGCCTGCCGGAAGCGGGCACTTACTACGGCGGTTCCGACCTGGTCGGTTTCGGTGCGCAATCGTTCCTGCTCGGCAACACCAACGCTGTGGTTCCGGGCAGCCCGCTTGGTTGTGGCCTGGCGCCGTGCAACGGTTTGACCAACGTCCGTCGCGGTCATGACCTGACGCCGGACAAGCGCGGTGACTGGGGCGTCATGGCCAAGTGGTCGCCAGCCTGGCTGGACGGCACCCTCGGCGTTTACTACCGCGAAACTTCGGAGATCCTGCCGCAAGCCTGGCTGGACGCCCGTGGCCTGACCTCGGCCAACCCCAACGGCACCCGCCCGGCCGGGCAAGTGCCTGCGGTGATCAACACCCTCAACTCGCTGAACACCGCCACTTACCAAATGGCCTACGCCGACAACATCAAGATCGTCGGCCTGAGCCTGTCCAAGGATGTCGGCGGTGTGAGTGTGGGGTCGGACCTGAACATTCGCCACAACATGCCGCTGGCCAGTATTCCGGCGATCGTCAGCACCAACAGCCCGTTGGGCTTGGGCCAGGGTCTTGGCTTGCTGCCGGCGCGAACTGCTGCCACGGGTGTGATTTATGACACGCCGGAAAAGGGCGACAGCATGGCTGCCACCGGCGACACCCTGCATTGGACGATCAATGGCCTGATGACCATTGCCGATACGCCGCTGTTCGATTCGGCAACCCTGCTCGGCGAGTTGTATTACAGCAACCTGCTCAAGCTCGATAGCAAGAACGAGGCGCTCTACAAAGGCAAGGACAGCTATCGCGGCATCGACGCACCGACCCGGGACAACTGGGGCATCGCGGTCAACTTCACCCCGACCTGGTACCAGGTGTTCCCCGGTATTGACCTCAACGCGCCGATGTCTGTCAACGTCGGCCTCGATGGCGTGTCACCGGTCTCCGGTGGCGGTGCCAAAGACACCGGCAACTACGCCGTCGGCCTCGGTGCCGTTGTGTACAACAAATACTTTGTCGACCTGAAGTACGTGGACTCCTTCGGCAAAACCGACAAGTGCAATGTCAGCGGCGTAAGCACCGGCCCGACCGGTGGCGACGGCTCTACGCCGAACGCTTTCAGCGGCAACGAAAACTACGCCTGTTACGCCGGTGGCTACTCGGCCTTCTCCGGAGGTGGCGCAACGACTGAGGACCGTGGCGCCGTTTACCTGACGATGAAAACCACTTTTTGATTCACCACTGATTTGCTCAATGCAAGCAGGAGAATAACAAGATGAAATTCGCACAAACCGTGTTGGCCGTTTCGCTGGCCATGGTCCTGGCCGCTCAGGCACAGGCCGCTGTTTCAACCCAGGAAGCCGCCAAGCTGGGCAGCAGCCTGACGCTGGTCGGCGCTGAAAAGGCCGGGAACGCTGATGGTTCCATTCCGGCCTACAACGGTGGCCTGACCACGCCACCGGCCAGTTTCAAATCCGGTGACAGCATGCGCCCGGACCCGTTTGCCAGCGAAAAACCGCTGCTGGTGATCGACGGCAAGAACGTCGATCAGTACAAGAACCTGCTCAGCGCCACCACCGTTGAACTGGCCAAGCGCTTCCCGACGTTCCGTGTCGATGTGTTCCCGACTCACCGTACCGTCTCGCTGCCACAGGCCATTCTGGACAACGGCGTGAAGAACGCCAGCGGTGCCAAGTCCCTGGAAAACGGCCTGGCCATCGACAACGTGCTGCCGGGCGTACCGTTCCCGATCCCTCAGTCGGGCAACGAAGCGATGTGGAACTTCCTGTTGCGTTATCAGGGCGTGAGCATCAACTCCAAGTACGACTCCTGGAACGTCGACTCTGCTGGCGTGCCGAGCCTGGCGACCACCGGGCAGGCGTTCATTTCCTACCCGATCTACGAAAACCTCTCGCAGCCGATCAGCAGCGCCGACGTGTACTACCAGATGAAACTGTCGTACACCGGCCCCGCGCGCCGAGCAGGCGAAGCGGTGATGCTCAAGGACGCCGCCAACCCGCTGCAACAACCACGCCGCGCCTGGCAATACCTGCCGGGTCAGCGTCGGGTGAAACTGGCGCCGAACCTGGCTTACGACACACCGAACCCGGGCACCGCCGGTGCGGGCACCTACGATGACGTGTTCGTGTTCAACGGGGCGCTGGATCGCTACGACTGGAAGCTGGTGGGCAAGCAGGAAATGATCGTGCCCTACAACACCTACAAGCTGACCTACGCCCAGGATCCGAAGTCGCTGACCACCGCCAACCACCTCGCGCCGGACTTCGTGCGCTGGGAAAAACACCGTGTATGGGTGGTCGAAGGCACGCTCAAGGCCGGTGCCCGGCACATCTACGCCAAGCGCCGCTTCTACCTCGACGAAGACAGCTGGAGCGCTCTGGCCTCTGACCAGTACGACGCCCGTGGTCAACTCTATCGCGGCTCCTTCGCCTTCCTCAGCCAGAGCTACGACAAGCAGGTGCCGGACTCCACGCCGTTCATGATCTACGACCTGGTGGGCGGTTCCTACAACATCAACGGCGTCGTCGGCCCGTACGGCGGCATCAAGTACATCGAGCCGCTCTCCAAGGCGCAGTGGTCGTCGGAATCCCTGGCCGGCGCCGGCATTCGCTAAGCCTGTGGGAGCGAGCAGGCTCGCTCCCACAACAGCATGAACGTCGGGCACACGCCTGTGTGTCCCGACGCGGCTTTCCGAAGAGGACGCGGTATGTGTTCGTATAAAAACTGCTTGCAGCTGGCGTTGGGCATAGTGCTCGGCGTATTACAGGGCGTCACCCACGCCACCGATTATGTCGACGTGCTGGACCTGCCCGCCAGGGTCAGCGCCTTGGCCATCAACAGCCCGTTGTCCGGCATGGCCCGCGCCGGTGAGCGCGTGATTGCCGTCGGCCAGCGCGGCCATATTCTGTTTTCCGACGATGCCGGCCAGCATTGGCAGCAGGCCGCCGTGCCCGTCAGTGCCGATCTCACGGCGGTGAATTTTCCGACCACCACCCAAGGCTGGGCGGTGGGCAATGACGGCGTGGTGCTGCACAGCAGCGACGCCGGCGCGACCTGGCACAAGCAGCTCGACGGCCGCCAGATCGGCGACATCCTGGTCAAGCACTACACGGCACTGGCCAGTGCCGAACCGGCCAACGAGCAGTGGCCATTGCTGGTGGCCGAGGGCGAGCGACTGGTCGAGCAAGGCGCGGACAAACCGCTGCTCGATGTCTGGTTTGCCAATGACAAAGTCGGTTATGTGGTCGGCGTATTCAACCTGATCCTGCGCACCGAAGACGCTGGCCAGAGCTGGACGCCCTATCAGGATCGCACCGACAACCCGCAAGGTTTCCACCTCAACGCCATCGCTTCGACTGGCGACGCGTTGTACATCGCGGGCGAACAAGGCCTGTTGCTCAAATGGGATGACAACGGCCAACGCTTCGCTGCTGTGCCAACGCCTTATCAAGGCAGCTTCTTCGGTGTGCTCGGCAAGCCGGGCGAAGTGCTCGTCTATGGCTTGCGCGGCAACGTCCTGCGCAGCACCGATGGCGGCCACAACTGGAGCGCGCTCGACAGCGGCCTGCGCGTGAGCATTACCGCTGGGCTGATCGATGCCCGTGGCAATTACCGCCTGTTCACCCAGGGCGGGCAGATGCTGGTCAGCCAGGGCACGGGCGCGCAATTGCGCCTGCTGCGCCAACCGGTGCCGACTCCGGTCGCCGGTGCTACCCAGTCCGCCACTGGCGCGTTGGTGGTCGCGGGCAGCCGTGGCGCCCAGACGCTAGCCCTCGAACCCTAAGAGCGAGAACCCAGACATGGGCAATATCAAACAAGACGCCATGCCGGTCATCCGCGAGCTGCGGGATTTCGATCGACACTCCGGCAACCTCCTCGAACGGCTGGTGTTCAACTAC
>Ga0182008_10002829_pt1 | contig 10729 bp, 8 predicted proteins | sample Sormic07211129_1_FD_120482 | JGI IMG/M metagenome (GOLD analysis project Ga0182008, IMG submission 120482) | Rhizosphere microbial communities from Sorghum bicolor, Mead, Nebraska, USA - 072115-129_1 metaG | ecosystem: Host-associated > Plants > Roots > Rhizosphere | place: USA: Nebraska...
AATCGACGGAATCGACGGAATCGACGGGGGAACTGTGTCGGCTGGGGACGAGGTCGAGGAGTTCGCGGCGTTACTGCGCCGTCTGAAGGACCGCACGGACCGGAGCTATGGCTCCCTGGCCCGGCGCCTCAACATGAACACCTCCACGCTCCACCGCTACTGCGCGGGAGAAGCGGTTCCACAGGAGTACGCACCGGTGGAGCGGTTGGCGGCCTTCTGCGGGGCGACGGCGCAGGAGCGGCTGGAACTGCACCGGCTGTGGCTGCCGGCGGTGGCGGCCCGGCAGCGGGTGCGGGCCGGGGGCCCACCGGAGGAAGCGGTTGAGGAAGCGGTTGAGGAAGCGGTTCGGGAAACGGACCCCGCCGTGGAGTCCGCGGAGGAGACGGCCGCTCATGAAAGGGCACAGGAAACGGCAGAGGAGACGGCAAAGGAGTCGACGCGGGAAACAGCACGGGAAACGGAGTCGGCACAGGAGTCGGCACAGGAGTCGGCCCGGGACTCGGTGGACGGTCCTCGGCCGGCCGGGTCCGCCATCTCCCCGGCTCCCCGCCCCTGGTACCGCCGTCGACGGGTTCTGGTGTCCACGGCCGTCGCCTGCGCGCTGCTCGCCACGCTGGGCAGTCTGACCGCCCGGTCGAACGACCGCTCCTCCGGGACGGACGCCGGCCGCTCCGACGGCTCGCGGGCCACCGCCTCCGGTTCGCCCCGCACCACGACGAGACCGTCGAAGAGCCCCTCCCCCACCGCCCCTGGGGGCTCCTCGTCACCCGACGCCGGGAAGAAGTCCGGCGCCTCGCCCTCCCCGAGTACCGGTTCCACCGGCGCCGGGAAGCAGCCGGCCGGCACCGGGACTCCCCTCGCCTGGAGCGCCGACTCCCAGATCTGGCAGGGCGGCTGCGGCCACGACTACGTCATCGACAAGCCGCCCGCCCAGGTCCCGCCGCCCCCGGTCGTGCAGGACGCCGGGAGCTGGGCGGCGACGCAGGGCGCGGTGCACGGGCGGCAGACCATGGTCCAGATCTCCGTGCAGGGCCGGTCGTCCACGGCCGTCGTCCTGGAGGCGCTCCGCGTCCGGATCGCCGGCCGCACCTCCCCGGCCCCCGGTACGGCGTACGCGATGGACCAGGGCTGCGGTGGGGGGCTCACCTTCCGTGGCTTCGACGTGAACCTCGACATCGACCGGCCCATCGCCCACCCGGTCGCCGGCAACGACACCGGCCGGACCGTTCCCGCGGTGCAGTTCCCCTACCGTGTCTCCGATACGGACCCCGAGGTGCTGCTGGTCACCGCGACCACAGAGACCTACGACTGCAGCTGGTACCTCGAACTCGACTGGTCCTCCCAGGGCCGCACCGGCACGGTCCGCATCGACGACCACGGCCGCCCGTTCCGCACGACCAGCATCAAGGGCCTGCCCCACCTCTGGTACGGCACCGACAGCTCGGGCGAACGCGCGTGGGTGCCGTACGACAGCTAGGGCCTGGGTACGTTCCGCAGGTTCGAGCGGGCCATCTGGAGCATGCGGCCGACGCCGCCGTCCAGCACGATCTTCGAGGCCGACAGGGCGAACCCGGTGACCATCTCGGCGCTGATCTTCGGCGGGATGGACAGGGCGTTGGGGTCGGTGACGACGTCGACGAGGGCCGGGCCCTTGTGCCTGAAGGCGTCCTTCAAGGCACCGGCGAGGTCCTTGGGCTTCTCCACCCGCACACCGTGGGCCCCGCAGGCGCGGGCCACGGCGGCGAAGTCGGGGTTCTTGTTCGTGGTGCCGTACGAGGGCAGCCCGGCGACCAGCATCTCCAACTCCACCATTCCCAGGGATGAGTTGTTGAAGAGGACGACCTTGACCGGCAGGTCGTACTGCACGAGCGTCAGGAAGTCGCCCATCAGCATGGAGAATCCGCCGTCGCCCGACATCGAGACGACCTGGCGCCCGCGGTCGGTGAACTGGGCGCCGATCGCCATGGGCAGCGCATTCGCCATGGAGCCGTGCGAGAAGGAACCGATGACCCGGCGGCGGCCGTTGGGCGAGATGTAACGGGCGGCCCAGACGTTGCACATACCGGTGTCGACGGTGAACACCGCGTCGTCGTCGGCGAGTTCGTCGAGGACGGAGGCCACGTACTCGGGATGGATGGGAACGTGTTTCTCCACCTTCCGCGTGTAGGCCCTCACCACCCCTTCCAGCGCGTCCGCGTGTTTCTTCAGCATCCGGTCGAGGAACCGGCGGTCGGTCTTCTCCCGCACCCGCGGGAGAAGACAACGCAGGGTCTCCCGTACGTCGCCCCAGACCGCCAGGTCCAGCTTGGAACGGCGCCCCAGGTGCTCGGGCCGGACGTCGACCTGAGCGATCGTCACATCGTCGGGCAGGAAGGCGTTGTAGGGGAAGTCGGTGCCGAGCAGGATCAGCAGATCGCACTCGTGGGTGGCCTCGTAGGCGGCGCCGTAGCCGAGCAGCCCGCTCATCCCGACGTCGTACGGGTTGTCGTACTGGATCCACTCCTTCCCGCGCAGGGCGTGCCCCACCGGGGACTTGACCTTCCCGGCGAACTCCATGACCTCCGCGTGCGCCCCCGCCGTCCCGCTGCCGCAGAAGAGGGTCACCTTCTCGGCGCGGTCGATCAGGTCGACGAGTTTGTCGATCTCGGTGTCGCCCGGGCGGACCGTGGGCCGGGAGGTGACGAGGGCGGTCTCGGCGGCCTTGTCGGGGGCGGGCTGGTCGGCGATGTCGCCCGGCAGGGAGACGACGGCGACCCCCGACCGCCCGACCGCGTGCTGGATGGCGGTCTGCAGGAGGCGGGGCATCTGCTTCGGGCTGGAGATCAGCTCGCTGTAGTGGCTGCACTCGCGGAACAGCTGGTCGGGGTGGGTCTCCTGGAAGTAGCCCAGGCCGATCTCGCTGGACGGGATGTGCGAGGCCAGGGCGAGGACGGGGGCCATCGAGCGATGGGCGTCGTAGAGACCGTTGATGAGGTGGAGGTTGCCGGGGCCGCAGGAGCCGGCGCAGGCCGCCAGCCTGCCGGTGATCTGCGCCTCCGCGCCGGCGGCGAAGGCGGCGGTCTCCTCGTGGCGGACATGCACCCAGTCGATGGCGGGGTTGCGGCGGACGGCGTCCACCACGGGGTTGAGACTGTCGCCGACCACGCCGTAGAGGCGTTTGACTCCGGCGCGGACGAGGATGTCGGTGAACTGTTCGGCGACGTTCTGTTTGGCCATGGTGCTCTCATGCCCCTTCGGTCTCCGTGGATCCCTGGATCCCTGGATCCCTGGATCCCCTCGGGGTCCATCCACGCACAGGCCGCTCTCTCACGCCTCCCAAACGGCCGCAGCCGTGCGGTCGTCGGCGTATCCCTTGACCCTGACCTGGGTGTCGGCGAGGAAAGCCGCCAGGCCCGGCGGTACGGGAGTCGACCAACGGCCGGTGAGGTAGCGGCACAGGTCGGGTTCGCCGCGCAGCGGTTCCGCGAGACCGCCGGTGCACATCAGGAGGGTGTCACCCGGGTGGGCCACGGAGGCGCGGAAGCGGAAGGGTTCGCGGGGTGGTTCGGGAGCGGGTTCGTAGGGGCTCGGGGGTGTCGGGATGCCGAGGTCCATGGTGAGACGGTCGCCCTCGGGCGTCTCCGCGGGCAGGGAGCCGAAGCCGACGACCGGGTCGCCGGTGACGTCGGTGACGCGGGGTTCGATGTCCTGCCAGGCGCCGTCCCGGAGACGGAACAGGCCGCCGGCGCCGACGCCGAAGAAGACGCGGGTACGGCACTGGGGGTCGGCGGGCAGGAGCAGGCAGCGCAGGGTGGCCGAGTACTCCTCCGGGTCGATGCCCTGTTCTGCGGCGCTGGCGCGGAGTTTGCCGAGGCTGCGGTCGGTGAGGCGGTGCAGGCCCGACTTGAGGTCACCGCGCCTGGCCGCCCTGATGTCCTCGGAGAGCCGGGCGTGGCTGCGCCCGACGGCCCGGCCGATCCAGTGGCACGACTCGGCGGCGGCGCGGTGGGCGCCGGGGGTGGCGCGGGCGCCGGTGGCCATCGCTACGAGGATCAGCGCGTTCTCGGCGGTGCCGAAGCGGGCGGTGAGGAGCGAGTCACGGCGGGGTTCGCCCCGGTAGCGCGCGGAGTCGCCCCGCACGGAGACGGCCCGCAGCGTGCAGGCGCCGTAGCGGGCGCCGTCCAGGACGGTGTCGGCGACGAGGTCGTCCAGGTCGTCGGGATCGGCCGGGGGGAGGGCGGTGGGTTCGGCGGCGTAGGTGGGGGGCCCGGAGCCCACGTAGTCGAGGTGGGGCGGGGGCAGGGTGGGGAGGTCCAGGTGAGTCGCCGGGTGGGTGGCGGAGGGGACGGCCTGCGGGGGGTCGATGGGCGGGGGCTCGGCTTCCGGGGCCGGCGGCGGAGAGGGCTGGGTGCCGCTCGCCGGCGCCTGCCGGATGCCGCCCTGCTGGGGGGCGGGCGCGGTCCCGGCGGTACGACTGCCTGCGGCTGACGCCGACGCCGGAGCGACGCCACCGAATCCACCGCGTGCGGCGGCCGGGGCCGCGTCGGCCGCCACCGCGCTGCCCGGCACTGCGTCGGCCGGTGCGGCGGCGGCCGGCGCTTGGTCGGCCGGCATGGGTGAGGCCGGTGCCGTCGTCGTCGGGGTCTCCGTCGACGTGCGGTGCTGCGGAGGTGGTTGTCCGGGTGGGTGCTCGTCGGTGCCCCGTGTCACTGTGGTCCGGGGCCGCTGCGGCGGAACCCCTGCCCCCTCGGTCGCCCCGCCCTTCACCGCACCGGCCGCCGAGGCGAAGCGGTCCTCCAGGGTGTCCGCCGCCGGTGCGGGGCCCGTGTCCTCGGCGGAGTCGCCGTACAACTGTGCCCACCAGTCGTCCTCGTGGCCGGTGGACCTTCCCCCCTGCTGGCTCATGCCCCTAATTGTCCACCGCAAGGGCCGGATGAAAACGGGGCATGGGGAAAAACCGACACGGCGCGCCGTGTCGAACGGCGTGTCGAGTGACTCCTCGAACGGCGGTACGGAAAAAGTCGCCGGACAACCGCACCCCCGGCGATCAGCCGTGAGCCGCCTCCGCGTCACCGACCTGGAGGTCATCGTCCCTGCCGCCGACGGGACCGGTGGCCCGGGAGCGACCCGAGCGACCCGAGTGACCCGGGTTGACCTGCGGTTTCCCGCGCTCTCCGGCACTCTGGGCACATGAGAGTGTGGGAGCTCCTGCTGGTCGGCCTGGTCCTCCTGCTCGGCCTGTTGGGAGTACTCGTGCCCGGGGTGCCGGGGTCGTGGCTCGTGTGGGCCGCGGTTCTGTGGTGGGCGCTGAAGGATCCGCAGCCGATCGCCTGGTGGGTCCTGGTCGGGGCCACCGTGGCGCTGCTCCTGTCCCAGGTGGTCCGCTGGGCGCTGCCGCCCCGCCGGCTGCGGGCGAGCGGGGCCACCCCTCGGATGGGGGTCTACGCCGGTGTCGGCGCGTTGACCGGTTTCTTCCTGTTTCCCGTACTGGGCGCGATCCCCGGTTTCATGGCCGGTATCTATCTCGGCGAACGCCGTCGCCTGGGCCGGCACGCCGAGGCGATGGCGGCCCTGCGCACCGCGATGCGCTCTGGCGGCTCCAGCGTGCTGGCGGAGCTGTTCACCTGTCTGCTGATCGCGGGGGCCTGGCTGGGGGCGGTGATCTGGGGCTGACCGTCGCCCCGGTGTAGGCCCACAGCCCTAGGCCGAGTATCCGATGTGCGCCGCGTCCGGACGTGGTTCGCTGCTGCCATGACCGAATTCAGCGAGGCGGAGCGCGCGTATCTGAGGTCGCAGCGGCTGGGGCGGCTGGCCACCGTCGACCCGCGGGGGCAGCCGCAGGCGAACCCGGTCGGCTTCTTCCCGCAGGACGACGGCACCATCCTGATCGGCGGCCTCGCCATGGGCCGTACCAAGAAGTGGCGCAACCTGCAGAAGAACCCGAAGGTCGCCCTGGTCGTCGACGACATCGTCAGCATGCGGCCCTGGAAGGTGCGCGGTGTCGACATCCGCGGCGAGGCCGAACTGCTCACCGGTCCACATGAGTTGGGCCCGCACTTCAGCGAGGAGGTGATCCGGATCCATCCGCGCCGGATCCACAGCTGGGGGCTTTAGAGGACGCCTTCGAGGGTCAGCAGCCGCGTCTTCCGTTCCAGGCCGCCCGCGTACCCGGTCAGTGAGCCGTTCGCGCCGATGACGCGGTGGCACGGCCTCAGGATCAGCAGCGGGTTGGCGCCGATCGCGCCGCCGACGGCCCGAACCGCCGCCCGGGAGACGCCGATACGCGCGGCGATCTGCCCGTACGTGGTGGTGGCGCCGTAGGGAACGGAGTCGAGCGCGGCCCACACCCGCTCCCGGAACTCACTGCCCGCGGTGCTCAACTCCAGGTCGAACTCCTTGAGTTCACCGGCGAAATAGGCGGTCAGCTGTTCCTCGGCCGCCCGGAAGGGGCCGGGGTCCTCCCGCCAACCCGGCTCCACCTCACGCCCGTTCTTCTGGCCGGGCACGGAGAGGGAGGTCAGCGCGCCGGTCGGGCCGGCGGTGAGGAGCAACGACCCGACGGGGCTGTCGACGCGGGTCCAGAGGGTTGTGGTCGTGCTGGTCATCGCTGAGGGCATCATGAAAGGCATCATCGAGGGCATCACGGTTCAGTCCAACTCTCCTGCTGCGCACAGGTGTTGCAGGGCGTAGGAGCGCCAGGGGCGCCAGTCGTCGGGAATGTCCGGGTCGGGCGGGGCCGCGTCGGGGTCGCCGAGTGCGCGGGCGCGGATGACGGCGATCGTGGCGGCGTCGATGCCGGGCAGTGCGGCCAGCGCGGTCTGCGCCTCGTCGCGGTCGGCGCCGGGGTCGAGGCGTACGGCGCCGTCGGCGAGGGCGGCGGTGAGCGCGCCGAGGGGGCCGTCGGGTTCGGCCTCGGCGAGGACGGCCGGTTCGGGGAAGAGGTGGGTGAGGCTGCCGGAGGGCGAGTCCAGCGCCTTGCCGTACCGCCGCACCAGCCGCTCGCTCTCGTACGGCCCCACCAGCGCCCGTACGGCCAGCTCGTCCGCGTCGGCGGAGCCGGGCGACCGCAGACCGGGCCGGGCGGCGACCAGCGGGGCGAGCCGTGGGTCGGCGCCGAGGCGCTCGTCGACGGCGTAGGGGTCGGCGTCGAGGTCGAAGAGCCGCCGCAGCCGCCCCACCGCGGTGGTCAGATCGCGGGGGTCGGTCAGCTGCAGCCGGGCGTCCAGCCAGCCGCCGGGGTGCGAACCGGAAGCGGACCCGACGGCCCGCGCCCGCTCGTCGACGGCGACGATCCCGGTGCCGTGCGGGAGGCGGAGGGTACGGCGGTACGTCCGCCGGCCGCGCTCCCCGCTCACCTCCTCCACCCCGGCCACCGCCTCGCCCGCGAGCAGGTCGAAGACGGCGGTGGACTGGTAGGGGCCCCTGAAGGCGAGCCGCAGCGGTATGCCGGCCGCGGGGGTGGCCGGCCGCCGGCCCGCCCGTCCCCCGCCCGGCGCCGCCGCCCGCAGCTCGCTCGGCGTGGAGGCGTACACCTCGCGGATGGTGTCGTTGAACTGCCGCACACTGGCGAATCCGGACGCGAACGCGATCTCCGTGATCGGCAGGTCCGTCGTCTGCACCAGGACGCGTGCGGTGTGCGCCCGCTGCGCCCGGGCCAGGGCGACGGGGCCCGCGCCGAGCTCCCCGGTCAGCTGCCGCTGCACCTGCCGTGCGCTGTACCCGAGCCGTGTCGCGAGCCCGGCGACGCCCTCCCGGTCGACGACGCCGTCCCCGATCAGGCGCATCGCCCGGCCCACGACATCGGCCCGGACGTTCCACTCGGCCGACCCCGGCACGGCGTCCGGGCGGCACCGGCGGCAGGCCCGGAAGCCCGAGCCCTGTGCCGCCGCGGCCGTGGTGAAGAAGCGCACGTTACGGCGCTTCGGGGTCACGGCCGGGCAGCTGGGGCGGCAGTAGATACCGGTCGTCTCGACGGCGAAGAAGAACTCGCCGTCGAAACGGGCGTCGCGGCTGCGTACGGCTTCGTAACGGGTGTCGTCGTCCGTCATGTGTCCCAGTCTCCGCCGTCGGCGAGAGTGCCGCTGGCGGAAAACGGACACGACACCCGTACCGGTATGGGGACCGGCATCGGCGCCGGAGCCGGGACCGGGACCGGCGGCTCGGGTACCGGCATCAGAGCCAGCGCCCCCGCTTCGCCTCCATGGCCGCCTTGCCCTCCGCCCCCCTCCGCTTCCAGTCCTTGCGGAGCTCGGCCCTGAGCCGTGCGTCGGTCTTGGCCACGATCCGCTGGTTCTCGCGGACGAGTTTCCGGTAGCTGTCCAGCCGCCGCTCGGCCAGCGCACCGGTTTCGATCGCGGCCAGCACCGCGCACCCCGGCTCGGCCTCGTGCGCGCAGTCGTGGAACCGGCACCGCCCGGCCAGCTCCTCGATCTCCGCGAAGACCTGTCCGACACCGGTTTCGGCGTCCCAGAGCCCGACCCCCCTCAGCCCGGGCGTGTCGATCAGCACGCCCCCGCCCGGGAGGGCGAGCAGGTTGCGGGTGGTCGTCGTGTGCCGCCCCTTGCCGTCGGCGTCCCGGATGGCCTGTACGTCCATCACGTCGGCGCCGACGAGCGCGTTCGCGAGGGTCGACTTGCCGGCGCCGGACTGACCGAGCAGCACGGACGTACCGCCGGAAACGGTTGCGACGAGCGTGTCGAGCCCGTCCCCGTGCAGGGCGCTGACGGGGAGCACGGTGACTCCTGGAGCGGACAGCTCCACGTCCTGGACGAGGTGCGCGCGTGTCACCGGGTCAAACACGAGGTCGGCCTTGGTCAGCACGACGAGCGGCTGGGCGCCCGACTCCCAGGCGAGAGCCAGGAACCGTTCGACGCGGCCGAGGTCGAGCTCGGCGGCGAGGGAGACGGCCACGATGGCGTGGTCGACGTTGGCCGCGAGGATCTGCCCCTCGGACCGCTTGGAGGAGGTGGAGCGGACGAAGGCGGTACGGCGCGGCAGATACGTCCGTACGTAGCGGGGGTTGCCGCCGGGTTCGACGGCGACCCAGTCGCCGGTGCACACGACCCGCATCGGGTCGTGCGGGGTGACGAACGCGGTGTCGGCCCGCAGCACACCATCGGCGGTGACCACGTCGCACTGGCCGCGGTCGACCCGGATCACGCGTCCGGGAAGCAGTCCTTCGGTGTCGTACGGGGCGAACTCGTCCGCCCATGCGTCGTCCCAGCCGTAGGGAGCGAGCGCGGAGAAAACGGGGGAAGCGGAGGAAGCGGAGCTGGAAGTCAAGGGTGACCCTTCACAAGGGCGGCCCCGGCGAAAGGAACGAAAGGAACGAAAGGAAAAGAAAGTCGAGGTCAGCCGGAGACCGCGGGGGTGGGATGGATGAACTCCTGAACCTGGGCAGCGCCCAGCGCAACAACGGCCATCACGGTCCTCACCTCCAGTTCCCGCCAGAGCTCACGCTCGCTCAACGGCTTGCGCGGAGCCTACGGGACGCACATACGGGGATGCCAACCCTTTTCCGTACGGCAGCGGTCTCTCCGTACGGCAGCGGTCAAGGAGTGGTGTCGAGGTGTACGACGACCTTGCTCACCGCCGTCTCGATCGCCGCGGTGATGGACGCGACCAGCGCGGCGGGGTCGATGTTCTGGTCGAACTTCGCGATGGCGGAGGCGAGTTGGGCGATAACCGCGGCCTGGGCCGCCTCGGTCGCCTGGACGGCCCGCAGCCGGGCGTTGGTGTCCTTGATGTAGGACTGGAGGGCCCAGTACTTGTTGGTCTTCGCGTCGGAGGCGTCGGCGGGAGCGGCGATCACCCCGTCCATGGTCAGCACCGCCTTCGCGGAAGCGGTGGCGATCTTGGCGATCTCGTCGGCGGTGAGCGGCATGTCGGTCTCCGTTCCGGCGGCCCACGCGCGCAGCGCGGACTCGCCCAGGTAGCAGATGGATCGGTCGAGCGGTGTCGAGGTGAACTGCCAGAACAGCGGTGAGCGGCCGGACGGGGCGGGCCGCGGGTGCGCCTCGGCCTGTGCGTAGGTCGCGGCACCCTTCCAGGGATAGGCCGGGTACCACAGCGGTACGCCGGCGGGCGCGTGTCCGGCGGCCAGGTCGCTGCCCGAGGTGTAGACGCCGACGCGGTGGCCGGGGAACGCGGCCTGGACCGCGGTGATCCACGCTGTGGCGTAGGCCTTGATCCCGGCGGCGGTGACGCCCGCGTAGTTCGCTCCGTCGGAGCGGCGTTCCAGGTCGAGCCAGTGGACGAAGCCGGGTCGGGCGTGGGGTCTCACGGCCGCCACGTAGTTGGCCGCCTCGGTGCGGGCGTTCTGGTTGGGCCAGCCGAAGTGGTAGGCGCCGGTGACGAGTCCGGCGGCGATGGCGCCGGTGATGTGCTGGGCGAAGCGCGGGTCGTGGGTGTGTTCGCCCTCGCTCGCCTTGACGAAGGCGAAGACGACGCCTTCGTCCTTGCGGGCGGTCCAGTTCTGGGCCGACTGGTAGACGGAGACGTCGACACCACGGCAGGTGTCCATATGGCCTTCCCCCTTTCGGAATTCGGACCGGATGTCGGACCGGATGTCGGATCGGTTGTGGGATGGGTTGCGGGATGGGTTGCGGGATGGGTTGTCGGATCGATTGCGTGTCCGGTTGTCGGACCGTATTTCGGGTCGTCGTGCGGGACCGGGTACCCGCCCCGTCACGCGGAACGATCGTGTCGCTCAGGCGTCACGGCCAGGGGCGACAGCGCCCTCGTACCTCCC
>Ga0182008_10002830_pt1 | contig 10729 bp, 5 predicted proteins | sample Sormic07211129_1_FD_120482 | JGI IMG/M metagenome (GOLD analysis project Ga0182008, IMG submission 120482) | Rhizosphere microbial communities from Sorghum bicolor, Mead, Nebraska, USA - 072115-129_1 metaG | ecosystem: Host-associated > Plants > Roots > Rhizosphere | place: USA: Nebraska...
GACTACGAGGCGCGCGGCCGCGCCAACGTGCTGGACTTCTCGCTCAACTACCCGCTGATCCGCCAGCGCCAGCAGAACCTGTTCCTGCGCCTGGGCGCCGACATCAAGGACCTGACCGACGAGGTCGGCATCGCCAACACCAATTCGCGCAAGCGCATCCATGGCCTGAGCATGGGCTGGACCTGGGAGCGCCGCGACGAGGTGCTGGGCGGCGGCTACTGGGCGAGCTCGGGCACGCTGTACCACGGCAACCTCTCGATCCGCGATCCGGAAAGCCGGCTGGCCGACCAGAGCCTCGGCGGCCACCGCACCGAGGGCGGCTTCACCAAGCTGAGCTTCCAGCTCTCGCGGCTGCAGGCCATCGTGCCGCGCCACTCGCTGTACCTCTCGGTCGGCGGGCAATGGGCGAGCAAGAACCTCGACGGTTCGGAAAAGCTCGCGCTCGGCGGCGCGCGTGCAGTGCGTGCGTACCCCTCGGGCGAACTGCTGGTCGACCAGGGCGTGATCGGCACGGTCGAGTGGCGCTGGTCGTTCAACGATGAGCTCACGCCCTTCGTGTTCTACGACGCCGCACGCGGAAAGATCGTGCGCAACCCCACGGTCTTCGACGGCCCCAACAGCCACAGCCTGCGCGGCTACGGCGTCGGGGTGAGCTGGTCGCGGCCGGGCAATTTCTCGATCAACGCCACGCTCGCCTGGCGTGCCGGCACGCCGCCGGCGCAGACCGACGGCGGTGGGCGCAATCCGCGCCTCTACGTGCAGCTCATCAAGGCGTTCTGACCATGAAGCAACGCAATCCCTCCCGCCAACGGCCCCGCCACCATCGCGGCCTGCAACTGCGGCCCCTGGCGATCTCGCTCCTGTGCGCGGGCCTCTCGCCGGCCATCGCGCAGGTGCTGCCCACGGGCTTTCTCCCCATCGCCGGCGGCGTCACGATGACGCAGAGCGGCAGCGTGATGAGCATCAACCAGCCGCTCGCGCGCGGCATTGCCAACTGGCAGACCTTCTCGATCGGTGCAGGCGGCGTCGTCAACATCGTGCAGCCGAGCGCCAGCAGCGTGCTGCTCAACCGCGTCACCGGCAACGAACTCTCGACCATCGCGGGCCAGCTCAATGCCAACGGGCGCGTCATCCTGGTCAATCCCAATGGCGTGATGTTCAGTCAGGGCGCGACGGTGAATGTGGGCGGCCTCATCGCCTCCACGCTGGCGCTGACGACCTCCAACCAGAGCTTCATGGACGGCGCCACCAAGCTCACCTTCGAGCGCGCCGATGCCAACTCGGCCTCGGTGCGCAACCTCGGCAGCATCACCGCCACCGGCGGCGGGCCCGTGGTGCTGATGGGCGCGGCGGTGGGCAACGGCAGCACCGGCACCATCACGGCCGACGGCGGGACAGTCGCGCTGGCCTCGGGCCGCAAGATCACGCTGGACCTCGTGGGCGACGGACTCACCAACCTCGTGATCGCGCCCGACGCCATGGCCACCAGCGCGAGCGTGGGCAACAGCGGAACGATCCAGGCCGACGGCGGGCGCGTGGCGCTCATCGGCAGTTCCACCACGGTGGGCGAACTGGTGGTCAACCAGACCGGCACGGTGCGCGCGCGCACCATCGGCACGCGCAACGGCGAGATCTTCCTCGGCGGCGGGCAGGACAACCAGGTCGCGATGACCGGCGGCACGCTCGATGCCACGGGCGCCGCGGCCGGCGAGCGCGGCGGCAACATCCGCATCGCGGCGGGGCAGGTGCAGTTGCAGGCCACGAGCGAAGGCCAGCAGGCGGTGGTCGATGCCGGCGGGCAGGCCGGGGGCGGCACGGTGACCGTGCGCGGCTACGACGTCGCGCTGTCGTCGGGCTCGGCGCTGCGCGCCAATGCGACCGGACAGGGCGCGGGCGGCGCCATCGACGTGGGCACGGCCGAGGGCCAGGTCCTGCCGGACGGCAGCACCGCACCGGCGCGCGAATCGCACGCACAGGTGTTCGGCGAACTGAGCGCGCGCGGCGCGGGCAGCGGCAAGGGCGGCACCATCACCACCAAGGCCGACGGCCTGCGCATCGGCGATGCGCGCGTGGATGCCGGCGGCGGCGCGAACGGCGGCGGCAACGGAAGCTGGCGCATCGACACGCCGACGGGTAACCTCGAGGTGGTCAACAGCGCCGATGTGCCGGCGTACCAGGCCGACTATCCGAGCATCGCAGCAGGCGCGACCGTCGATGCAGGCAGCGTCGGCAACGCATTGGGCCGCGGCACCGACGTCACGCTCGCGAGCGGCGCCATCGGCGACCAGCGCGGCGTGCGCTTCGGCGAGAACGTGCAGGTGGTCAAGCAGGAAGGCGGCACCTCCACGCTGCGGGTGGATTCCGCCGGCAGCATCCGCATGGACAACGGCTCCGCGATCACCTCCAAGCAGGGTGCGCTCAACGTGGACTTCAACGCCGACTCGACGGGCGCCATCGCGGCCCGTGCGGCGGACCCCGCGCAGATCTCCGTGACCGGCGGCGATCCGAACTTCGAGGCCGACTATGCGGGCGCGATCCGCCTCGTGGGCGCGACCATCGACGCCAACGGCGGCAACATCCGATTCTTCGGCCAGGGCGATGCGCTCAACGGCCGCGCGGTGGGCGGCTCCTCGTCGCATTCCGACGAGCAGTGGCTCGCCGGCATCTACTTGAGCGAAAGCACGCTGGCCACCAACGCCGGCGGCATCGTCAGCCTGCGCGGTCAGGGGCGCGCGTGGGTGGCGACGGACGACGGCGGCAACCCGCGCTTCTCGTCGAGCGAGGGCGTCGCGCTCTGGTTCAGCACGGTGAAGGCCGACGGCACCGGCACGGTGAGCGTCGATGGCGTGGGCGGCGTCGGCGGGAACGGCGTCAACGTGGGCTACGGCAGCACCGTCGCTTCGACCGGCGGCGACGTGACGCTCACCGGTCGCGGCACCGACTGGACGGCAGAGATGCCGGTGGCCAGCATCTTCAGCCAGACCGGCGTCGACATCAGCAGCAATGCCAGCGTCGCCGCGGGCGGCGACGTGCGCATCGCGGGCACCGGCGGCAACCTCGACGCGATGCGCCAGAGCGCGGATTTCGCCGAGGAAGGGCGCTCCGCGGGCAGGTCCAACGGCGTGTTCATCGGCGGCAACGTCACGGCCGGCGACGGCCGGCGCATCGACATCACGGGCAAGGCGGGCGGCGCAGGCTTCACCGCCAACCTCGACGCCGGTGGCGGCATCGTCATCACACCCGACGGCAGTTCGGCCTGGGGTGTGCAGGTGAGCACCGACGCGGGGCAGCCCAACGCGCTGCGGACCGACGGCGGCACCGTGGCCATCGATGCGCAGGGCACCGACGTCTCGCTGCGCGTGAACTCGTTTTCGGACTTCCAGGCGCTCGATGCCGCGCCGTCCGCCAATGCAGCACCGCCCACCGACGCTCTTGTCTCGGTGGCGAGCAGCACCGGCAAGGGCGGCAGCATCTCGGTGCGCGGGCGCAACGTGGTGGTCGATGGCGTCGACTTCGGCGGAGGCGACAAGCTCGTCGCGCGCCTCGATGCCAGCGGCGCCACCGGCGGCGGCAGCATCGACATCGCGGCCACCGGCGCCATCGCGATCGGCGCGAGCGCCAGCCTGGACGCGAGCGCCACGAACACCGGCAACGGGGGCAGCGTGAAGGTGGTCGCGGGCGACGCACTGCGCGCCTACGGAACGTTCTCGGCGCGCGGCGGCGCGGCGGGCGGCAACGGCGGCTTCGTCGAGACCTCGGGCGCGCAGTTCGACCTGGCCGGCGTTCGCGTCGATGCCTCGGCGCCGGTGGGCAGCGTGGGCTCGTGGCTGATCGATCCGTTCGACGTCGATATCGTGAGTGGCGTTGCCACGGGCTCCCTGACCGGCAACCCCTTCGATCCGATCGCCACCTCGACCATCCAGGACGGCGACATCAATGCCGCGCTCAACGCGGGCACCAGCGTGACGATCGGCACCGGCAGCACCGGCTCTCCTTTGCTCGGCGACATCCACATGTCGAACGCGAAGGGGGCGGTCAACATCAACTACAGCACCAACAAGGGTGCGGTCACCTTCCAGCTCGATGCCAACCGCAGCGTGCGCGGCGACGCGGGTACGGTGATCCAGTCCACCGGGGGCGGTGCCCTCAACGTGGTGTTCAACGCCGACGTCAACAACGGCGGCACGGCCACTGGCGGCGGGCAGATCAGCTACAGCGGCGACATCTACACCAACGGCGGCAACGTCGTGATGAACGGCAGCTGGGCCAACCCCAGCAACCAGGGCGTCAGCGTGCACCTGGACGGCAACGAGATCGACACCCGCGTGGGCCGCAGCGACGCGGGAGCGGGCGGATCGGTCACGATCGTCGGCCGGAGCATCGGGCCGGCCGGCATCGGCGACGCCGCCGTCAGCACCGATGGCGTGCACATCTCGACCTCGACCGGCAACGTGAACATCACCGGCACGGCCGACGCCGCGTCGGGCGTGCGCCTGGGGTCGCGCTTCGTCGCGACCGGCATTGCGAACCGGCAGACCGAGATATCGACCACCACGGGCAACATCACCGTGCTGGGCGTGGGCAACAGCGTCACCAGCGCGGGCACGTCGCCGGGCCACGGCGTGATCATCGACCAGTCGGCGCTGCGCTCGATCGACGGCGACATCACGGTGCGCGGGCTGCGTCAGGCCGGCGGCAACCTCGTGGGCGACGGCGTGCGATTGACCACGGGCGCGCAGGTCGTGACCACCGGCACCGGCGACATCGAGCTGAGCGGCCAGTCGGTCGGCAACGGCGCGGGCGTGCGGGTCGGCCCGCAGGCGCCGCTGGGCGGCGCGGTCCCGCCCGTCCTTGCGGACGTCATCGTGTCCGCGGGCGGCAACACGGTGCTGCGGGCCGGCAACGACGGCAGCACCGATGCGCTGGTGATCGACGGCAAGGTCAGCGCCGGCAACGTGATCAACCTGCGGCCGGGCGGTGTCGATGCCGCGGGCAACGGCGTGGACCAGACGGCCACGCCGATCACCCTCGGCGGCACGGCAGCCACCGGCTTCGCGGTTTCCGCCGCCGAGTTCGGGCGGCTCACGGCCCCCGTCATCGTGGCGGGGAGCAACGCGCATGCCGCGAACATCGATGTCGTGGGACCGCTGGCCCTGCCATCCGCACTGACCCTGCAGAACGGCGGTGGCGGCAACATCCAGCTGGGCGGCGCCATCACGGCGACGCAGCTCGGGCTGCTCAGCGCCGGCAACATCACGCAGGCCGCGGGCGCGCCCATCACCGCGGGCACGCTGATGGCGCGCTCCACCGGCGGCAGCGTGCTGCTCGACACGGCGCCGAACAACGTCAGTGCGGCCACGGTGGGCGGCGGCGCGGCCGGCGCCTTCCGCTACGTCGATGTCGACACGGTGCAGCTGGGATCGGTGTCCGTCACGGGCTTCGATGCCGCGGGCAATGCGCCGCAGCTCCAGTCGGCCACCTCGATGGCGGCCGACACCGTGTTCGTGCGCACGCTGTCCGGCGACCTGCTGCTGGGCACCAACGTCAGCAGCACGAGCGGCACCGATCTCGTGGCGGCCTCGCGCTTCCAGAACCTGGGTGCCTACACGATCACCGGCGCGCCCTGGCGCGTGTGGGCCGACACCTGGGTCGGCGAGACGCGCGGCGGCCTGTTCGGCTCGGGCCCGCTGCCCAACCTGTACCACTGCGCGTACCTGGGGTTGTGCACCGTCACGGTGTCGCCGGGCGACAACCACTTCATCTATGCGCAGCAACCCGTGGCCACGGTGGTGATCGGCAATGCGATCCGCCCCGAGGGACAGGCCAATCCGCCCTTCACGTACAGCGTCGACGGCCTGATCCTGGGCGACACGGATTCGAGCTTCAGCGGCACGCCCGGCACGTCGGCGACGCCGGCCAGCCCGCCGGGCGTCTATGCGATCAACGGCGGCTTCACCTCCGCCGCGGGCTATGCGGTCAATGTGCGGCCGGGCGACCTGACGGTCACGACGGCGCCCCCGCCCGTGCTCCGGTTGCCGGACTTCCCCAAGCCCGACCTGCTGCGCGACCCGCCTTCCACCTGGCTCTACGACCGCAACATCGGCCCGCCGCCGATCTGCTTTGCGACCGGCGCGCTCGAAGGCGACCGTGCATCGCAGGGCGGCGATGTGCTGGCGCGCGAATGGTCGCGCGTGCGGTCGCGGCCCAACCTCTCGAGCTGCGTGGACACCGAGAAGCGCAACGGCTGCGCCGATTTCTGACGGCGGCGCTCAGGGAAGAAGCTCAGGCAGAGGGGCCGCGCGCGGCAAGCAGCTGCAGGTAGCGCTGCTGCGCGCCGCCTTCGACCGCGCCGCGCTCTTCGAGCAGCAGCAGGCAGCGCAGCGCGAGATCGAAGGAGCCGTGGCAGTGATGCGCGAGCAGGGCCAGGTGCCGCAGCTGCTCGTCGTCCATCGCTTCGGGGCGGCGGATGTCGCGCATGTAGACGAGGTCGGCTTCCAGCAACTGGCGCAGGGGCCGGCGGGGATCGCCATCCACCACGCACGGCGCGATCGGCCACTGCTTCACCGCGGCAAAGCAATGCGGCACGAAGCCCTGGCTGCGCAGCTCCTGGTCGATCTCGCCCTGGGTCGGCTGGTCCTTGTAGAGGGTGACGAAGGACACCTCGGCCTGCACCATCACGGCCTGCGCCAGCCTGGCGCGGCCCGCGCGGAACACCGCGAGCTCGCTGCCCTGCGCATCGATCTTCAGGAAATCGAGATGCGCGATTTCGGCGATGTCGTCGAGCCGCCGCGTCTGCACCGCGACCTGTTCGCGAACCTCGGCCAGCGGCTGCAATGCCTCGAAGAGCGCGAGCGATCGCGCATCGGGCGCGAGCAGGCTGGTCATGCCCGGCGCGGCGCAGACATGCAGCGTGTGCATGCCGCCGTCGCCCAGCGCCCACGGCAGGTAGCGCTCGAGCGGGCCCTGGGCCTGCGTCAGTTCGTGCAGCGCCTGCGGCTGCGGATCGAAGCCCGTGACCCGGCACAACCCGGCCCGCAGCATCGTGAGATAGGGCGGGTCGCCGTCGATCGGGTTGGCCCCCACATCGACCACCTCGGTCAGCCGCTGCGGCGCGAGGATGTCCCGCAGGTCCATGGCAGTGCGTGCGGCCGGCGTCATCGCCGTGCTCACCGGCCTTCGCGCACGGCCAGCGCGCGGCCGAAGTGGCCGGTGTAGGTGCGCGTGCCCTGGTGCGACAGGTTGGAGCGGGCATCGATGAAGACCCGGCCGCCGATCGATTGCCAGCGGCGGCAGAAGGCGAAGTCCTCCGCCAGGTAGGCGCCGTTGTCGGGCTCGGCGAGCACGTCGAAGAAGCGGTAGTGCGGCAGGTCGCGCACCGCGGGGTCGGCGGCGCGCTCGGGCGTGTAGCGCAACTGCGGATAGGCCGCGGCGAGGCGCTCGAACACGCTGCGCGCGATCAGCATGAAGCCCGTGGGCGCATCCAGCACCTCGATGAATCCCTCTGCGTCTGCCGACTGATGGGTGTCGAGCGCATGGGCTGGAAAGCTGGCATGCCGTGCCTCGAAATCCTCGCGGGTGGCGCCGGCCGGCAGCGGCTCGCGAAGCCCGCCGGCGGGCCAGCCGTCGGTCTTGTGCGGATAGATGCCCGCCACCACGTCGCGCCCCGCGCACAGCAATCGGAGGGCCGCGTCGGGTTCGAAGCCGATGTCCGCATCGATCCAGAACAGGTGCGTCCATTGCGGGTCGGCCATGAACTCCGCGACGAGGCGGTTGCGTGCCCGCGTGATCAGGCTGTCGCCATCCAGAAAGCGCGTCTGCATCGGGAACCCGTGCATCCACGCCAGGTTGACCAGGCCCAGGAGGCTGCGCACGTAGAGGCTGGTCATCGTGCCCCCGTAGCTCGGGGTCGCGACGAAAGGGCGGATGTCTTTCAGGGCAGAGAGGTCGGGCATGGCGGGATGTCCTCGGGGCGGTCTGCACGGGGCCGTGCGGGCGGCTGCGGGGGCCACCATAGCACCCCGCGCCGCGCCTGTGTCCCCCCAGATTGCCCCAGGCCTCGCCCGTTCTCAGACGCCGCGCGCGCGGCGGTTGGACATGACCACGTTGTCCTTCGCGATGGCCTGGCCCTCCTGCATCGCGGCGATCCATGCAGCGGTCGATGTCACGGCGGCGAAGTTGCTGTGGAACACGACGCTGAAGACGCGGTGGATCTCTTCCGCGGTGACCTTGCCCGCCGCGTTTTCATACGGCAGCGCGCCGCTCGCGTCGGCGAGGAACTCCACGTTCAGGCCGCGGTGCATGGCCTCGAACACCGTCGATGCGTCGCAGTTCTGCGTCATGTAGCCCGCCACGCTCAGCGTGTCGATCTCGTGGCGGGCGAGCCACTCGGCGAAGTCGGTGCCAGTGAACACGCTCGGGAAGGCCTTGGTGATCAGGTGATCGCGCGGGCGGTTCGCAACCTCGGGGTGCAGCTGGCCGTTGTGGGTATCGGCCTGGAACACCGGCGCGCCCTTGGGGGCGTGGTGGCGCACCACGACGACCGGCGTGCCGGCGGCACGGGCGGCGTCCATGGCCTTGGTCACGTTGGGCAGCGTGTCCAGGATGGGCGGGTACTCGATCGGCAGCCCGCCGCCTTCGAAGTATTCGTTCTGCACGTCGATGACGACGAGGGCACGGCGCGGGGCGGTGGTGTTGCTCATGGTCTGGCTCCTTCTCTTGGCTTGTGTGGTGGGGATGGGCTCGATTCTTCGCCTTTCGCCCTCTCGCCGAAAGTGGCCCGATAGCCAATCATCGATAAGATCGGGCCATGGCCCGCCCCACCACCGAAACCATCGCCGTCGTCGCCTTCGACGGCATCAGCCCCTTCCATCTGTCCGTGCCCTGCATGGTGTTCGGCGAAGACCGCACCGAGACGGGGGCGCCGCGTTTTCGCATGCGCGTATGCGCGCCGGAGCCGGGGCCGCTGCAGACCAATGCGGGCTTCGAACTCGTGGTGCCGCATGGACTGGAGGCGATCCGCCGCGCGCAGATCGTGGTGGTGCCCTCGTGGCGCGACGACGGACGGCCCGCGCCGCCTGCGTTGATCCGCGCGCTGCAGGCCGCGCACCGGCGCGGCGCCACGGTGGTGGGCCTCTGCCTCGGTGCCTTCGTGCTGGCCGAGGCCGGGCTGCTCGATGGCCGGCCCGCCACCACGCACTGGAACCTCGCGGCCACGTTCGCCAAGCAGTACCCGAAGGTGAGCCTGCAGCCCGAGGTGCTGTATGTCGACGATGGCGACGTGCTCACCTCCGCCGGCACGGCCGCGGGCATCGACTGCTGCCTGCACCTCCTGCGCGTGCGCTACGGCGCCGAGACCGCGAACCGCGCCGCGCGCCGCATGGTGGTGGCGCCGCACCGGCAGGGCGGGCAGGCGCAGTACATCCAGCAGCCCGTGCCCGCGACGGCCGAGCGCGATCGGCTCGCGCCGCTGCTCGAATGGCTGGGCAAGCATCTCGATGTGCCGCACGAACTCGACAACCTCGCGCGCCGCGCGTTGATGAGCCGCCGCACCTTCACGCGGCGCTTTCGCGAATCGACGGGCACGACGGTGGGGCAGTGGATACAGAACCAGCGCCTCGCACTGGCCCAGCGGTTGCTGGAGACCACCGACCATCCGGTCGAGCGCGTGGCCACCGGCGCGGGCTTCGGCTCCGCGGTGTCGCTGCGCAAGCACTTCACCTCGGCATTCAAGGTGTCGCCGACGGTGTATCGCCGGCAGTTCTCGCGCACCGCGGAAACGGCCTGAACCTCAGGCCACGTGCGCGTGCCGCCGCGTCGTCAGCAGCGCGCGCAGCTTGGCCGGTGGCACCGGCTTGGTCAGCAGCATCACGCCGCCATGCCGCAGCCGCTGCAGCACCTCGGGCCCGGTCGCCCCCGACACCAGCACCGCGAGCGCATCGGGCTGCAGGCGCTTGGCGGCTTCGATCACGTCCACGCCGTCGCCATCGCCGGCCAGTTGCAGGTCGCACAGCACCGCATCGAAATGGATGTCGCCGGTGCCCAGCCGCGCGATGGCCTCGGCGCCGGTGGCCACGCATTCGACCTCGCAGCCCCATTGCTCCAGCAGCGCGCGGCTGCCGTCGAGGATGGCGGGGTCGTCGTCCACCACCAGGCAGCGCAGGCCCGCGAGCGGCGCGGGCGTCACCGGCGCGGGCTCGGGCAGCACGACATCGGCGGCGCGCGCGGCCGGCAGCGTGAAGGCGAAGGTGCTGCCGGCCTGCAGCGCCGAGCGCACGGTGATGCGGGTGCCCAGCAGCGTCGCGATGCGCGCGCAGATCGCCAGTCCCAGGCCGAAGCCGCGGCGCCGGTCGCGCTCGGTGTTCGCCACCTGGTAGAACTCCTCGAAGATCCGCCCCTGGTGGATCGGCGCGATGCCCACGCCGTTGTCGCGCACCTCGATGCGCACGCTGGTGCCGCTGCGCCGCGCGGCCACCAGCACGGTGCCGCCCTCGGGCGCATGGCGCAGCGCATTGGCCACCAGGTTGTTGACGATGCGCTGCAGCATCGCCGCGTCGGTGCGCACCGCCAGGCCCCGGTCGCTCCAGCGCAGCCGCACGCGCGCCTCGATCGCGGCGGCGGCGTGTTGCGCATCGAGCTGGTCGAAGAGGGCGGCCAGCGAGATGCGGGTGATCGAAGGCGTGAGCACCTGCGCATCGAGCCGCGAAATCTCCAGCAGGTCGTCCAGCAGCAC
>Ga0182008_10002831_pt1 | contig 10728 bp, 8 predicted proteins | sample Sormic07211129_1_FD_120482 | JGI IMG/M metagenome (GOLD analysis project Ga0182008, IMG submission 120482) | Rhizosphere microbial communities from Sorghum bicolor, Mead, Nebraska, USA - 072115-129_1 metaG | ecosystem: Host-associated > Plants > Roots > Rhizosphere | place: USA: Nebraska...
CCGTGCAGGAAACGTGCCCGCGCCGCTTGCTGGCTTGCCGACAGCCGCTGCGCACAACGCTGCTGCCGCGCCAGCAGCCGCTGTTGCGCAGGCAGCAGCGCTCCACCATTTGTGCGGCTCCGGCGCTGGCACGCGTCTTGCGAAAGTAGAGGCATGACTGATTCGTACCTCAACCTCAAGAATGGAGCATGACATGACGGACGTGGCACAAGCACAAGCACCAGAGCAAGTACAAACGCAGGATCTGACGGCGGCCGAACTGGCCTTCGTGGAACAGGTGCGGCGCGATGCGCAGATCGCCTTTGACGGCTTGCGCGAGACGGGCAGCCTGACGGCCAACGGCACGGTGGGCTTCGTCGAGCGCACCCCTGGCGGCGACAAGGTCGTGGTGGTCAACGATCCGGGCCCGTTCCGCCGCGGCCAGCCCCTGAAGGCGGCCGTGCTGGCGCTGGACGGCACGGTGATCGTGGGCGACGCCAACAACGGCGGCGCGCGCTATTTAAAACTGTTCCGCGAACGGCCCGAGGTCACGTCGATCTCGCACGTGCATTCGCCATCCTTGGGCGCTTGGGCGCAGACGCACCGCACCTTGCCGATCCGCTACGTGCCCGTGCAGCGCTTCCAGCTGATCCGCGAAATTCCCATCTATATCGACCGCCGCCAGCCCGAGGTCGATTTCATCCTCGGCGAAATCGCCCGCAATACGCATGCCACGGCCATCCTGGAAGCGAATGGCGGCGCCACCGTGTGGGGCAAGCAGGGCTTGCTGAAGCTGGCCGAATTCATCCTGCTGCTGGAAGAGGGCGCGCAGATCCAGATCGCGGCCGAAGCCATCGGCGGTTCACGCGACTTCGGCCCCGGCGTGCTGCTGCAGCAATGGAAGATGAGCAAGCTGATCGACACGGCGCGCGCGCTCTCCTTGCTTCCCGCTACCGATCTGGTGTAACCCTTACAAGAACAGGCCTGCAATGTCATTGAAATTCTTACGTTTGAGCTGGCGTAAGCTGTTTGTCGCCGTCGCCCTGGCGTCCAGCGTGCTGGCACCAGCCATCGCGGCGGCGGCCGAGCCGCTGCCGGCCGCCGTGCGCATCGCCGTCGTGGCCCGCACGGCGCCGTCCGGCAAGACCGTGTTTGCCGGTTCGGCCGCCCAGGTGGCTGCGCAAGGCTGGCTGGCGGCGGAACTGGGCAAGCTGGGCGTGAAGCTGGAATGGGTGCCCGTCACCACCAATTCCGTGGCCACGCAAGTCAACGAGGCGTTTGCCAACCACTCGATCGACCTGGCCCAGTATGGCGACTTGCCGTCGATTATCGCCAATGCCTCGGGCTTGCAGACGCGGCTGATCCTGCCGGGCGGCAGCTTCAGCAACACCTATCTGGTGGTGCCGAACGGCTCCACGGCCAAGTCGATCAAGGAGCTGAAGGGCAAGAAGATCGCCCTGCACCGGGGCCGGCCGTGGGAATACCCGTTCGCGCGCCTGCTGGAAGCGAATGGCATGACCTTGCGCGACGTGAAAATCCTCAACCTGAATCCCCAGGCGGGCGCGGCGGCGGTGGCGACGGGCGGCGCGGACGCCTTCTTTACCCTCAGCGACGCCTTTTTGCTGGAAGATAAAAAGGTGGGCAAGATCATCTGGTCCAGCAAGGCGCCGCCGCAGGACTGGAAGATGCGCGCGGAACTGTGGGCCGACAGCGGCTTCCTGCAACGCTGGCCGCAGCTGGCCCAGCTGGTGGTGACGGCGTATGTGCGCGAGCACCACCGGGCTGCCGGCGCCGGTGGCGAAGACGAATACGTGCGCACCGAGGCGTCCGCGGGCCAGGTGGAAAGCGTCGTGCGGCGCGAACTGGCGGGCGACCATACGCCATGGCAGGCGCGCTGGTCGCCATTGTTCACGGCCAGCCTGCGCCAGCATTACGTGGGCGAGGCGGCGTATGCGAAGAGCGCTGGGCTGATCGGGCGGCCCCTGCAAGTCGACAGCCTGTTCGCGCCCCAGTTCGTCAACCAGGCGCTGGCGCAGCTGAAGCTGCAAACGTACTGGGCGCCATGACTTCCCTCACTGTCGCCTTGCCGCGTATTCCCGCGCCGGCGCATGCGGCGCCCATTCCCTGGCTGCGGCGCTTTGTGCGCTCGCCCTGGTCCGTGTGGGCGTCGCCGCTGGCCTTGCTGCTGCTGTGGAGCATCGCTACCATTTTCGAATGGATGCCCGCGCACATCCTGATGTCGCCGTGGCAAGTGCTGCTGACGGCGCGCGACCTGGCCGAGAGCGGCGAACTGGGCCAGCACCTGGGTATCAGCCTGTTCCGCCTGCTGGCCGGTTTCGGCCTGGGCGCCAGCGCGGGCCTGGCGTTTGGCGTCGTGCTGGGCCTGTCGCCGGGCTTGCGCAGCTATGTCGATCCCACGTTCAATATCTTGCGCCAGCTGCCGACCGTCGCCCTGATCCCTTTGTTCATCTTGCTGTTCGGCATAGGCGAGAGTTTCAAGGTGTTTATCGTGGCCAAGGCCAGTTTCTTCATCGTCGCGCTGGCCGTGCATGACGCCATCCGCAACCTGTCGCAGCGCTACTTTGAGGTGGCGCAAGTGTATTGCTTTTCGCGCTGGCAGCGCATCCGTTTGATCGTCCTGCCCGCCATCGTGCCGGCCGCGTTGACGGGCATGCGCATCGCCCTGTCGCGCTCGTGGATGGTGCTGGTGGGCGCGGAATTGCTGGCCGCCGACAGCGGCCTGGGCCAGATGATGGAAATGGGCCGGCAAATGTTCCGCCTCGACGTGGTGATGGTGGGCGTGGTGCTGACGGGCGTGATCGGCTTCGGCCTGGACCGGGCCTGCCACGCGCTGGAGGCAAGATTGATGCGCTGGAAGCGTAATGGGGAGTCCGCATGAGACAGCGTTTAGTGTTAGTGATCAAGGGCGCGCTGCTGCCGCTGGCCTTGCTGGGCGCCTGGCAATGGGCCTCCGGCCAGGGTGCTGCCGCCGCCTACATTTTTGTGTCGCTGGGCGATCTGGCGCATAGCCTGCGCGACCTGGTCTTGACGGGCGAACTGTGGGTGCATCTGCGCGCCAGCCTGGGACGCACGCTGGCCGGCTTGCTGCTGGGCGCCGCCGCCGGCATCGTCACGGGCGCGCTGATGGCGCAGTCGCCGCTGGCGGACCGCCTCATCGGCCCCTTGTTCCACAGCATCCGCCAAGTCCCCTTGCTGGGGCTGATTCCCTTGCTGGGCTTGTGGGTGGGCAATGGCGACGGCGCCAAGCTGCTGGTGATCGCCATCGCCGCCTTCTATCCCACCGTGCTCAACACGTATGCGGGCATGCGCCAGGTGGAAGGGAGACTGCGCGAAGTGGGGCAGGTGCTGACCCTGACGCGCTGGCAAACCTTGCGCCAGATTCTGTTGCCGGGCGCCATGCCGGCCATCGTCACCGGTGTCACGCATGCGCTGGCGTTCGCCTGGCTCGCTTGCTTGGGCGGCGAACTGCTGTTTGCGGCCGGCCCCGGCATGGGTTCCCTGTTGCTCAATGGTGAAGTATCGGGCCGCATGGATGTCGTGCTGCTGGCCGTGCTCGTGATCGCCTTGCTGGCGCAAACGATGAACGTGGCGTTTGCGCGACTCGCGCGTCTGCTGGTGAAGGGGCGCAGCAGTGAGTGAATCCCTGCCATTCCAGCCCGATGCGGCCGTCAGTGCCCGCGAAGGGGAGTTGCGCGCCTTCCTGTTGCGTTTTATCGGCCTGACCTTGCTGTCGGGCGTAACGATCGGCATGAACAAGGTGCTGGCCACCTTGCTGGGCTTGCATTTGCACGTGAGTAATTTCCAGCTGGCCGCGATCAGCAGCGCGGAAACCTTGGCCATGGCGCTGGGCACCATTCCGGCCGGCTATATTCTTTCGCGCGGCAACCCCAAGCACCTGTACGCGGGAGTGAGCCTGAGCCTGGCGCTGGCCTTTTGCGTGCTGCCGTGGTTGCCCGGCTGGCAATGGGTGGCCCTGCTGATGTTTCTCGTGGGACTGTGCATCTCGCTGCGCATCGTGGCCATGAGCACGGTGTTTCTCGTGCGCCTGCCGGAACTGGGGCAGGGCAAGGCGGGTTGGTACAAGGGAACATTGATCCTCGGCATGCAGTTCCTGGGCCCTTTGTGCGGCAATTACCTGATCGCGCAGCTGGGATTGAAGGCGGGCTTTTTGATTTCGGCCCTGATGTTCGCCATCCTGGCCGTGCTGGGCTGGCAAGTGCTGCCTGACAATACGGCACCGCGCAAGCAGGCGGGACAGGGTGCGCTGCCCGGCGCGGCCAGCCTGCGCAAACTGCTGCGCCTGCCTATCGTGCGCGTGACTTACCTGTTCGAAATCCTCGCCAGCTTCACGGCGTCCAGCGTGGGCGTGTTTTCCATCCTGCTGGCGATTCGCGTGCTGCACTGGCCTGCGCACCACTCCGTCTGGCTGATGGCCGTGCAGGGACTCAGCTGCGTGCTGGTGCTGCTGTTCCTGGGGCGCTTTGTGCTGGCCAGCCGTTACCGCGAGCAACTGTATGGCGGCGCCCACCTGGCCATCATGGCGGCCTTGCTGATCCTGGGGCTGTGGCCGTCCAGCATCGCCTACCTGGCCGCCTCCGTGCTGCTGGGCCTGGGCCTGGGCGTGAATAACCTCGTCAATACGGACAATATCGCCCGCGCCCCCGTCGACAAGGCTAGGGTCTCCGCCCATCTGACCCTGTTCGGCATGGTGGGCGGCACGGCTGGCGCGCTGGCGGCCGGCCATCTGGCCGACGTGACGGGCTTGCGCAATGTGTTCCTGATCTGGTTATTCCCATGGCTGGCCGCCTGGCTCTGTTTCCACGGCAGCCGCTGGCTGCGCCGGGCGCCGCCCGCCGCCATTCCTTCCCTTGCCCCCACCGCAGAGAGTACGCCATGAATGATTTTGTTTCTCCATCGACCTTGCTGCCGCAGCGGCAGCACCTGAACGGCGGCTTGCAAGTGCAGCACGTGAGCAAGTCGTTTTCGCTGAAAGGCGCGCCGCTGCTGGTGCTCGACGATATTTCCCTGACGATCGCACCCGGCGAATTCGTGGCCATCGTCGGCGCCTCCGGTTGCGGCAAATCCACCTTGCTGCGCCTGCTGGCGGGTCTCGATACGGACTACACGGGCTTGTTGCTGCACGACGGCGTGCCGATCCGTGGCACGGACTTGCGCCGGGGCCTCGTGTTCCAGGACCACCGTTTGTTTCCGTGGCTGACGGTGCAGCAGAACGTGGCCGTGGCCTTCAGCAATACCCGTGTGCCGCAGGCCGAGCGCGAAGCCCGCGTGACGGCGGAAATCACGCGCGTGGGCCTCGACGGCTACGCGGATGCTTACCCGCATCAATTGTCGGGCGGCATGTCGCAACGGGCCGCGATCGCGCGCGCGCTGGTCGGGCGGCCCGACGTGCTGCTGCTGGACGAGCCGCTCGGTGCGCTCGACGCGCTGACCCGCTTGCGCTTGCAGCAAGAGCTGCGCCGCCTGTGGCAGGACGAGGGCATCACCATGGTGATGGTCACGCATGACATCGATGAAGCCGTCTACCTGGCCGACCGCATCGTCGTGCTCGATGCGCGGCCGGGCAAGGTGCGCCGGGTGCAGGACGTGCCGCTGGCCCACCCGCGCCAGCGCGGTTCGCCGGGTTTCGTTGCCATCCGCGACGGCTTGCATGCGGATTTCAGCGACCTCGATGACACGCACGCGCCCGTGGCGCAGGAAGTGGATCCCAGCAGCCTGTGGGATGGCAATGAATGGGCGCGCAGGATGGCGCTGTAGTTTTTTTGATATCCATCAACCTGGAGAGACAGCATGAGCAATGAAAGTCAGGCAGCAAACCAAGCACTCGACACCCTGTGGTACACGCGCTGTCCCGTCCCCACGGGCCTGGGCATTTCTTTGCAGCAGGGCTGGCTGGAAGAAGCCTTGCGCGCCGACGGCACCAGCTTGCGCTCCTTGCGCGAATCGGAGCAGGAAGCCGTGCGCGAATCGCATTTCGATCATACCTTGCAAAACTCCGTGCGCCACGGCGGCAATATTCCCGCCCTGTGGGCCAGGGCGGCGGGGCGCGACACGCGCGTCATCGGCCTGTCGTGGTCTGACGAGACGCAGCTGATCTTGACCCTGCCCGGCAGCGGCATCGAGACGGTGCGCGACTTGAAGGGCCGGCGCTTCGGCTTGCCCCTGTGGGCCAGGGCGCAGATCGACTTTGCGCGCGCGCAAGCCTTGCGCGGGCTGGAAAACGCGCTGAGCCTGGAAGGCTTGACGGTTGCCGACGTGGAACTGGTCGATTACGTCATTCAAGCGGGCCAGAGCGAAACGCCGCCGGAGCGGGGCGCGGCGACGAATCTGTTCAGCGGCGCGCGGCGCGGCGGGCAAAGCCCGGAACTGCTGGGGCTGCTGCGGGGCGAGGTCGACGCCATCTTCCTGAAAGGCGCTTCGGCCGCCCAGCTGGCGCAGCAGTTCGGCTTGCACACGGTGATCGACACGGGCAGCCATCCGGAGCCCTTGATCCGCGCCAACAATGGCACGCCGCGCACCCTGAGCGTCGATACGCACTTGCTCGACCACCATTTCAGCTCGGCCGTCACCCTGGTCGAGCAAGTGCTGCGGGCCGAAGCGTGGGCGCGCGGCCATGCGGACGAGACGCGGCGTTTCCTGGCGCGCGAATCGAATGCCAGCGAGCACTGGGTGCAAGTGGCCTACGGCAAGGATGCCCATCTGCGCCTGGACACGGACCTGGCGGAAACGTCGATCGCCGGCTTGCAGGATTTCAGCGACTTTTTGTTCCGCTGGAACTTCCTGCCCAGCAAGGTCGACGTGCGCGCGTGGATCGATCCCCGTCCTTTCGACGCGGCGCTGGCGCAGACGCGCCGCGCGGCCTGAGCGGGAAGCACGTCAACGGTGGCCATGTTCGATGATGAGGAGAATGCGATGCGGCGACGCACTGTGATGGGCGGGCTGGCCTTGCTGCCCCTGGCGGGAAAGGCGGCCTCGGCGGCGAAAGCGGCGGGGGCGCCGCCGGCAGCCCTGCGCATCGCCTCGACGGGCTTTGCGGAAAACGGCAAGGCGGAACTGGGCGGCATCGCTTACCGCGTGCAGCAGGAAGGCTGGCTGGCCCGCGAACTCAAGCTGCGCGGCGTGCGGCTGGAATGGCTGCCCGTCACGGGCGACACGGGCGCGACCATGAACGAGGCGTTCGCCAGCGGGCGCATCGACATGGCCGCGTATGGCGACTTGCCGTCCGTCATACTCAACGCGGGCGGCGTGCGCACGCAGGTGATCGTGCCGGCGGGGCGGGGCACGGACCAGTTCCTCTTGGTGCCCACCGGTTCGCGCGCCACATCCCTGGCCGACCTGAAGGGCAAGCGCATCAGCGTGCACCGGGGCCGGCCGTGGGAACTGGGCTTGCGCCAACTGATCGCCGATCAGCGCATGTCGCCCACGGATTTTCGTTTGATTAACATGGACCTCAAACCGGGCACGGCCGCGCTGGCCACGGGCGCCGTCGACGCCTTGTTCATGATCAATGGCTATCCGCTGGAAGACAAGGGCATCGGTCGCATCATCTGGTCCAGCAAGGGCTTGCCGGAGAGAAAAATGCGCGCGGAACTGTGGGCGCGGCGCGACTTTACGCAAGCCCATCCCGATATCGCCGAACTGGTGGCCACGGCCTGGCTGCGGGCACAGCATTGGGCCGCGCTCGATGGCAACCGCGAGGCGATCATCAAGGATGGCACGCGCAACGGCACACCGGACAGCGTGGTGCGGCGCAGCTACGACGACCCGGGCCTGCAGTGGAAGGAGCGCTGGTCGCCCCTGTACGACGACGCCGTGTATCGCCATTACCGCCGGGTACTGGCGTTTGCGCAGGAGCAAAAGCTGATTCGCCAGCCGTTGACGGCGGAAGAGTTGCTGGAACCGCGTTTCGTGGCGGCCGGCTTGAAAAAGCTGGGCCTGGCCAATTACTGGGAACCGGCCAAGGTGTAGTCTGGCCGCAGGGCGTGGCTCAGTGCGGCAGGCACACGCGTCCCGCCACATTGACCACGTCGTCGCCCGCATGTGCGCGCAATTGCAGCAGCATCAGCGCCACGCCCAGCATGAGCGCCGCAGCGCAGAGTTTCTTGTGCATCGTCGTTCCCGTTTTCACTATCTATGAAGGTATGCAGCGATATTATTGCCGAAATTCAGCGTGCGGGATGAGCAAATTACCAAGTGTGCTCTACAATTATGCATCTTGCGCATCCGCGCCATCTGAATTGTATGCATAGTATGTGAAGGGAATGACAAGCCTGTGACTTCCAAGCCGATCAAGATCGCCGCCACCGTTGTCGTGGCTCTCGCCGCTGGGGCCGGCATTTATAGCTATACCCGACCGGCCGCCACCGCCACGCCCGGTGCCCCGGCTTCGGGCAGCCCGGCCGCCGCGCCGCATTCCGGCGTCGACACGGCCGCCGTGGCCAGCCAGTTCCGCGACTTGCTGGGCAATTTCCGCAAGATCATCGTGCTGCTGGCCGACGAGCAAAGCTTGCCGGAAGGCGCGCGCGACGAAGCCCGCAAAGTGGGGCAGGCGCTGTTCCATGAAAACCAGGAACGCATCGCCAAGCTCGATGCAGCGCTCGATCAATTGACGGCACCGACCAATCCGGGCCGCTTTGAGGCGCTCGACAGCCTGCTCACCTATATCGAATCCGATCCCAGCCTGTACGACGCGGACCGCCTGGCTTTCCGCGAGCTGCTGCAAAGCATGCTGGCCGACGTGGCCAAGGATTCGTCCTTGCCGGCGATCAAGCTGCACAAGCGCATTTCGGAAGACCTCGACGCGCTGGGCGAGATCGAGCGCAATTACGAGAAGGAAATCCGGCAAATCTTCGGCAACCTGGGCCAGCGCGCCATCGAACTCAAGCGCGAACGGTGGGACGATTACGTGGCGCAGTTGAAAAAACTGTATAGCCGCGAACAGATTCTGAAGGAAAACGGCATCGTCGTGCCGTATGCGGTACCACCGGCCGGTTCTGTCCCGGAAGCCAAGCCCGTGCCCAAGAAGGACGAGGCGGAAATCTTCGGCCTCGGCTTGCCGAAGAAAACCATCGTGCTGACCTTCGACGACGGCCCGCACCGCCGCTACACGGAAGAAATCAGCGCCATTTTGAAACAGTATGGCGTGCCGGCCGTGTTCTTCAACGTGGGCCGCAACCTGGGGTCGCTCGATGCGGAAGGCCACGCCAAGCTGGGTGCGGGCGCGGAAGTGAGCCGCAAGCTGATGAAGGAAGGCTATGCCGTGGGCAACCACAGTTTCAGCCATGCACAGCTGTCGAAACAGACGGGCGACAAGCTGAAAGGCGAAATCCTCGGCACCGACACGTTATTGAAGGCCATCAGCCCCGAGCGGGCCGCGCTGTTCCGCTTTCCGTATGGCGCGCGCAACAGCGAAGGCATGGCCGCGCTGGCCGATGCCCATCTGAAATCCGTGATGTGGAATATCGATTCGCTGGACTGGGCCGACCCCGTGCCCAGTTCGATCACGAACCGCGTGCTGGCGTCCGTCGACAAGGCGGGGCGCGGCATCGTCCTGTTCCACGACATCCACGAGCGCACGGTGAAAGCCTTGCCGGCCGTGCTCGACAAGCTGATCGCGGAAGGCTATCAATTCGCGGGCTGGGATGGCACCAGCTTCCAGGTGGCGAAAAGCACGGCGCCCGCGCCGGAGAAAGTGCCCGTCACCACGGGCTACGCCAATTCCTGGGCCGTCGTGATCGGCATCGACGATTACGCCAAGTGGCCGAAGCTGCAATATGCGGTGCGCGACGCGCAGGGCATCCGCGAAACGCTGATAGAAAAATTCGCGTTCGCGCCCGAGCGCGTCGTGACCCTGAAAAACGGCGAAGCGACGCGCAACAACATCCTGGCCGCCTTCCACGACAAGCTGGCACATGGCGGCGTGCAAAAGAATGACCGCATCTTCGTCTTCTTCGCCGGCCACGGCGCCACGCGCAAGCTGAGCTCGGGGCGCGACCTCGGCTACATCGTGCCCGTCGATTCCGACCCGGCGCAGTTCGCCACGGATGCGATCCCGATGACGGAAATCCAGAATATCGCGGAGTCCTTGACGGCCAAGCACGCGTTCTTTGTCATGGACGCGTGCTACAGCGGCCTGGGCCTGACGCGCGGCGCCGGTTCCAGCTCTTTCCTGCGCGACAACGCCAAGCGCATCGGCCGGCAAATGCTGACGGCCGGCGGCGGTGACCAGCTGGTCGCCGATGGCGGACCGAACGGGCACTCCGTGTTCACGTGGACCCTGCTGCAGGGCCTGGCGGGCAAGGGCGACCTGAACGGCGACGGCCTCATCACGGCCACGGAACTGGCGGCGTATGTAGCGCCGGCCGTGTCCAGCGTCTCGAACCAGACGCCCGCGTTTGGCAGCCTGCCCGGATCGGAAGGGGGCGATTTCGTCTTCGAATTGCCGGGCGAGACGGAATTCCTCAGCCCGAACACGACGCAACTGTCGACGGAAGCCATCGCCCTGAACAGCAAGCTCGACGCCAAGCCGGCGGCGGCCAGCGTGACGGTGAAGGATTTGCAGGGAGGCGAGCAAAAGATCGTCACGCCGGGCGCCGTACCGACCTCCACGCGCCAGCTGGCGCAGCGGGCCAACGACCGCGGCTTGCAGCTGTACAAGGAGAAACAGTATGCGGCGGCGGAAGCGCAATTTACGGAAGCGCTGAAATTGCG
>Ga0182008_10002832_pt1 | contig 10726 bp, 10 predicted proteins | sample Sormic07211129_1_FD_120482 | JGI IMG/M metagenome (GOLD analysis project Ga0182008, IMG submission 120482) | Rhizosphere microbial communities from Sorghum bicolor, Mead, Nebraska, USA - 072115-129_1 metaG | ecosystem: Host-associated > Plants > Roots > Rhizosphere | place: USA: Nebraska...
CCTGCTGCGCCAGGCCTTCGAGGAAGCGATCCACACGCACGCCTACCAGTACATCGTCGAATCGCTGGGCCTGGACGAGAGCGAGATCTTCAACGCCTACAACGAAGTGGCGTCGATCCGCGAGAAGGACCAGTTCCTGATCCCCTTCATCGATGCCATCAGCGACCCCAACTTCCACACCGGCACGCACGAGAACGACCAGACCCTGCTCAAGTCGCTGATCGTGTTCGCCTGCCTGATGGAAGGCCTGTTCTTCTACGTCGGCTTCACGCAGATCCTGGCGCTGGGCCGCCAGAACAAGATGACCGGCGCCGCCGAGCAGTACCAGTACATCCTGCGCGACGAATCGATGCACTGCAATTTCGGCATCGACCTGATCAACCAGTTGAAGCTGGAGAACCCCAACCTCTGGACCGCGGAGTTCAAGGCCGAGATCAAGGCCCTGTTCCTCAAGGCGGTCGAGCTCGAGTACCAGTACGCCGAGGACACCATGCCGCGCGGCGTGCTCGGCATGAACGCCTCCATGTTCAAGGGCTACCTGCGCTACATCGCCAACCGGCGTGCGCAGCAGATCGGCCTCGAGACGCTGTTCCCGAACGAAGAAAATCCGTTCCCCTGGATGAGCGAAATGATCGACCTGAAGAAAGAGCGCAATTTCTTCGAAACCCGCGTGATCGAATACCAGTCGGGTGGTGCGCTCTCCTGGGACTGAACTTTTGAACGAAAAGAATCGATGAATTCAGGAATTGCCTTCGACACCCACTGCGTCACAGAACGCGGCGTGGCGAGGGCGCAGGTGTTCATGGTGCTGGGGCTTGATTCCCAACGCCATGGATCGCTTCACGTACACAAGCGTGCGTGGAGTGCTTCAAAAGGTTGATTTTTCAACTTGATCAAGGAGAAAGAAATGGCAACTGCAAAGAAAGCGCCGGCTAAGAAAGCCGCAGCAAAGAAGGCTCCGGCAAAGAAGGCCGTCGCCGCCAAGAAGGCCCCGGCCAAGAAGGTCGTAGCCAAGAAGGCGCCGGCGAAGAAGGCTCCTGCCAAGAAGGTCGCGGCGAAGAAGGCTCCGGCAAAGAAGGTCGCTGCCAAGAAGGCGCCGGCCAAGAAGGCTGCAGCCAAGAAGGTCGTAGCGAAGAAGGCTCCGGCAAAGAAGGCCGTCGCCGCCAAGAAGGCACCGGCCAAGAAGGCCGCTGCCAAGAAGGCGCCGGCGAAGAAGGCCCCCGCGAAGAAGGCAGCGGCCAAGAAGCCCGCCGCCAAGAAAGCCGCGAAGAAGCCCGCTGCCAAGCCTGCCGCCAAAGCCCCTGCCGCCAAGCCCGCTGCCAAGGCCCCTGTTGCCAAGAAGGCCGCCAAGGCGCCCGCGAAGGCTGCCGTAGCCCCTGCCCCTGCTGCGCAGACGACGCTGAACCCACAGGCCGCTTGGCCCTTCCCGACCGCCAGCAAGCCCTGAGATTTCTCGGGGCCCTGAAGGTCAAAAGCCCGGTACCGCAAGGTCCCGGGCTTTTTTATGGGCGCTCGCCGCGCGCTCAGAGGCCCAGCTGCTGCCGATCGACGGTGTAGTTCTGCGGGCCGCGCTGCGCGATCTTCAGGGCGCCGATGCGGTTGCCCAGCAGTGCGCACTTCTCCAGCGGCCAGCCCTGCTCCAGCCCGAACAGCAGCGCGCCGCGCCAGGCGTCGCCGCAGCCCGTGGGATCGACGATCGCCGTCGGCTTGACCGCGGGCACGTGGGTGCGCTCGCCCTGCACCCAGACGTCGCAGCCCTCCTCGCCCAGCGTGACCACCAGCCCGCGCACCCGGCGCGAGATCTCGGCGTTGTCCCAGCCGGTGCGCTCGCTCAGCATCTTGCCCTCGTAGTCGTTGACCGTGACCCAGTCGGACTGCTCGATGAAGCGCGCCAGCTCGTCGCCGTTGAACATCGGCAGGCCCTGGCCCGGATCGAAGACGAAGGGGATGCCCGCCTGCTTGAACTGCTCGGCGTGCTGCAGCATGGCGTCGCGCCCGTCGGGCGAGATGATGCCCAGGCGGATGTCGTCGCGCGCCGTGATGCGCGTGACGTGCGCCTGCTGCATCGCGCCCGGATGGAAGGCGGTGATCTGGTTGTTGGCCAGGTCGGTGGTGATGAAGCACTGCGCGGTGTAGGTGTCGGCCAGCTCGCGCACGAACTCGGTGCCGATGCCCAGGCCCTGGAGGTGCGCGACGTAGTCCGCGCCGTCGCTGCCCACGGTGGCCATCGGCAGCGCGCGGCCGCCCAGCGCGTTCAGCGCGTAGGCGATGTTGCCCGCGCAGCCGCCGAAGTCGCGGCGCAGCGCCGGCACCAGGAAGGACACGTTGAGGATGTGCAACTGATCAGGGAGGATCTGGTCGGCGAACCGGCCCTCGAAGGTCATGATCGTGTCGAACGCGAGAGAACCGCAAATCACTGCTGCCATGGTTGAGCCGCCGGTTAGAGGAATGAAAGGATGAGAGGAGCGCGCGACAAGGAGCGCGCTCAGGGATAGAAGGCATCGAGCCGGAAGCCGGCCACGCGCGAGGCGGAGGACGCGTCTTCGCCGACCAGCACGATCGGCAGCTGCGTCATGCGCTCCGCGTGCGCCGCCAGCACCGCTGGCGCGCCGTACTCGGCCGGGCGCAGCACGCGCCGCACCACGACGCGCTCCTCCAGGTCGAGCAATGACAGTTCGACCGCCGGCATGGCCAGCGGGATGGCGGCGCGGTTGCGCAGCGTGAAGCTGAACTGGTAGCCCTCGCCCTCCTTCTCGCGCAGGAAGGAGGCGCCGTCGATGGTGACGTCGGCGATGCGGCGCAAGGCCGACAGCTGGCAGCCCAGGCGTTCGCAGAGGCCCGCGAACCACGGCTGCAGCGCCGGCTGGCGCGCGACGATCGCGTCGCGCTGCTGGTAGAGCACCTGCGCGAGCAGCAGCAGCACCAGGGCCAGCAGCACGAAGCCACGCAGCAGGCGGGGCCACCACCGCGACGGTGGCCGCATCGGCTGGGCGCCGGGGTTGGCGCGGAAGCTGCGCGCGATGCCGAACACGGGCACGCCCGTCGCATCGCCCGCCAGGGGTTCGCTGGGCGTCAGGGCCAGCGTGATCGCCTCGTCGTCGATGGCGCGTGGGCGCTCGGCCTCAGCGGCACGATGGGCGCGCGCCGCCTGGAGCGCCGCGAGGCGCGACTGCCGCAGGGCGCTGGGCCCTGCGTCTTCGATCTCGGCCTCTTGCAGGTCCGGCGGCGGGGCCGTGACGGCAGCCGCCATCGGCGCCGCATCCCACTGCAGCGAGGGCAGGCGCGCCCAGCCGTCGTCCGGCGGCACCGGCAACGCCAAAGCAGACATTGGCACCGGCTCTTCTTCGAGTTCGGCGACCTCGTCCAGCGTCGGGTCCTCGCGCACCGGAGACGCCGGCCAGGCGGGCGCCGGGATGTCCAGCGAAGGCCATGCCGATGGTTCGGCGGGCGCACGTTGCGCCGGTGCCGGTCCGTCGGCCTGCAGCCGCGAGAGCGCGTCGCTGAAGAAATCGATGCCGGCGCTGGGCGCGGCGGGAGTCTCGGCTGCGGGCACGGCCGGCGCCGTCACCGGCAGCGGGTCCGACAGCGGATCGTGCAGTTCGGCCGCGCCGTCGAAGACATGGCTGCAGCGGCCGCAACGCACCCAGCCGTCCGAGATCCGGAGCTGGTCTCGCACCACGCGGAAGGTGGTGCCGCAGGCGGGGCAGCGGGTGGCGAGACTCATGAGGCGTGGATTGTAGGTGGGGGCCCCAGGGCCCGCAGCGACCTACAGGCGCGCGGTCATGAGGATCCAGCCGTCCTCGCTGTCGCTGACCTCGAGCGCGGCATAGGGCGCATAGGCCTGCTTGAGCTCGTCGGCCTGGCGCTCGAGGATGCCGGCCAGCACCAGCGAGCCGCCGGGCTGCACATGGGCGCACAGCAGCGGCGCCAGCACCTTGAGCGGCGTGGCCAGGATGTTGGCCAGCACCACCTCGTAGCGCCCGCTCGCCGCGTCCGGCAGGCCGGACTGCAGCTGCACCGCGTTGGCCTCGGCGTTGAGCCGGGTGGCCTCGACGGCCGCCGGGTCGATGTCCACCGCATCGACCGACGCCGCGCCGAATTTCGCCGCGCCGATCGCCAGGATGCCGGAGCCGCAGCCGTAGTCGAGCACGCGGGCCGAGGCCGTGCGCTGCGCGGTCGCGATCCAGCGCAGGCACATGCGCGTGGTGGGATGGGTGCCGGTGCCGAAGGCCAGGCCCGGGTCGAGCCGGATCACCTGGCGCGCCTGCGCTGGCGGCTCGTGCCAGGTCGGCACGATCCAGAATTCGGGCGTGATCTCGACCGGCGCGAACTGCGACTGCGTCAGCCGCACCCAGTCCTGCTCCGGCACGTCGGCCACGCCGATGGTCTCGCAGCCCTCGAAGAAGTCCTGCGCCGCCAGCACCGCGGCCGCGCCGCGGGCCAGCGCCTCGTCGGCGAACAGCGCGATCACGCGCGAGCGCTGCCAGCCGTCCTTGGGCGGCGGCATGCCGGGCTCGCCGAACAGCGCCTGCTCGGCATCGGTCTGGGCGTCGGCGTCCTCCACCGACACGCTCAGCGCGTCGAGCGCGTCGAGCGCATCGCTCAGGGTCTCGATGCGGTCTTCGGGGGCGAGGAGGCGGAGTTCAAACACGTCGGATCACCGGGCTCGCGCCGCAAGCCACTCTTCGAGGTAGTGGATGTTGGTGCCACCGGCCATGAACTTGGCGTCGACCATCAGCTCGCGGTGCAGCGGGATGTTGGTCTGGATGCCTTCGACCACGGTCTCGCTCAGCGCGGTGCGCATGCGCGCCAGCGCCTGTTCGCGCGTGTCGCCGTGCACGATGATCTTGCCGATCATCGAGTCGTAGTTCGGCGGCACGAAGTAGTTGGTGTAGACATGCGAGTCGACGCGCACGCCCGGTCCGCCCGGCGCGTGCCACATCGTGATGCGGCCCGGCGAAGGCGTGAACTTGTAGGCGTCCTCGGCGTTGATCCGGCATTCGATCGAATGGCCGCGCATCTCGATCTGGCGCTGCGTGAACGGCAGCTTCTCGCCTGCGGCGACCATGATCTGCGTCTTCACGATGTCGATGCCGGTGGTGAACTCGGTCACCGGATGCTCGACCTGCACGCGCGTGTTCATCTCGATGAAGTAGAACTCGCCGTTCTCGTAGAGGAACTCGAAGGTGCCGGCGCCGCGGTAGCCGATCTTCTTGCAGGCCGCCGCGCAGCGCTCGCCGATCTTCTCGATCAGCTTGCGCGGGATGCCCGGCGCCGGCGATTCCTCGATCACCTTCTGGTGGCGGCGCTGCATCGAGCAGTCGCGCTCGCCCAGGTAGACCGCGTTCTTGTGCTTGTCGGCGAGGATCTGGATCTCGATGTGGCGCGGGTTCTGGAGGAACTTCTCCATGTACACGGCCGGATTGTTGAAGGCCGCGCCGGCCTCCGCCTTGGTCATCTGGATCGCGTTGATCAGCGCCGCTTCGGTGTGGACCACGCGCATGCCGCGGCCACCGCCGCCGCCCGCGGCCTTGATGATCACCGGGTAGCCGATGGCGCGCGCGATGCGCTTGTTGGTGGCGGCATCGTCCGACAGCTCGCCCTCGGAGCCGGGCACGCAGGGTACGCCGGCCTTGATCATCGCCTGCTTGGCCGAGACCTTGTCACCCATCGTGCGGATGTTGTCCGGCGTCGGGCCGATGAACTGGAAGCCGCTCTGCTCCACGCGTTCGGCGAAGTTGGCGTTCTCGCTCAGGAAGCCGTAGCCGGGGTGGATGGCTTCGGCGTCGGTCACTTCGGCGGCCGAGATGATGGCCGGCATGTTGAGATAGCTCTGCCCCGACGGCGCCGGGCCGATGCACACGGCCTCCTGCGCCAGCTTGACGTACTTGGCGTCGCGGTCGGCTTCGGAATAGACCATCACGGCCTTGATGCCCATCTCGCTGCAGGCCCGCTGGATCCGCAGGGCAATCTCGCCGCGGTTGGCGACCAGGATCTTCTTGAACATGGTCACTCGATGATGAACAGCGGCTGGCCGTATTCGACCGCTTGGCCGTTCTCGCCGAGGATCTGCGTGATGGTGCCGGACTTGTCGGCTTCGATCTCGTTGAGGATCTTCATCGCTTCGATGATGCAGACCGTGTCGCCTTCCTTGACCTGGCTGCCGACTTCGACGAAGGCGGCCGCGCCCGGGCTGGACGAGCGGTAGAAGGTGCCGACCATCGGCGACTTCACGGTGTGGCCGGCCGCGGGGGCCGCCACGGCGGGTGCTGCCGGCGCTGCGGCGGGGACGCCCACGGGCGCCGCGGCTGCCGCGGGGGCGGCCACGCTCTGAACGTATTGCACCGGCGCGGCTTCGCCGGCCTTGACGATGCGGACCTTGCCTTCGGCCTCGGTGATTTCCAGTTCGGAAATATTCGATTCAGACACCAAGTCGATCAGTGTCTTGAGTTTGCGCAGATCCATGGGACTCCATTGCCAGCTTTGCCGGTCATTCGGATTGAACTTACCTGAAAACCGGCTTATTTCGGCGTTCGTACGCCAACTACCGGTTGTGCGGCGGGATTCTAACTGTGAACTTCCGCACGTTGCCAAGCCTCGAGGTCGGCTGGCGACAACTGGCCCATTTTACGTGCCGCAACAATCCCGTCGGCCCCCACGACCAAGGTAAAGGGCAATCCGCCCGCGGTATTGCCGAGGTTCCGGACCAGGTCCGTGCCCTGCAGGCCGGCGATCCCCATGGGGAAGGAGACCGGCGTACGGACCAGGAACTTGCGCACGGCCTCGGGCTTGTCGATCGCCAAACCGACGACTTGCCAGCCGTTGGCGGCATGATCGCGATAGAAGCGATCGACCATGGGCAATTCCTCGACGCAAGGCGGGCACCAGGTGGCCCAGAAGTTCAGCAGCAGGGGCTTGCCCTTGAAGGTGGCGAAGTCGAGTTCGCCGCCTTCGGGGCGTTCGTAGCGCGCGCTCCAGAACTCGGGCTGCAGGCGCTCCCCGCCCGCGCCCGAAGCCGATTCGTGGCGCCACCAGGCCGCGCCGATGCCGGCGACGGCCGCGGCGCCGGCCACACCACTGACCAGCCATCGGCGCCGGGTCGAGGTGGAGTTCATATCGTGTCCTTTTCGATCAGTCGCCGCAGCGCGGCGATGTCTCCGCGAGGCGTGCGCCCCTGGCCGTCGGGCTTGAGCGCACCGCGCAGGTCGTCGAGGTCGTACACCAGCAGGTGCACCCCGATTTCCTCGCCCAGCCGCTGGCTCCTGGCATGCACGCTGAGGGCCTCGACCTGCTCGCCATGGAAGCCCGCGACCATGCGGGGTTCGTAGTCGACATGGTGGTCGATCAGGGCGATCTCGGCCGACTTGCAGTCGTCGCAGAAGAGTTGAATGTAGATGTCCGACAGCCGCGTCGCGGTGCCGTGCCAGACCGCGCCGCCCAGGTAGGGACGGAACGCCGCCATGCGCTCCATCCATTCCAGCGCCAGCAGGCGCAGCGCCTGCAGCTCCTGCGGCTGGGTGTCGGCGCAGAAGAGCGCGATGTACTCGCGCACCTCGGCTTCGACATCGTCGTTGTGCGGCAAGGCCGTGCGCGCGGGCAAGCCCAGCTCGCGCAGGGCGCGCCGCTTGGCCGGGCCGTACTCCATCCCCTCCTCGACGACGAGGCGGGCGGCGGTGGCGGCAATTTCGCGCTTGGGCGTGTCCATGGCGGCATTCTGCCCGCACTGCAGCAGCCGAAGAAGAAGACCGGACAGCATCCCTAGAATCGACCGATGCATATTCATATCCTCGGCATCTGCGGCACCTTCATGGGCGGCGTGGCCGCATTGGCGCGCGAAGCCGGCCACCGCGTGACGGGCTGCGACGCAGGCGTCTATCCCCCGATGAGCGACCAGCTGCGCGCACTCGGCATCGAACTGATCGAAGGCTTCGGCGCCGACCAGATGGCGCTCGCGCCCGACGTGTTCGTGGTCGGCAACGTGGTGTCGCGCGCCCGGCTGGCGGACGGCACGCCCAAGTTTCCGTTGATGGAAGCCATCCTCGATGCCGGCGCGGCCTACACCAGCGGCCCGCAATGGCTGGCCGAGCACGTGCTGCAGGGCCGCCACGTGCTGGCCGTGGCCGGCACGCACGGCAAGACCACCACCACCTCGATGCTGGCCTGGGTGCTGGAACGCACGGGCCATGCGCCCGGCTTTCTGGTGGGCGGCGTGCCGCTGGACTTCGGCGTCTCGGCAAGACTGGGAGGCGGCCCGAGCGCAGCGCCGGGCCGCCCCCAGCCAGCGAGCGCCCCCTCGGGGGGCAGCGAGGACACGCCAGTGCCGAGCGTGGGGGCGCCGTTCGTGATCGAAGCCGACGAATACGACACCGCCTTCTTCGACAAGCGCAGCAAGTTCGTCCACTACCGGCCGCGCACCGCGATCCTCAACAACCTCGAGTTCGACCACGCCGACATCTTCGACGACCTGGCGGCCATCGAGCGGCAGTTCCATCACCTGGTGCGCACCGTGCCGGCCAGCGGCCGGGTGGTGGTCAACGCCACCGAAGAAAGCCTGCGGCGCGTGCTGGCCCAGGGCTGCTGGAGCGCGGTGGCGGGCTTCGGCGAAGGTGCCGAATGGCAGGCCGACGGCGCCCACGACGCTTTCGACGTGCTGCGCTCGGGCCGAAAGGTCGGCCATGTGGCCTGGACGCTGTCGGGCCGGCACAACCAGATGAATGCGCTCGCGGCCATCGCCGCGGCCGAACACCTGGGCGTGGCGCCGGCCGAGGCGGCCGCGGCGCTGGGCAGCTTCCACAACGTGCGCCGGCGCATGGAACTGCGCGGCACGGTGGAGCGCACGGGCGGCGCGATCACGGTCTACGACGACTTCGCCCACCACCCGACCGCGATCCGCACCACGCTCGACGGCCTGCGCCGCCAGCTCGACGGCCAGGGCCGGCAGCGCGAGCGCATCCTGGCGGTGTTCGAGCCGCGCAGCAACACCATGAAGCTCGGGACCATGGCGGCGCAGCTGCCGTGGAGCCTGGAGGCGGCCGACCTGTCCTTCTGCCACAGCGGCGGACTGGGCTGGGACGCGGCCGCCGCGCTGGCGCCGATGGGCGAGCGCGCCCGCGTGGTCGATGCGATCGAGCCGCTGGTCATGCAGGCCGCTTCAGCGGCTCAGCCGGGCGATCACATCGTCTGCATGAGCAACGGCGGCTTCGGCGGCGTGCACGACAAGCTGCTGGCCGCCCTGCGCGCCGGGCGCTGAGCGGCCGCTTTCTCTTTCAGCTCAGCCGCGGCGGCGCTTGACCGCCTGCGACAGCGTGTCGAGCACGGCCGTCGAATCGTCCCAGCCGATGCAGGCGTCGGTGATGCTCTGGCCGTAGCTCAGGTCGGAGATCCGGTCCTTGCCGGGCGTGAACTTCTGCGCGCCGGGCTGCAGGTGGCTCTCGACCATCACGCCGAACACGCTGCGGCTGCCGCCCGCGATCTGGGCGGCGATGTCGCCCGCCACGTCGATCTGCTTCTGGTGCTGCTTGGAGCTGTTGGCGTGGCTGCAGTCGACCATCAGCGTGGGCGGCAGCTTGGCGGCTTCCAGGTCCTTGCAGGCCGCAGCGACGCTCGCGGCGTCGTAGTTCGGCGCCTTGCCGCCGCGCAGGATCACGTGGCAGTCCTTGTTGCCGTTGGTCTGCACGATCGCCACCTGGCCGTTCTTGTGCACCGACAGGAAATGGTGGCCGCGGGCGGCCGCCTGGATGGCGTCGGTGGCGATGCGGATGTTGCCGTCGGTGCCGTTCTTGAAGCCGATCGGCGCCGACAGGCCCGAGGCCAGCTCGCGGTGCACCTGGCTCTCGGTGGTGCGCGCGCCGATCGCGCCCCAGGCGATCAGGTCGCCGATGTACTGCGGCGAGATCACGTCGAGGAACTCGCTGCCCGCGGGCAGGCCGATGCGGTTGATGTCGATCAGCAGCTGGCGCGCGATGCGCAGGCCCTCGTCGATGCGGTAGCTCTCGTCGAGGTACGGGTCGTTGATCAGGCCCTTCCAGCCCACGGTCGTGCGCGGCTTCTCGAAGTACACCCGCATCACGATCTCCAGCGAATCGGCGTACTTGTCGCGCTGCACCTTGAGGCGGCGCGCGTACTCGAGCGCGGCGGCCGGGTCGTGGATCGAGCACGGGCCCATCACCACCAGCAGCCGGTCGTCGCTGCCGGCCATGATGTCGTGGATGTTGCGGCGGGTGTCGGAGATCAGCGTTTCCACCGCGGTGCCGCGGATCGGGAAGAAGCGGATCAGATGTTCTGGAGGCGGGAGCACGTTGATGTCCTTGATGCGTTCGTCGTCGGTTCGGCTGGTTTTCTCGACGCTCGCATACCAGCTGTCGCTGGCTTGGGCCGTGGGCTGACTCATCGTGTGCTCCTGATCAAAAACAAAAGGACATAAAAAAACCGCCGGGGCGTGAGCGCCGGCGGTCTTTGGAGGGGGTGTACGTTTGCTTTACGCGCTCGCCTCTAGGCCGCCGGAGATCCGGAACCAAAAGTACGAAAAATAAAAAGCAGCGCGCAGAGACATGGGGGAGGACTCTAGCACAGGCTTTGGAAGATCGCTGTTGCGCCGCCGCGTCAGGCGGTGCCGCCGACGGTCAGGCCGTCGATGCGCAGCGTGGGCTGGCCCACGCCCACCGGCACGCTCTGGCCTTCCTTGCCGCAGGTGCCGACGCCGGAGTCGAGCGCCATGTCGTTGCCG
>Ga0182008_10002834_pt1 | contig 10719 bp, 9 predicted proteins | sample Sormic07211129_1_FD_120482 | JGI IMG/M metagenome (GOLD analysis project Ga0182008, IMG submission 120482) | Rhizosphere microbial communities from Sorghum bicolor, Mead, Nebraska, USA - 072115-129_1 metaG | ecosystem: Host-associated > Plants > Roots > Rhizosphere | place: USA: Nebraska...
CGCGCCGGGGATCGCGGTCGCAGTGGTGCCCTCCCTGCCCGGTTGGCGCGCGGGCTACCTGAGCGCGATCGTCGTCTGCGCCGCGTGCGCGGTGCTGCTGGTTCTCGCACCGCCGTCTGCCCGAACGGTCAGGCACCTGGGCGAGCGGCTCGACCTCGGCTTCTTTCGTGACACGCGCCTGTACCGCCTCGCCGCGATCCACGCGATGTCGTTCGGCTTCAGCGTCATCGTCGGGAACTGGGTCGTGACGCTGCTCGAGCATCACGGGCACGGCAAGGCCGTCTCCGCCGTCGCCGGATCGCTGACGCTCCTCCTCGGCTTCTTCACCCGCATCGGCGGCGGCTGGCTCCTGCGACGGCCGGATGCGCGCAGGTGGATCGCGGCGAGCCTCGTGCTCGCCGGGACATGCTGTGTCCTGCTCGCGCTGCCGCTGCCGATCGGCGTCCTCGTCGCCTGTGCGGCGACGGTCGGCCTCGCCGCGGGCATTCCGTTCGCGAAGGCGTTCGTGGGCGCCGCCGCTGCACGGCCCGACACGCCCGGCGCGGCCGTCGGCTTCGTGAACGCGTGGGCGTCGCTCGTCATCGTCGCCGGCGCACCGCTCGTCGGCCTGACGTTCGCATTGCCGGGCGACGGCCGGATCGGCTTCGTCGTCCTCGGGATCCTGACGGCGCTGGCCTCGCTCGCGACGCCGCGGTAGATTGCCAGCACGATGGACTTCGGCGTCACCGTCCTCCCGGATCCGCCGTTCTCGCGCTGGCTCGAGCTGATCCAGCTCGCGGAGAGCCACGGCTTCCAGTACGCCTGGACGTACGACTCGCACGTGCTGTGGCAAGAGTCGATCCCGATGCTCGCGGTCGCCGGCCGCGAGACGTCGAAGATCAAGCTGGGCCACTTCGTCACGAACCCGGCGACGCGTGACCCGACGGTGCTCGCAAGCGCGTACGCGACGCTGCACGATCTCTCGAACGGCCGCATGGCGATGGGCGTCGGCCGCGGCGACTCGGCCGTCCGCTACATCGGCCGCCAGCCGATGAAGGTCGCGGAGTTCGAGAAGTCGCTCGCGATGGTGCGCGACTTCATGAACGGCCGCGAGGTGACCTGGAACGACAAGCAGCTGCAGCTGAAGTGGGTGCGGCCGGAGCTGTCGGAGATCCCGATGTGGGTGGCAGGCTACGGGCCGAAGGCGCTCGGCGTCGCCGGCCGCGTCGGCGACGGCGTGATCATCCAGCTCGCCGACCCGGAGATCATCACGTGGATCATGGACACCGCGCGCAAGGCGGCGGAGGAAGCAGGCCAGGATCCGGCGCGGCTCAAGTGCATCGTCGGCGCGCCGTCGCACGTCGGCGACGACCTCGCGGACGCCCGCGAGCAGGTGCGGTGGTTCCCGGCGATGGTCTCGAACCACGTGATGGACCTGATCGAGCGGTACGGCGCGGACGGCAGCACGGTGCCGAAGGCGCTGACCGACTACGTGCAAGCGCGGAAGTTCTACGACTACAACGAGCACTCGCGCGTCGGCGCAAAACACGGCGAGTTCGTGACCGACGAGATCTGCGAACGCTTCTGCGTGCTCGGAAACACCGAGCAGATCAAGACGAAGCTGCGCGAGCTCGAGAGCGTCGGCGTCGATCAGTTCAACATCTACCTGATGACGCACGGGCAGGAAGAGACGCTGAAGGCGTACGGGGACGACGTCATCCCCGCCTTCGCCGGCGTCGCTGCGTGAAGCTCGGCGTCTTCACAGTCGTCTTCGGAGACCTCCCGCTCACGGCGGCGCTCGACCGCGTCGTCGCGCTCGGGCTCGACGCGGTCGAGATCGGGACGGGCAACTACCCCGGCGACGCCCACAACGTCGCCGAGCTGAAGCGTGAGGTCGAGGCGCGCGGCCTCGAGATCAGCGCGCTTTCCTGCCACGGGAATCCGCTCCATCCCGACGGCGACCTCGCAAAGCGCTCCCACGAGACCTTCCGCCGCACGCTCGACCTCGCGAACGAGCTCGGCGTCGGCACCGTGATCGGCTTCTCCGGTTGCCCGGGCGACGGGCCGGGGGCCTCGCAGCCGAACTGGGTGACGTGCGCGTGGCCGCCGGAGTACCTGGAAGTGCTCGAGTGGCAGTGGGCCGAGCGCGCGATTCCGTACTGGACGGAAGAGGCGCGGGCCGCGCGCGAGGCGGGCGTCCGGGTCGCGCTCGAGCCGCATCCCGGCTTCCTCGTCTACAACCCGGAGACCGCGCTGCGACTGCGGGACGCGACCGGCCCCGAGATCGGCGTGAACTTCGACCCGTCGCACTTCGTCTGGCAGGGCATCGACCCGCTGCTCGCGATCCGCGAGCTCGGGAACGCCGGCGCGATCTTCCATGTGCATGCGAAGGACGTCTACGTCGACCCGCACAACCGCGCGCGCAACGGCGTCCTGGACACGAAGCACTACTCCCGCTTCGGCGAGCGCTCTTGGTCGTTCCGGAGCGTCGGCTACGGGCAGGGGGAGAAGTTCTGGCGCGACTTCGTGAGCGCGCTGCGGATGGTCGGCTACGACGGGGTGCTCAGCATCGAGCACGAAGACGGCATGGCATCGGTCGAGGAGGGCTTGTCGAAGGCGGTCGAGGTGCTGCGCGCGGTCGTGCTGCGCGAGTCTCCCGCCGAGATGTGGTGGGCGTGATCCTGCGCCACCTGCTCGAGATGCGGCAGGCGGTGCCGCTGTCGTGGTCGCCGGACGGGGCGCGCCTGCTCGTCCTCTCGAACGTCCCCGGGACGCACCAGCTCTACGAGTGGCCCGGCATGACGCAGCTGACCGACTACGACGAGCCGGTGAACGGGCAGTTCCTGCCCGACGGGCGCGTGCTCGTCGAGATCGACGAGGGCGGGAACGAGCGCACGCAGCTGCACGTCCTCGGGGAAGGCCCGCTCGTCTCCGATCCGCGCTTCGTCCACCGGACGCCGTGCGCGGTCGGCACGGTGCTCGCGTATGCGACGAACCGGCGCAACGGCGTCGACTTCGACGTCGTCGCGCGAGACCTCGAGACGGGCGCCGAGCAGGTCTTCGAGCTCGAGGGCTACAACAACGTGGCCGGGGTGTCCCGCGATGCGCGCGTCGTGGCGGTCGAGCGAACGGGTGAACGGGCCGGCGACAGCGATCTGCTCCTCTGCGACCGCGAGACGGGGGAGACGACCCTCCTGACGCCGCACGACGAGCCCGCGGAGTTCATGTCGCCGGTGTGGACGGACGCCGGGATCGCACTGGTGACCAATCACGCGCGCGACACGTTCGCGATCGTTCGGGAGGGCGAGACGCTCTACGAGTCGGTGTGGGACGTCGAGCTTGCCGCCGACGACGCCGGCCGCATCCTTCTCGCCGTCGAGAACGCCGACGGCTACTCGCGCCTGCAGATCGTCGGCGGCGACGAGGTCGAGCTGCCCGGACGCGGCGTTGTCGACCATCCGGTCTTCTCGCCGGACGGGACGAAGCTCGCGTTCGCCTTCTCGTCGCCGGTCGAGCCGAACGACGTCTACCTGTACGACCTTGCGTCGCGCTCGCTCGAGCGACTGACGACGTCGCCGCGCGAGGTCGATACCGCGACGCTCGTGGAGCCGACCCTCCACCGGTTCGAGAGCTTCGACGGCGAGTCGATCCCGGTGTTCCTCTTCGAGCCGGCCGGCGACGGGCCGTTCCCGGTCGTCGTCACGGTGCACGGCGGCCCGGAGTCGCAGTGGCGGCCGTGGTACTCGCCGGCCTTCGCGCCCCTGACGCAATACCTCGTGGCGGCGGGCTACGCCGTCGCGGCGCCGAACGTCCGCGGCTCGACCGGGTACGGCAAGCGCTACGAGCACCTCGACGACATCGACCTGCGGCTCGACTCCGTGCGCGATCTCGCAGGGCTGCACGCGTGGCTCTCGGCGCGGCCCGAGGTCGACGGCTCGCGCGCCGTCGTCTACGGCCGGTCGTACGGCGGCTACATGGTGCTCGCCGCGCTCGCGTTCCAGCCGGAGCTCTGGGCGGCGGGCATCGAGGCCGTCGGCATCTCGTCGCTCGTCACCTTCCTGCAGAACACCTCGCCGTACCGTCGCGCGGCGCGCGAGCGCGAGTACGGCTCCCTCACCCGCGACCGCGACCTTCTCGAGCGCGCGTCGCCGCTCACGCACATCGACGACGTCCGCGCACCGCTCTTCATCCAGCACGGCCGCAACGACCCACGCGTCCCGGTCAGCGAGTCGGAGCACATCGCCGCCGTTCTGCGTGAGAAGGGCATCGAGTGCGAGCTGCTGGTCTTCGACGACGAGGGTCACACGGTCGAGAAGCTGCCGAACCGCATCGAGACATTCGAGCGCGCCGTGCGCTTCCTCGACCGCGTGCTTGCGTAACTCGAATACCGCTTCGCCCGTTGAGGAGACATGGGTATCGGAATCAGCCTCTTGCTGATAGCGGCCGGTGCCGTCCTCATCTGGGCGGTTGATCTGACCGTGCACGGGGTCGACCTCGTCACCGTCGGGTGGATCCTGCTGATCGTCGGCGGGATCGGCGCGCTCGCGTCGCTCGTCTTCATGGGCGCTGCACGCGAACGCGGCGTCGTCGAGCCGTAAACTCGGCACCGAGTGTTCCCGATCGGGCTCTCCAACGGCCCGCCGCCGAACGGCTTGGCGCGGGTCGCGGCCGCCGGCGTCAACGTGATCCGGATCGGGCGAGACGACTGGAACGCCGGCGCCCTCGCGTCGCAGATCGCGACGGAGAAGGCGAATCTCGATTCGCTCCATGCGCACGGGCTCCGCGGCTGGCTCTGGCTGGGCGAGTTGACCAACCTGCCTCCCGAGCCCGGTTCCGATCGCGAGCGGGAGCTCGCTCGCGTGGCCGACGGCCTACAGGGACATCCGGCGCTTGCCGCGTACAAGGGTGAGGACGAGCCGCGCAACCCGTTTCGCGGGAAGAACTGGATTCGTCCCGACGGCCTCGTCCGCGGCTACAACCGCCTGAAGCAGATCGACGCGGATCATCCCCTCGTCATCATCCAGGCGCCGATCGGAACACCGGCGCAACTGCGCCCATATATCCCGGCGTTCGACGTCACGGGCGCGGATGTCTATCCGGTGTCGTATCCGCCGGCGACGCACACGCAGACCGCGAACCGCGACATCAGCGTCGTCGGCGACGTCACGAAGAGAATGGTCTCGGTCGCCGGCGGCAAGCCTGTGTGGATGACGCTGCAAATCGTGTGGAGCGGTGTCATCCCGTCTCGGCAGGCGCCCGGCCACGTGCCGCGCTACCCCTCGCTTCCGGCCCAGCGGTTCATGGCGTACCAGGCAATCGTCAACGGCGCGAGCGGGCTGATCTTCTTCGGCGGCCACCTGACCGAGATCGCGCCACCCGAAGACGCGGCGGCCGGTTGGAATTGGACCTTCTGGGAGCGCGTCCTCGCGCCGGTGGTCGAGGAGCTGTCGTCGCCCACCATCGCGCCTGCGCTCACCGCGCCTAAGGCGAGGGCGAGCATCCGAACGGCGACGGCCGGGGTCGAGCTCGCCGCCCGACGAGCGGGCCGCTTCCTCTACGTGATTGCCCTGCGCCGGAGCGGCGGCGTCAGCCGCGTCCGCTTCACCGGCCTTCCGGCGGGCGTCAGCGCAGGCGAGGTGCTGTTCGAGTACGAGCAGCTGCCCCTACCGCCGCCGATCACGGCCGGGCACCAGGTCTTTCGCCGGATCACCGTCTCGGGCGGAGCCTTCTCGGATTGGTTCGCGGCCCACGACGTACACGTGTACCGCTTCGCGGTGCCGGGCTAACGTACTCGTGTGTCGGCTTTGGATGCGGTTCTGCTCGGGTCGGCAGTCGTCCCCGTCCTCATCGTCGGCGTCGGATCGTGGCTCTTTCTCCGCGCGGGACGACGCCACGACGAGCGTGAGCGCTCACGGATGCGTGCCGACCCAGGACGGCAATCGGATCCGCCGTAACCGTCGGCCGTGAGCACCCGTTGAAGAGAGAACGAGCGGGCGCGGCCAGAGGAGGACAAAATGGGGATCGAGACGGCACCACGGAGCGTGCGAACGCCGACGCGGGCGGTGACCCATCCCGCGCGCGAGGCTCGGGCCGAGGCCGAGCAGGGCAGCGGCTGGTACGCCGTTCTTGCGCGTACAGGACTGGTCGCCAAAGGGGTCTCGTTCGGGATCGTGGGCGTCCTGGCGTTCAAGCTCGCGCTGGGCGACGGCGGCAAGGCGACGAGCCGCCAAGGGGCCATGCAGACGCTGGCGCAGAACACGTTCGGGAAGATCATGCTCGTTGCGCTGGGGCTCGGTTTCGCCGCGTACGCGATCTGGCGGTTCGTCCAGGCGTTTGCCGAGCGCGACGAGGAGGGCGACGAGAAGGGCGAGGCAAAGAAATGGGGCAAGCGTGCCGGTTACATCGGCCGCGGCCTGATCTACGCGAGCCTGACGTTCTCCACGATCAAGATCCTCGCGGGATCCGGACAGCAGTCACAAAGCCAGAAGGCGCACCACACGGCGGGGACGGTGTTGAGCTGGCCCGGCGGTCGTTGGATCGTCGGACTCGTCGGGCTTGCGATCATCGGCGCTGCTCTCTGGAATCTGTATCGCGGGGTCGCTCGCACCTTCGAGGACAAGTGGCGGATCGGGACGATGAGCGAGACGGAGCGCAAATGGGGCTCCCGCGCGGGCGTTGCCGGTCACATCGCGCGCTTCGTCGTGTTCGGGCTGATCGGCGTTTTCGTCACGAAGGCAGCAGTCGACTACAACCCGAACGACGCGATCGGCCTCGACGGCGCATTGCAGAAGCTCTCGCAGACGAGCTACGGGCAGTACCTGCTGGGGCTGACCGCGTTCGGGCTCGTCGCGTACGGCATCTATTGCCTCGTCGACGCCCGCTACCGCGACGTCTCGGTCAACCAGAGCTGAGGATTGAAGGAGGAACGCATGTTCAAACGGAGTCAGATGACCGCCGTGAAGGACAACGCGGCTGCCATGTCGGACCTGGCGGCGCAGCTGGCGTCGGACAAGAAGTTCCGGAAGCGTTTACTCGAGGCGAGCGGTCACGGCGTCCGTGCCCAAAGACGGGCGTGGCGGCAAGTCGGCCAGTTCAGCCTCATTGCACGGCTGCTCGGCGATCGCGAGCTCCGTCGCGAGCTTCGGCAGATGACGCGCGACCTACAGGCAGCGTGGCAGCGGATCGAACGGAAGCGCAGTCACCGTCTCCGCAACACGGTGCTTCTCGTCGGCGGCGCCGCTGCCGGAACGGCTGCCGTAGCCGCGCCACAGGTGAGGCGCCGGCTCCTGGAACGGCTCGACCTCACGCGGCCGCGGACCATTCAGTCGTCGGTGGAAGTCGACGTTCCGATCAGCACGGCGTACAACCAGTGGACGCAGTTCGAGGACTTCCCGCAGTTCATGGAGGGTGTCGTGGAAGTGCGCCAGCTCGACGACGCGCGTCTGCACTGGGTGGCCGAGATTGCCGGTGCTCGCGCGGAATGGGATGCGAAGATCCTCGAGCAGCATCCTGACCGGCAAGTCAGCTGGGTCAGCGAGGACGGTCGGAAGACGCGCGGCACCGTCAGCTTCGAGCGCGTCGGCGACTCCACGACGCTGATCACGCTCTCGATGAGCTACCGGGCACAGGGTCTGCGCGAGACGGTCGGCTCGGCGGCCGGCCTCGACGAGCGGAGGGTGCGTGGCGACCTGGAGCGCTTCAAGCAGTTCGTCGAGGCGAGCGGCCACGAGACCGGCGCCTGGCGCGGCGACATCTCGGGCGGTACGGCGACGGCTGCTTCCCCAGAGGCTCGGCAGGAGCGCTGATCACTCGGACGCGTATGCGGCGCCGTGACCGGCAACCGGGGTCGCGGCGCCGCCGAAACCACGAGTACCATGGCGCGTCGCGGCGCCTTGGCCGAGTGGTTAGGCACAGGTCTGCAAAACCTGGTACACCGGTTCGACTCCGGTAGGCGCCTTCGAAATCAGTCGGCCGCGAGCAAGGGACGGGTGGCCGAGCGACGTTCGCCCTTTGCCGCTTCGACCCTTACGGGGCGTGCGACCCTCCCTGGCTCGCGGCTTGAGTTCGCGCTCTGTTAGTGACGCGCGGCGCGCATTCTGTTACCTCTAACGGCCGAGGGCAGCGGCCGGTTACGCGTGCGTCGACGACGCGATCTCTGCCGCCTCGCCGATCCTGTCCCGAACGATGGTCGTAGACCGGAGCGTTGTACGACGCCTTGGCGATCCGAACAGCGTTGAGCGCGCCAGCCTTGCGCTCGGAGCCCTCCGTCCACCAGATGAGGTCGCTGCCGGAGTAAAGGCGGGCGCGATACCCGTCCTTGTCCTGGGTCCGCCTGTTTGCTGACCTTGCCGAATGCTCCTGCTCGAACAGGGTTTGTGGCAATCGGCCTTACCTAGGTCAGGAAAGCAGCCGCGTCGGACGACCTCCGACCGGAATGGGAGACTCGCGCCACGCCGAACGTGGTGGTTGGCGTGTAGTCGCTCCTGTTGCTGACGGCGGCTCAGGCTCGAACCTGAGCCGCCACTTCATAGAGGCGCGCGGCTTCGCGTCGCGCGCCTCTCCGCCCGCATAGGCTTCCCTCTCGTGGACGACATCCCGCAACCTTTCTCCCTTGAGGACCTGCCGCCGCTTGCTTCCCCGGCCGAGATCGCGCTCACGGCGCATTTCCCAAACGGCCCGAAGTTTGTCCCCGGTGAGCCGGGCGTCGTTTGCGCGCACCGACTCTCCGCGGACGGCCTCGTGTCTATCGGCCTGCGTACCGAAGACGGACGAATCTTCTGGTCGGCCACCCGAAAAGCCTTCCGGTTCGGTTAATGGCCCGGAATTTCGCCAAACCCTCCTAGAACCGCGCCTCGCGGCGCGGCTGCCCGCCGCTCCTCGAGCCGAACGCGACGAGAAGCCCGGCGGCGAGCACCCAGCCGGCAAGCCGCCAGCCGCCGTGGACGAGAGCGGTATACGGCGTGAAGCTCGGCATCAGGTGGTCGAGCGGCGGCCCGTGGTGGCTGTCGATCGCGGCGAAGAACGAGCTCCGCTCGCCGCCGAGGCTCCACGACGGGCGGAGCCAGACGAAGACAGCGGCGAGCACCCATTGCAACGCGAGTAGCGACGCAGCCACCAGGCGCGCCGCGGCACCGGCCTCACGCAGCACAAGCGCGATCGCAGGGGCCGCCGCAGGAATGAACTGCAACGCGTAGCGCGCCGCGGGTGCGTAGGCGCCCGACCAGTCGCTGAACGTCGCCTGCAGGAAGATCGTCGGGCCGAGCACGACCGCCAGTCGCAGGAACGGCCCGCGGAACAGCTTCAGCCACACCGGCAGCCCCGCGAAGATCAGGAGCAAGGCGGGGCTGTTCGTGAACAGGCCGCGGGAAGCGTCGAAGGACACGGCGGCGAGCCCGCGGGCCTCGTTCAGCGCGAACAGGCTGTTGCCGGGCAGGACCATGCGCGTCGGCGAGGGGGAGCCGTACCACGCGAGATTGGAGAGCACGTAGCCGACGAGCGAGGCGGCGACCGGAGCGGTGAGCACGAGCAGCCGACGGAGCCGATCGCGTCCTCCCGTGCTCCGGACGACCTGGACGACGGCGATCGCCGCGATCGTGCCGAAGGCGAGACCGTTCTTGAAGTGGAACCACCACGAGGCGCCCACGAGGGTGCCGAGCAGCAGCAGGTGGCCGGATCTGCGCTCGGGCAGCTCGAGCAGCAGGAGGCAGGCGAGCAGCAAGGCGGCGGCCGGCAGGTCGGGGAACACGCGTCCCTCGAGGCCGAGAAAGCTCGGCGAGAAGCCCAAGACGGCCGTCGCGATCGCGGCGAAGCCAACCTCGCCGGTGAACCGCCGCGCCCAGAGGAACGTCAGCACGAGAACGAGCGCGGCGATGACGACCATTTCCACCGTTGCGCCGTGCGCTCTGTCCGCAGCGAACGCAGGAACGAGCACGACCGGCAGGCCGACGCCGTGCATCGAGTACCAATGCGAGCTCCCCGAGGTGAAGATGCTCGTGTTGACGTGCGGGCCGAGGCGGCCTGCGTAGAACTCGTGGTAGCGCCGTTCGAGGTAGTCGTTCTCGAGATCGACGTCGCCGTCGCGAACGAGGCTCTCGCTCACCAGCAGGTAGTGCGGCTCGTCGCCGGAGTACGGCTGCGGGTTGTGCCACCGAAAGAACAGGCACAGGCCCAGAACCGCGAGGAGGGCAGCGACGGCCGTCAGTCGCGTGGTGCGCGTGCTTGCGGACAGGATCAGCGCGCCAGCTTACCCGCCGAGCTCGAGTCACTCGGAGCTCGAGCGAACCCGGGGCCGGCGTCAGCCGCAGTCCGGGTCGTCGACGACGACGCCTTCGCTGTACGCGTGCACACCGCTGTCATAGACGAGCAACGCGTGCGGCCGAACGACGTCGGCGTAGTCGCCCTGAACCGTCACGCCGTCCAGCCCGGGCAGGACCGCGTTGCCGCGGTACCTCCGCGACGAGTCGAGGTGGTCCTCCGAGTACAGCCGCTGGCCGTCGTCCTAGCAGGCGCCGCCGCTGATCACGAGGGTCTCCTGCGTGCACACCGTCGAGCCGTCGGAGCTGACGAACCGGCACGTGGTCGTCGTGGTCGAGCCCGTCTGCGGCAGCTGCGCGTGCGCGGCCGGCGTCCCGCCGGCGACGAGCGCGCAGCAGACCGCTGCAAGGGCAGGAGCGATCAGCAGGCGCCGCCTCATATCCCCTCAACGCCGCGGCGCGGTCCACGGGTACTCGACGTCGGTCC
>Ga0182008_10002836_pt1 | contig 10718 bp, 9 predicted proteins | sample Sormic07211129_1_FD_120482 | JGI IMG/M metagenome (GOLD analysis project Ga0182008, IMG submission 120482) | Rhizosphere microbial communities from Sorghum bicolor, Mead, Nebraska, USA - 072115-129_1 metaG | ecosystem: Host-associated > Plants > Roots > Rhizosphere | place: USA: Nebraska...
ATACAGCGCCTGATTGACGTTCGACTTACCGACGATACCGACGATGCCACACATGCGACGCAACCCCTACTTAATGAAACTGAACTGAACCCATCTTACTGAGGCGTTTTGGCCGGTAAGAGGTGCTCCTTGAACGGTATATCAGCGGGTACGCTGATACCGCTGGCCAGCCACTGACTGCTCCACCCCAATATGAGGTTCTTGGACCAGTCTGCAACCAATAGAAATTGTGGCACCAGTCGCGACTGTTGCCACCAGGAATCCTGCTGTACCGGCCCCAGGCTCAGGAGCCCGATCGCCACGACCACCAGCAGCGCGCCACGCGCAGCGCCGAAGGCCATGCCGAGGAATCGATCGGTCCCGGAGAGGCCGGTGACGCGAATCAACTCGCCGATGAGATAGTTGACCATTGCCCCCACCAGCAAGGTGGCGACAAACATGATTGCGCAGCCCGCGATCACGCGAGCCGAGGGAGTTTCGATATAACCGCCGAGGTACTCGGACAGTGAGCCACCAAACATCCAGGCAACAACTCCTGCGATGATCCAGGTAAGCAACGACAAGGCTTCTTTGACGAAACCGCGGCTCAAGCTGATCAAAGCGGAGATGGCGATTATTGCAACGATCGCCCAGTCAACCCAGGTAAATGGCACAGTGCAGCCTACAGACGGATAAGGCGGCGCATTTTAACAGAGCGCTTGGCTGTCGGTAAGCTGCGATTCACTGTGCTTTTAAAATCAAGCGGATAGCCTTAGCCACGCTCTGGCTGGAAGCGCACCACGAAACCCTTGAGATTATGCTGACGCCCCAGCAGGTCACGCAGGCGATCAGCTTCAGCGCGCTCGATCAGCGGCCCGACAAACACCCGGTTCTTGCCTTCGGCGGAACGGATATAGGCGTTATAACCCTGGCTACGCAGGGTTTTCTGCAGGTTTTCCGCGCTTTCACGGCTCGACAGACTGGCCAGTTGCACCGACCAACTGACGGACAAGCCATTGGCATCGACCCGGCTCTGGCTGGTATCGGGCTTGGCACTGGCCACGGGCTGCGGCGGAACCGGTGTTGGCGCAGGCTTGGCCACAGGCGCAGGCTTGCTGGCCACGGTCGGAGCAGGAGCCACCACCGGGGCCGGTGCGATCGGGGTCGATGGCGCTTGCTGCACCACAGGCTCGTGCTCGTCGGCTGGCACAGAGCCCTCGGGCAGTACCTGAGGCTCTGGCACAACTACCGGCTCGACCTGGACCTGCGGCATGGCCGCGGCTTGCGGCGCCGACGGCACATCCACCGTCACATGACGCTGCTCATCCTCGCGCGAGAACAGCATTGGCAGAAAGATCACCGCCAAGGCCACCAACACCAGTGCTCCGACCATTCGCTGCTTGTAGACGTTATCCAGCATTGCCATGTGCAGCTTCCTCCGTGGAGCGCCGGGCGAGCCACTCAAGCGCCTCGGCAACACAATAAAAAGAACCGAACAGCAGAATTTCGTCATCTGCAGTGGCTTGCGCGCATTGCGCTTCCAGCGCGGCAGCCACACTGGAATAGGACGCTACCGGAGCACCAAGGTTCTCCAGAGCCTGCTGCAAATCCTCCACCGGGCGCGCCCGCGGCGTATCCAGAGGCGCTACCGCCCAGTGCCGGACCGCCCCTTTCAGGCAGCCAATCACGCCCTCCAGATCCTTGTCCGCCAGCAGCCCGAACACCGCCAGACGCTTGCCCGGCACAGGCCGGCGCGCCAGGCGCTCAGCCAGGTACTGGGCGGCATGGGGGTTGTGACCGACGTCCAGCAGCAGGTTCAGGCGCTTGCCCTGCCAGTCGACCTGCCGGCGATCCAGACGCCCGGTAACCCGGGTCTGGCGCAAGGCTGCGCTGATCCGCTCCGGCTGCCATGGCAAACCGGTGAGCAGATAGGCCTGCAACGCCAGAGCGGCATTTTCCATAGGCAGATCCAGCAATGGCAGGTCTTGCAGCTCGACCGGCTTGCCCTGGGCATCCAGGCCACGCCACTGCCAATGCTGGTCAGTGACCCCAAGATCAAAGTCCCGCCCCCGCAGGAAAAACGGGCAGCCCAGCTCCCGCGCCTTGTCCAGCAAGGGTTGCGGCGGATCCAGGTCGCCACATAGCGCCGGAGCGCCAGGACGAAAGATCCCGGCCTTCTCGAAGGCCACGGATTCGCGGGAATCGCCCAGGTATTCGATGTGATCGACACCAATACTGGTCACCAGCGCCAGGTCGGCATCCACCAGATTGACCGTATCCAGGCGGCCACCCAACCCCACCTCCAGGACCACGGCATCCAGCGCCGCCTGCTGAAACAGCCAGAACGCTGCCAGAGTGCCCATCTCGAAGTAAGTCAGGGTGACTTCGCCGCGCCCCGCCTCTACCGCAGCAAAGGCTTCGCACAACTGCTCGTCAGTGGCCTCGACGCCATTGATCTGCACCCGCTCGTTATAGCGCAGCAGGTGCGGCGAACTGTAGCCCCCCACCTGCAGGCCCTGGGCCCGCAGCAGGGAAGCGACAAAAGCGCAGGTAGAGCCCTTGCCATTGGTACCGGTGACCGTGACCACCCGGGGCGCCGGCTTGCCCAGCCCCATCTGGGACGCTACCTGCTGCGAGCGCGCCAGCCCCATGTCGATGGCCGAGGGGTGCAACTGCTCGAGGTAGGCGAGCCATTCGCCCAGGGTACGTTGGGTCATAGGTTTGCTGGAGCCGGCGGCACCACGATCGGCTCGACCGGCGCCGCGACGAATTCCGGCGTCGGCAGGCCCATCAGCTGGGCCAGCAGGTTGCCCAGGCGCGGACGCAGTTCCTGACGGGAGATGATCATGTCGATCGCACCATGCTCCAGCAGGAACTCACTGCGCTGGAAACCTTCAGGCAGTTTTTCCCGCACGGTCTGCTCGATCACTCGAGGACCGGCGAAGCCCACCAGGGCTTTTGGCTCGGCGACAATCACGTCGCCCAGCATCGCCAGGCTGGCGGAAACGCCGCCGTAGACCGGGTCGGTCAACACGGAGATGAACGGGATGCCTTCTTCACGCAGGCGCGCCAGTACCGCGGAGGTCTTGGCCATCTGCATCAGAGAGATCAGGGCTTCCTGCATCCGCGCACCACCGGAGGCGGAGAAGCAGATCATCGGGCAGCGATTTTCCAGGGCGTAGTTAGCGGCGCGCACGAAACGCTCGCCGACGATGGCGCCCATGGAGCCCCCCATGAAGGAAAATTCGAAAGCCGAGACCACCACCGGCATGCCCAGCAGGGTGCCACTCATGGAGATCAGCGCATCTTTCTCGCCGGTCTGCTTCTGCGCAGCGGTCAGGCGGTCCTTGTACTTCTTGCCGTCGCGGAACTTCAGACGGTCCACTGGCTCCAGGTCAGCGCCCAGTTCGGCACGACCTTCGGCGTCGAGGAAGATATCGATACGGGCACGCGCACCGATGCGCATGTGGTGGTTGCACTTGGGGCAAACATCCAGGGTCTTTTCCAGCTCCGGACGATAGAGCACCGCCTCGCAGGATGGGCACTTGTGCCAAAGACCTTCAGGCACCGAGCTTTTCTTCACCTCGGAACGCATGATCGAAGGGATCAGTTTGTCTACTAACCAGTTGCTCATGCTTTCTTTCTCCAGTACCGGCGGCCCGAACGCTCTGGTTCGCAGCCCCGTGTATGCCCTTGAGCTAAATTCATGTGTGCGGCGATGATCAGTTCGCTGCCGCGGTCAGCACCGGGCTCGACCTGCCTGCAACGAACCTTTCCTCAGCCATCCCGACAACCCGCTCCAGAGCGGTTGCCACTCGATTCCGACCCCGCCTGAAGGCGACGCCTGCCTGTTTTGTACAGTGGTGTTATGGACGGCGGCAGACTGCCAGCCGTCACATCGACTCGTTGCTGCGACGCACTGCCTGCATAAATGCCTGAATCTTTGACGGGTCCTTGATGCCCTTGCCCTGCTCCACCCCGCCGCTGACATCCACCGCATACGGGCGCACCCGGGCGATGGCTGCCGCCACGTTATCTGGCGCGAGGCCACCGGCAAGAATGATCGGCTTGCTCAGCCCCTGAGGAACCAGGGACCAGTCGAACGCCTCGCCGGTTCCACCCGGCACGCCTTCGACATAGGTATCCAGCAGAATCCCGCTGGCCCGCGGATAGGCCAGGCAGGCCGCCGCGATGTCATCCCCGGCCTTGACCCGCAACGCCTTGATATAGGGCCGGTGATAGCCCTCGCAATCAGCCGCCGACTCATCGCCATGAAACTGCAGCAAGTCCAGCGGTACGGCGTCGAGGATCTCCCCCAGCTCGCAACGACTGGCATTGACGAAGAGGCCGACGCTGGTCACGAACGGCGGCAAGGCGGCGATGATTGCCCGCGCCTGCTGCACATTCACCGCCCGCGGGCTCTTGGCATAGAACACCAGGCCGATGGCATCGGCCCCCGCCGCCACTGCTGCCAGCGCATCTTCTATGCGGGTAATCCCGCAGATCTTGCTGCGAACAGCTGGCATGTCATGAACCTCGGGGGCAAATCCGGAAAGTCCCGGATGGTAGCAAATGCTTTTCCGGGCGTCAGCCGTCAAGTTCCGAGAATCCGCTGAGGAAATGTGGCCCGATGTATCGCTCGGGCAACTGGAACTCGTCCTTGTATTCGACCTGCACCAGGTACAGGCCAAAAGGATGGGCGGTGACGCCGCCGGTACGCCGGATCCGGCTTTCCAGCACTTCTCGCGCCCACTCCACCGGCCGCTCGCCGGCACCGATGGTCATCAGCACCCCGGCGATGTTGCGCACCATGTGATGCAGGAAGGCGCTGGCACGAATATCCAGGACGATCATCTTGCCGTGCCGGGTGACCCGAAGGTGATGGATCTCCTTGATCGGCGACTTTGCCTGGCACTGCCCGGCCCGGAACGCGCTGAAATCATGGGTGCCCACCAGGAACGCGGCAGCCTGGGCCATGCGCTCGATATCCAGCGGCCGGTGGTTCCAGGTGATTTCTTCGTTGAGATGGGCTGGACGGATCTGATCGTTGTAGATCACATAACGGTAACGCCGGGCGATCGCCTTGAACCGTGCGTGAAAATGCGCGGGCATCTCCTTGGCCCAGCTGACGCTGATGTCGTGGGGCAAATTGATATTGGCCCCCATCACCCAGGCCTTCATCGAACGCACGGCCTGAGTATCGAAATGCACCACCTGCCCGCAGGCATGCACCCCGGCATCGGTGCGTCCGGCACAGGACACCACCACCGGAGAATCCGCGACCCGGGACAGGGCCTTCTCCAGGGTTTCCTGGACACTGGGCACACCGGAGGCCTGACGCTGCCAGCCGCGGTAGCGCGAGCCCTTGTATTCCACACCCAGGGCGATTCGGGAAAAGCCTTCGGCTGCCATTTCGGCGGCCGGGTTATCTATATTTGCCAAGAACTTACAGCCTGCTGATATGCGCAAAGGCGCTCATTATAGGGCCGCAGACAATAGACGCCACGGGCTGTCGGGCTTTGTTTGCAGATTGATCAGCCATACAGCCGCCCACAGGGCGATTGCATCCGCCCCCAGGCAAACGCTATATAGTTTTTTATATATCGAAAACAACAAAGCCCCCTGATCGAGAACCGATGAATGATCGCAACCAGCAAAGAAGCCGTAGGCCTGGCCTACAGCCTGGAGGGCATGCTCCATGCCAAGCGCATGACCTGGGAGGCCATCGGGCAGATCGCCCGGCAGGTCAAGCCGGGCATGCAGGAATCCGCCGCCAGGGAAATGGGCCTGCAAGTCCTGCGGGAGATGGGTATGGAGCGAATCTGGCATCCGCTGCTGATCCGCTTTGGCGCCAATACCCTGAAAACCTTCAAGCAACGCTCCGATGGCGATCCGCTACTCCAGGAAAACGATCTGTTCTTCGTCGACCTGGGCGTGGTCTGGGATCGCCATGAAGGTGATTGCGGGGCGACGTTCGTGGTCGGCGACGACGCTGAAATGCATGCCTGTGCCGCCGCGGCGAAAAGCCTGTTCGACCAGGTCCACGACCACTGGCAGAGCCACCTGGTGGCTGGCCCTGAACTCTATCGCTATGCACAGGAACAGGCCCGAGCCATGGGCTGGGTACTCAATCTGGATATCAAGGGCCATCGGGTCAGCGACTTTCCCCACGCCATCTACCGCGCCGGGGACCTGGGAGATTTCGCCGCCTGCCCGCAAGTGGGTCTGTGGATCCTGGAAATCCAGATCGCCCACCCTACCCGGCCCTTCGGTGCCTTTTACGAAGACCTGCTGGCCTGAGCCTCACCGCCACCGCAGCGCCACCAACAAAAACGGCAGCCTCATCGGCTGCCGTTCTGTTCAAGCATCAGGTTGCCTCAGGCCAGTCGCCCCAACATCTCCTGGGCTTCGCTCTTCTGCCCTTCGTTACCTTCGCTCAGCACCTCACCGAGGATGTCCCGCGCACCGTCGTTATCCCCCATATCGATATAGGCCTGGGCCAGATCGAGCTTGGTGGCCACCTCGTCGCTGCCGGAGAGGAAGTCGAAGTCCGCCTCATCAGGCGCTGCAGCGGCATCCTCGGCAGTGAAGCTGGGGATCGCCGGCTCCGGCTGATCAAGGCTCTGGCTCAGACGATCCAGTTCAGCGTTGACATCATCCAGCTCGGAAGTGAAGGCGTCCTTGGAGTCCGCGCCAGCATCCAGCTCATCGGCCAGGGACAGATCGAAGTCCGCCGACAGGTCCAGGTCATCCAGGGCCGGGTCAGTGACGGTAGGCACGTCGCCTGCCGGCAGGTCCTTGAGGTCGTCATCCAGGCTCAGCAGGAAATCTTCATCGCTCGGCTTCGCCGCCGGTAGATCAGCCCCCAGGTCCAGATCGAAATCACCCAGGTCGTCCAGGTTTTCCTCGGGAGCAAGCTGCTGCTCGAGCACCGAGCCAAAGCTCAGGTCGTCATCCAGCGGGAAGTCTTCCAGCTCGGTTTCAGGTTCAGGGGTGAGCACTGCCGGTGAAGCCGCCTCCAGGTCATCCAGGCTCAGGTCAAAATCCGCATCCAGGCCTTCTACCGGAGCAGCCGGCTCAGGCGCTGGCGGTTCGTCCTGCAGCAGCTCCTTGACGTACTCGGCATCCAGTTCGGCTGCCACGGCCGCAGTGGCCAGGCCAGCTGCCGCCGCTACCGCGACCATTGCCGGGAAGCGACTTTTCAGTTGCTCGACCTGAGCGTGGTTATCGCCATTGGCCACCAACTGCCGTTCCTGGGCGACAAAGGCGCTGCGGTCACCCTGATGCGCGTAGACCTCCATCAGCTTCAGACGCAGATCACTGCGTTGCGGCTCCAACTTGACCGCTTCTTCGAGAATCGCCGCGGCCTGGTTCAGGCGGCCGGCATCGATGTGATTCTGAGCCTGGCCCAGCACATCGGTGGCCCGCTCGACCGGGGCTACCGGAGCGGGCGCCACCACCGGCGCTGGAGCTGGAGCTGGAGCTGGAGCTGGAGCTGGAGCTGGAGCTGGAGCTGGAGCTGGAGCTGGAGCTGGAGCTGGAGCGAGATTAACGCTTGGGGCTGGAACCTCAAGGCCTTCGAAGCTGCTTTCCGGCAGGTCCATTTCCTCGGTGAAATCGCTTTCCTCCGACAGTGCCCGCGCCATGCGCAAGTGCTTCTCCGCTTCCTGCTGAGCCTTGCGGCGACGAGCCAGCAACAGCAACAGCAGCAACAAGGCCAATACCGCACCGCCACCCACCAGCCCCAGCAGGATCGGGTTGGTCAGCAGATCGGAGTATTTATCCTCGTCGCTCTTGGCGGGAACGGCATCCTCAGCAGGCTTGGCAGCCGGCTCGCTGGCCGGGGCCGCTGGCGCCACCACTGGGGCTGGCGCTTCGGGCTTGGCCACCAACTCAGCTGGCATTGCCGGAGCTGGCTGGGCACTAGGTACCGCAGTACCTGCGCCCTCGGCCTGCATCTTGGCCAACTGGTTGTTCTTTAATTCGATCAGGCGCTGCAGCTTGTCCAGCTGGCTTTGCAGGTCCGCCATGCGCTCCTTGAGCTCGGCGTTGTCACGACGGGTTGCGTCGAGGCTTTCCTGAGTCACCGCCAGCTTGTTGTTCAGCGCCTTGGCATCGCCGGCTGCGCCCTTGCCCCGGGTCTTGCCGTTTTCAGCGGACACCAGGCTCAGGTTGTCCTTGGTGTTGACCTGCTTGGGCGCCTTGTCGGCACCGGCGCGACGAGTCGCGTCCACCTGCTGCTGGCCACGGGCACCGGCGCGGCGGCCCTGGCGCCAGGCAGCATTCTGCGCCGCCACTTCAGCAATTGCCTTGGGCTGCGGCAGCGCGGTGCTCTGCACCACATCGGGCAGGCGCAGCACCTTGCCGGTCTTCAGCCGATTGATGTTGCCATCGATAAAGGCATCCGGGTTCAGCGCCTGGATCGCCAGCATGGTCTGCTGGATAGAGGCACCGTTGCGGTTCTTGGCGGCGATTTCCCACAAGGTGTCACGGGCCGAGGTGGTGTACTGCTCCGGCTTGCCGGACTTGTTGGCGCGGGTGACCGGGGCACTCACCGCCGGGGCGCCTACTGGGGCGCTCTGGGCAGCGGCGGCGGCCTGCGGGGAGAATTTCGATGGGTCCAGCAGCACACTGTAGTCGCGCAGCAGGCGGCCGTTGGGCCACATCACCTGCACCAGGAACTTGACCATCGGCTCCGACAGCGGCTGGCTCGAGGTCACCCGCAGCACGCTCTTGCCGCCGGGATTGAGAATCGGGGTGAAACGCAGGTCGTTGAGAAAGGCCTGGCGATCAACGCCGGCCTTGGCGAACTCTTCTGCCGGCGCAACGCTGGGCACTACCTCGGCGGCAGTGAGGTCCTTGACATCGAGCAATTCGATTTCTGCTACCAGAGGCTGGTTCAGACTCGACTTCAGGGTCAGCTCCCCAAGCCCAAGCGCCTGCGCCATACCGGAGGACAGCGCCGAGGCGGCCGCTATTGCTAACACCAGTTTGCGAACTTGAACCATAGCCTCATCCTTTGTTTGAACATTCCTCGGCCAGCGAGAAGGTTTTGTAGCGGCTGCCAACAGGCATTGCGCGGGACCATCAACGACCACGACGCGCGATTATTTCTTGCATGCCCCGGGAGCACCTGACGGCCACTCACCTCCAGCAACTTGCCAAGCATAGCGCCCGGCTAGATTCATTCTGCAAATTGTTGCCAAGTATCTTTTACAGCAGGTCTTTTATCAACAATTCAGCCAGCTGCACAGCGTTCAAGGCCGCACCTTTGCGTACGTTATCCGAGGTCAGCCACAGATTCAGTTCCGTCGGGTCGTCGACCCCGGAACGAACCCGCCCCACATAGACAACATCCTGGCCCACGGCGTCACCCACGGCAGTCGGATAGTCGCCCGCCTCCACCAGCTCCAGGCCGGGGGCTGCTTCCAGCGCCGCATTGACTGCCGCCAGGTCAACGGCGCTGCCTGACTGCAGAGTCACGCTATAGCTATCGCCAAAAAATACCGGCGCTTGAATGCAAGTGACAGAAATCTTTAATAAAGGCTGCCCCAGCACCTCGCGCAACTCCCGGACCAGGCGCTTTTCCAGCAGGGTATGGCCCTGGGCGTCTGGAGTGCCGACCTGGGCCAGCAGGTTGAAGGCCACTTGCCGATCGAAAAAGCGTGGCTCCATGGGGCGCACATTCAACAGTTCGGCCGTCTGCCGGGCCAGCTCGCTGACGGCCTCACGGCCCTGGCTGGAGATCGCCAGGCTGGCGGTCAGGTTGACCCGCTGGATGTCCAGCAAGCCTTGCAACGGCGCCAGCGCCACGGCCAGGGCGGTAGCCGAAGCGCTCGGGCTGCTCAGTTGCAATGGTTTTTTCAAGCCGGCCAGCACCTGGGCATTGGCTTCGGGAACGACATTGGGCGCCTGGGCCGAAGGCAAGGCACCGGAAAGATCGATCACCGCGCAGTTGGCCGCCGTGGCACGCGGGGCAAAACTCAGGGTCACCGCCGGGCCGGCCGCGAAGAACGCCAGCTGGACCTTGCTGAAATCGAACTCGTCGACTTCACGCACCCGCACGTTCTTGCCGCGGAACGGCACCGAATGACCGGCCGACTCGCTACTGGCCAGCAGGTGCAGGTTGGCAACGGGGAAGTCACGTTCTTCCAGAATCTGCACCAGGGTTTCGCCGACAGTACCGGTGGCACCGATCACGGCAATATCAAGGGAAGGAGTCATGGTGCTACCTCAGGCGAAACGGGGGGAGCGGCACTTTACCCGGCACGGGGTGGCGAGGCAATTCGCGGGGGGAGCTGTGGCTGGAACGAAGCACTCTTGGCGGGCAAGCCCACTCCTGCGGTGGGCATGAAAAAGCCCGCGCCTTGTGCAAGGGGCGGGCTATTTCAAGCGCTCAGAGAATCAACGCTCCAGCAGGATCCGCAGCATGCGGCGCAGCGGCTCGGCCGCCCCCCACAGCAACTGGTCGCCGACAGTGAAGGCGCCCAGGAACTGCGAGCCCATGTTCAGCTTGCGCAGGCGGCCCACCGGAATGTTCAGGGTGCCGGTGACCTTGGTCGGGCTCAGCTCCTGCATGCTGATATCACGCTGGTTCGGCACCAGCTTGACCCAGGGGTTGTGCTGGCTGATCAGCCCTTCGTTGTCGTCGATCGGCACGTCTTTGTTCAGCTTGATGGTCAGCGCCTGGCTGTGGCAACGCATGGCGTCGATGCGTACGCAGATGCCGTCCACCGGGA
>Ga0182008_10002837_pt1 | contig 10718 bp, 8 predicted proteins | sample Sormic07211129_1_FD_120482 | JGI IMG/M metagenome (GOLD analysis project Ga0182008, IMG submission 120482) | Rhizosphere microbial communities from Sorghum bicolor, Mead, Nebraska, USA - 072115-129_1 metaG | ecosystem: Host-associated > Plants > Roots > Rhizosphere | place: USA: Nebraska...
CTGCGCAACTCTTGAGCCTGCCGAGCATTCCCCGGCAACTGCCCAGCACCCTGCTGCAACGAAGGCCGGACATTGCCGCCGCCGAACGCCGTGTGTACGCCGCCAATGCCGGCATCGGTATCGCCCGCGCCGCCTGGTATCCGGATTTCAGCCTGACCGGCATGCTCGGTGGCCAGACCCAGGGCGTGGGCAACCTGCTGGCGGCGGGCAATCGCTATTGGGCCCTGGGGCCGTTAGTGAACCTGCCGATTTTTGACGGCGGGCGGCTGAGCGCCAATGAGCGCCAGGCCCACGCCGAGTTCGAAGAAGCCGCCGCCCATTACCGTGGGCAAGTGCTGCGGGCGGTGCGCGAGGTGGAGGATAACCTGGGGCAACTGCGGGATTTGCGCCAGGAAGCGCTGGACCAACAGGCGGCGGTGAATGCTGCCCAGCACACGCAGACCTTGGCCATGAACAGCTATCAGGCCGGAGCAGTGAGTTACCTGGATGTGGTGACGGCGCAGACCGCAGCCTTGCAGGCCCAGCGGGGGTTGCAGGCGGTGCAGACAAGGGAGTTGCAGGCCAGTGTGGGGTTGGTGGTGGCGTTGGGTGGGGGGTGGAAAGGTGGGGCTTGAAACCTGAAACATGATCGCCTGGCGGGTCTCTCCAAGGTGCCCCGGCGCGCCAATCCACAATACGGTGTTGGTGAACCTTGGCTCGTCCTCCCCAGGTACCTTCGCGGCCGGCTAAATGCGGTTTCAGCAAACTCCACACATTGTCGGAGATATCGTGGCGCCGATGGGTTGCAAGGGCATGACACGCACTTAAGCCGAGCCGGCTTAACGTAGGATTCCCCCAAACTCTGCGGCCTACCCTTGTTGTGCGTATCGATCAATCCTGACGGAAACTGTCACTGCCCTGCAGCATAATGACGACAATGAGCAGCTTTAACATGCTAATCATGAGTACTAACCCCTGCTACAAATACGAGATATTAAATTATGAGAGTCAACTACTGCGTCCTAGGCACAAATAACATGGAGGCCGCAATTGAGTTCTACAATGCACTCTTTGAGAAAACAGAACTCAAGTACGTGATATCAACAGACAGAATGACTTACTGGCAAAGCAGCAATTTCTCATTTGCGCTAGCAACTCCCTTTAACAAGGAGCCTGCAACAAATGGAAATGGCACGATGATTGGTTTTAATGTTGACTCTGTAGAAAAAGTAAAAAGCTTTCATGAAAAGGTGATTGAATTAGGCGGTACCTGCGAGGGTAAACCCGGCCAACGGGGACCATACTTTTCAGCGTATGCGAGAGATTTGGATAAAAACAAACTATGTTTTTCTGCCCAGATGCCTGCTTAATCTCATGCCCATAAGCTTTGATAGCCCAGAGGGCAATATAAATATCTGAGCAGAAGTATTGTTTCACCATCAATTACTCTGACGATGAACGAGTGGATAAATAAGGCTTCAGCGAGTTCCATAACTTAATCTAGATATCGTGCCGCCGATGGCTTACAAGTGCCACGACACGCTGGCCGTCTAACTGGATAAACCAACCATCAATGTTTTTTGGGTCTTGTGACGACACCCTCTAATTTATTTTAAGGGATGATATAGAGGTCGTCAGGGAGGTTCGAAATACACATCCGTTGTTGCGTTTCTTTTTTACCGTGGTGGTGTACATATCCGTTGCTGTGGTCACGGCCGCTTAGGGGTTCGCTCTGACAGCGACTCCCTTTGGAAATGCCGGAATGCCGGCCCAGCCCAAAGTAATCAATGCCCGGGTGGCGGCCTGCCGGCCGACCTGAAGGTGGAGCGGTGTGTACCGTCCCACCGTGTAGGAGCTGGCTTGCCAGCGAAGGCGTCCGCCCAGACGATGCATGGCTCACGGGCCTCTTCGCCGGCAAGCCAGCTCCTACAGCCTGCGTACCTGCAAACGATCAGATGTGGCAACTGCTCAGGCCGTTCTTCTCCAGGTAACGCTGGTGCGCTTCATCCGCCAGGTCGAAGCGCCCCAGGGGCACGATCACCGTGGCCACGGGTTTGTTGAGGCGTCCGGAGTCTTGCAGGGCGGTCTTGGCCGCCCTCGCCTGTTCGGCTTGCGCGGCGTTGGTGTGGAAGATCGCCGAGCGATATTTCACCCCGCCATGCTCGCCCTGGCGATCCACCGAGGTCGGATCATGCAGATCCCAGAAGTGTTCGATCAGGCGTGTATACGCCAGCACCTGCGGGTCGAAATCCACCTGCACCACTTCTATCTGCAAGGCTTCGTCCGCCGCTTCCACGGCGTAGCCGACGCGGCTGTCCACGACCCCAGGCAGCGCCCGAAACGCGGCTTCCGCGCCCCAGAAACAACCGGCGCCGAAGGTCGCCTGTTCGAGGCTGTTCACCGGCGCCCCACTCATTGCGCCACTCCCACTTTCTCGCCGCTGGCACCCAGCCAACCATCAACGACCTGCGGGTGGGCGGCGACCCATTCCTTGGCCGCCTGCGCCGCCGGTTGCTGTTCCTTTTCGATCTTGAGAATCAGGTCGTTCAGGGCCTGAGGTTCGATGCTGAAGTTCTCCAGGAACGCGGCAATTCGCGGTGCGCGTTTTTGCAGGGCGGTGGACGCCAGGACATACACCCGGGCATCCGGGTAGGCGCAGGTGATCTTGCTCTTGCTCAGCCAGTCGGCATCCACCGTGGGGCTGATGAATTTCCAGCAGCCGTCGGCCTTGTACAGCGGGTCGCCCTTCTTGTTGTCCTGGGCGTAGCCGTCGAACGCCGGTTCATCCAGGCGGCGCAGGTCGAAGGCGGAGAAGATCCAGTCCGGGGTGTAGGCGTAGAACACCACGCCGCGTTGGGCCTTGTAGGCCGCGGCCAGCTTGGCGTAGGTCACCGAGGCTTCGGTGGACACCGATTCGAATTTGTCGGCAAAGCCGAAATCCTTGGCCTTGATCTGGCCGATGTAGGTCGATTCCCAACCCGCCGGGCCCACCAGCAGTTGCGCCTTGCCGCCGCCCAGGGGTTCGAAGAGTTTCGCCACTTCGGGCTTTTGCAGGTCGTAGACCGACTTCACGCCGTATTTGTCTTGCAGGTAGCCGGGGATGTAGAAGCCCTGCACCCCCAGGTACGGCTGCTTGTTGGGCACCAGCGAGCGAGTGCCGCCGGTGACGTATTTGGCCCAGGCGGCGGACTGGTTGGGCAGCCAGATATCGGTGAGCACGTCCACCGAGCCGTCGCCCTTGGCGGCGGCAGCGAACAGCACCGGCACGTCACCGGCGAGGTAGGAAACCTCGCCGTCGAGGCGGCTCTTGATCACTTCGCCAAGGATGTTCTGGATGGCGATGGCGCCGGTCCAGTTCTGCTCGCCAATGACGATCTTGTCCTTGGCCAGCACCGGCAGGGACAAACCCAACAGCAGCGCGGCAGCGCCAAGGGTACGGGTAAACGACTTGTTCAAGGGACACCTCATGATTGATGCAATGTGCGATCCCGCTGGCGCAGGGTCGCTTGAATGATGCGGTCGGGAATCAGCGCGCAGAACACGATCGCGGCGCCGGCCAACATACCCTCACCGCCCTTGATGTTGCGCAGCGCGGTCATCACGTCGTAGCCCAGGCCACCGGCGCCGATCAGCGCCGCCACCACCACCATCGACAGGCTCATCACCAGGGTCTGGTTGATCCCCAGCAGCAAGGAGCCCGCAGCCAGGGGCAGTTCGACCTTGGTCAGGATCTGCCACGGCGTGGCGCCGTGGGCCAGGGCTGCTTCGACGGCGGTCTTGGGCACTTCCTGAATCCCCAGGGCGGTGAGGCGGATCATCGGCGCCAGGGCGAAGATCACCGTGGCGATCACCGCCGGGGTCTTGCCCACCGAGAAGAACGCCACCGCCGGGATCAGGTACACGAAGGTCGGCAAGGTCTGCATCACGTCCAGGAGCGGAGTGATCAGGCGCCGGGCCAGGGCGCGCTTGGCCAGGAGGATGCCGGCGGGTACGCCGATCAACAGCGAGATCAGCACCGAGGAGCCCACCAGGGCCAGGGTGGCGATGGTCCGTTCCCAGAAGCCGAACAGGCCGATGTAGAGCAAGGCCGCGGCGCTGGTCAGGGCCAGGGCGGCGCCGGCGCTGCGCCAGGCCAGCAGCACCAGGGCCAGGGCCGGCACCGGCCAGGGCAGCCAGCCCAGCAGGCTTTCGATGCTTTCGATCACCGTGCGCACGGCGACTATCACGCCGACGAAGGTGCTTTCGAACGTCACCTGGGACCAGGCAATCAGTTGATCGATGGCCGCGGCGGTGCCCAGCAGCACTTGCCGGTCGGCGGGAAATTGCAGCCAGGGGCCAGAGGCATCGGTGGCCAACACCCGCCACAGCACCAGGGCCTGGGACAGCAGCAACACCAGCCACGGCAGACACCAGTCCGAACGCCCCAGGCGGCTGGGGCGGCGGGCCAGGGCCAGGCTCAACAGGCGGCTGAGCAGCAAGCCGATGAGCGCCAGGGCGGCCCAGGCGAAACTGGCCGTGGCCAGCCCCTGCCCCAAGGCTGCGGCCGCCCCCAGTTCCAGGGCGAAGCCCAGCCAGTAGAGGCCCCCGCGACCGCTGGCGGCCAGGGCGGCGGGCCCCAGCAGCAGGGCCTGGGCAGAGGACAGTCCGGGGCTGACCGGCGCCGGGGTCGTCGCGCTCTTGCGCGGGGCAATCGTCGCCACCGGCGTGGCGCTGCGGGCGCCGTGTTCCTGGAAGAAGTCCGCCACTTCGGCATCCGCCGGCTGCTTCAGCAATTCCTCGGGCGTGCCGACCTGAATCAGCTGGCCGTGGCGCAGCACGGCGATGCGGTCCGCCAGGCGCAGGGCTTCCGCCGGGTCGTGGGTCACCAGCAAGGTGGTGATGCCGCGCTCGCGCACCACCTGCAGAAAGTGGCTTTGCAGGTCGCGGCGGATGGTCGGGTCCAGGGCGCTGAAGGGTTCGTCCATCAGCAGGATGTCCGGCTCGCTGACCAGGGCCCGGGCCAGGCCGACCCGCTGCTGCATGCCGCCGGACAGTTCGTGGGGATAGTGATCACCCCAGCCGTCCAGGCCCATGGCGTGCAACTGCACGTCGGCTGCGGCATGGCGCAGGGCCTCGGGTTCGCCGCGCAGTTCCAGGGGCAAGGCGACGTTGTCGCGCACGCTGCGATGAGGCAGCAGGCCGAAGTGCTGGAAGACCATGCCGATGCGCCGCGAACGCAGGGTGCGCAGTTCCCTGGCCGAAAGCTGGCTGATGGCCGAACCGTCGATCAGCACCTCGCCGCTGCTGGGCTCGATCAACCGGTTGATATGGCGCAGCAAGGTGGACTTGCCGCTGCCGGAGGTGCCCATCAGGCACAGCACCTCGCCACGGCGCACCTTGAGGCTGACCTGCTCAACCGCAGGCAGAGCGGACTGGCCACGGCGGCGGGCGTAGTGCTTGGTCAGGTGGCGCAATTCCAGCACCACGTCGGCGTTAACCGCGGGCGGGCTGGACGAGGCAGGGACGGCAAAGGCCTCTTGGGGGTGAACGGCAGACACGGGAACTCCTGACGCCGGGCGCGGAATGGCGTAGCCGGCGGTGAACAAGAAAAAGGGGGCCTGTTCGCCGGCAAGCCGGCTCCTACAAGCGAAAGCGACCTAACGACCCACTACAAGGATTTGGGGCTCCACAACTGTACCGCCCGGGCATCCACTGGCTTGGGCAACAGCTTTTCCTGGTAGAAGGCATCGGCGATTTTCTGCTGCTCGCCCAGGGCGTCGGGCTTGACCGCTTCCACCTTGTAGGTGCGGCGGCTGTTGGCCAGTTCCACCGTCGGCACGTCCAGGTTGCCCCACAGCGGGCCCAGCAGTTTTGCCGCCTCGGCCGGGTGCGCCTTGACCCAGGTGCCGGTCTTCTGCAACTCGGCGAACACTTGCTGCAGCACCTCGGGATGGGCCTTGGCGTAGTCGTTGGAAGCCAGGTAGTAACGGCGATAGCTGGCCAGCCCCTGGCCGTCGTGCAGCACCCGCGCGCCCTGCTGGCGCTGGGCGCTGGCGACAAAGGGTTCCCAGGTGACCCAGGCATCGACCTTGGCGGTTTCCAGCGCCGCGCGGCCATCGGCCGGAGTCAGGTACACCGGCTGGATATCGGCAAAGCTCAAGCCCGCTTCGCGCAAGGCGGCGATCAGCAGGTAATGGCTACCGGCGGCCTTGGTCACGGCGATGCGCTTGCCCTTGAGGTCGGCCAGGGACTTGAGCGGCGAATCCTTGGGAATGACGATGGACTGGGCCGCCGGGGAGGGAGTCTCGCTGGCGAAATAGGTCAGCTGGGCCCCGGCGGCCTGGGCGAAGACCGGCACCGTGTCGGCGACATCGGCGCTGATGTCGACATTGCCCACATTCAGCGATTCCGCCAACGGCAGGCCACTGGTGAACTCGTGCCAGGTGATGTTGACGCCCTGCCCCGCCAGCTGTTTTTCCAGGGTGCCCTGGGCCTTGAGCAAGGCCAGCAGGGTCGAGGATTTCTGATAGCCGATGCGCAGGTCAGTATCGGCCTGGGCATTGAGGGCCATGCCCAGCGCCAGGCCGGCCAGGGCGGTGATCGACAAGCTACGACGCAAAGCAAAGGGCAGGCGCATGGGGGCGAACCTTCTGGGAGACAGGAAAGTCGCTAAAAGCTAATCGATCTAACAAATCTAAAATAAATACTTTTTAGGAATTAGCTTAGGTTCGGCTGGCAGCTCTATCTCGGCCCTGCCCCCTACGCCCGTGCCGGGCGTGCGCAGCCTGCGGCAGCGGCTACAAAAAACCAGCTCACCACAGACCCTGTAGCCGCTGCCGAGCCCGCGAGGCTGCGAAAGGTCGGGCCGCGTTCGGTACGCAGGGCCTTGCTTCTTGGCTACCGACCGCACGGTGTCGAGCCGCCGAACTTTGTAGCCCGCAGGCAGAAGAAACTGTCCTTTTTCAGGGTCATCGGCGCCACGGCACACGGCAGCACGGCCTGATTGACCTCGATCGACACCCGCTCGCCCTGCAGCTCGCGCGCGTCCAAGCGGAGCTGGCAACTGCCCGCCTTGCTGGAGGAGGCATAGCCGATGGTGCCGATCACCCGGTTGTCCAGCTTGATCAGCAGAGGATTCTGCGCCGCCGACGTACATGTCGCCAAACTGGGGTGACTGGCCTGGATAGCCAGATGGTTGTCATCGCCGGTGCCTGCGGGCACCAGGGGAATGAACAGCAGCGACATCAGATGGTGAGACGACGCGGATGTCACCTTCACGTAAAGCGGCTCGGCCCCGCAGGCCAGCTTGAACGAAGTGCCCTGGTCATAGTTGCCGGTGCTGGCATCCTGCCAACCGCCGAGGCTGTCGGCCTTCCAATCGTGGCCCCATTTGTAATCGATACAACCGCCCAGGCTCAGAGCCAGGGCCAGACAAAGCGCCATCCTGTGCATACCGGCATCCCATGGAAAAAGTTCGCCAGTGTACGCCAGGCAAAGCGCCTCACGCTGCCCCTTGCAGGAACTGGCTTGCCAGCGAAGGCGCCGGCATTGGCGATGCATGTCTTGCCGGCCTCTTCGCCGGCAAGCCGACTCCTACGGGAATGGTGGTGTGGGAGGACTTGTGGAAACACCACAAGCCCCCTGTAGGAGCTGGCTTGCCAGCGAAGGCGCCGGCACGGGCGATGCACATCTGGCGGGCCTCTTCGCCGGCAAGCCGGCTCCTACGGTTGGCGCTGGGCGATGGATTGGGAGGCGGCGAGCATGGCGCGCAGCAGCACCGCGCAGCCGGCGGCGAGGTCGTCGGGGTCGGCGTTCTCGATTTCGTTGTGGCTGATGCCACCTTCGCAAGGCACGAAGATCATCCCCGCCGGGCCCAGCTCGGCGACGAAGATCGCGTCATGCCCGGCACCGCTGACGATGTCCATGTGGGACAACCCCAAACCCTGCGCGGCGCCGCGCACCGCATCGACGCACACCGGGTCGAAGTACAGCGGCGGGAAGTCCGCGGTGGGGGTCAGTTCGAAGCTCAGGCCGTGTTCTTCGCAGGTGTTGTCGATCACCTGGCGCACCTCGGCAATCATCGAGTCCAGGCGCGCCGGCTCCAGGTGGCGGAAGTCCAGGGTCATGCGTACCTCGCCCGGAATCACGTTGCGCGAACCCGGGTAGGCTTGCAGGCAGCCGACGGTGCCGCAGGCGTGAGGCTGGTGGCCGAGGGCGGCGCGATTGACCGCCGCCACCACGGCGGCGGCGCCCACCAGGGCGTCCTTGCGCAGGTGCATGGGGGTCGGGCCAGCATGGGCTTCGACACCCCGCAGCTTGAGGTCGAACCACTTCTGCCCCAGGGCGCCGAGCACCACGCCTATGGTCTTGCGCTCATCTTCCAGGATCGGGCCTTGCTCGATGTGCGCCTCGAAATAGGCGCCCACCGGATGCCCGCTGACCGGGCGCGTGCCGGCGTAGCCGATGGCGTTCAGGGCCTCGCCGACGCTGATGCCATCGACGTCGGTCTTGGCCAGGGTGTCTTGCAGGGTGAATTTTTCGGCGAACACCCCGGAGCCCATCATGCACGGCGGAAAGCGTGAGCCTTCTTCGTTGGTCCACACCACCACTTCCAGGGGCGCCTCGGTTTCCAGCTTGAGGTCGTTGAGGGTGCGCAGCACTTCCACCCCGGCCAGCACACCAAAGCAGCCATCGAACTTGCCGCCGGTGGGCTGGGTGTCGATATGGCTGCCGGTCATCACCGGCGGCAGGTGCGGATTGCGCCCGGGGCGGCGGGCGAAGATGTTGCCGATGCCATCCACCGTGACCGCGCAACCGGCCTCCTCGCACCATTGCACGAACAGATCCCGGGCCTGGCGGTCGAGGTCGGTCAGGGCCAAACGGCAGACGCCGCCCTTGACCGTGGCGCCGAGCCTGGCCAGTTCCATGAGCGACTGCCACAGGCGGTCGCGGTTGATGTGCTGATGGCTGGATTGCAGAACCTCGACGGCAGCGTTCATGGTGATTTCCTCAGGCGTTTCTTCTGGTTTTGTCGGGGGATGCGTGGCGCAACGCCCGGGATAACGGCCTAGCAAAAACCTGCTCTTGCCCAGGAGTCGGCCGGGCGGCGTACCGCTTGCCGGCGAAGGAGCCCGCAAGAGGTGCATCGCCCGTGCCGACGCCTTCGCTGGCAGGCCAGCTCCTGCAAACCGCGCGCACCTGGTGCCCGCAAGGGCGGTGGCTGGGTGTTCATGTTGGGGTCTTGGCGGTCGCCACCTGGGGGCTGCGCCAGCTGCACAGGCCGTAGTAGATCAACCCGCCCAGGGCAGAGCCGGTGAACCAGCCGTAGCTGTAGAACCAGTTGAAGGCGCTGCTGCCCAGGGACATCAGGGTCAGGGCCACCGGTACGCCGAAGGCGATGAAACCGTGCCAGTTCCACGCCGGGTAGACGTCGTCGCGGTACAGGCCGGCCAGGTCCAGGCGCTGTTTCTTGATGATGAAGTAGTCCACCACCATGATCCCGGCAATCGGCCCCAGCAGGCTGGAATAACCCAGCAGCCAGTTGGAATACACGGTCTCCAGGCTGACGTCGGAAATCAGCAGGCCGAGCTTTTTCAGCAGCTCGTGGCCCATCAGCGCCAGCCCCACCAGGCCGGTGAGGATCACCGCGGTGGTGCGACCGATCAGCTTGGGCGCCAGGTTCTGGAAGTCGTTGGTGGGCGAGACGATGTTGGCCGCGGTGTTGGTGGACAAGGTGGCGATGATGATCAGCGCCATGGCCAGGGCCACCCAGCCCGGGCTCTGGATGTGGCCGATCAGGCTCACCGGATCGGAGACGGTGACCCCCACCAGTTTCACCGAGGCGGCAGTCATCACCACCCCCAGGGCGGCGAACAGGAACATGGTCAGCGGCAGGCCGAAGATCTGCCCGATGATCTGGTCCTTCTGGCTTTTCGCGTAGCGGCTGAAGTCGGGAATGTTCAGCGACAAGGTGGCCCAGAAACCCACCATCGCCGTGAGCCCGGCCATGAAGTAGCCGGTGACGCTGGCGCCTTCGGGGCGCTTGGGCGGGATCGCCAACAGCTCAGTCAGCGACACGCTGGGCAAGGCCCACACCAGCAGGCCGATGCCCACCGCCACCAGCAGCGGCGCGGACAGGGTTTCCAGCCACTTGATCGACTCGGCGCCGCGCAGCACCACCCACAGGTTGAGGGTCCAGAAGATCATGAAGCCGATCACCTCGCCGGTGCCGCCCAGGGCCTTCCAGCCCTCGAAGATCGAGCCCAGGAACAGGTGGATCGCCAGCCCGCCGAACATCGTCTGGATGCCGAACCAGCCGCAGGCCACCAGGGCGCGGATCAGGCACGGCACGTTGGAGCCGATGATGCCGAACGAGGAGCGCAGCAGCACCGGGAACGGAATGCCGTACTTGGTGCCGGCAAAGGCGTTGAGGGTCAGGGGAATCAGCACCACGATATTGGCCAGCAGGATCGCCAGCAGCGCCTCGCCGACACTGAGGCCGAAGTAGGCGGTGAGCACCCCGCCCAGGGTGTAGGTGGGCACGCAGATCGACATGCCGATCCACAGTGCGGTGATGTGCCATTTGTTCCAGGTGCGCTCCTGGACCTTGGTCGGTGCGATGTCGTGGTTGTAACGGGGGCTGTCGAGTACGTCGCTGCCGGCGTCCAGCTCGTACAAGCCGGCGCGCTCGGTCACCTGGGATCTGATCTGTTGCATGGCCGCTCCACTGTTGTTCTGATTATTTTGCTCATCAGGCCGGC
>Ga0182008_10002839_pt1 | contig 10713 bp, 14 predicted proteins | sample Sormic07211129_1_FD_120482 | JGI IMG/M metagenome (GOLD analysis project Ga0182008, IMG submission 120482) | Rhizosphere microbial communities from Sorghum bicolor, Mead, Nebraska, USA - 072115-129_1 metaG | ecosystem: Host-associated > Plants > Roots > Rhizosphere | place: USA: Nebraska...
CACCGCTCGACGGCCATGAGGCCGCGGCCATCCTGGAGCGCACCCGGGCGTCGGTCGACCCCGAACTGCGCGCCGCCATCGACTCGTTGCCCGGATCCATGCGCCGGATCGCGCTCTACCACTTCGGCTGGGAGCACGCGGACGGCACACCGGCGGCGGGCAACGCGGGCAAGGCGATACGCCCGGCACTCGTCCTCACCGCGGCCACCGCGCTGGGCGGACCGCGGGCGGGCCAGGCGGCCGTACGGGCGGCGGCGGCCGTGGAGTTGGTGCACAACTTCACGCTGCTGCACGACGACGTGATGGACCGCGACACCACCCGCAGGCACCGGCCCACCGCCTGGACGGTCTTCGGCGACGCGGACGCGATCCTCGCCGGGGACGCCCTCCAGGCGCTGGCCCTCGGGCTGCTCGCCGGGGACCCGCACCCGGCGTCCGCGGCGGCCGCCGCCCGGCTCGCCGCCTGTGTGGTCGAGCTGTGCGCCGGCCAGCACTCGGACACGGCGCTGGAGCGGCGCCACCCCGGCGAGGTCACCCTCGACGAGGTGCTCACCATGGCCGAGGCGAAGACGGGCGCGCTGCTGGGGTGCGCCTGTGCGCTGGGCGCGCTGTACGCGGGCGCCCCGGAGGAGGACGTGGCGGCGCTGGACGCGTTCGGCCGCCAGGCCGGGCTCGCCTTCCAGCTGATCGACGACGTCATCGGGATATGGGGCGACCCGAACCGCACCGGCAAGCCGGCCGGCGCCGACCTCGCGGTCCGCAAGAAGTCCCTCCCGGTCGTCGCCGCCCTGACCTCGGGCACACCGGCGGCGGCGGACCTGGCGGCGCTGTACGAGGTGCCGTACGAGAAGGCGGACGAGGAGGATCTGGCGCGGACGGCGCAGGCCGTCGAGGAGGCCGGCGGGCGGGACTGGGCGCAGGCCCAGGCCGCCGACCGGATGGCCCGCGCGATGCAGGAGCTGTCCCGGGCCATCCCCGACCCGGAGGCGGCGGGCGGACTGCTGGCGCTCGCGGAGTTCGTGACCCGGCGCAGCAGTTGACGTCCAGGACACCGGCGCCCGAGAGGCCGTACGGCTCCTGACCCCGTACGGCCGCCGAGGCTCCGGTAGGGCGGGTCCCGCACATCCCCACGGTGTGCGGGCCCCGCCCGCTTGCTTTCCCGTCCGGGTGCCGGAGCCGCCGGGTAGGCTCAACCTCCTTGAGAACAAGGTCGGTTGAGAGGCGGGGACACGAGCATGGGTGTGGCGATCCGGACGGCGGACGAGAGCGATCGCGAGCTGGTCGTCCGGCTGCTGGACGAGGCCTTCCAGGACGATCCGGTGAGCAACTGGGTCTTCCCCGGGGAGGAGTACTTCCGTACGACGCACCACCGGCTGATGGCCGCCTTCACGGACATCGCGCTCGCCGAGGGCCGTGTCGACCTCACCGAGGACGGCAGCGCGTGCGCGCTGTGGCTGACGGTGCCCGCCGACGCCCATGACGCCGACGACGACGAGGGGGCCGCCCAACTGCGTGCCGCCGTCGACCCGGACAACGAGCGCGTCGAGCTGATCGGCCGTCTCACCGCGGGCATCCACCCCGCGGGCCGCGCCCACGCCTACCTGTGGATGATCGGGGTGGCACCCGACCGCCAGGGCGAGGGCCTCGGCACCGCCCTGATCCAGCACGTCCTCGACCGCTGCGACCGCGACGGCGTGCCGGCCTGTCTGGAGGCCAGCAACGCCCGCAGCCGCGCCCTGTACGAGCGCCTCGGCTTCGCCCCCGCCGGCCGCCCGCTCACCCTCCCCCACGACGGCCCGAGCATGTGGCCCATGTGGCGCGAGCCCCGCACCCACCGGGACCAGCGCACCTCCGGCGACGGCCGTCCTCGTCCGCACAGACGCGCGCGGACCGTGACGGGCCTACGCTGAGGGCATGGACAGCTCAGAACACGTCTGTCCGGTCTGCGGGCAGCCCGTGGCGACGGTCATCAAGCGGTACAAGACGCTGGGCGCGTGGGTCCCGAGGTGGGTGCCGGGCCCGTGCCGCGATCCCGAGTGCGAGGCGTACGTCCCCGAGGGCGCCGCGCCCGGGAAGCCGGGAAAGCCCGTCGCGGAAAATTCCTGAATCTCCGCGCCGAGAAGTGTCGAGAAGTGTCGAGAACCCCGACCCGGCTCCGACGTCCCCTGTGAGAGCCGCCCAGAGCCGACAAGGGGCGGGCGGCGCCCACCGAAGGAGCGGACTCATGAAGTACCTGGTCATGGTGCAGTGCACACAGGCGGACTACGAGGGCATGCGCGGCAAGGCCAACGAGATCTCCCCGGCCTGGAGCCAGGAGGACGTCCAGGCGATGTACGCCTTCATGGGCGCCATCAACGACGACCTCGCGGAGACCGGCGAACTGGTCGACGCCCAGGGGCTGACCGAGCCGGCGCGGACCCGGCAGGTCGCCCTGGGCGAGGACGGCAAGCCGGTGATCACCGACGGCCCCTACAGCGAGACCAAGGAACTGCTGGCCGGCTACTGGGTCCTGGACTGCGCGAGCCTGGAACGCGTCACGGAGATCGCCGGGCGCGTCGTCCAGTGCCCGCTGCCGGCCGGGGCCAGGAACTACCCCGTGGTGATCCGGCCCATCGACGACGGTTCCGCCGCGGACGTCTGAGCGGCACATGGGCACCACCACCCCCGTGGAGGACCTGCTGCGCCTGCACGCGCCGCAGGTCCTCGGCGCGCTGGTCAGACGGTACGGCCATTTCGACGCCGCCGAGGACGCCGTACAGGAGGCGCTGCTCGCGGCGGCCGGGCAGTGGCCCGCGGCCGGGGTGCCGGACAACCCGCGCGGCTGGCTGATCAAGGTGGCCTCCCGGCGGCTGACGGACGCGCTGCGGTCGGAGGAGTCGCGGCGGGCGCGGGAGGAGCGGGCGGCGGCACTGGACCTGCGGGTGACGGGCGGTGATCGCGCGCCCCGCGAGGACGACACCCTCTCCCTGCTGTTCCTGTGCTGCCATCCGGACCTTACCCCGCCCGCCCAGATCGCGCTCACCCTGCGCGCGGTGGGCGGTCTGACCACGGCGGAGATCGCCCGCGCCTGTCTCGTCCCCGAGGCGACGATGGCGCAGCGGATCAGCCGGGCCAAGCAGAAGCTGCGGGGCGTGCGGTTCGGCAGGCCGGACGGGTGGGAGAGCCGGCTGCCCGCCGTGCTGCACACCCTCTACCTGATCTTCAACGAGGGCTACACGGCGAGCTCCGGCGCCCGTCTGCAACGCCGTGACCTGGCGGGCGAGGCGATCCGGCTGACCCGCGTGGTCCACCGCCTGCTCCCCGAGGCCGGGGAGGTGGCCGGTCTGCTGGCCCTGATGCTGCTCACCGACGCCCGCCGGGACGCCCGTACCGGACCGCACGGCGAGCTGGTGCCGCTCGACGAGCAGGACCGGACGCGCTGGGACAGGGCGGCCGTCGAGGAGGGCGTCGCGCTGGTCACCCGGGCGCTGTCGCGGGGGCGCGCGGGCCCGTACCAGCTGCGGGCCGCCATCGCCGCCGTGCACGACGAGGCGCCGTCCGCCGCGCGGACCGACTGGCAGGAGATCCTCGGCCTGTACGAGGTGCTGGTCCGCCAGGTCCCCGGTCCCGTCGAACGCCTCAACCGCGCGGTCGCCCTCGCGATGGTCGACGGCCCGTACGCCGGTCTCGCCGAACTCTCCCTGCTGGAGCCGGGATTGGGCCACCGGCTGGACGCGGTGCGGGGGCACCTCCTGGAGCGGGCGGGCGCTTACGAGGAGGCACGGAGCGCCTACGCGTCGGCCGCCGGGAAGACCCTCAGCCTCCCCGAACAGCGTTACCTCCAGGGCCGGGCGGCGCGGCTGACCCCGTAACGTGACCGCATGACCGACCGCACCCGCATCCTCCACCTCACCGAGCGCGCCCTCTGGGACGCGGCCCGGGCGCAGGGCACGTACGAGATCTCCACCCGCGGCCGCACCCTGCGGGAGGAGGGCTTCATCCACTGCTCCACCCGGGCCCAGCTCCCGGCCACGGCCCGCCGCTTCTTCGACGGCGTCGACGACCTGGTGGTCCTGGTCATAGACCCCGCCCGCCTCGACGTACCGCTGAAGTACGAGTCCAACAAGCCCGGCGGGGAGGAGTTCCCGCATGTGTACGGGCCGATCCCGGTGGACGCGGTGGTGGATGTGGAGCCGTGGGCGTGACCGGTTTATCGCGCCGGAATGCGTGGCGGTGGGCCGTGGCCGTGTGGGCGGCCCTGGTGGTCGTGGCGGGCGGTCTGACGCTGTGGCTCCAGGACTCGGCCGAGCCGCCGCCCCCGCGCGGGTGGGAGAACGCGAACCCGGGTCCGACGCCGCCCGCCGAACGGCTGCGGCCCACCGCGTGCCCGACGCCCACAGCCGCGGACGGTGTGGTCATCGCCCTCTGCGCGGTCAGTACCGGCTAGGTGCCCCACCCGTCTCCGGGTCCCGGCCCGTCAGGCAGTACAGCCCGCCCGCCGGATCCCGCATCACCGTCCACCCGGCGCCGGTGGCCACGAACTCCGCGCCCAGCTCCTCGTGCCGGGCCCTGGCCGTCCCGATGTCGGCGCAGGCCAGGTCGAGGTGGGCGGTCGTCTCCCGTTCCTCGCCGAGGCGTTGGAGCAGGATGCGGATCGGGAGGCCGGGGCCGGGCCTGACGAAGTGGAACTCGGGGAGGGAGCCGGGGACCGACTCCCAGTCCGGCAGCAGGGCGCTCCAGAAGGCGACTTCGGCGTCGTAGCGCGACGGCGCGATGTCGAGGCAGACCTGGTCGAGGCGGGTGTCGTGCACCACGGGAGGACGGACCGGCTCGCCCCGCCCCCACGCGTGGACGCAGAACAGCTGCCCGGCGGGCGAGCGGAGCACCGCCCACCGCTCGTGCGGAGTGACGAGTTCCGCCCCCAGCCCCCGCGCCGCTTCCACGAACGCCGGCACGTCCTCGACCGCGAAGTCGAGATGCGCGCCGCCCTCGCCGGAGAGGACCCCCTGCACCTTCAGACAGGCATCGGCCTTCTCCGGCAGCAGGGTCACGAACTCCTGCCGCTCACCCCGGAGTCCGGACAGCCGGGTGTCCGTGACCGCGGTCCAGAAGGCGCAGGCACGGTCGAAGCGGTCGACCGGCCGGTCCATGAAGGCGTGGGTCCACAGAACCTGTCGGCTCATCCCTTCCGCTCCATGAACCGCAGCATGTTCCCGGCCGGATCCCGGAACGCGCAGTCCCGCACCCCGTACGGCATGTCCGTCGGCTCCTGGATCACCTCCGCGCCGGACTCCTGGACGCGGGCGAAGAGGGCGTCGCAGTCCTCGGTGGTGAAGTTCACCCCGCGCAGCGCGCCCTTGGCCAGCAGCTGGTCCATCGCCTCCCGGTCGGCCGGGGAGAGGTCCGGGTTGGCCGCGGGCGGCTCCAGGACGATCGACACGTCCGGCTGCAGCGGCGACCCGACGGTCACCCACCGCATCCCCTCGTACTTGACGTCGTTGCGGATCTCCAGGCCCAGGACGTCGCAGTAGAAGGTGACGGCCTTGTCATGGTCGTCGACGGCGATGAAACAGTTGCTCAGTTTCAGGTCCATGAGCTCAATCTAGAGCCGTCACGACCGTCGTGGCCTGGTGTACGCCCGCACCACGCAGGGCGGGATCTCCGCGCTCTCCTCGTGCGAGCGGGCCCGGTAGGAGCTCGGTGTCTCACCCACCAGCTCGGTGAAGCGGGCGCTGAAGGAACCCAGCGACGTACACCCGACGGCCATGCAGACCTCGGTGACGGTGAGGTCGCCGCGGCGCAGCAGGGTCTTGGCGCGTTCGACGCGGCGGGTCATGAGATAGCCGTACGGGGTCTCGCCGTAGGCCTCGCGGAAGCTGCGCTGGAAGTGGCCCGCCGACATCAGGGCGGTGCGCGCGAGGGCGGCCACGTCGAGGGGTTCGGCGTACTCGCGGTCCATGCGGTCGCGCGCCCGGCGCAGACGTACCAGATCCTCACGGTTCACCACGCCAGGATCGCACGGCCCTCACCGGCCGGGCGCGTGAACCTGAAGCGGCCTTTGCCTTGAGTTCGGCTGCTGTATGGAAGCGCTTGTTCCCATGGGGCGTATGGATCACATCACGTTCCTCGTGGCGGTCGTCATCGTCACGGCCCTGGCCTTCGACTTCACCAACGGATTCCACGACACCGCGAACGCGATGGCCACCTCCATCGCGACCGGCGCGCTCAAACCGAAAGTCGCCGTAGTCATCAGCGGGCTCCTCAACATCGTCGGTGCCTTCCTGTCGACGGAAGTCGCCAGGACGATCTCCGGGGGAATCGTCGACGACGCGCTCGTCAGTCCGGGAATGATCTTCGCCGGGCTGGTGGGGGCGATTCTGTGGAACCTGCTGACCTGGCTGGTCGGCCTGCCGTCGAGTTCCTCGCACGCCCTGTTCGGCGGTCTGATCGGGGCCGTGTGGGTGGGCGCGGGCTCCGACGGCGTGCACTTCGACAAGGTGGTCGAGAAGATCCTGGTCCCGGCGGTGGCCTCGCCGCTGGTCGCGGGCGTCGCCGCCCTGTTGGCCACCTACCTCGCCTACAAGATCACCGCCCGCTCCCGCAGGAAGTCGGTCGAGAAGGGCTTCCGGTTCGGCCAGATCGCCTCCGCCTCGCTGGTCTCCCTCGCGCACGGCACGAACGACGCGCAGAAGACCATGGGCGTCATCACCCTGACCCTGATCTCCGCGGGTGCCCTCGGCCATGACGCCGGCCCGCCGGTCTGGGTGATCGCCTCCGCCGGTCTCGCCATCGGCCTCGGCACCTATCTCGGCGGCTGGCGCATCATCCGCACCATGGGCAAGGGCCTGACCGAGATCGAGTCCCCGCAGGGCTTCGCCGCCGAGGCCGCCTCCACGACGGTCATCCTCACCTCCGCCCACCTCGGCTTCGCGCTGTCCACCACCCAGGTCTGCTCCGGCGGCATCCTCGGCGCGGGCCTCGGCCGGCGCCTCGCGGAGGTCCGCTGGGGCGTCGCCGGCCGGATGGTCGCCGCCTGGCTGATCACGCTGCCCGCCGCGGCCCTGGTCGGCGGTGTCTCCGCGAGCGTCGTCAAGCACGGCGGCGACTTCGGCACGGCCGTCGTCGCGTTGGTCGGCGCCGCCCTGGCCGCGGGCATCGTCCTGGTCTCCCGCCGCAATCCGGTGTCCGCGCACAACGTGAACGACACCCACGAAGTCACGATCCGCACCGAGCCGCCGGCCCGGGTCGGCACGGCCGCCTGAGCCCACTGGAGTCACTGTCATGAACCTCGACTGGACCGCACTCGGCCAGGTCACCGCCGTGAGCATAGGCGTCACCGTCGCCGTGGTCGTCGTCTTCGCCCTCGGCGTCCTGGGCCTCGCCCGCTACGAGGGGGCGCGCTACGAGGGGGCCCGCTACGAGGGGGCGCGCTACGAGGGGGCGAAGGAGGCCGGCGCCGGGGACGCCGGCGGCACCTCGGCCCTCTCCCTCGCCCAGGCCGGCCTCTGCTTCCTCGCGTGCGCGGCCGTGGTGGCGTACGGGATCTATCTGATCGTTCCGCAGTTCCACTGAGAGGGATCCAGCATGACGACGCTGCCGCCCCTGCTGGCCGAACAGGCCGAGCTCAAGGTCGACTACACCGACCCCGACGACCCGGTGCTCATCCGCCCCGACGGCTCCCCGATCGACACCTGGCGGGAGAACTACCCGTACGCACAGCGCATGGAGCGCAAGGAGTACGAGTGGCACAAGCGGCTCCAGCAGATCGAACTGCTGAAGCTGCAGAGCTGGATCAAGGAGACCGGGCGCCGGATCGTCATCCTCTTCGAGGGACGGGACGCGGCCGGCAAGGGCGGCACCATCAAGCGCTTCACCGAACACCTCAACCCGCGCGGCGCCCGGGTGGTGGCCCTGGAGAAGCCGACGGAGCGCGAGAGCGGGCAGTGGTACTTCCAGCGCTACGTCCAGCATCTGCCGACGGCCGGAGAGATCGTCCTCTTCGACCGCTCCTGGTACAACCGGGCGGGCGTGGAGCGGGTCATGGGCTTCTGCGACGACGACGAGTACCGCCGTTTCATGCGTCAGGCCCCGCTGTTCGAGCGCATGCTCGTCGACGACGGCGTGGACCTGGTGAAGTTCTGGTTCTCGGTCTCCCAGAGCGAGCAGCGCACCCGCTTCACCATCCGCCAGGTGGACCCGGTCCGCCAGTGGAAGCTCAGCCCGATGGACCTGGCCTCCCTGGACCGCTGGGACGACTACACCGCCGCCAAGGTCGCCATGTTCCGCGAGACGGACACCGACCACGCCCCGTGGACGGTGGTGAAGTCCAACGACAAGAAACGCGCCCGCGTGGAGGCCATGCGCAGCGTCCTGGCCCGCTTCGACTACACCGACAAGGACGAGGAGGTCGTCGGCAGCCCGGACTCGAGGATCGTGGGAGCGGCGGCCGGACTGCTGGAGGCGGGGGAGGCCTGACGCCGCCCAGGCACCGGGGCGCCGGTCTCCCGGCGTTCCCGGCCCCGATCCGCCCGGGTGCGCCATGATGGGCCCGTGGACTTCGAGCCGTACCGGGGTGAGTTGGTGGCGTACTGCTACCGGATGCTGGGCTCGTTCCACGAGGCGGAGGACCTGGTCCAGGAGACCATGCTGCGTGCCTGGAAGGCCCGCGACCGGTACGACGGCACGCGCGCGTCCGTGCGGACCTGGCTGTACCGGATCGCGACCAACGTCTGTCTGACCGCGCTGGAGGGGCGGGCACGGCGGCCGTTGCCGTCGGGCCTGGGCGCGCCCAGCGAGGATCCCGGGGCGCCGCTCGGCCCGGCCCTGGACATCCCCTGGCTGGAGCCGTTCCCCGACGCGCGCGTCGACACGGACGTCCGGGCGGACCTGCGGCTGGCGCTGGTGGCGGCGATGCAGGTGCTGCCGCCGCGGCAGCGTGCCGTACTGGTGCTGCGCGAGGTGCTGGAGTTCACCGCCGCCGAGGTCGCCGAGCAGCTGGGGACCACGGCGGCGGCCGTCAACAGCGCGCTCCAGCGGGCCCGTGCCGCTCTCGCCGAGACCGGTACGGGCGGGGTGGAGGAGGTCGCGGAGCCGGCCGATCCCGAGGTCCGCGCGGTGATCCAGCGGTATGTACGGGCGTTCGAGGCCGCCGACGTCCCGGCGCTCGTCCGGCTGCTCACGGACGAGGCCGTCCTGGAGATGCCGCCGGTGCCGCTGTGGTACCGGGGCAGCCACGACTACGGCCGGTTCATGGACCGCGTCTTCGCGCTGCGCGGGACGGGCTGGGGCACGACCTTGCTCACCGCCAACGGACAGCCCGCGCTCGCCGCCTACGCCCCGGAGCCCGGTGTCGGGCACCGGCTGCACACGCTCCAGGTCTTCACGGTCACGGGCGGCCGGGTCGCGCGCAATGTCGTGTTCGCCGATCCCCGTGTGTTCGAGGCGTTCGACCTGCCCGCGCGGCTGCCGTCGGAGAAGTTTCGCCGGGAGCGATGAACGGCGCCGGTGCCGCCGGTATGTACCGGTGAGCATCGAGCGAAGGGACACCCCTCATGAGCGTCATCGTCGTTGAGTTCATCACCCTGGACGGGATCGTGTCCGACCCGGACGGTTCCGACGGCACCCCGGGAGGCGGCTGGGCGTTCCGGCACGGCCGCGAGACCGTTGCCGGCGACAAGTTCCGGCTCGGCGGCATCCTGGACGAAGGGATCCTGCTGCTGGGACGTACGACCTGGCAGGTGTTCGCGGGAATCTGGCCCACCCGGGACGACCCGTTCTCCGCGCGGATGAACGCCGCGTCGAAACTGGTCGCCTCCCGGACGCTGACCGACACCGCGGCATGGGCCAACTCCCGCCTCCTCGAAGGGGACCTCGTCGACGTCGTCAAGGGCGAGGAGCGCGATGTCGTCGTCATCGGCAGCCTGAGCGTCGTCCACGCCCTGATGGCCGCGGAACTCGTCGACGAGTACCGGCTGTTGACGTTCCCCACGATCCTCGGCGCCGGCCGACGGCTCTTCCCGGCCGACGGGCCGCGGACCTACCTGGAGTGCGTGTCGGCCGAGCAGTCGGGCGCCGCCGTGCTCGCGCGGTACCGGAGGGAGGCCCGAGAGCGCGCACAACGCTGACCCCCGGCCCGTGATCCGACGCGAAGGGGCCCGCCCGGAAACCGGGCGGGCCCCTTCGGGCAGTCCGTGACCTGCGATGGTGCACCGGTCGCCGGTCGCCGGTCGTGGACAGGACGTGGAACTGGGCGAACGGGCAGGCTGTCAGGCCTTCTTGGTCTCCTAGCAGGCCGCCCGGAGCGGTCTCGTGATTCTCGCCTTGGTGCCCGGAAGACGGAGGCGTCTCCTGGTCGGGGGTGCCTCGTTCACGACCTGCGATTCTGCTTCAGGGGTGTCGCTGAAGCAGGCCGATCTCGATGGAGAGGGCGCCGAGGGCTTCCTTCTCGGGCGAGTAGATGTCGCGGATGTTTGCGAGTTGCTGTTCGCGGGTGGCGGTCGGATTGACGTTGGCGGCTCCCTCGCCGTCGAGGAGCGCTTCGAAGTTGGGGTATTCGGTGACCCGCTTGACCTTGACCTCACAGGTCTCGTCCGTGCCCTTGATGCGGAAGCGGATGATGTCGCCTGCACCGAGATCGGTGAGGTGCGGGTATTTCACCCGCACTTCGATGGTCTTCTTGCCTGCGGCAACGAGGTCGAAGTACTGGCGGTAGAGGTTGAGCTCGCGGACGCGGGC
>Ga0182008_10002840_pt1 | contig 10712 bp, 12 predicted proteins | sample Sormic07211129_1_FD_120482 | JGI IMG/M metagenome (GOLD analysis project Ga0182008, IMG submission 120482) | Rhizosphere microbial communities from Sorghum bicolor, Mead, Nebraska, USA - 072115-129_1 metaG | ecosystem: Host-associated > Plants > Roots > Rhizosphere | place: USA: Nebraska...
CCCAGGCCCAGCGCCCACAGCAGGACGGCGCCGAACGGCTGCCGGGCCAGCGCGGCGACGGCGCCGCCGCGGTCCGCCTGCCGGCTGGTGTCTCCGAAGGCGACCTGCAGGGCCAGCGCGCCGACCAGCAGATAGATGGTGCCCCGGGCGGCGAGGCCGGCGCGGGCGGCGCCCTCGGTCACGGAGCCCCGCGCCGCCCGCTCGGCCTCGATGCGAGTGGTGGTGGTGGTATGTGACATAGCACTGGAATCCATTACGACCCTCCCGCCCTCCCGACTGCCCCGCCCCGGTCCCGGCACACCCGGCCCCCACACACCCGGCCCCCGCACACCCGCCCGGTGTCCACGACCCCCGCATCCGTGTGGGGGCCTTCCGTTCCGGTCGTCCTCGCGCAGCCGTACCCGACGCACGCAAGAGGGCGCGCGTTCGGGCACGGCTGCGGCTCGCGTTCCGCCGGGGTCGACGGTCAGTCGGCCACGGGAGTGGCGGTCGGCCGGGGGTGGTGGTGTTCCACGGTCCCCGCAGCCAACAGGCGGTGGGCCGCCTCCAGGGCCCGTCTGACGTCGCGTGTCCCGGTGGTCACGCACAGGGTGTAGGCCAGGTCCTGCGCCCGTGGTCCGGCCCAGCCCCGGCCGGTCTCGGCCTCCTCGGCGAGCAGGGCCTCGTACTCCTCCACGAGTTTGCGCAGCACGGCGGGATGAGGGATCAGCATCTCTTCACTCCTTCTCGATCCGGGCCGCTCAGAGAGCGGTTGTCCGCCGCTCGCCGTCCCGTCGGTTCCGCTGTCCCAGTGCCTCGGCACGGACCCGGGCGCAGCTGCGGCTGATGAGGCGGGAGACGTGCATCTGGGAGATGCCGAGCTGGTCGGCGATCCGGCTCTGGGTCATGTCCTCGAAGAAGCGCATGTAGAGGATGGCGCGTTCGCGCTCGGGAAGCCGGCGCAGACCTTCCTTGGCGGACTCGCGGTCGATGACGACGTCGTACGAGGCGTCCGAGGCGCCCAGGGTGTCCGCGAGGCTGTAGCCGTCCTCGTCGCCGGAGAGTTCGGCGTCCAGGGACAGGGTGCTGAAGCTCTCCAGGGCCTCCAGGCCGCTGCTGATCTCGTCCTCGGTGAGCCCGGTGTGGGCGGCGAGGTCGGCGACGGTGGGTTCGGGGCTGCCCGGGGTCTGGGTGAGCTCGCGGCGGGCCACCCGGACCTTGTTGCGCAGCTCCTGGACGCGGCGCGGCACCCTCAGGGCCCACATCCGGTCCCGGAAGTGGCGCTTGACCTCGCCGGTGATGGTGGGCACGGCGTAGCTCTCGAAGGCGCCGCGCTCCGGGTCGAAGCGGTCGATCGCCTTGACCAGTCCGAGGGCCGCGACCTGGCGCAGGTCCTCGACGGACTCACCGCGGTCGCGGAACCGGCCGGCGATGCGGTGGGCCATGGGCAGCCAGGCGGTGACGAGCTCGTCGCGGATGGCGTCCCGCTCGGGGCCGTCCTCAAGGCCTGCCAGACGGACGAAGAGGTCCGCCGTGTCGGGTGCGTCGTCGTGCCGCCGCGCGGAGGACGCGGTCGGCGGGGTCTGGGTGCCGGGACGGCTTGTCGACGTGTCGATGAGCATGCGGATTCGCTCCTGAACGAGGGGGGTGTCAGGGACATACCGCGGGAAGGTCGCCGCCCGGACCGAATGGGAGGGGCCCGGGGCGGTCATTCCGCTCCCGCTGGCGCGCCTCCGGTCCGAAGCACGAGATTCCGCCTGCCCTGCCCTCACGACGGCAAACAGGCCGTCGCGAGAAAACTTCAGGGCAGCTCCACCACGGCGGTGATGCACTTGCCGCCCGCGGGCAGCTCGGACACCCGCACGTCGCGGGCCAGGCGGCAGACGATGGGCCACCCATGGCCGCCCACCCGGTACCGGCCGCGGGCGTCGACCGACGGCCTGACCCTCGGTACCTCGTCGCTGCGGTCGCTGACCGAGACGCACAGACAGGGGCCCGCGACATCGACATGGAAGTCCGTGACACCGCCGCCGTGCAGGATGGCGTTGCTCGTGAGTTCGGAGGCGACCAGCAGGGCGTCACCGAGGGCGTCGGGATCGCAGGTGGTGTGGGTGGCCCGGCAGCGTTCTCTCACCACCCGCTCCACCACGCGGCGCGCCTCGGCGGGCTTGCACAGACGCGTCGACGCGGGAGGTTCCGCGCGTGTCGGCTCGTAGGCGGTCTCGGTCGTGTGCCTCTCGCACATCGCCTGGCTCCCTGTCGGCTGAGAGGACTGGCTCCTGGATCGGTGAAGGACGCAGCCGGGCCCGGCCGCCCGCGGCGCCGCACCGGTACGGGGCGACCGCGGGTCTCCTTCTCTCGGCTCACCGGCATCGGCCCTGCCAAACCTCCTGTCCAGCTTGGCGATGCCGGTCATTTCGGCGGGCGATGCGGGTACCCGGTCGCCATGACCGATGTCGTGGACTCAGACGAACTGCTGCGCCGTCTTCAGCGTGCCCGGGCCTGCGCACAGCAGGAGGAGCGGGCCTGGCGGGCGCGGCGGGACGATCTCGGGGCGGCGGAGGCGGATCCGGCGCGGGACGCCGTGGTGCGGACGCTGGCGTACGAGACCGTGGTGCGGGTGCTGGACGAGGTCCTGACCCCCGGCAAGCACGACGGCCGGGTCTGACCGGGACGACCGGGCCCGACCGGGATCTCGGTCGGGGGCGGGTGGGCCGGTTGGCTGCGCCGGTCGGCGGGAACCCGGGGCGCATGTCTACCGATCACAGCAGTGCGCCCGTCCTGGAAGCCCTGGCCGACTACCACCGCAAGGAGCGGTTGTCGTTCACCCCGCCCGGGCACAAACAGGCCCGGGGCGCGGATCCCGCGGTGCGTGAGGTGCTCGGTGACGCGGTCTTCCTGGGGGACGTCCTGGCGTCGGGCGGGCTGGACGACCGGCTCACCCGGGGGCGGGTGCTGGAGCGTGCCGAGGAGCTGATGGCCGACGCCGTGCACGCCGATCACACCTTCTTCACCACGTGCGGGAGTTCGCTGTCCGTCAAGGCGGCGATGCTGGCGGTCGCGGGGCCGCACGAGAAGCTGCTGATCGGCCGGGACGCCCACAAGTCGGTGGTGTCGGGGCTCGTCCTGTCCGGCATCGAACCGGTGTGGGTGGAACCCCGGTGGGACGCCGAGCGGCGCCTCGCGCACCCGCCGTCGGCGGAGAGTTTCGAGAAGGCCTTCGACATCCATCCCGACGCGAAGGGCGCCCTGGTCACCAGCCCGACGCCGTACGGCGCCGCCGCGGGGCTGCGGGCGATCGCCGAGGTCTGTCACCGCCGCTCGCGGCCGCTGATCGTGGACGAGGCCTGGGGAGCGCATCTGCCGTTCCATCCGGATCTGCCGTCCTGGGCGATGGACGCGGGCGCCGACATCTGTGTGACCAGCATCCACAAGATGGGCAGTGGTCTGGAGCAGGGTTCGGTCTTCCATCTGCAGGGCGATCTGGTCCCGTCGCAGGTCCTGAAGATGCGCTCCGACCTGCTGGGCACGACCAGTCCGTCGGTGCTCGTGTACGCGGGGCTCGACGGCTGGCGCCGGCAGATGGCCCTGCGTGGCGAGGAGTTGATGGGTGGCGCGCTGGCCCTGGCGGCCGAAGTGCGGGCGGCCGTCGAGGAGATCGACGGCATGCATGTCGACGACCGCTCCGATTTCTGCGGACCGGGTCTGGCCGACGACTTCGACCCGCTGCCCTGCGTCATCGATGTGACGGGTCTCGGGCTCACGGGCTTCCAGGCCTCCGACTGGCTGCGTGAGAACCGGCAGGTGGACATGCATCTGAGCGATCACCGCCGGATCGGCGCCCAGCTCACCCACGCCGACGACCAGGAGACGGCGGACCAGTTGCTCGCCGCGCTCAAGGATCTCGCGCGGGCCGCGCCCGACCTGCCGCGCGCCCCGCGGGTGGACGTGCCGGAACCCGGCGAACTGCGGCTCGCCCAGGCCATGTTGCCCAGGGACGCCTTCTTCGGCCGCACCGAGGACGTTCCGCTCGCCGATGCCGCGGGCCGGGTCACCGCGGAGATGATCACGCCGTATCCGCCGGGCATCCCGGCGATCCTGCCGGGCGAGCGGCTCACCGAACCCGTGCTCCGCTATCTGCGCACGGGGCTGGAGGCGGGCATGAATCTGCCCGATCCGAGTGATCCGAAGCTGGAGACGATCAGGGTCGTGGCGGCGGCCGAGGAGTCCGTGAAGTGAAACCGGTCACGTGACCCGATTCCTGCTACGCGAAACGCCCTGGATGGTTTACCGTTCACCCATACGGGATGGCGGAGTCGACTCAGCGTCCTCCGGCATCACCGCGAACGGCCCTGGCTGGCCTCCCCCGTCCAGCCAGGGCTTTTTCATGCCCTGGTGCGTCCGCGCGCGAAAGCCGGCGTCCGCCGAGGTGCTCGGGGCGCCCGCAGCGGCTGAAATGGGCGTAGGCAAAGACCGGACCCCCTGCCGGCGAGGAGCCCCGTGTCATGACCAAAGCGATAAAACTGCTGACCGCCCTCCCCCAGCCCCAGCGCCAGCGCCTGATGACCCTCGCCAAGGAGGTCTCCTTCCCGGAGGACGCCCGGATCTTCGAGGCGGGCGGCCGGGCTGACCGGTTCTGGGTCATCCGCTCGGGGGCGGTCTCCCTCGACCAGCGGGTCAACTCGCTGCAGCGGGTGACGGTGGCCAGCCTCGGCTCGGGCGATCTGCTCGGCTGGTCCTGGCTGTTCCCGCCGCACGAGTGGGACTTCGGCGCGGAGGCCTTCAGCCCGGTGCGCGCCTACGAGTTCGAGGCGGCGCAGGTGCTCCGGCTGTGCGAGGAGGACCCGCAGCTCGGCATGGCGCTGGTGCGCAGCGTGGCCGAGATCCTCGCGCACCGGCTGGAGATGACCCGCGGCAAGCTGATGGAGCAGTACTCGGGGCACCGGCGCGGCGGACTCTAGCCCCTCAGACGCGGTAGCGGCGCAGGGCCGGCACCGCGGCGGCGAGGGTCAGCATCACGGCGACGACCAGGAGACCGCCGCCCGTCACGGCCGCGCGCGGGCCGAAGGCCGAGCCCGCGGTGCCGTGCAGGACGTCGGCGAGGCGCGGGCCGCCCGCGACGACGACCGTGAAGACGCCCTGCATCCGACCGCGCATCTCGTCGGTGGCCGCGGACAGCAGGATCGCCCCGCGGAAGACCATCGACACCATGTCGGCGACCCCGGCGACCGCGAGGAAGGCGGCGGCGATCCACAGGTTGCCGCTCAGCCCGAACCCGGCGATCGCGGCGCCCCAGGTGACGACCGCGCCGATGACCATCCAGCCGTGCCTGCCGGCCCGGGAGAAGGTGCCGGAGAAGAGCCCGCCCAGCACCGCACCGATGGGGATCGCCGCGAAGAGCAGGCCGAGGGCGAGCCCTTCGCCGTAGGAGCTGTAGGTCTCGGCGGCGAGCTGCGGGAACAGGGCGCGGGGCATGCCGAAGACCATCGCGATGATGTCGGCGAGGAAGGACAGCAGCAGCACCTTGTGCAGGGAGATGTAGCGGAAGCCCGCCGCGATCTCGCGCACCCCGGCGCGCCGGGTCGCCGAGCCGGCCAGCGGGGGCAGCGCGGGCAGCCGGTAGACCGCCCAGACGGTGACGCACAGCGCGAACGCGTCGATCAGGTAGAGCTCGGGCAGGCCGATGACCGGGATCAGGGCGCCGGCGAGCAGGGGCCCGACGACCTGGCCGGTCTGCATGACGGTCGAGCCGAGGGCGTTGGCGGCGGGGAGTTGTCCCTCGGGGACCAGCCGGGCGATGGAGGCGTTGCGGGCGGGGGCGTTGAGGCCCCAGAACGCCTGCTGCACGGCGAGCAGGACCATCAGCGCGGCCACGGACTCCAGGCCGGTGACGGCCTGGAGCCAGAACAGCAGCGAGGTGACGGCTATGCCGCCGTTGGTGATCAGCAGCAGCTTGCGGCGGTCCATGCTGTCGGCCACCGCGCCGCCCCACAGCGCGAACACGATCAGCGGCAGCAGGCCGGCGAGGCTGGCCGCGCCGACCCACGCCGAGGAGCCGGTGATGTCGTAGATCTGCTTGGGGACGGCGACCGCGGTGAGCTGGCTGCCCACCGCGGTGACGATGGTCGAGGACCAGAGCCTGCGGAAGGCGGGGATGCGCAGCGGGCGGGTGTCCATCGCCCAGCGGCGCCAGCCGCGTCTCGGCGGGGCCTGCTCCTGGTCGGCGGCGGGGGCCGGTGACTGGGGTTCGGTGCTGCTCTCGCTGGTGTCCACAGGGTTCCTGGTTGCTCGGTACATCTTTCGGGCCGGGGTTCACTATCCCAGCACCGGGCGAGAGTTCGGGACATGTGATCTCAGTTCGTGGACGTCCCGGGCGACTTCAGGCCTGGCGTCGCGGGCGATTTCACGCCCTGGCGACCAGCGTGACGCCGAGTGTGATCATGGTCACCGCGACGAGCCCGTCGAGCACCCGCCAGGAGGACGGCCTGGCCAGGAGGCGGCTGAGCAGTCGGCCGCCGAAGCCGAGCGCCGCGAACCAGCAGAGGCTGGCGAGGGCGGCGCCGAGGCCGAAGGTCCAGCGCAGCGCCCCGCGGTCGGCGGCGATCGAGCCGAGCAGGAACACGGTGTCGAGGTAGACGTGCGGGTTGAGCCAGGTCAGCGCGAGACAGGTGAGGACCGCCCGCCTGCGCGACCCCTCGGCCCGGCCCTCGGCACTGAGCGCGCCCTGCGGCCGCAGCACCCGGCGGGCGGCCAGGGCGCCGTAGCAGAGCAGGAAGGCGCCGCCGATCCAGCCGACCGCGGTGAGCGCCTCCGGATACGCCACCACCAGCGCGCCCACGCCGCCGACCCCGAGCGCGATCAGGACGGCGTCGGACAGGGCGCAGATCCCGACCACGGCGAGGACGGCGTCACGGCGGATGCCCTGCCGGAGGACGAAGGCGTTCTGGGCGCCGATGGCGACGATGAGCGAGAGGCCGGTGCCGAATCCGGCGGCCGCGGTGGTCAGGGCGTTGGTCATGGCTTCGACGTTACGGAGACGATCACTACGCGTACAGCTAAAGATTCTTACGTATCATTAGCATGCATGAAGACAGAGCTGACCGAGCTCCCGCTGGACCAGGTGCGGACACTGCTCGCGGTGGTGGACGAGGGCACGTTCGACGCGGCGGCCACGGCGCTGCATGTGACGCCTTCGGCGGTCAGCCAGCGGGTGAAGGCGCTGGAGCAGCGCACCGGCCGGGTGCTGCTGATGCGCACGAAACCCGTGCGGCCGACGGAGTCGGGCGAGGTGGTGGTGCGGTTCGCCCGGCAGCTGGCCCGGCTGGAGCGCGACGCGCGCGCCGAGCTGGGCATGAGCGGGGCGGGGGAGCCGACGCGGGTGTCGATCGCGGTGAACGCCGACTCCCTGGCCACCTGGTTCCTGCCCGCGCTCACCCGGGTGCGGTTCGAGCCCCGGCTCTGTTTCGAGCTGCGCCGCGAGGACGAGACCCGTACGGCGTCGCTGCTGCGGGAGGGTCTGGTCATGGCGGCGGTGACCTCGTCCCCCGAGCCGGTCTCGGGGTGCTCGGTGCGCGCGCTGGGCCGCATGCGCTATCTCCCTGTGGCGACCCCGGAGTTCACCCGCCGGCACCTCGACGGACCGTTGCGGGACGTCCTCGCCGTCGCGCCCACGGTGGCCTTCGACCGCAGCGACGACCTGCAGGACGGCTTCGTGCGCCGGCTTCGGCGCGGCGCGGGCGGTGCGAGTCCGATACGGCATTTCGTGCCGACGTCGGAGGGGTTCGCGGAGGCGGTCGCCGCCGGGCTCGGGTGGGGTGTGGTGCCGGAGGTGCAGGCGGAGCCGCTGCTGCGGGCAGGGCGGCTGGTGAACTTCGCGCCGGACCGCACGGTCGACGTCCCCTTGTACTGGCAGCAGTGGAAGCTGGACTCGCCGGCGCTCGCGGCGGTGGCCGACGTCGTCGTCCGGGCGGCGGCCGAGGCGCTGCGCGGCTGAGCCGCCTCCCGCCGGTCGCGCCGGCGTCGTCCGGCCGGGCCGGCCGTGGGCAACCGGCCCGTCAGGAACCGAGGGCCCGCAGCTGCCCGGCCGCGCTGTCGAGCAGCATCTCCAGCGCCGTCGGATACGCGCTGTCGACCATGCGCGTCGCCAGCAGGGGTGCGGCCTCCGCGATACGGGGGTGGGTGGTGCGGGGCAGCCGGGCATAGGTGGAGCGCCACATGTCCTCGTCGGCCCGCAGGGCGGCGCGGGGCAGGGCCAGGGAGGCGGCGTCGAGGGCGGCGAAGGCCAGGGTCTGGTCGATGAAGGCGTGGTAGATGCGCACCGTGTCGGGCAGGGGGAATCCCGCGGTGCGCAGGATGTCCAGCACCGCCTCGTCCGCGGCCAGTTCGTTGGCCCGGCCGGTGACCCGGCTCGTGGTGAGGACGGCCGCCTGCGGGTGGGAGACGTAGACGCCGTGGATGCGCAGTCCGACGGCGCGCAGATCGGCACGCCACTCCCCCGTCGGCCGCCAGCCCTCCAGGGCCTGCCCGATGAGCGCGTCGCCGATGGCGAGCGTCAGGTCGTCCATGCCGCGGAAGTAGCGGTAGAGCGTGCTCGGGTCGGCGTCCAGGGCCAGGCCGAGACGGCGGGCGGTGAGGCCTGCGCTGCCGTGTTCGCGCAGCATCCGCAGCGCGGTCTCGACGATCAGCCGCTCGGAGAGCACGGTGCCGCTCTTGGTGGGGCGGCGCCGGCGCCGCTTCTCCTCGGGCACGACGGGTTTGGGCACGGCGACCTCCTCGCGTCCGCCCTTATGCCAACGCCATTGACCTTACGTGAGGCGGCGGCGTTGTATCTCCGGCAGGGCCCCTCGTCGTCACTTCCACAAGGACAGGGAGATCTGTCATGCGTGTACTGCTCGTGGGCGCCGGCGGTGTCGGCACCGCCGTCACCCGGATCGCGGCCCGGCGCTCGTTCTTCGAGGCGATGGTGGTGGCCGACTACGACCCGGCGCGGGCCGAGGCGGCGGTCGCGGCCGTCGACGACGCGCGATTCGTCGCCGAGCGCGTCGACGCGAGCGACGAGTCCGCGGTGACGGCGCTGCTGCAGCGGCACGACTGCGACGTGCTCCTGAACGCCACCGACCCGCGCTTCGTGATGCCGCTGTTCCGTGCGGCGCGGGCGGCCGGCGCCGGCTATGTCGACATGGCGATGTCGCTGTCCCACCCGCACCCGGAGCGCCCCTACGCCGAGTGCGGCGTCAAGCTCGGCGACGACCAGTTCGCGCGGGCCGAGGAGTGGGAGAAGGCCGGGGCGCTCGCCCTCGTCGGCATGGGTGTGGAGCCGGGACTCTCGGACGTCTTCGCGCGGTACGCCGCCGACGAACTCTTCGACGAGATCGAGGAGATCGGCGTGCGCGACGGGGCGAACCTCACCGTCGACGGCCATGACTTCGCCCCCTCCTTCAGCATCTGGACCACGATCGAGGAGTGCCTCAACCCGCCGGTCGTCTACGAGGCCGACCGCGGCTGGTTCACCACGGAGCCGTTCAGCGAGCCGGAGGTGTTCGACTTCCCCGAGGGCATCGGCCCGGTCGAGTGCGTGAACGTGGAGCACGAGGAGGTGCTGCTCGTACCGCGCTGGGTGGACGCCCGCCGGGTCACCTTCAAGTACGGCCTGGGCAGCCGGTTCATCGAGACGCTGCGCACCCTGCGGCTGCTGGGTCTGGACCGCACGGCGCCGGTCACCGTGCCGAGCGCGGACGGACCGGTGGCGGTCTCACCCCGTGACGTGGTCGCCGCGTGTCTGCCCGACCCGGCGACGCTGGGCGAGCGGATGCACGGCAAGACGTGCGCGGGCACCTGGGTGCGGGGCACCAAGGACGGGGCGGCGCGCGAGGTGTACCTGTACCACGTGGTCGACAACCAGTGGTCCATGAAGGAGTACGGCAGCCAGGCCGTCGTGTGGCAGACCGCAGTCAACCCGGTCGTCGCCCTCGAACTCCTCGCCACCGGCGCGTGGTCGGGGTCCGGCGTCCTCGGTCCGGAGGCGTTTCCGGCCCGTCCATTCCTTGATCTGCTGAACGCCTACGGCTCTCCGTGGGGCGTACGGGAGCAATGAACACGGATTCTCCGCGACTTTCGCTGTTTCACTCCCGCATCGACAGGTGACCCGAAATCGAGTAAGCCAATCGCGAGGGCATACGACTTCGATCGCAGGTGACTTCCTATGGACAACTGGCGAGACCAGGCCGCGTGCCGTTACGAGGACCCCGAGCTGTTCTTCCCGATCGGCACCTCGGGTCCCTCGTTGTTGCAGACGGTGCAGGCGAAGGCGGTGTGCGGGCGCTGTCCTGTGCAGAAGCAGTGCCTGGAGTGGGCATTGGACCATGGAGAGATTCTCGGCGTCTGGGGTGGTACGGGGGAGAACGAACGGCGGGCTCTGAGGCGACGACGGGCACGGGCCGAAGCGCGCCGAGGGTAGAGCCGCCCCCGCCTTCAGTCGGCGGGCAGTCGCAAGGTGAATTCGGTTCGCACGCCCGGCTCGCTCGTCGCCACGACGGTTCCTCCGTGCGCGGCGATCAGGTGCCGGACGATCGACAGGCCCAGGCCGCTGCCTCCCGTGCGGCGGCTTCGGGATTTCTCGGCCCGCCAGAAGCGGTCGAAGACGTGCGGGAGGTCCTCGGGGGCGATCCCGCTTCCCGTGTCCGTGACGGTGAGGACGACCTCGTCGGCGTCGCGGCGGGCCACGAGGGTGACCG